>Ga0209467_1000015_pt1 | contig 381950 bp, 346 predicted proteins | sample Higcelwee11metaG_FD_187175 | JGI IMG/M metagenome (GOLD analysis project Ga0209467, IMG submission 187175) | Freshwater pond sediment microbial communities from the University of Edinburgh, under environmental carbon perturbations - High... | ecosystem: Environmental > Aquatic > Freshwater >... | reverse complement strand
GGACGATTTTTACCGTTGCTGGTTTTCAGGCGTTGAGGATTTTCTTAATAATGAAGCGACGCATGACGGCGAAATTATACAACTGCTTTCCCCCTGCGCGAAACGGTGCAGCGACTCGTATCCGCTGGGCGTCTACCGGAAGGCTTTCGCAGACGGCGTTTCCATCGAAGCGGGCCTCAAGTCGCTCAAGGAGTTATTCGGTGATTCTTTCGAGTACGAGATATTTGCAGATCGCATCACTCTGAGCTATAAAAATTGCAGCTGCATGCTCGTTACAGATAAACTTGTTTCAACTGCACGGCTGTGCAAGTGTTCCGAATTGAGTCTGCAATATATTTGGGAAAGTTTATATGGAAAGCAGAATGTCCGGGTCACAACGGTTGAAACCATTCTCAGAGGTGATCCGCAATGCCGGTTTGAAATAAAAGTCCGGCAACTGGGCCATTTTGAGCTGATGCATTAGAAAACTGATATTTATCGGCATTCTGAAAGTCAACCTGATAAATCGGCATCAGATGAAACCGATTTATCAGGGCAATTCAAATTAGTCTCAAATTATTATTATTTATTCAATGGCCTTTTACTGCCTGAGCTTCCCGATCTCCTGCGCCCGCTCTTCGAACATCTTCTTATGCGTGAGGATATGCCTGAAATAATCAATTACCAGCTCTTCTAGGGTGATTTGAAGGTCATCTTTCAGCCAGACATTCTGAAGAGCGGCTGAATCCATTTTCTCGATTATGTGCAGCAGATAGAGATTATAACTCTCCCAGAATCTGACAAGCTCTGCATAACTATAGCTGCCGATACCGGTAATTTCCCGCCACTGCTCGGCCTCATAAGCGGGAAAGACCAGCCGTTTCTCGTACTGCAGACGTATCATTCTCTGATGATTGTTAGAGGCAGAATCTATGAGGTGGGCTGCCATCTCTTTGAGCGTCCACTTTTCGGGGGCGGCTCTGACATCACCGATTTCTGACTTTTCATTCATGAGGGTGCGAAAATCTTTAATAATCTGCCGATATTCTTCTACAGGAAACATGTTTATCTCTCCTCTATAGCTTCAATAAATTGGTTTTTCCCTGGTGATAAAATTGATCCCGCCTGAGACTACTGTTTCAATGAATCCATCAGAGCGAAAAAATATTCCGCCTTTTTTGTTTTGTACAACTGATACCACGCCTCAAGCGTTTCCTTTTTCATTGCATCCGTTTTTTTGAAAACCTCACAGGTGAATTCAAGGGGCGCGACTCCGCTTGCGGTGATGAGATTTTCATCAGTCACCACTGGCTCATCGACATAGTGATCCCCCCCTGAATATTCAGGCACGAACATCTTCAGAAAATCGCCGTTATTGCTGGTATGCCGGCGGTTGTTCAAAAGACGCCGTTTCGCAAGCGCGACGGTCGCTCCGCAGATCGCCGCGATAGTGATCTGTTTGTACATGATCTGCTCAACGACGTTGAGTATCCGGTGCCGATCCTCCTCAAGCCATGTATCAGCGCCGGGCAGCACGAGAATGTCGCCGGGCAGAATTTCAGCGCCGGATATTTCAATATCTGGGGTGATTGTCAGGCCGCCCATGCTTTTGACCGGCTTGAAAGAGTCCCCGATTTTGAGCAGCTGCATTTTTTTGTTCGGACCGTTGAGATAGCGTTTGCTGTTAATCTCTGCCGTGAGATACGCGATTTCCCAGTCTGCAAGCGTATCAAGCACATACAGGTAGCAGATATTTGTATTCTCTTCTCTGATCATATCTCTTCTGTACTTCCTTCATCATATATACAGTCTGAACACTTCAATCAAGCTCGATTCTTTTTATTTCAAAAACCACCGGCCGTATTCCATCTGTACAACAGGTAATCATCGTATCGCGGTCTCTCATCCACCCTTCGAAAATGCCTTCAGAAAAATTTCCCCCCGTCACAAATGCGGCGATATATGGATGGATATCCCGCCAGGCCCAGTCGCAGAAGCCGTCGGGCTTCTCATAAGTAGTCTCGAAAGTCTGGCCTTCGGTAAATACGGGACATTTCTCGATTTCGCTCCCGCAGTAATGCTGCAGCTCTTCAAAAACCGCAGTCTTGAGCACAGTGAATTTCAGAAGATACATGTCGCCCCCGTTTACTTTTTGTATGCTGAAGACTCACATTCTTTCTTCAACTCTTTTTTTGACCGCAATTCTTTACCGGAGGTGTGAAGCTTCTCTACATGCCGGCTCCATCTGTTTTTGTTCCTGCCTCAAATTATGGTCACTTCTATAAATCATCATTTTCATTTAACTCCAAATTGAAAATGCTGATTTCACCTCTGTTTATGACCACTTATTGGCGACTCAGCCGTCATCATGAAACATACTCATTTAATTATTTGTGGTTCCCTTATGATGCCGGCGAAGCTCTCCCGGTATTTAAAATTTTCGCGGGGATTTTATGTTTTTTTTGTGCAGGATTGATATATAGCTTTGTTTTTCTTACAATGGTAACTATAATTTACGATAGCTTATCAACCCGTTGCCTGTAGTAGTTTTTATATGGATTCCGTTTCATATCAACAGTCGGACTGAATATTAGCGTATAGTTCAACTTCAGGATACTTTCATGGGAACAGTTACGAAAGAGTCGTATTCGGTCAGGATCAAATTCTGGGGAGCAAGGGGATCGATTCCGACTCCCGGCAGGTATTTTATCAAATACGGAGGAAACACGCCCTGCGTTGAAGTCAGGTGCGGTGATACGATTCTTATTTTCGATGCGGGGACCGGAATGCGCGAGCTCGGAGCATCGCTTCTGCATGAATTCGGCGGCGCACCTCGCGACTATCACATCCTCATCAGCCATACGCACTGGGATCATATTCAGGGTTTCCCCTTTTTCTCGATGGCCTATCTTCCGGGCAATAGAGTTACTTTTTACGGGGGGAACGGTGTATCCACCCTCGAAAATCTGATATTCGGGCAGATGGATCGCGAGTACTTTCCCGTCACTCTTTTCGAACTCTCATCTGAAGTCTCTTTCCGCAACCTCAGCGAGAATCCCTTCAAAATAAATGATGTCACCATTTATTATACCCATCAGATACATCCTGCACTCTCGCTGGGCTTCAGGGTTGAATATAAGGGAAAAGTTGTCGTGTATGCCACGGACAGTGAAATCTCCAACGACCCCGAAATCGAGAAAGTGAACGAGCGCAACATCGGCAATCTAATCCGGAATGCGGACGTTCTTATAGCGGATTGTCAGTACACTAAAGAGGAGTATCTCGGTAAAATCGGATGGGGACATACTTCTATAGAAAAGGTCATTGAGATCAGCAACAAGTTCAATGTCAAAAATCTCTTCGCTTTTCACCACGATCCGCTTCGTACCGACGAACAGCTCGATATCATGCTGTACAATGCGGGCAAGCTGGTCAAAAAGCCTCTCAGACTCTTCGGTGCGAGAGAGAAATCGACTATTTATCTATGATTTGCCGGTTCACAATATCGTCTTCGTCATCACGAACTATATCTCAAGTATCGGCTGCGGCTTATCGTGACTTGCACTTCTGTTATTTTCGGCTCTTTACAGTTGAAAATTCTGCCGTAATGTTGCCGTTTCGCAGGCAAAAATCCTCCCCACCGGCCGCCGCAAGATCGGGACGGTATTCGTAATAGAACACCCGCCCCTTTCTGACGGCATCGCGCACATGCATCTCGTTTCTGTTCAGTGAAGCGCCGCCCGTCTTGACTTCGACCAGCACCACCGCCTGCTCTTCGGGATCATCGAGTTTGTGAAAGACGATGAAATCGACCGGCTTTCCGACGAAGGTGCATGATGCCGGGTCAAAGGGAAACCCCGGCAGAAACGGGGCCAGCTGCTCGGATACCTGTCCGCGGATGATGCTGCGCGAACTGTCGGCGATCTCGCGCCTGATCTTCTGAATCTGCCCCTTCCACTCGCTCTCTTTGCGCGCCGACCCGAGCGCGGAGCCTATCTTAAAAAAAATTAATCCGATTGCCAGAAAGGCACATGCGGCAATCGCCATCTGCAGCTGCGTCAACACCATCAGGATACTCCTTTTATTCATTATCGGAGCACCTCTTCTCTGTGCTGAATTCATGCAGATGCTTCAGCCTTCACCGCGATCGCCGTTATCCGCATTTGAGTTGACAATCTTTGCGGCCGCGGCGAGCATCTGTAAACTGATTTGCTGCGATGACAGGCTCTCTTCTGCATTTATGGGGGGGAGTTTTCAACATAGCGGCAGGTCCTGAATTTACGGAGGATCACCATGCTTATTCGACTTCTTTGCAAATCTTCAGCAGGAAAGGCCCTTTCGGGGTTTCAGACATGAATTTTCGCGGGAAATCTACAGTACTAACTATACCCGCCTTAATTTCCTCTGAAATCCACGACCGATTACTAATTACGCCGCACAATCGGAGGAAATATCATGGAGCTAATAACTGCTCAAAACCTGCATTACAGTAACGGCAGCCGCACGATAATCGACGGCGCCTCTTTTCGCGTGCTCGCCGAGAAAAAATACGCTCTTATCGGCCCTAACGGCGCCGGCAAGACCACTCTTATCCGCCTGCTGACGGGGGAACTCGACTTCGACAAGGGGACGCTTCATCTCAAGGAGCGGCTCAACTACAGCCTCGTTCCGCAGAAGCAGGAGCTTCCCGACGGAGGGGTAACTATCCTCGACTATATGCTTGAGCCGCTGGCCCCTTACAAGGCCGAACTTGAGGCTCTTGAGGCGAAGCTTGCCGAAGCGGACGAAGATCAGCTTTCCCCCCTATTGGAAGAGTACCAGAAAAAGCAGGATCTCTTCGAGGCGAAGGGGGGATACACCGCCGCTGAGCGCGCGGCCGGCCTGCTCGAAAGCCTCGGCCTTGAGAACGATCTTACGCAGAGCGCCGCGACTCTGTCGGGCGGCGAGCTGAGTCTGCTTTTTTTCGCGCGGGCTCTTGTCGCAAATCCCGAGCTTTTGATTCTTGACGAGCCGGGAAACCACCTCGACTACCTGGGACTCGCCTGGCTCGAGAGCTATCTGAAAAATTTCAGGGGGGCAGTCATCATCGTCTCGCACAACCGCTATATGGTCGACGCCGTTTGCGACGAAATCTGGGCACTTTATAACGGCACGCTGACGACCTTTACGGGAAATTACTCGAGCTATCGTGTCTCCCGGCTGCGGGATACGCTGATCAAACAGTCAGAGTACGCGAACGCGATGCAGGAGCTTTCGGATCTTGACAAGCGCATCAGACAGATTCAGTCGGTCACGATGAACAGCTATAATCCGCCAAAGACGCTGCTTGTCGAACTCAACTCATTGAAAGGCAAGGTCGAGCGCATACGAAAAAATATGCCCGAGAAGCCCGAGCTTCAGAACGAAAGGATCAGCTGGCAGCTTACTCTTAATGAGAGCCGTTCGAATATCGCCCTTGAGGTGAACGATCTTACGCTGGGCTTTCCGGGAAGGCCTCTGCTTTCGGACGCAAGCTGCAGCGTTTTCTGCAGCGAAAAGGTCGCGCTTGTGGGGGTCAACGGCAGCGGCAAGACTACACTTATCAAAAAAATCATCGAAGAGGGGGATTGGGAATCGACGCAGATCAGAATCGGGCCCAGCCAGAAAATCGGCTGCGTCAGCCAGCATGCCGTTTTCACTCAGGGTGCCGCGACGGTGGAACAGGAGGTACGCTCGTGGGGAGCGATGGGCCGCGATGAGGCCTTCTCGATCGTAAGCCGTTTTCTGTTCACCTACAAGGATCTCGAGAAGAGTCTTGCGGTGCTTTCGGGAGGCGAGCGCAACCGTCTGCAGCTCGCGCGCGTCATGTACGAGCGCGCCAATTTTCTGATACTCGATGAACCGACCAACCATATGGATATTCCCGCATGTGAGGTGATGGAAGAGGTTTTATCTGAATTCACCGGAACGCTTCTGGTGGTCTCGCACGACCGATTCTTTCTCGATAAGATCGCGCAGCGGGTGATCGAGATTGACGAGCAGCGGCTTATTTCGCATAACGGCAATTTCTCTGATTTTTTTAAAGAGCGCTATGTTCGACTGCCGAAGCTCATGGGGTCGGTCAAGTCGCGCGCGAAAGAGCGAAGCGCTCCGGTTAAGCGGAACAATTCGATTGAATCGCAGCGGCTGGAACAGCGCATCGAAGAGGCCGAGGCAAAGAAGGAAAAACTCTCGAAAGAGCTCGAGAGAGCTGTCGAGAAAAACGACCACCTTCTGGGCCGCCAGCTCGCGACGAAGCTCGAGCGCATCGAGCGCGAGGTCGCAAAGCTTTATTCGCAGTGGGATGAGATTGCCTGAATCACTTGATAGATACAAAATTGCCCGGCCCTGCGGCCGGGCAATTTTGCGCTGTTCAGAATATGAAATCAGTCGAGAGAAAGTTCGACTTTCTCTCGCGCACGATATTGGTCACAATCGCCTTGTTCTGGTCATTCGCCTTCGCGGAGACGAGCGCGCGGATCGAGAAGACCCGCAGCGCGTCAGAGACGGAGAGCGTACCCTCGGCAGAATCCTTTCTGCCGGTAAAGGGAAAGCGGTCCGGTCCGCGCTGACACTGGCTGTTGATGTTCACGCGCGAGACCTGATTGACCAGCGGGTCGATCATCTTCGCGATAACATCGGGGTCCGTACCGAATATGCTCACCTGCTGGCCGAAGTTTGAGTTCTCGATGTACGAGATCGGTTCAGAAATATCCTTAAAACTGACCACGGGGATAACCGGACCGAACTGCTCTTCATTATAGAGGCGCATTTCGGCACTAACGGGATAGACAATCGCGGGGAAAAACAGCGTTTCACAAACAGCCCCGCCGTCCCTGTTGACGACTTTCGCGCCGCGCGCAAGTGCGTCGTCAATATACTCTTTCATTGATTGCGCCTTTCCATCTTCGGGAAGAGGTGTTATTTTGACGCCATCCTCCCAGGGCATGCCGACCTTCAGCTTATCTATCTGCTCGCCCATCTTAGTCAGAAAACTGTCGACGATGCTTGCATGCACAAAGATTATTTTCAGCGCAGTGCAGCGTTGCCCGTTGAACGAAAGAGAACCGAGAATGCACTCTGAAACAGTATTGTCAATGTTCGCATCCGGCAGAACGATCGCCGGGTTTTTCGCGTTGAGTCCGAGCACGGGACGCAGCCTGTTCGGCCGCGGGTGTGCCTTGACGAGTCTGTTCGATACTGTCGATGAACCGATAAATGCGAGCACATCGATCTTTCCCGTTTCCATAAGCGCGTTGATGATTTCGCGCCCCTTGCCGTAAAGAATATTCACCACACCCTTCGGAAACGAATCTCTGAAAATCTCAAGCAGCGGATAGAGCATGAGTATGCCGTATTTCGCGGGTTTCAGCACTACGGTGTTTCCCATTATGAGCGCGGGGATGAGTGTGGTAAAAGTTTCGTTGAGCGGATAATTGAAGGGCCCCATGCACAGCACCACACCGAGAGGCGCGCGGCGGATCTGCCCGATGATTCCCTCTTCGATTTCAAAGCGTGAGCTTGTCCGGTCAAGGTTCTTCAACGCCTCGATGGTATCCTCGATATATATTACTGTACGGTCGAACTCCTTCTCAGAATCGGTGAGCGATTTGCCGATCTCCCACATAAGCGATTTTACCACCTCGGCGCGCTTAGCCTTCATCGCCAGCACGAATCTCTGGACACAGGCGATGCGCCCTTCGACGCTCATGGTGGGCCATATCCCCCTTCCCTGCGCATAGGCCCCTGCCGCCGCGTCGACGAGACGGTGCGCCTCTTCCTGCGACAGAAGGGGGAAGCTGCCGATGCACAGCCGCTCCGGCTTACCCTCTTTCATGACACAGACGGGAGAAAAGACCTGCTGCACGGGGCCCGCCCAGGTTCTGATCTCACCGTCCGCGAGATACTCCCTCTGATCCACCCGCCTGATCGCATAAGCTGCCGGAATAGAACCATCCTGCGGATAAAGACTTTTCAGTTTTTCTGCGTTCATTATTAAGCTCCATTTTTATAGGGGAATTTAACTATAGCAATTCACGTTTGAATAATAACATTAATAAGAGATTTTAACAATAATAATTGAGTATTAAAGCTTTATACCCTCACCCCCGACCCCTCTCCCAACGGAAGTGTTTACGGGAAAGTAGGGAGAGGGGAGCCTGACGGTATACAAAATGCGACTTTAATAGAAAAACCCTCGCCCAGGACGCAGGCTCGACCTCTGCGCCGCCTTCTGACGGCTACACCTCCATCGGGCGATCAGGTGCGCAGTAGCGCGGCGCATCGCTCATTGATTCGCCTCTGCGAACTCGGCTGTGCGCGTTTCGTCCCAATACTCTCCGTCACTGTTGAAGGTGATGAAGCCGACGTGCCCGCCCTTATCGGGTACTTCAAGAAACAGATTGCCGCTCGCCTCGGCCTCCTGCCACGGAAAACATTCGGGGCCTAGAATTGGATCGTCTTTCGCGTTGAGGATGAGCGTCGGGATCGCAGTTCCTGCAATATAACGCTTTGAGCTGCATTTTTCATAGTAATCAGCCGCATCTTTGAAACCGCCCAGAGGCGCCGTATATCGGTTGTCAAAATCGAGGAGATTCTTCGTGAGCGTATAATCGCGCGATATATCCGGGGGAAGTATTGCTTCCTTCAGCTTGATCTTTTTCATCATCGAGTAGAGAAAACGCTTTTCATAGACGGCGCATTTGGGTTTAAGAATTTCCCGGCACGACGACGCAAGATCGCAGGGTGCCGAAATTCCCACCGCACTCTTTATCTGCGGCAGAATCGACTTCCCCCTTTCACCGGCATACTTGAGAGTCAGGTTCGCCCCCAGACTGAAGCCCACCAGCGAAAGCGTTTCATAGCTGCGGGTTTTGAGTAGATGACCGATCACCTCGTGAAGGTCCTCGGTCTTGCCGCTGTGATAGAGCCCGGGGGCGCGGTTCATCTCGCCGCTGCAGCTGCGGAAATTGAAAGAGACCGCATCCCACCCCCGCGCGTTGAAGGCGCGCGCCATGCCCCTGACATAATTGCTGTGCGCAGAGCCCTCGAGTCCGTGAGAAAGAACCACCGCGCGGCGCGATCCCTTCGACGAGATATCTATATCGATAAAATCCTCATCGGGCGTCTGTATTCTTTCGCGCACATAACTGACTCCTTCAACTTTTCTAAAAAGCGTCGGGGCGACCGTCTGCAAGTGATTGTTGCCGAGAAAAACCGGCGCTTTGTACGTTGATTCTATAACGGGCATGATTGACCTCTGCCTGAACTAGCGAAGATAGAACTACCTGTTTCAACTGATGACACGTTAATTCAAGCAGAAAACGGGAAGACTTGTAATTCGGTTTTGAGAAGAGCGCTGTTATTTTTTATCCAGAACCTCCCGGATTTTCTTCGAAAGATCAAACGCACTGAAGGGTTTACCGATAAAATTAACTCCCTCACGCAGAACACCATGCGCAACAATTGCATTTTCCGTGTATCCTGAATTGAATAGCACTGCAGTACCGGGGCGCAGCTGCCGGATTTTTTCTGCAAGAATCCAGCCGTTAATCCCCGAGAGAATCACATCGGTCATCAGCAGGTGGATTTCCTCCGTTGATTCTTTGACCAGCATCAGCGCCTCTTCACCAGATTTTGCCGGAATAACCTTATACCCGAGAAGAAGCAGCGCGCTTTCCGAAAACTGAAGCACAAGCGGATTATCCTCAACGAGCAGCACCGTTTCTGTACCGGTCGGCATGTTGCTGCTGCCGAAAGATTTCGGCAGGGGGGATGCTTCATCCTGCACCGCCGGGAAATACACCTTGAAGCTCGATCCTTTTCCCGGCTCCGAATAAACGTGGATGATTCCCGAATTCTGCTTTACCGCGCCGTAAACAGTGGCAAGCCCCAGCCCGGTACCCTTTCCGATTTCCTTAGTGGTGTAGAAGGGCTCAAAGAGACGCTCCATTGTCTCTGTGCTCATGCCTACACCGGTATCACTGACGGCAAGCATGGCATGCTGCCCTCTTACAGGATAGTCGTGCTGTTCGCAGAAGGCATCATCCAGTATCACACTGGCGGTTTCAATATTGAGCATGCCGCCGTCGGGCATTGCGTCACGGGCATTGACGGTAAGATTAATGAGTATCTGCTGAACCTGTGCCACATCCACCCTGACGCTGCAGAGAACGGACTGAAGATTCAGTCTCAGGGTGATATTCTCACCGATCAATCTCACCAGCATCTTATGCAGGCGCTCGATTACATCATTGAGATTTACCGTGGCAGGATCGATTATTTTTTTTCTGGAAAAATCAAGAAGCTGCCCCGTTAGTTCGGCTGCACTTTTAGCAGCCTGCATTATTGTCGTCATATTCGAGTAGACCACTGCCGTTGAAGGAATTGAGAGCATGGCAAGTTCGGCGTTTCCCATTATCGCCGTCAGCAGATTGTTAAAGTCATGCGCGATTCCCCCCGCCAGTCTGCCGATTGACTCCATCTTCTGTGACTGGATTAACTCTTCGCGAAGCCGCTCCCGTTCGAGCTCAGTCTTTTTACGCTCGGTTAGATCCTCCAGTGTTGCAGCAACTCCTTTCGTGAAATCATCCGGATCAATCGGACTGGCAAAGATCAGCACATCAATACAGGTGCCGTCCTTCCGTTTCAATCTCGCTTCGCATTTTCCAATGCCGTCCCGGCGCATCGTCAAATAGAGCTGCTTGCCCACATGCTCGTCCATCTCGTCATCGGGATAAACTTCTCTGGTCGGTTCTCCGATCAGGTCATCCGCCGAATAGCCGGTTATTTTTGAAAACCGCGAACTGATCTGTTTGAACTTACGATCAACCAGCATGACCGCGCCGGTGGGTGTTGCCTCGAAGAGTCCGCGAAAATCAGATTCACTTTTTCTTATCGATTCCTCTTTTTTCTTTTCTTCGGTTATATCGCGGAAATACCACACCCTGCCGATATACCCGTGATCTTCACCGGTCACCGGCGAAGAGTAACGCTTGAACACCCTGCCGTCTTTCAATTCAAGTTCATCGTGGCTGGCCTCATTCTCGTGCGCATAGAGATATTTCACTCTTTCAAGAAACGCCCGCGGATCAGCCAGTTTATTCACCACCCAATTCAATACGGGTTCATCGACTCCCGGGGCAATCAGCTCTTCGGGAATCTGCCACAATTCAATGAACTTTTTGTTAAACGATAATATTTTTCCCTCGCGTGCAACCAGCAGTATCCCGTCGAGTGCGACCTCCTGTTGTTTCATCAGCAGAAGATTCTGATAGGTTGTTTTTCTCTCTTCAAGTTTCTTTTCTTTGATATCTGAAAAAACAAAGACGACTTTGCGGGGGGCTATCTGATATGCGTGAACAAGATATGCACTGGTAATCTCACCCTCAAGAACGGCCGCACTCTCTCCGCTCCATAATTTTCCAATCGATGCGGCCTCACGAAGATGCCGGGGGATTTCTGTCTGTGCAAGAGAGGGGAACACATCCTCAAAAGTTCTGCCGGTCAGCGAGGCGGAATCGACACAGAGAATATCACCGGCTGTGGAATTTGCCTCTTCGAGTATCAGCCGACCGTCATCTTCAAGACGGTAAATATTCACTCCAAGGAGCGGCGCAGCAACAATATTGCCGTTTTTAATATCAAAATTGCCGTCATGATCTGAGGTTGTGATCGGGACTATCTTTTCCATTAAATGCCCTCTTAATAACCGGGAAATAAGAATGAATTAAAATCAGGTAAACCTCTGAAATTAACTTTTGGTGTTACCTTGTGGTCACAAACAGTGGTAAAATCAGCATTTTCAGAGGTGACCATAAGACTGTTATCCTTGGAAAATACTAAGACCGGGTGACAAATCAAAATATATTTTGCCCGGAATTTCCGGCACTGCCGGGGTAGAGAGATGAATTCTGATTATCCTCTATCCTCCCGTCACTTGAAAAATATGCAATTTTACTTCTAAAGGAAATGCCGCATTTACCTGAGGCCTTTCCTAATAAAAAAGCGGCCCGGATAATCCCGAACCGCTTATTGAGTAATAAACAACTGCATAGTTAAAATTCAACCAACAAAGACAAAGTCCCCTTGGGTGAATTTTGTGGGCTTCTTGGTTGTAATCCCTTAGCTGAAAAACTCGGTATAGACGGCCTTCAGCGCCTTGTCCATATCGCTGTCCTGAACGCCGAACATCATGCTGATTTCAGAGGCACCCTGATTGATCATCTCGATATTCACACCGGCCTCGGCGAGGGCCTTCGTTGAACGAGCGGCGACACCGACTGAGTTTCGCATGCCTTCACCAACGATGAAGATGATACTGAAACCGCGGTAGACCTCTACCACGTCGGGGTTGAGTTCGGATTTGATACGGGCGACGACTTTGTCCTCGACCTCCTTCGTGAACTTTTTGCCGTCGATGATCACGGAAATATTGTCGATACCGGAAGGTGAATGCTCGTACGACAGGCCCGCCTCTTCGAGAATATGAAGAACCCGGCGGCCGAAACCGACTTCACGGTTCATCAGATATTTTTCAATATCGATAAAGCAGAAGCCTTTCTGGCTTGCGACGCCGACCACGGGGCGGTTATTGAGAATGTCGCGCTTGATGCTGATGGTAGTGCCGGGGGCTGAGGGATTATTGGTATTGCGGATATTGACGGGAATCCCCGCCCTGAATACCGGCAGAAGGGTCTCTTCATGAAGAACCGAAAACCCGGCGTACGAGAGCTCCCGCATTTCACGGTAGGTCAGCTCGCTGATCGGTTCGGGGTTGCTGATGATATTGGGATTTGCGGCGAAGACCGAATCCACATCGGTAAAATTTTCATAGACCTCGACACCCGCGGCTGCGGCCACTATCGAGCCGGTAATATCAGAACCGCCGCGGGGAAATGTCGCGACATCGCCTGTACGCGTATAGCCGAAAAATCCCGGAAACACCTTGATGCCGGGAATGGTTTTGAGTTTCTCAAGATTTTTGTACGACTCGGGCAGAACCTGCGCATTGCCGAATTCATCACTCAGCAGCAGTCCGATATCCTTCGGGTTGATGTAAGAGGCGGTATGGCCTTCTTTCTGCAGATAGGCGGCGACGACCTTCGCGGTGTTATCCTCGCCTGCCGCTTTCAGGGCATCCATCAGCATGCGGTCGCGTCCTTTATACTTGGTGATTCGTCCCTCAAGATCGGCCTTGATTTCATCAACCAGCTTTGCATCAAGGGCAAAGTCACCGGCTATCTCTGCAAAGCGGCCGACAACAGCCGCAAGCTCCGCACTGTAATCCCCCGATGCGATGACCTTATCTGCCAGCGCGATCAGAAGATCGGTAACCTTCGTATCTGAAGAGTGTCGCTTTCCCGGTGCGGAGACGACAATTATCTGACGCGTCGGGTCAGAGAGCACGATATCGCAAACTTTCTTTATCTGCACGGCATTTGCCATTGATGTTCCGCCGAACTTGACTACTTTCATGATCAAATCTCCTGTATCAGAAATTGTTTGTATTTCCCGCTTATTGAATGGTGACTTTCAAAATCCACTGAAATTGACGGGTTAAATATTTAAACACTTTTTGCTTTAAGGGGGAAATTTTATTCAAAATAATTTCCGTTACTTTCAACCATTCAGGCGCGCCAGACACCGTTTTGTCGCTGATTCACTTAATCCGTTTATCGACAGGGAGACTCATTACGATCCTTTCCAATATGCCTTTACCCCGCCATACCTGGTTTTTAGGGGGAATCCGATTAAATTCTGGTAACACTTTTCCGGCCCTCCCCTGTTACAGCCATATACGAAATTTTTCTATTCCGGAGAACTCAATGGTTTTCAACAAAAATGCATATTCTAAAATCTGTTATCTGTTACCCCTCTCTCTGTTACTATCAATTTCCATTTCTTTCTCGGCGTGTGATGATGCGGACAAATCAGACAGTGACGGATACGGAAGTTATACGGTCGGGCGAACAGTATTGCACCTGACCGATTCGGACAGAATTGAAACATACGGCGAGGGTGCCGGTTCACCCCGTGAATTGATGGTCTATGTCTGGTATCCCGCACAGGGCGACACCTCCGCCAAGAAGGGTTCATGGCTTGAAAAACTCGCAATTGATTTTTTCATCAATGCTTTCGACGGGGATAAGGATGCGCTCAACTCTCTTGACACAAAGAGTTATCCCGATGCGCCGATTCTTGAACAATCCGAAAAGTTTCACGTGATTCTCATGTCGCACGGCGACGGCATGTTTCCTTCCGGCAACTACACTGCCGCCGAATATCTGGCAAGCTACGGATATGTCGTTGCCGGGGTATCCCACACATACAACGCATCGTTAACTTTTTTTCCGGATGGAAAAGTCGTTGAAGCCGACCCGAAGGCAAGCGTCTCATATTCAGATACTGAGATTACCGAAGATACCCCTTATACCTATGAGTTATGGCAGAAGGAACTCGCACAGCGTCTGAAAATAAACGGAGAGTTCGCCGATGATCTGCAGTTTACGCTTGATGAGCTGGAGCGCTTAAGCGATTCAGAATTCTCGGGAATGCTGAACACTTCTGAAGCAGGCGTTTTCGGCCATTCACTCGGAGGTTCGGGCGCTATTGAAACTCTATTAAGGGACTCGAGGGTCTGTGCTGCGGCCGATCTTGACGGCTCAATATCAATCGCTGATCCCTCAGCAGGCACAGATAAACCGGTGCTGCTCATGCTGAACTCATTGCATGCGGAAAGCATGCACGCGGACAACGCCGAATTCGAGCAGGAGCTGACCGCATTGGGATGGAACAGCGAACAGATGAAATCAATTTTCGATCAGAACTACGCTGCTGCGCTTCTTTCACGCAGCGGTGAAAAGGTACACGTCTTCTCGATCAAAAATACCGGTCACTTTAACTTTACCGACATGGTTGCCATCGACAAAGTTCTTCCGGAAGCACTACAGGACCCGGAACTTGATAAAGGTTCAATTGATCCTGACCTTTCAACTGAAATTATCCGGGAGTATCTTCTTAATTTTTACAACATCTATCTTCTCGGAAGGGAAGACGAACTCTTCGATTCGTCAAAATATTCTGATGTAGTCAAAGAGACATTTTAAAACTCATACCAATAACGGAGTTGTCATTTTGATCCGAGACAATTCCGTTATCCTCATAAAATCGGCACGTTGTCTGCCAACGTTGCTCGTTTGCAGGATCATGTTAAAAAAATTCATTTATCTCAAATTTGTTATCATCGTAGTATTTAATTTATATTATGTTCACCCGGCATTCTGCATAAAAAATAATCGCATTGTCGGGATACTGACAATTGACTGCTGCGCGCTCCGTCAGATGCCGGATGTACTGAGCCGTTTGCTGCTCTATGCGGGGGCTGCTTGTTATATCTTGATATACAAAGCCGCTGATATTATTGAATACCTTTGAAACGGAGTGAACCTATGAAGACCGTTAAAATCGCCCGTAATAGCGGGCACATGAAAAATGACCGGACCCCCATCCAACCGGACACTACGCAGCCTGCAGCGCGAAAAAATTTTTTACCCGGCTCTTATTTCATATTCTCTTCGCTGCTGGTGCTGTGCGCACTTATTTACTGCGGTTTCAGTTACTCTTCCGATAGCGGCAGCGACGATCTTGACCGTTTCATCGAAACCCGCATGGCCGAAGCTGCCAAACCGGGTCTCAGCGCTGCCGTTGTAAAAGACGGCAGAGTCGTCTTCAGCAGGGCGTACGGATTCGCCGACATTGAGCAGAGAGTGGCGATGACAGTGAAGACTCCGCTTATCATCGGCAGCGTTTCGAAAACGATTGTCGCCGTCGCCGCGATGAAGCTTGTGGAGCAGGGCAGGCTCTCTCTCGACGCGGACTGCTCGCAATATCTGCCGTTTACCGTCAGAAATCCAAAGTATCCCGATATCCCGATTAGTGTGCGAATGCTCTTCACCCACACATCCTCAATAAAATCGAACTGGGGACAGGTGATGATGAGACTTCTAAAAAAGGGTGATTCAGAAGAGAGTATTGCTTCATTCTGCGAAGGCTACCTCTCCCCCGGCGGAAAATACTATCATACGGGGAACTTCGCCCCATTCGCTCCTGGAACAGAATTTGAATACTCAAATACCGGTGTTACACTTCTGGCATTCATCGTCGAAAAAATCAGCGGGCTGGATTTCGAATCATACTGCAGAAATAATATCTTTATCCCCCTCGAAATGGAAAACACTTCGTGGTACTACAAAAACCTTTCGCAAAAACCAGCACTGCCCTATGAGAAAACAATGGGTCTTTTCTACAGAAACCTCGGTCTCTACAGCGCTCCCTACTATCCCGCCGGCTTTTTAAAATCTACCGCTTCTGATTACGCCAGTTTTATGATCATGATTATGAACGGGGGAAGCTACAACGGAAAAGAGCTGCTCTCCGCAGAAAGCGTACAATCTCTTCTTGCCGTTCAGCAGGGAGTGACTCCCGACCACTGGGATAAAATAGGACTGATCTTTCAGCACAAAATGATCGATGGTAAAATGTATACCGGTCACACGGGGGGGCTCTGGGGTGTGTCGGGGCTCGCGCATTTTGATCCGCAGACAAAAACCGGCGTCGTCATGTTCATGAACGGGGGATGGAAGAGTTTCTTTCAATTCGACCGTCTTAAGGAAAGACCCGTCAGGGAAATATATTTAAGATTGTTTTCAATCAAAGAGAGTGAGTATCAATGAAACCTTCTTCTGATTATTGTCTATTATAGTGCGCAATAAACCATACCAACCAATGTTCATTTTCCTCACTTAGTCGCGTAATGCCGACACGTCCCGCATCTATGCAACGGGGGGGATTTCTGCCCGACTCTCACTCAAGGCTGATCCTCTTCTGGTATAAGCGCGTCATAAATATGCGCATACCATTTCCCGTCTTTCTGATTGTAAGCTCCCAGGCCCTGATCGTATTCCCAGTACGCCCAGCTCATCTTTCTTTTCTCGGCCGAGCGGGCTATGAAAGCGGTCCACGCCTTCTGGCAGTCGTCATCAACATATTTTGAATAAACGCCGAACTCTCCCAGAAATATTTCGAATCCCCTTCCCTCGACACTGTTCCATTCAGTGACTGCATCAAACAGCGAGTTCAGCCGATGTTGTTCGCTATCACTGCCCGCCCAGTCGGTACCGATCCACTCATCGGAACCCTCGGCCCATTCAGCGCCCTGATGGGTGAACTGAAACGGATCGTAGCAGTGCACAGTGATAATCGTATTCTCTTTCGTGCATGATGCCGGAAGAACCAGATTGTTCAGCGCGGCCAGGCCTCCCCAATTCGCGGTGCCGAGCATGATGCGGCGCGCATCCTGCCCCTTCTGCGTGCGGACCACCGTGATCAGCTCATCAAGTATCTCGTTCCACAGCGCGTAGGTGACGGTGCCGTTGGGTTCATTGAGAAACTCGAAGACAAGACGGTCGGCGGGGTATTTTTCGATCGTGAATTCGTCGCACAGCTGCGACCAGATTGCCTTCAGGCGTGCCCTGTGTCCGGGAAGGGCGGATTCACCCTCGTTCATCATTTTTGTATAGTGATGCACGTCAAGTACCACGATCAGACCGGCATCCTGCGCCCAGCTGACAACCTCTTTGACCCTGTTCATGAAAGCTGCGTCAATGGTGTAAGCGGGTGAAGAACCCGTATTATCCGCCCACCGCACGGGGATGCGCACCGATTTGAATCCCGCGCTTTTAATAATTGTAAAATCCTCTTTCGCAATCAGCCTGCCGTTCGTCCATTCTCCCTCGCCGCCTTCGGCCTCAAGATAGTTGCCCATGTTGATGCCGCGGCCGAGAAAGGTGTCACCGTTGTCATAATTGTACAAATCAGTATAATACTCATCACCCAGAAGAATTTCCGTCGATGCTGACTCTCCTCCATTGGATGTCGTACCGCAGCCGCACAGCAGAATTGCCGCGGCAAATAAAAGCGATGGGATAATTTTATTCATTTTGTTCTCCAAGTTGGTTCACTCAAAAATCATCATCATTTCACAACAAATGGAGAATGCTGATGTTACCTATGCTTGAACATCAAAGTAACGGCTACCCCTCTGAGCCGCCAATAGGGCAATTTAAAGTTATTTCGTAACCATTACTATGACATTAGGGATAGAGGTCTTCGGTTACAGATTATCGTATATAGATCTGTTCATCATCGCATCGTACTTTGACAGAAGTTCACGAACAAGTTTTGTCCTCGTATCGCTGTCATCAATTTTTTCCATTGAATTATAATAGAGCCTGACACGTTTAATATCCTTTTCCCGGTAGAAATATTGAACCATGATGTAACTGAATGCGAGAAACTCTGAATAATGAAAAACCTCTCTCTGGGGATACAGTGTTTTCAGATCATAGTTGTTACCGAAAAGTTTCGGGATCTCCTTGTACCGGTCTTCATTGATAAGTATCATGGCGTAATTTACTTTGCAAAACAGATAACCGGGAAAAATGCGCATCGTATTTTCCAGCACTTCTCGGGCTTTATCGGAATCACCAATACTATCGTAACCTATGTACAGGTAGTTATACAGCTGTGGCAGGTTCGGGTATTGCGCTATCGCCGCCTCTATTTCCAGGATTTTTTTTGCGTTCATTTTCCCCATTTTTGCTAATTTCCATAATCGACTAATCACTTTCCTTTCACTATCCGACAATCCGAAAATATCATCAATGGAATCATACGATACCCTATAGCTTACAGTTTCGTTTTTATTTAAATCGTTTACACGCCGGTTCCGCTTTCGTGTTCCGCTTTTCGCCATACTTCAACCGTCACTGTTTTAATTTTTTGAGCAAACTTTTGTTTTCAAAATATTACTTCCTGTCTTGAAGCATTTTACCGAAGTTTTCTTTTAACACTTACTCTTGCAAAGCCTCGACAAGCCTTAGATAATCTTTCTGTGATTCATGTACGCATCGCGCGATAAGATTTGTGAAATTGTTATTGTTGCGATCATTCGATTGCCGCAGCGCCTGGATATAATCCGAACGGAGCACAGGCGGTATTATGGTTATCGGATAACCGTACTGAAGAAGAGCCGTGTTCATAAGAAGCCGTCCGACTCTTCCGTTACCGTCAACAAAAGGATGGATGTGAACAAAAATGCGGTGGATTTCTTTGATATGTGCTTCGGTGATATCAGACGGTTCAGCTGATAAATCATATATTAAATCGTAAGCCCGGCTGTGGCCGATCGCCTCTGCGTGTTCGCGGACAGTCTTTCCGCCTATGGTTAACCCGTCTTCAAGTACAACCTTCGTCTCCGTTTCGGTAAGGCTATTGCCTTCGAGCGCGTTGGATGAGTAGGTAAGGCCGATACGGTAATAATCCCGCAGCTGTTTTGCTGCAAAATCAGAAAGCGGGCGAAAGGAGATAATTTTCCGCTGAGCCTCTTCGATTCTTAAGAGCAATTCTTTATCAATCATGCCCTCTCCCTGCTTTATTCGCCTCAGAGTCCTCTACCTTATCGGCAAGCTCTTTTGCTTCAACCTATAGCGGTTTGCGAAATGATTAAACCGTTTATATGCTGTGAAAGGATGATAAACAAACAAAATTTTAAGAAGGGTGTTCTAAACAATTAGTAAACCGCTCTAATCATCAGTTTATCATTATACACTCTGTTCTTGCGCGGTGTTTGCCGGTATCACCGGTGTCCGTTAAAGAGTCGGTGTAGTTGCCTATTACAATGTACGATATCGATGAGTAATCAGCGGCTGTGTAACCATCCGCGTAAGGTATTACTATTTTACTGAAAATGGCATTACATTGGTCTTTGCATTTTCAAGTAGCTTTGTTTTAGAAAGCTATCAATACTATGGTGCTATTCTTCGTGCGTCCGAAGAATAGTGCGTGTCGGCTTTTCGTACATTGTGTACGCCGGCACGCCTATCGGGCCTCGTGCCCTATATCTGCATTCCGACTCACCTGCATGAACTCCGCAAAGGCTGATCCTATTGCAAATATCTGGTGTTAGCGTCAGTGACCCGGCAATGTTATTGTGCAGAAAAAATATACATTGCACCGCTGTCGGTTCCCGCGTCATCATCGCCGGGGGCGCCGATGATGACGACATTTCCGCTTCCTGAAATCGCGACATTTGAACCGAAAAGATCATTACTCTCGCTGTCTGATGCATAGAATGATTTGGATTCTATCCATCCGGTTGACGTTAATCTGAATAGATAGGCATCCCCGCTTTTTCCTTTATTTGCCATACCACTCGAGAAAATGGCCCCGACCAGCACTCTCGTTCCGTCTGATGAAATACTGACACTTCTGCCGAAGTTGCTGTCCAGATAATTAATGCTTTTCGGGCTGAACGATTCGGAAAGTTCCCAGGCGCTGCCATTTAATTTATATAAATAAGCTGCACCATTCGCTTCATACGGGTATCCGTATTCAGGAGAAATGGTCTGCCCGTCCGCTCCGATTATGATCTGATTGCCATCGGCTGTCATGTCGACACTAATGCCGAATCGATAATCGTGCAGTACTGAATCTTTCTCGAAATTTGTAATCCTGTCTTCGGTCCACGTACTCCCGTTTCTCGAGAAAACATAAACCGTTCCCTCGCTGTCAGTTGTAAACGGAATTCCTACAACGGCTTTTAATCCGTCAGACGAAATTGCGACCGATTCGGGCTGCTCAAAATAATTAGTAATTGAGGGATATTTGGAAACCGATGATGGATATGCTTTTGAAGGCGTTAATCTTGATTCATCCCACGTTGAGCCCGACAAGGTATAGACATAAGCGCAATTAGTCGGGCTGCACGGGCTGCCGACAATGATTTTTGTTCCATCGGGGGATAAGTCAAGAGACTGGCCGAATTTGTGATTCGCTGCGCCGTCGGATGCGGTAAGTTTTGCCGTTTCTGTCCATGACGCTCCATTCCAGTCGAATATATACACGGCTCCTTTCGCGCTTTCGGCCATATATGACCCGACAGCAACACGCAATCCATCGGCTGACATACCCACGCTTGAAATGAAAAAACCTGCTGCGGAGGCTCCCGAGGGCGCCAGTTGAACAGTGCCCCAACTGCCGTTTGTTTTGGACAGTACTCGAGGACCGACAAGCGCTTTTGTCCCGTCAGAAGAAACGCACACATTAGTACCGAAATTCGCAATCATCCCCCCTGAAGGGGGAATGATTTTAACAAGCTCATTTGAATAGTATACAAACCTGTAATCAACGATTTCCGAATTTTTCATGTCGGCTCTGGCCGCAAATGTTTCGATGGATATCGTTTCCGATATTGTCAAGGGGTCAGTGAACTTTGGACTTGAAATAGTCGGTACTATCGACGCCGGCGGCGTGCCGGACATCTGCCCGGTCGGATCCCAGATGTACATCGGCAGCTGATACGTCACATAATAAATAGAAGCGTCGGGAGTTTCGCTTGTGAAAGATATTGTCTGCGGTGTTGTAAAATATCTGGTACTGAGTGAACAGATTGGTTTCCCCGTTCTGAAATTATAGGTTGCGGACTTTACAGCGGAAGAATACTTGCTGTCAACGATTGCAACAGCATTCACCGTCATTGATATGTTTATTTCTATTGGCCCGGTATACGCAGTGCTTTTCGCTGTTGGTGTAGTTGAATCGGTTGTATAATAGATTTCGGTGGCACCATCGTTCTCTGAAGAAATACTCAGCGTCTGGAATGCGGTATACTCCCCTGAATCCAGACTGAACACAGGTTCGTTTACTTCGTAATAATCGTACGTTGTGTCTTCCGGCTCGGGATCGGCTGAAGATGATTGCGAATCGTTTTCGTTACAGGCGAATAACAGCAAAGAAAGCAGAATCACCATAATCACCGGTTTCAACAATCGAATTTGCATAAGGGAATCTCCGTTCATATCATCTAGTTTTGTTGTCACTTATAGCGGTCTGCAAAATGAATAATCCATTTTTATGCCGTGAAATCATGACAATTAAAATGTAATTTTCACACAACTCTCGCCCTTTCCCCCCCCTTGAAAAGGGCGGTTCACAACCGGGATTGCCAATAAGTACTCTAAAAAAGTTGATCATTTTTTACGACGCATTCAAAGAATATACCCTGAATTAGTTTAAAGGATTCATAATTATTATTCTATATTCTCTTTTGTCAATAAAGATAAACAGAACATTTTGACGATTCAGATCATGATACTATATCTTCTGCGATAATCGCCGGGGCTCATACCAGTGATCTCCCCGAAAGATTTACCGAAATAAGCAGGATCGTTGAAGCCCACCCTGTACATGATATCACCCATGGGCAAGGTTGTGTCGCGCAGCAGCATCATGGCCATATCGATTCGAAGCCTGTTGAGGTACCCGATAATCGTATTACCGGTCGTCCTGCGAAATTCGCGGGAGAGTGTCGTGCGGTTGGTGCAGAAGCGACGTGTTAATTCTGAAATTGTAATCTTCTCAGGATAATGCGCATTGAGATACGCAATGACTTCCACCGCACTCTCTTCCGACGCAGGAAGAGATGCTCCGCCGTCTTCTGCTTGTGCACCGGTTTGTTCAGGCTGCGAACCTCTCACGATTGACGGTTCCATGGCATTCAGAAGTGAGAGACGTTGTATGAAGTTGAGAAGCTCAATGACATAGGATCGCGTCAGGCAGGGCCACATGGGCCGATCAGGTTCTCCGGATATAATATCACCGACGCTACGAAGAAGGCTTCTGACGCGAATCTCGTTGTTCGGTCCGAGAAGCACGGGCTGCCTGTCAGCCCGCCCGTCGAGAAACGGCCTCAGGCAGAAGATATCCTGCTGTTCCGTCGGTGTGCGGCGTGCGTCCGCTGAATTAAGTATATCAAAGGTGAACTTGCTGTTGATTATTGAAGGATGAAAATAGAGCGCGGATACTTTGAATCCGTTTCCGCTGCCCCTCTCTATCAGCTCGTCTTCGGTCAGGCAAAGAACCGACGGGGTTATCACGGCAATAGAGCGGGTACCGACGGAGAGAGTACCGCTGCCCTTCGAGAAAAAAAGCAGACGGTAACGGCAGCCGGATCCGCGGTTATGAAACGGATCGGCTTGCTCCTCATAGTAAAAAGGCATCACCACGCCGGGCATGACTGTCCGGCTTTCGGTGATAAGTGAAGATACGGCATCATTTTCTGACATGTCTCTTATCTTGTTCTACAGCCCGGCATGATCAAGTAAAAAAAGGACTCTGCGTTATAACCCGATCGTTTCAGCCACTTTTGTTGCAAATTCGGCTGCGGCCCCCGGTCCGTTGCCGGTAACAATCTTTCCCGAGACCACCGTCACATCGGGAAGATAGACAGCCCCCCCTTTTTCAAGTTCGCCGATGAGTGCCTTTTCGGGATAAGTCGTCGCCTTGACACCATTCAGTATTCCCGCCTTCGCGAGCACCGCCGACGAACCGCAAATCGCACAGACATACTTATCCGAAGCACGCATCTCCCTGACGAGATTTATCAGATCGACATTGCCGAGTATATGCGCGAATATTCCCATTCCGCCTATCAAAACAATTGCATCATAATCGGCCGCTTTCGCTTCACTGATGAGCAGGTCGGGTTTAATCCTGAGATCTGAACCTGTCACCTCATCCATCGTGGTGCTCGCAACCTTCACATCTGCGCCTTTATTGTCGAATAGCATTCTCGGCTCGTTGTACTCGACATCCATTATCTGCACCGGCGGCACAACCATTAGTATTTTCACTTTCTCTTCTCCATTTTTTGCACAACCGCAACTCACAGACAAAAGCGCCAACATCAGAGCAACGATTACATTTTTCCTGTTCATACATCTCTCCATTTATTAGAATTACGTTTCCCGCTGATAAAAACGGATTTCATCTTTATCAGTGAACTATAGCATATCTGCCCGAATAGTGAAGAGAGTATCGTCACTGTATTTTAGGTAATCGTCAAAAAATGGCAGGCGACCAGAATTCGTGGAAGAGTAACGGAAAATCAGAATGTGAGTGATTATAAATCATTATTGTTATGACTAATTCAGTCTGCTCAATTTAATCCACTTCGATGCCTGTATTTATTTTGACTTAACTGTCCATTTGTTTATCTTGACTAATATGATTTATCATCCCCCCTTAAACAATTCGTAAACATTTCGAGTGTCAGTTTTGCGGGAACAATGAATAAATAGACTTGTTGCGAATCTGAAAATCCGGGTGTTTGCCCCGCCTCAGGCGGGGCAAACACATCGTTTTTATTCAGTTCTGCAACAAGTCTAATATTTTAACGATGAGTAAACTTGCATAGCATTGCGCATTTAAGGACACAAATAAAATGGAATTTGATATTACAAGAAAAAGTCTTTTTAACAATACCGCGCTTAATTATGATAGATACAGACCCGGCTATCCGGATTCAATGATTGAAGACATCTGTGTACTGGCGGGGTTGGCTCATGATTCAAGATTGATAGAGGTCGGAGCCGGCACCGGGCAGGCGACGCTTCCATTTGCCGCAAGAAACCTGTCGATCGACTGCGTCGAACCTGGAGATCAGCTGGCTGAACTGGCTGCATCAAAATGCAGCGCGTGGCCGAAAATCAGAATTATTGTAACAGAATTTGAGAAACTGGATTTTGAGAGAGGATCTTACGATCTGTTGTTTTCAGCACAGGCCTACCACTGGATAGACCCGTCAAAGAGAATGAGGCTTGCGGCTGATGCTTTGCGGGACGGAGGATCATTTGCCCTTCTTTACAATTATTCTCCCAAACCGGCTGACCCTGTTATTAATCAGATTTCAGAACTTATCTGCAAGGTAAGCGGAAAACCGGATACCAGTGTCTGGGATTATAGTGCCGATATTAATCGCTGGATTTACGAAATAAATGGATGCGGATTTTTTGAGGATCTTGATATAAGAAATTACAATTGGGAGAAGAAGTTTACGGCCGAAGAATATGCGGGTTTATTTTACACTTTTTCAGATTTTTGCATACTACCTGAACTAATCCAATCCAATTTGCATGATACGATTATCAAAATGATAGATTCAAACGGTGGGAATGTTGTTAAGCCGTATGACAGTTATTTGTTCTTCGCAACGAAGGGATGAAATTACATGATTAAATCAAGCTCACCCTGCTCGAAATAACGAAATCACCAAACCAAGCCAGTACCCGTCAAAACCAACCCCGGCAGAATCCGCCCGCATGCTCTTTGATTGTTACGTCAAAGTGAGTCGTACAGACAAAAACACACGAGTCCTTTATGTTGCACAGATGCGAAATATCATTTTTTACATATTTATTCGATCACCCCTCGATCATCTCCTGGGCATGGCGCAGTGTCAGATCGGTGATCTTTTCTCCCGCAAGAAGCCTTGCGACTTCGAGGATCTGTTTGTCACGAGGCAGCAGCTCCACCGTGGTGAAGGTGCGGTCGGAGAGGGTATCCTTTTTGACGCAGTAGTGGCGGTCGGCCATTGCGGCTATCTGTGGAAGGTGAGTGATGACGAAGACCTGGCGCTGCGCCGCAAGCGACTTCAGTTTTTTGCCGACCATTTCGGCGGTCTTGCCGCTGATACCGCTGTCGACCTCATCGAAGACGAGCGACTCGACGATATCTTTCGAGAGCAGAACCTTTTTGATCGCGAGCATGATACGGGACATCTCGCCGCCCGACGCGGCTTTGCGAAGCTCGGTAAGCTTTTCACCCTTGTTTGCGGCGAGCATAAACTCGATTCTGTCGATGCCGTGGGGATACAGCATGATCTTGCGCTCTTTATCCTCGATAACACCGCTTTCAGAAATCTCCTGACTGATCTGAACAGAAAATAGTGTCCCCTTCATGTTAAGATCAGCCAGCTCTTCCATGACTCGGCTTTCGAGTTCTGCGGATTTTTTTATACGTATCTGTGACAGTTCGAACGCGGCCTTTTTCGTCTCCGCTACCCTCGCCTTGTACTCTGCGAGAAGCTTTTCACGCGCCTCTTCGCTGTTGGTTATCGAATCAAGTTCGGTGCGTGAAGTCTCGCAGAACCTGATCACCTCCTGAATCGTCGCGCCGTATTTTTTCTTGAGCTGAAAGATCATGGCGAGGCGCTCCTCAATCTCGTTGAGGCGCTCGGGAGAAAAATCGATGGACTGCACATACGAGCGAAGCGTCGATGAGGTATCCTCGAGCTGGTACATCGCCTCACGCACACGGTCAAGCTCTGACGAGAGAGCCGCGTCAAAATCGCTCACATGTGAAAGCGACTGCTCGATTTTCTTCAGAAGAACCAGAACCCCGGCATCCTCCTTGAGCATCTGCGAAGACCTGAAAACCGCGTCGTAAATCTTTTCGGCGTTGGCGAGAATATTCGACTCTTCTTTAAGGGCCTCTTCTTCTGAGGGCGAAAGTTTTGCCTTGTCTATTTCATCCACCGCAAACTGAAGATATTCGATGCGGCGGGCCTTTTCCCGTTCGTCCATCTCGGTTGAGCGGATGCGCTCTTTCAGCTCTGAAAGAACCTTGTAAAGGCGCCCTACTTCCTCAACACGCTTCGCGTTATCGGCATAGTTATCGAGAAGCTCTCGGTGCGTCGAACTCTTCGCCATCGTGATATGTTCGTTCTGCCCGTGGATGGCGAGCAGGTAATCTGAAAACTCGGCAATCTTTACAGCGGGCAGCTGCATCCCGTTGACGAAGCACCGACCCTTGCCGCTTGCGAACAGTTCGCGGCGTATAATGAGGGTGTTGTCCGCAAAGTCGACTCCCGCTTCATCAAGCATCGGGCGGATTATTTCTGTATTTTCGAAAGTGAACTCGGCCTCGATGACCGCACGGTCAAAGCCGGTGCGGATCTTGTCGGTCGACATCTTCTCGCCCAGTATTGCGGAGATCGCGTCAATCAGAATCGATTTGCCCGCTCCGGTCTCGCCGGTAAGAAGGTTCAATCCCCTGCCGAATTCAAGTTCGAGCTTTTCTATGAGAACAAAATTGGTAATCGAAAGTCGTTCAAGCATATGGGGGGATACTCCTGCAAAATCAACGGTATCAAAACGGAAAAAGTCTCCGCCGCTATAAATATCAGTTCAACGGCTCTCATAAATGAAACAGCAGTCCGGGCTTTGTCAAGTCCTCTTTGTGCTCGATTGAGGCGCGACCGAAGAGTGTCGAAAGGAACCTACCTGTCTTTTTGCATAGGTGCGTTTCTGGCAAGGCGAAATCCGTAACTGTAATCGCGGTGCTCCGGTGTCAGGCTTCCCCGGTAGGCGACGCGGCATGAGGATATGTCTATGCGCCATCCCCCGCCCCGTACCACCCTGCAGCTGCCAAGATCGGGGCCCTTCGGGTCAACGATGCCGCCCGGAACGTATTCACCGTACCAGTCATTGCACCACTCGTTGACGCCGCCGCTCATATCGTAAACTCCCAGATCGTTCGGCCTCTTTGCCGCAACAAGCTGGCGCGCACTTGCGCTGTTGCCGCTGTACCACGCGACCTCATCGGCATTGTCGCTGCCCGAGTACACATAGTTCTTTTTGCTTTTCTTCCCCCCGCGCGCGGTGAATTCCCACTCCGCTTCGGTCGGAAGACGATAACCCGAGGAGAGCCAATTACAGCTAACGTTTGTTCCGCTGATATTATAGAAGGGAATCAGCCCTGATTTCACACTCAATCTGTTGCAGAACTCGACCGCCTCGTACCAGTTGACATGCTGTACAGGCATTTTCGCGTATTCCGCGGGCGGCGGCGGGGTGTTCATGAGCGCACAGAAGTGCTCCTGGGTCACTTCGGCAGTACTGATGTAAAACGAGCTTACCTTTACCCTGTGACGGATCTCATCCCTGCCCCGGCCCTTCTCGTTTTGCGGTGATCCCATTATGAAACTTCCCCCCTCTACCAGAACAAACCCCGCCGGGGTCTGCTCAGAAACGGAGGACAGTGTCCAAAAAATCACGCACACGGTGCAGGAGAACCGGAAAGCAGACATCAGCTATTGATCTGAAGCTTCGTGGATAATGGTGTGATTGTTCCTGATCGCTTTGTTATCAGGTTCGAGAGAGAGGGCCTTGTCGATGTATTCAATTGCTTCCAGCTTTTTTTCCATGTAGAAATATGATAAGGCAACATTGCTCATAAGCTCGGCCGAATTCGCGTTTAGAGCGAGGGCGGTCGAGAATGCGGTATTCGCCTCAGAATATTTCTTGAGTTTGAACAGTGTCTTGCCGAGACCGTTCCACCCTACATAAAGTTCGGGATCTTCAGCGACACACTGTTCGAAGTATTTACGCGCATTATCAAGATCTCCGACGCGAAGAGACACCTCTCCAAGGCCGTAAACCGCGTGAGTGTTGGTTCCGTCATATTCAAGAATTTTACGCGCGTACACCGCCGCGTCACGATTCTCATTGAACTGAAGAGAGATCAGCATCATGTCTATATAGAGGTCTTTGCCCGGGGCGATTTCTTCGCAGCGGCGAAGGTGGATCATCGCCTTCACGTAGTTGCCGAGTTCCCAGTGGTTGTGCGCGGCAAGCACTCGAAGCTTGTATTCTTCGGTGGGATTCGAGGTGCCGATCGTGCTGAGTACAGTGGCGAGACTGTTGAGTGACTCAAGATAACTGCCTTTATTGAAAAAGGCGAGAGCCTCATCGTATCCCCCCGCAAAGGCTGCAAAAGAGATAAAAAGCGCTAACACTGCTGCACAATATTTTTTCATGAAAGACCCCCATCCGGGTAATATGCATCCGTGATCACCTCAATGCGGGGGGATCACTGACGCAATTTTCCAGGCACTCTCTAATCTTTACATGTCAGAGTATCGATTCAAGAACTTTCACCTGTTTAAATAACATTGAAGCATAGTCTCTAAAAAATATGAATTTTTATCGCCGATCGCATATCCCCCGATACCTAATCCTACACTTCAGGTTTCAGCAGCGGAAAAAGAATCGTATCCTTGATCGATCCCGTATCGACAAAAAGCATCACCAGCCGGTCAACACCGATACCCATCCCCCCAGTTGGCGGAAGGCCGAATTCAAGCGCGCTGATGTAATCGTTGTCGATCATCATTGCCTCTTCGTCACCGGCCTCGCGCATCTTCAGCTGACCTTCAAAGCGCTCCTTCTGGTCGAAGGGGTCATTGAGCTCGGTAAAAGCATTGGCCATCTCCCGTCCTGCGATGAAAAGCTCAAAGCGCTCTACAATTTCCGGGTTATCCTCGCGCGACTTTGAAAGGGGTGAAAGGGCCTTGGGATAATCAGTCATGAAGGTTGGATTCACAAACGATTTTTCAACACGCTCGCTGAAAATCTCGTCGGCGATCTTCCAGATGCCCATTGACTCGTCGGCGTCGACGCCGACCGATTTGGCCGCAGCAAGAGCATCCTTTACGGTTTTGATCGCCGCGAAATCGATTCCGGTCTTCTCTTTGATCGCATCGATATAGGTGATGCGCTTCCATTTCGTGCCGAAATCAATAGTATCTCCCTGATAGGGAATGGTGACAGTGCCGAGAATATCCTGCGCCAGTTTCGTGAACATCTTCTCAACGAGATCCATCATGTCGTTGTAATCGGCATATGCCTGATAGAGCTCTACCATGGTGAACTCAGGATTATGGCGGGTGTCGATACCCTCATTTCTGAAATTGCGGTTAAGCTCGAATACCCGGTCAAAGCCGCCGACAACGAGGCGCTTGAGATAAAGCTCAGGCGCGATTCGCATATAAAGATCCATATCCAGTGTGTTGTGGTGAGTAACAAAGGGGCGAGCGGCGGCTCCGCCGGCGACGGCCTGCATCATCGGTGTTTCGACTTCCATGAAACCGTTCTCTTCGAGAAAGCGGCGGATCCCCGAGACGATGCGGCTTCTGATTTTGAAGTCTTCACGGGTCTTGGGCGTAACGATTAAATCTATGTAGCGCTGGCGGTACTTCGTTTCGGTGTCTGCGAATTCGTCGAAGATCTGACCGTCTTTTTCTTTGATGACAGGAAGCTGCTGAATACATTTCGCAAGCAGGGTGATCTTCAGCACCTTGATCGAAATTTCACCCATATGCGTGCGGAATGTCTCGCCCTCGACGCCGATGCGGTCGCCCAGATCAAATGTCTTGAAAATTTTATACTCCTCTTCACCGAGCACATCGCGCGCAGCGTAGAGCTGAATCTGCCCTGTCATATCCTCAATGTGTCCGAACGAAGCCTTTCCCATAACGCGTTTGGACTTGAGACGCCCCGCGAGAATCACCTTTTCGGGAGTCTCCTCTTTGAAATTTTCAAGAACCTGTGCGACGCTTCTGTCAGGCTTGAAGCGGTTGGGATAGGGATTGATCCCCGCGGCGCGAAGGCTCTCTATTTTATCTATCCGCTGAGAGCGAATGTCCATATTCTCGTTCATGGCTTCTCCAGTTTGTATTCGGCAGGCTTCCTGATGAATGAGTTCGTCGCTGCGAAGGTCGATTATGGTCAAAGTGCATCGTTTCGATGTTCAGGATGAGCGCTGTTCTGTCTTCAATCTCCCACTACAGGAGCAGCGGAGGGTGGTGTCAAATTTTTTTTAGATTTGCGGAAGGGGGAAGCCGGTTAATTTCCTGCTGAACCGGGTATTCCGCCCCCCTTTTGCGATTACTATTCAACGACACCCTCAAAACTCAGATTGTCGATCCTCCAAGTGCCACTGCTTGAGGCTGCACCGTGTGCGTGAATCCTGATCACAATCTGATCCGCCGCTTCAATTTCCACGCTGTGTGATGCCGAAGCGAACGCCGAATCGCCGCTCTTCTGAGGTATCCCCGCCGCAATCGATGCGGCATGTGCGTCGTGCGAGGCTGTGATCGTATAGGCCGAAGGGCCGCTTGCCGAGGCGAGATTGTCGAACGAGATATTCTTCACCCGAATAGTTTTGCCGGGCGCGCCAAGTGTTATTTCGAGGTAATTTTCGTCCTGATCGCGCCAATTATTCGTTGAAAATGCATCTGTCGAATCCCACCCCCGTGGGAATTTTTCGGTCCCCTTTACAAACGCAGCCTGCGAAGCGGAATCGATACCGGTGACCGACTCAGGCAGCGGGATCTCCCCTTCAAAGGTGTATTTGCACGAAAACAGAGCACCCTCCGCGGGCTGCACCGTCACATCTCCCGCGTGAACTACAAAAGTATGCAAATCAGAATTTCCAATATACGCGACTGCGTAAACAGAATACATGCCCGCGGCAATATTTTCACAAACAAACATCGCTGTCTGATTTGCCGATAGCGCACAGTTTCCCGCATATTCAGCGCCGGTTTCATTGCTTTTATGGCCATTTAATATCTGCTCCGCCGTGGGTTCAGCGCCGGTTTTCACTGCGGCAAAATAAAGCATGGAATCGCAGTTTGCCGCCGCCTGCAGTGTAAAGCTTCCCGGATCTTTGAGAGTGCTCTCAGATATCATCGGATCCAGAACAAAAATAATTCCCGCATTGTTTTTTGCACCCGGGGTGGGGCCGGGGGATAACGACCAATCGGCCGCTGTATCGCTGTCAGTTCCATCAGGATTTCGTATGAAAGATTTATTTTCTGAAGTTGATCCATTGACACTCCACTGACAGAAGGCTGCGTTATTCCATGATCCGTCGGTATTGTAACAGACGACATCGACGATCTCTCCCTCTGAACGCGAGCCCTTGACCAGAACTATCCCCCCGCACTTGCTCGACAGTGAAGGCTGATATGCATACACAGGATTGCTCAGGTAGGATCCCGCCGCGATTGAAAGATATCCGCCCGCCTCAACAGAGAGTGATGTTCCGCTGAATGAGTATATCAGTTCCCACTTTGACCGGGAATCGGCACTGTTGGAGAATTTGTACAATGCGTAATCACCATCCTGCTTCTCCGCATCCAGAAGCTCTGTGCCCCCTCCCGCATTGAAAATTTCAATGAACTCGTTTTCCGCACCCTCTTTGTTTTCCGTACAAAATTCATTGATTACAATTTTAGCGGCCTTTTGCTCTGCGGGACGATCCTCTTCGCCCGCACCTTCCGGTGAAGATTCAACAATCTCTGCTGAGGTGGTAAAACAGTATTCTTTTTCACTGTATTCCGGCAGCTTTTCATCTGTTTCGGTAAAAAAACCGCTGACTCGTATTCCCTTGAAAGATGTTCCCGCGGTGAATGCCGCATACGGTTTAACGACAATCTGTTTATCGCTGATGAGAATATCACAATTCTCATTCTTTTTGAAGACCATTGAGTCAAGACTGACGCTCCCCGCTTTTGCAGAATCGAGCCGGGTATCAGTAACGATTATTATCTGCGCAGCGCATGGAATTTCTGCACTTCCCGATGCGGGCACGAGCTGCACGATTTTCGGTGATGGACTATCATCCTTATGATTACCGGCGGCTGAATCAGAATCTTCCCCTTCGCATGATGACAAAGCAAGCAGCAGGAACAAAGGCATCAATATTGCCGTTTTTATCCATTTTTTCATAGCTATTCCTCCCTTTGAAAAATTTGATTTCAGGGAGCGCTCAAGCGATCCCCCCGATAATACGTTTGCCGGCGGGGAAATTGCTGAAAAATTTTGTCACTGCGGTTATTTTTGTTAATTCGGGGATTCGGGACAAAAAAAAGCACCCTTTTGGGGTGCTTTTTTTTGGAGTGCTTGCTATCAGGCAGCTGCCTTCTTTACCACAGCCTCAAATGTCTTGAGATCGCTTACGGCGAGCTCAGCGAGCATTTTCCTGTTGATCTTTATCTGCGCTTTGTCAAGCGCGTGAATAAAGACGCTGTAGGTAGTTCCGCAGAGACGTGCAGCTGCATTTATACGGGTTATCCAGATATTGCGCATGTCGCGTTTCTTCGCACGCCGGTGGATAAACGAATTTTGCAGTGCTTTGCGACGTGCGTCCTTCGCTGTTCTGTACAACAGCGAACGTGCTCCTCTAAAGCCCTTCGTCGCCTTAAGGACTTTTCTCACTTTGTTGCGGTGAATTAATCCGCTTTTTGCTCTTGGCATCTTATGAACCTCTTATTTAAGGAAAGAAGGATCGTCTTATGCGTAAGGAAGCATACGTTTGATACGGTTTGCTTCGGCTTCAGACGATACAGTGGTACCTCTTAGATTTCTCTTTCGTTGAGGAGACTTACACTCTAATTGGTGGCGGGCAAAAGCCATCGCTCTTTTTATCTTTCCGGTTTTTGTAAGTTTGAACCGTTTTTTCGCGCCGCTGTTTGATTTAATCTTTGGCATGGTAATAAATCCTTATTTTTTCTGAGCCTGTGCGTTAGGCCCGAGTATCATCGTCATATTTCTGCCTTCGACCGAGGGCCGCTTTTCAACTTCAGCAACATCCTTCAATGTCTCAATAACATCATTCATCTTTGTCGTAGCAAGTTCCTGGTGCATGATCTCGCGCCCGCGGAACATCATGGTGAACTTCACCTTATCGCCATCCTGAAGAAACTCGCGCGCATGCTTCACTTTGAAGTCAAAATCATGGCTGTCAATACCAGGACGGAGTTTTACCTCTTTAATATGGATGACTTTCTGTTTTTTCTTCGCGTCTTTGGCCTTCTTGAGCTGTTCAAAACGGAATTTGCTGTAATCCATTATTTTGACAACTGATATATCCTGTCCGGAAGATACTTCAACAAGGTCAAGCTCCTGCGAAACCGCAAGCTCGAGCGCAGTTTTGAGGTCTACTATCTGCGGCTCACTGTTCTCAGTGACAAGGCGCACCTTTTCGCTGCGGATTTCTCCATTAATCTTGTGCTCATTCTCTTTTTTGTGCGCCATCTCGTTTTTGAAACGGGAATGTCTGTTGATAGTAGCTATATATTACCCCCTGTACACCCGACAATTCGCGGCAAATACATTGTCAGAATCGCATTAATGGCTTTTTTTTAGCAACACTTTTTTCAAACCCGGGAGCCTAAAATCACTCTTTTTTGCTTTAGTCGGCATAGCCGCACCTCTGAGCCCGAAATTACAGAATCATCACCTATCTACGAGTTCACCTGCGCAGATGATCAACAGACAGAAAAATAAGCGGTCTTACCGATTCAAGTACGCATACAATTCATATTTAGCAGCCGTGAGAGATATCCGCCGTATAAGATGGATCCCTCTCTCAACCAGTTTTCTGCTATTTTCAAGTACGGCCAGTGGCGGTTGTGAGCTTGTGCCTCTCTTTTCCCTTTTTATTAGCACAAAAGCTAAAGGGTTAATTTACCGATATCCCCATAAATAAATTGACACCTTTTCACTTCTTTTGTTCTGTTCTAGCATGAATGTTCGCATTACCCTGCAGAAAGGGGCACTTCTCCCCTCTTATCAGACAGATGGCTCGGCCGGTGCAGACGTTTTCGCACTTCTGGATTCACCCGTTACAATTCTTCCGGGAAAAAGGGCTTTAATTTCGACAGGTTTATGCGTTGAAATCCCCCAGGGATGGGAGCTTCAGGTTCGTCCGAGAAGCGGACTCGCTCTGAAACACGGTGTCACTTTGGTGAACACGCCGGGGACCATCGACTCTGATTACAGAGGCGAACTGAGAGTAATTATGATCAACCACGGGGACGAACCCTTCACGGTTGACAATCAAATGAGGATATGCCAAATCGTACTCGCCCGCGCGGAGAGGGCCGATTTTGTCGCCGTAGAAGCACTCAACGGCAGCACAAGGGGAACGGGCGGATTTGGCCACACAGGATTATGAGACAGAGAACAAAAAAAACACCGAAAAATATCGAAACACAGGATCAGGCTATCAGAATAATTCCTATCGGCGGGCTTGACGCGATAGGACGCAACATGACCGCAATCGAGACGGACAAGAGCATCATCGTCATCGACTGCGGCATCATGTTTCCCACCCCGGATACGCCGGGTATTGATTATATCATTCCCGATTTTTCTTATCTTGAAAAACATAAAGACAAAGTAGCGGCGCTGTTCATCACCCACGGGCATGAGGATCACATCGGCGCGGTTCCCTTTTTTCTTAAAACTTTCAACGTGCCGGTCTTTGCGACCAAGCTGACTATCGGCTTTATCAAAAACCGCCTCGAGGAACGCCCCACTGGTCACCATAACCACCTTACCGAGGTTAGTCCGGGCGAGCTCATAACCGTTAAAGATTTTCAGGTCGAATTCATTCCGGTGAATCACTCGATCGTCGACGGCTGCGCACTGGCTATCAAGACCCCTACCGGAATTGTCGTGCACAGCGGTGACTTCAAATTTGACCATACTCCCGAAGACGGCCGTCGTGCGGGAATCGACCGTCTGGCATATTACGGCCAGCAGGGAGTCCTTTTTCTTATGTCCGATTCGACCAACGCGGAACGCCCCGGTTATACCGGATCCGAAATGGTGCTCAACAACAAGCTCTTCGAGATTTTCTCATCCGCCAGGGGAAGAATAATAGTCGCAACTTTCGCCTCCAACATCAGCCGAATTCAGCAGGTACTCAACGTCGCGCAGAAGTTCAACCGCAAGGTCGTCATCTCGGGCCGCTCAATGCAGAAAAATATCGAGATAGCCAAGAGTCTCGGTTATCTCGATTACAAGGAAAACCTTATCGTCGACCTGAAAGAGGCGAAGATCATACCCGACAAAAAACTCGTCATCATCTGCACCGGAACCCAGGGCGAACCCATGTCGGCACTCACCCGAATCGCAAACGGGACACATAAGCACTTTACCGGCGTAACCGGCGACCGTATCATCATTACCGCTTCAGTCATTCCGGGCAACGAACGCACTATAAATACTGTCATTAACCAGCTGATGAAACAGAACGCTCAGGTCTATTACGAACAGGATGAAGATATCCACGTTTCCGGACACGGCTCCCAGGAGGAACTCAAGCTCATGCTGGCGCTCCTCCGACCGAAATTTTTTATGCCTGTGCATGGAGAATTCAAGCATCTGAAGGCGCACGCGAAGCTGGCTCTTGACATGGATATCCGTGAGACTAATATCATAATTGCTGAAAACGGGGATGTCATCAATTTAAGCAGAAAGGCGATTACCCGGGAGAGCCACTTTTCCATAAAAAGCGTTTTTGTTGAAGGGGGGATAACCGGCGATATTACCGGCGACCTGATTAAAGACCGTCAGACCATGTCCACAGACGGGATTGTGATTGTATCGGTTATCCTTCAGGATAAGCAGCTCGTCGGCGAGCCGGAAATAATCATCAAAGGAATTGCTCAGGAAGAAAAGAGCAAACTCAGTGATGAGCTTGTCGGTCAGGTGATGTACCGCCTTGACCAGATGCTTCACGCGCGCCCGCAGAAAAACGAGATTATCGCGGCGCTGCGCAAAACACTCAAGAATTCTCTGTCTCACCAGATATCCTCTGATCCGCTGGTTGAGATATTCGTTCAGGAAATATAATCGACCCCCGAAAAGAGCGGCCCGGACAGATCACTTTTCTTATCGGGCTCATTCCTCTAATTTGTACAAAAGTTGATGCAATCGGCGGCAGGTGCATTCCCGCACGTAAGCGATCCCCGGGAGCTCTTACGTGCGGTTTTGACAGTATGCGCCCTTCGGATTGCGACTTAAAGAATCACACAGAAAGACCGAAAATAAAACGGGGTCAATTTCTAGATTACTATTACGAGACAGCGGTATGCCTTACGGAGCTTGTAATCTTTCCAGTGTAAGGCTGCGGCGGGATAAAAGGAAAATTTGAGCAAAAAGATTCATTTTTACATCGGTATCGCCGCCTGGATAGCTGCACTCTATCTGCTCATTTGCCTGCTTTCCTACTCATCTGCCGACATAACTGCAGTGGCGGCCAATACCCGTGTTCTCAACTGGGGCGGCCTTTTCGGTGCGTGGGTCGCGGATATCCTCCGCCACACCTTTGGTTTTGCGTCATTTCTTCTCGTTCCCTGTTTCATTTATACAGCTCTATATCTTCAGAGTAAATGCGAAAGCTTCCAGCTTACTCAATTGCTTTTTTCCCATTTCATCATGCTCTTCAGCGGCTCGACACTATCGGCTCTTCTCTTCAATGACTTTCAGGAAGAGGCGGGGGGATTTCTCGGTTTTTATTTTTCAGAATATTTCGTCAGATTTTTGTCTTTTGTTCCATCCGTCGTCCTTACGATAATAATTAATGTGTTATGTCTCGCATTTTCGGGCATAGGACAACTTTTTCCCCGCATAAAGGTTCAAAAGACCACCATCCCCCCCCGGAAGGCTTTGCATGCACCGGAGATGGAGAGTGAATCAGAGCAGGAGAATGCGGTTTCGCCGGAGGACGGATCGATGTTTTCACTCTTTAAGGACTTAATTACCCGCGAGCATGTCATATCTGATTCGCTTCCCATCGTTAAAATCGAACGGCCCCCTTCGAATAAGAAGATGCCCTGGATCACCAAGACAACAGTTCGTTCTTCGCGCCATTACAGTGAAGAGCGGGTACAGACTCAGCAGCTTCCTATTAACCCGATTGATCCGATTGACCCCTTTCCCCCTACGCTTGATGAATTTGCGGTGCAACCGAACTCAAAGAGCGACAGCCCTATTCTTATGAAGGATATATTTCCACCGAAAGAGCGAAGAGTAGCCGAACCCTATTCCCGAGGGGGGTCTCATTCTTTTTTTGACGGCATCGCTATCGACAAACGGCACCTTCCTGTCGCGCCCATAGAAAAGACGCGGGGGGATGACACCTCGAACGGCCAGTACGTGATCGAATGCGCCATTCCCGTCGAAAAGGCGCCGCTGCGCCCTGTGGTAGAATCTGTCAGAATCAAATCAATTGAGACTTCAACATCAGAGGAAGTTGCCTTCGCGGCTGCCGCTCACAGAGAGGAAATTTCCCAAGAGCAGCCCGATTATCTTTCCCCCCGCATGCAAACAGAACAGGCGGCGGTACCCATACAACTCGCCACAGCGCAGATTGAACTCGATGAACCGCGGATTATTGATGTGGGTGACGACGAGGATGAGGACGATTATGAGGACGAGATCATCGCGGGAGAGGATGATCACCGTATCGTCTTCGGCGCGTACAAGATTACCCATTATTCCATCCCGACATATAACTTCAAGATGACAGACGCATCCGATGAAAATTCATGGATGGATGAAATCGAGAAAAATTCAAAACTGCTGGTCCAGACGCTGAAGGATTTCGGCATCGACGCGAGGGTAGTCGATGTGAACCGGGGGCCGGTCATCACGTTGTACGAAATACAGATCGCCGCCGGCATTAAGGTCAACAGAATCTCCGCGCTTTCCGACGATATCGCGATGGCGCTGGCCGCCTCGCGCGTCCGTATTGTTGCGCCGATTCCCGGAAAAAGCGCGATCGGGGTCGAGATTCCTAACAGGCTGCGCGACATGGTCACGCTCGGGGATATACTCATGACCGAAGAGTACCGTTCGTGCAAGATGGAGCTCAAGGTTGCTCTGGGTAAGGATATTCTCGGCAAACCGATTATGCTCGACCTGAAGCGGCAGCCCCACCTTCTGATCGCAGGGGCCACCGGCGCGGGAAAATCTGTCTGTGTGAACGCTCTGGTGTCGTCTCTGGTTGTTAACTATGACCCCAATTTTGTGCGCTTCATCATGATCGATCCGAAGATGGTCGAATTACAGCTCTACAACGGGCTTCCCCACCAGCTCACCAATGTCATAACAGAACCCGATATCGCCCCCAAGGCACTAAAATGGGCAATTTTCGAAATGGAGCGCCGCTACCGTCTTCTCTCAGAACTCAACACCCGCGATATCGAGCGTTACAACTCGAAAATTCGCGGTTTCGCAGGGCAGAGCAACCTTGAGGTGCTGCCTTATATCGTGATCATCGTCGATGAGCTCGCTGACCTGATGATGGTTGCACCTAAAGAGATGGAGAACTATATCACCCGTATCGCACAGAAGGCACGCGCCGTCGGCATTCATCTTGTTCTTGCCACGCAGCGTCCCTCGGTCGATGTCATTACCGGTATCATCAAGGCCAACTTTCCGGCGCGAATCGCTTTTCAGGTGGCACAGAAAACTGACTCGCGCACCATCATTGACCGTAACGGGGCCGAAAAGCTGCTCGGTAAAGGGGACATGCTTTATCTGTCTCCGACAAGTTCGTTTCCGGTCAGAATTCAGGGAGCAAATGTAACTGAAGATGAAATCATGTGTCTGGTGAAGCATGCGGCTCAGTACGGATCGCCTCACCACATAGATCTGGATGAGCCGGACAATAACTTCGGCTCGGAGAGTGAGGGCGGTGAGGATGCGGATGATCTTTTTAACGAGGCATTAAAAATTGTTGAAGAGACAAAGAAGGCCTCTGCATCGTATCTGCAGCGTCGTCTCAGTATAGGCTACAACCGGGCGGCCCGCATTATTGAACGAATGGAAGAGCTGGGTTATATCGGGCCGCAAGTGGGATCAAAAGCCAGAGAGGTTTACGTATAACCACGGTTCCGGTCTTTAACAGAAAATTGCGGAGAATAGGATGAAGAAATTAAAAAATATCCTGCGTGTTATCACATTTTTACTATTCATTTTTGCCTTAACCGGCGCAAATGCGGATCTGTCGGACGTACCGGTTCCAGTAAGCGGAAAAGTGGTGAAGAGCAAAAAGGGCGTTTTTATCGTCGAAGAGAAGCTGACAGGTTCTCAAGTCACCTATGTGATCAAAGGGGGAACTTTCGGCCTTGAAGCAAAGAAAGGATACTCAGTTACCGTATTAGGAGTTGTGAAGGATACTTCAAATCCCAGCACAAAGACCCTGAGAATCAAAAAAGTGCTTAACGCAAAAAAAGGCGGTCTTCTTGACGATATGACAAGCGGCAAAAAAGGGAAAAAACGCGGATCGCTGATAGACGACATGACAAAAGGGAGAAAGAGTCTCATCGACTAGGCGGCTTCGCTCTCGCATCACCATGTAAAGGGGTGGATTTCTGTCATAACAAATTCCACCCTGCCCATTCATACACTTTTTTATAATCAAATTCTTTCATCCCCCCGCAGAAAAGAAGATCAGCTCTTTCAAAGGCCGGGTCACTCTGTTCGTCAAGAAGATAGGGAATTGCAGCGCAGCTCATCCCCGCATCTTTTGCGGCGGTAACACCATGCGGTGAATCTTCAATTACAAGAATCTCGCACGGATCCAGCGATAATTTTTTTGCGGCAAGCAGGTAGATGTCAGGAGAGGGCTTGCCGTGTTCGGCATCGTCGTTGCCGAGAAAAAAACTGAAGCTCTTCTTTATGCCCAGATCATCGAGAAGTATTTCAATAACGGAGCGCGCGGTTCCCGAGGCAATCGCAATCGGAAGAGCGCTCGCACAAAGGGCATCGTAAAATCGGCGCATTTCGGGAAAAATATGCGTATTGCCCCGCGCGATCTCAAGGTAGTACTGATTCTTCTTTTCGCGCACAAGATCCTCGTCAACCTGAAGGTTGTATCTCTCACATAGCGTCCGCACCATATGATGGAGGCTTTTACCGATAAATTCATTTTTCATTTTCCCGGTGAGATCGATCCCGTATTCCGCAAAAAGACGTTTGTCGGCTTTGAACCAGTTTGGTTCTGAGTCAACGAGCGTTGCATCAAAATCAAAAACAACAGCGCCGATTTTTGCGGCGGTTCTCACTTTATTCTGCATTTCTTTTTTCCTGAAACCGGATTTTGCCGACCGTTTCCCCCCGCAAAACATGCAAAGCGAGGCCGGCTCGTGCGGCATGTTGCATGCAGGCTATTTTCTGTCAAGCCGGGGAATTTTACGTGCTGTCTTACAAAATTACTTTAATCAATGATTTTATTTTTGCCGATACTCAAAATGACAAGCGAGTGTCCGCAAGATGAAGAGGCTTGCGGCTATTAATCGATAAGAGTGTTTCCAGAGGATATAGTATGCAGAATATGGATTTTTATACCGGACAGCCTGGCGCCCAGATCGCTCATCCGCAGTTTGTGACTAAAGATCCGGAGTATTTTGCCCGGATGGCGGTTAACCAGCATAAAGACAAAGAAAAAACACAAAATCGAGCGGCAAGAACCCTCTCAATCGTACTCGGTCTATGTATCCTCTCTTTTACTTCAGGACTTATCGTTGGAATAAAATTTACGGGCAGCAGGGATTCGGAAATAGTTGACGAAGCGACCCGCCAGGCAGTAAATAACCTGGGTTCAAATCTCGAAACGAAAGTCAATACGATGCTGCAGGATCCTGAAACCCCGGCGGCTTCAGGCCAGGTAACAACTGCCGCCCCGGCGCAGGAACAATCCTCTTCAACAACAGCTGCGCAGCCGAATGCGGCTGCTTCAACTATCACAGAAGAGCAGCCCAAAGAACCGGTAACGAGAACCTTTCCCAAGGAGGAGTTTCCCTGGGTAATAAAAGTGGGTGAGCTCTTTTCGGCGGACCAGGCAAAAAAAGTCGCCGATTATTTGAGTTCGCGCGGTCATACTGTGATATTGACGAGAACAGAAACTCTTTATAGAGTATATCTTGGTCCGTATAAATCACGTTCTACGGCGGACAGCAATATCAGCAGAATCAATAATTATACAGACAATACGTACTTCAACACGATTTCTGTGGTGAAACGCTGAAAAGATCAAAGGTTCCGCACTTAGTGATTGCTGATCCTTATTAAGAAGGACCTCCTGGAAAAAATGGCAAGACTCGACAAGAGAGAGACCAAAAGGGTAAAACTCACACATTTCTATATTCAATACAAGATGGCGGGAGAGCTTTCGGCAGACGCTCCTGTTTTTTCTGTTGAAGTTCTCAACATGAGCGCCGGAGGTATCTGTTTTCTAAGAACCTCCGTCCTCTATAAGGATGATGAAATTCTCATTCTCTTCCCATTTAAATCCCGCACGCTTACAATACGAGCCAAAGTAATCCGCGTTGAAGGGAAAGAGGTCGCCGCAATTTTTCAGGATAAAGAAGACAAAATCGAGATGATGGTGTCAGTTTTCAATAAGGAGTACAAGATCATTATGGATGAGAACCGCATGTCTATTCATCGAAAGCACTCTTTATTCGGCGATAACGATCCCCGTAATCCGCAGTGAAACCGCAGGAATATAAATTATTTGAGACACCCTACTATCAAAATTAGTACTTGCCTTTTCCGAGCCCTTTTTTATAGCTTTCCAGATACACTATGGCATGAAGTTTTCTCTGTTCACGTCTCGTACGGCTGATTTTTTTTGCTTTGTTTTTCTTCGCGGAGAGGCGGGGATTTGCAAAGTGAACTACCTGTATGAATGAATAGAGTGAAATTGCGGATATGCCTGACGAGGCTCTTGCTGTTTTCCCCGTCGCAATTTTTTGATTTGCGGCGCGGCAGTTGATGTGAAGCCCGGATATAACTTATTTAGGAACGGAACCAGATGAACCGCACAGAGAAAAAGATTTCCAAAATTCTGTCTTCGGCAATGACAGATGACCTGACCCTCTACGGGGACCTTTTGAAGAAAATGAAGAAGACACTCGGATTGCCTTTCTTCGGAACAAAGAAAATTGCTGCCGCACTTCTGAAAGATATTTTAGGTGAAATTGAAGATTTTGAGTACAATAATGACGTTTTTAGAAGCGGCGAACCGGGAAAAATAGTTTTTGAAGACATCAAAGATGGTAAAGTCCGGCTTTTTATCAATATAGGAAAAAGCCATCGAGTCTCCCCCGGAGACATTATCCGTGAAATTGTGAAGCATTCCGGTGTTGACGGAAAAGTAATCGGAAAAATTGACATCCATCAGAATTATTCATTCCTTGAAGTCCCTGAGCAATATGCAGAAATAATAATCGTATCTTTTGAGAATGTCCGTTATCGCGGCATCAACGTTGTTATTGAGCCGGCAAAGCGCAAAAAAGCAATTCAGTAATGGCTGAAGTCTCCTGCCCATTCTGCAATAGAAAAGTAAACACTGAAAATGGTTTTTCAAAATGTACCAGTTGCGCGCTGGTGGTCAATGATCACTGGCGTGCTGATTCTTATGATGACGGCTATTTTGCTGAATCGTACAGAGAACAGTACGGCAGAAGCTATGAAGATGATTTTGATGTTATATACTCTCTATCATTGCACAGATTAACTGTCATTGACAGCCTTGTTAAAAAGTATAACGTGAAAAAAGATCTGCTGGATATCGGCTGCGCTTATGGCTTTTTTCTGAAAGCGGCATATGACAAGGGGTACAGCTGCAGCGGGATAGAGATATCCCCACATGCCGCAAAATACGCTTCATCACGTTTTCCGTTTGAAGTCACAACTGTCTCTTTTGAAAAAGCCTCTCTTAAGACATATCCGATTATTACTTTCTGGTATGTCATCGAACACTTTTATGAAATAAAAAAAAATCTGGATCGTGCGCTTTCCATTGTTTCGCCCAACGGAATAATCGCGTTTTCAATACCCTCATGGTTCGGCCCCTCTTATTTTTTTCATCGCTCACAATGGGAACGTGAACACCCGGCAGACCACCGTGTTGATTTTTCACCGAAAGGATTGAGGAAGATTTTGAAAGAGGCGGGATATTCAAATGTTATCATTCGTCCCGCTTCATACCACCCTGAGAGGGTAATTTCATCAAGAAGCTATATTTATCCATTATTCTCAGCATTTTACAAACTTTTTGCTGACTGTACAGGTTTTGGTGATACTATAGAAATTTTCGCGGTTAACAGGGGTCGTTTTTTCGGTCCCAATTCAATTTCCAGTGCTCTTTTCCGAGGGAAAAAGTGTGAGTAATTGAATAATCACGTATGAGAAGCTTTTCTTTTAAGAAGTTAGTTGTGACATAATCCGCTTGTTTTCCTGCTTTTTCTTCACGATACTTTGATAAAATAGGTTGAAGCAACCTATCGATGCACAACCTCACGATAAAACTCACTGACATTTTGAAAACATATCTCATCGCTACCGCATACTCGTATTCAACTTCTGGAATTTCAATGTGCATTATTATCGGCTGCTCGGCTATGAATCGCTGATACTGTACGGTGCGAAAAAGTTCCGGCTGATTGCCAAATAGAACCCGCGATCGCTGCAAAAGCAGAATGATAAGGTTATTCAGACTAATATTCATAGTATTTGCAGCCGAAATAAGCCTTTTTTTATGTAGATTTCCCATGCAGATGCTTGTTTGTATCATATATCATATCCTTTTAAGATTTTGAAGGGGGGATTTGTATGCAGGTCTTTATTCTGAATGAATAAAATAATTATGGTCACCTCGAAAAATCAGCATTTTCATTTTGAAACAAATGGAAAATGCTGATTTTTCCACGCTTTGTGACCTCATATTGGCGGCGCAGCCGTCGAGAGGGAACATCAAAAGGCAATTTATCGAGGGTTCCCCTATGTTAACTGACCTGGAAAAGGTTCACTCCAACGGAACACAATCCTTCATTCATAATACGCAGCCGGAAGATCGTTTTATAAATTTTTTTGCTGACTTACTATAAAAAATTGATATCCTTTTCTTATGGAAATTTCTCTAACAAACTCCCGCCCCGAATGCGAGTTTTTGCAGGGTTCGCTGATCAAGGTTGATAATCTTATGCAGAAAGATTATTCCTATATTCTCTCTGCGCCCTTTGGTTATGAAGGATTCCCGCCAGATTTTACGCCTGAACTCTCTCCAGACAGAATGCTTGAACTTGGGGTCTTTGAGGGAAAGTATCTTAACGATTGCACGAATGAGTATCCCCGTGAATGGTTTGCGCGTGCGTTAGCGGCAGATACATTATCACCTGATAAACCCGACATAAACTGTAACTATTTCAAAATTAAGAGCAGGCAGTCGCTCAGTGTCTGGCGAACGAAGGGTTGGATTTTCGGACCTGATGTGCGGGGCTGGTTTGAATGGTATTGCAGATTCTACATGGGAAGAAGGAACGAAGAAATCGACAAAATACAGATTCGCCGCTGGCTTGCCTTTCGGCGTCATCGTGGACAAATTGAAAAAAATTGTACTCCCCTCGATACCAGCTGCCGTCCCCGCCAGCGTCAGGCACTACTTCAATGGGCGTACAATCCATTTATATGAAGCCGTCACAAAAAACGGTCTTTTCAACTTGCTGTTATCAAAAACTCAACGATAAGCACAGTAAAATATTCCTGATGGCATTTTTTGGAATGGCTCCATCAAAGAATCTCAAAAAACAGATCTCAACAGCTTGGAGATTTTATCGGATACCTTCTCAGCTGAATCTATTCTTGTATTACCCTTATTCTCAACCAGCCAGAGGAGATGAGTTTTCAATTTCTACTCCTTCCACTTGAATAGGATTGATCCGATAAAAAGGCCGACAGCTGTTATTCCAAATAAAGCAACAATACTTGACCGGATTTCCCAGAGAGTCGCGCCGTCATTCATAATTTTGCGAGCCCCGTCCACCAGATGCCACAATGGCATTGCTTTTGCAGCAACGCGGACCCACTCGACTGACCCCTCCAGCGAAAACCAAACTTCTGACAAAATCATCATCGGCCAGGTAATAAGATTGAGCAGGCCATCTGTTAATTCTTCAGAAGTCAGCCGGGATGCAACGACAAGGCCCAGAGAAATAAGAGATGCCGATCCCGCCAGAGTCAAAACAAACAGATCCAGATAAGAGCCTTTGCATTCAAAATTAAACAACATTGATACCACGGCAAAAATAATCGATGCGGATACCATCATCAGGAACAGACGTGAAAGAATCTGCGCACTCAAAAACTCGAACGAATGCAGAGGCGTCACGTAAAACCTCTTGAGCACACCGTTTTTACGATACCGCACAAGAACTATCCCCACGCCAAAAAGTGCTGAAAACATCAGATTCATACCGATGATACCGGGAAACATCCACTCAACGTATGGAATTTCTCTTCCCGCGATGACATTTTTCGAGAGTATTGCGGCTGCTTCATTAGAGGAGGTATGTTTAATAAGTATTTCGCTGATATATCCCTTTGCGGAAGATGCGCTGACAAAATAAGCATCACCTGCCGGATCTATCAAAAGATCAATTTTATGATGAACAAGCTTATCTTCAGCCTCATAAGGGGAATCGAACCAGATCAATTCAGTGTACTTTATCTTTTTTAAATCCTCAAGGATAGTCACACTTTTGGGCCCGGTATATGTGCTCCTGATAACACCAATTTTATAAAGCTTCTGGTTGTCATTCGAGAACATGAAGAAAAAACTGCCGATGATAAATATTGGAAAAAGAAAATTCCAAATCAGCGTCGGTTTATCGCGGTAGAACTCCTTATTCCGGGAGACAAATATTGTCCAGATTCTTCCCCACATCAGTTTCGAAGCTCCTTACCGGTCAATTTTAGAAAAAGGTCTTCAAGGTTCATTGATCGTACAGTCATCCCCTTGAGGGATACGCCCCGACTTATCAGATCTTTGATGCAGCTGTCCGGATCGGCAGTTTGTATCTCAATTGTATCCTCAATGATGTAATGAGGGGAGGCAAAGCCTGCCATTTTCTCAATACAGACATCTTTCAGCAAAATAGTGGCCATATCAGAATAATCACCGAGGAGCTTTCCCGTTCTGTCCATTGCGATCAGTTTTCCATGATCCATTATTCCGATTATATCACAGAGAATCTGCGCCTCTTCCATGTAGTGGGTGGTCAGCACGATTGTCTTGTTTCGACTTTTGATCTCTGAGACAATATCCCAGAGATTTCGACGCGCCTGAGGATCCAGTCCGGTTGTAGGCTCGTCCAGAAAAACGATTTCGGGATCATTTGCCAGAGCCATCGCAATCAACAATCGCTGCCGTTGCCCGCCTGAGATTTTTGCGTTATCCCTGGAGAGTATATCGTCAAGATGACAGACTCTTATCAGCCAGTCCAGATCTGACTTTATCCGGTAAAGCATACGAAAAGTCTGAAGCGTTTCCTTTACAGTAAGAAATTGAGGAAGTGATGTCGACTGAAATTGTATTCCGATTTTTTCGTGATACGCCTTGGTTCGTGCATTTCCCCTGAAAAAAACATCACCCGACGAGGCGTCCTGAATGCCTTCCATGATTTCGATAGTGGTAGTCTTTCCCGCTCCGTTCGGACCAAGCAGCCCGAAACAGATCCCTTCATCAATTGAAAAAGAGACACCGTCAACAGCGGTTGTTTCAGGAAATTTCTTTGTAAGATTCTTTACTTCGAGGATCTTCATCATGGTGCTACAATAGCAAATGATTATTCGTTAACGCAAGATCTTTTCCATTATTGTTACCTGTTCAGAAATCCCCCCGCTTCTACCGGCAAACAGGCAATGTTGATTATTTTGGACGTAAATCGCTCGATATTTCTGGAAATTGAACCAACTTATAGTTTATTGGCAGACACAAAATGCCGATATTTTTACTATACTTTTATTTTTGATCTACATTTCAAAAATAAGTTGTAATAGATTCGCATAATTGGTATTATTTGTTACGTTTTATTTTTAGCTTAATGGTGCAGTGTTGTTTTCTTTGTAGAATTTCCGGGAAGTGTTTATATGTCCAACTTTGAGTTTTGCGGTTACTGACATGGCGTTCAACTATTCTATCAGAAAAATCGGCTCAATAACCATTATCGACCTGATCGGGGAGCTCAAGGTTTCCGATCTGGCGGATTATTCTGACCTCTTTGAAGATACAATCGACGTGGAGTGCAATCGCATTATAATAAACATGCGCCATCTCACTTATATCGACTCAACGGCAATCGGTCTTATTGTAAATTTCAAGCGGGAGATAGATAAACACGAGGGGTTGATTCTCGTTTGCTGCGTTCCTCATGATATTCACAGCGTTTTTGAGATTACCGGGATTTCCCGCTACATCACAATTTTTGAGAGTGAAGAGGAGGCTCTGAAAGAAGCTGAGCGTTTTGCTTCCCCCCGTAAAGAAACATAAACCTGTTTCTGATATTCAGATAGAATCAATAGGCCGCTACTTTTTATTTCTCCTCACTTTGTTTTTACTTTCTGTAATGCTTTTTTCTGCTGCTTTTCTCATAAGGTCATAAAGGGGGGATAACGCTGAAAAACCCTTTTTTATTAGATCAATCAAACCCTCATTCGATAGAGCTGCAAAACCACTCTCCGAGTACGACAGATACAGACCCTTTCTGTTATACCAGGTATCGAGTTCCGGAATTATTGCCGCTTTCAACGGCCTCTTGTACACATCCCCGTAAATCCCGAATTTCACTTTTGTGTTTAGTGTTGTGACCATCTTTAAAAAACTCTTTGGATCTTCGTCTATCACTTCGCGATAGTTATCCATGGTCTCCCGCGAAGGGGCAAAGAATCCCATGCCGTAGCGCCATAATTCGGGTGTAATCTCAAAGAAAAACGCCGGTGCGCTCTGCCACCCCTCCTCGCGCCGCTTAAAGGTTATCCACATCGCGCTGTGAAAAAGAGATTTGTTTTTCGCAAATCGCGTGTCACGATAGATCTTAGAAATAGTTCTGCCCACCGAGGCTTTTGTATCAAGAGCCGGATCAATCGATGTGATTGTCTCTGAAAGATCTGTGACAAGATTTTTAAAAGGCGAAAGAAGGAGATCGTTGTACTTAATCCGGTTCACCTCAAACCAGGATTTATCATCACGGACATGATTTTCTTCAAGAAAGCGGGGTGCTTCATCAGAAAAGCCTCTGAATAGAGAATCCATTATTGCCTCAATTTATCCGATAATATTTAAGATTTTATTCATTTTATCGCTTTAGTCTGCCAGCGTTTGCTCTTCCACCTGAACAGCATTACAATACCACGAAGCGTCTCGTCGGTACCAGTTGCGATCCAGATTCCGACAAGCCCCATTCCAAGTTGGATGCCGAGAAACCAGCTTCCCGCTACCATTATCCCCCACATCGAAAACAGGCCGTAGAGTACCGGAAAACGGATATCGCCGGCACCTTTCAATGCCTGAATTGTAATTAAATTGAGTGATCTCCCGAACTCAACATATATAGAGCACAGAAGCAGGGCTGCAACGAGATTGCTGATCTGGGGAACTGTTGTAAACAAAGTGATAATTGGAACTTTGAATAAATTTATTGCAACAACACAAAATAGAGTTATAGCTGTTCCGACGAACTGATAAAGATAAACCCGCCGGTATGCCTCTTCGGGCTTCTTTGCTCCGACATAGTATCCTGTTTTTATCTGCACTGCATTGCCGATAGACATCGCCCATAGAAAAACAAAACGACAGATTGTTATCGCATATATCTGTGCTGACATCGCAAAGGTTCCGAGACTTGAGATCATCACCATGAGGACAATCTGTGCAACGTTATATGCCATGTTTTCACCGGCGGTGGGTATGCCGATCGAGAGAATCCTCTTATAGATTTTGCCGGGAACTTTCGTCATACCAGAGAGCGAAAACTGCACCTCGGGGTTATGATGAATATTCCACGCGAGAAGAAGACATGCGGCAAATTGTGAAAAAGCGGATGAGACAGCTACTCCAACAACGCCGAATACCGGCAGCCCGAACCACCCGTAAAGCGAGAAGGCATTTCCGATAACATTCAGTATGTTTGCAATAAATGATATGTACATGGGGGAACGGGTATATCCGTATGAACGCAAAACACTTACCTGCAGCATATTGAATGCTGTGAAAAGAGAACCAATTCCTCCGAAAATGACAAAATATTCCCATGCGTACTGTCTGACCTCAGGTTCAATCGAATATGCGGATAAAAGTGAGGATGTGCCGAAAAGAACCGCAACACAGAGCGAAAAGGCGGTGAGCAAAATCATTACAGCACTTGCCTGAATTACCTGCTTTGATTCCTGATGGCGTTTTGCACCGAGGTATTGCGCAAGAACTATGCTCGTCCCGATACAAATTACATTGAAGAGAATCTGCAGAAAGAAGACATATTGTGAAACAAGACCCACACCGGCTACCGCCTTCTGCGAATAGGAACTGAGCATGATGACATCGACTGACGAGACAAGTATCCGGAAAAACGTTTCAAGAATAATCGGAAACGCCAGCACCGCAATCGGCAATGAAGCACGGTCGATTTTCTGCAGAGTTGGGGTGTGCCGATTTTTTCCGGAAGCAGTAGTTACTAATTCAGGGTTTTCCATTGTAGTATCCCGATTTTTACTCTGATATAAGGAGCTCGCATAACAGCGTGTGCTCTTAAAGAAAGTTGAGTATTTCCAGCGGATGCTCGGCTATGTAGTCCGGCCGGGCTTCCCCGGGAGTGCCGAATCCCCATTTACACAAAACCGAGGAACATCCGGCGGCATGCGCCGCAAGAATATCGTTTTCGTGATCACCGGCCATCAGCGCATCAACCGGTGATATCTGAGCGGCGCTTAGTAGTGATGTAATCTGTATCGGATCAGGTTTGCGCGCCGCGAACGTATCCCCCCCCGCGATATTTATAAAAAACCTATTCAACCCAAGTTTTTCAAGAATGATTCGTGACGGCTCTTCGGTTTTGTTAGTAACAACAAAGAGGGAAGTTTTCTGTCGCTCCAATATATCCAACAACGGGATAATATCGCGATAAGGTCTCGTTGTAGTAAGCATATTCTTTCGGTAAAGGATACGGTACTTCTCAAGAATCTGCGAGATAGAAAGATCACTGTCGGCAAATGTCATTTTGAGAAGATGGGCCAGTCCGAATCCTACATTAGGCGAAATCTCTTCATGTTTCATGGGGAAAAGGCCGAAGAATGCTCTGGTTTCATTGATAGTCAATTCAATGTCACCAAGAGAATCGACGAGGGTTCCGTCAAGGTCGAAAAGAACAGCCCGATACTTCATAAGTTATGCTCCGCCACATAGAGGGCCTAATGTATGCGGAACTCTTCGGATTTCGAGATTTGTTGTAAAGGATTAATCTGTCCGGTTTATTATTTTGGCTTCTCTCTGCATTTTTTTGCATGTGGGAACCAGGAAAGCTCCCATTTTATGTACTTTTTGTTCGGAACTCTCATGACTGTATACGGGGGAAAAATATAGGTATCCAGATCAATAAACTCCTTTGACAAATTTTCGCATATTTTCTCTGCAAATTCATATATTGCTTCAGTCGCTATCGATGAAACAGAACGTTTGAGCAATTTCCGGGAATCAATGAAAGACTCATACTCGAAAACCGAAAAAAAGACATGCATACGCTTATATCGAATCCCATCTGCCAACTGATAAGCAACGCTTCTTCGCCTATATCTCACACCTGCCCTCTTTTTGCAAAACCACTTGAAAAGACAGAGCCGCAAAATTTCAGACGGACAGACTCCGGCTTTCTGCGTTAATTCCTTCAGGAAAAGTATTGTTCGGGGGTGAAGAGTAACTGTTGTTTTCATCCGGATACCTCTTCCTTTACAACGACACAGAAGAGAGTTTTGCAGAAAATTATCGCTCTTTTTGATAATTTTCCGATAATAAGGGGGGGATAAAGGGAAAATGAGTCTTCAACGAATTCGCCTCTCGGCAGGTTTAGTTTTACTGATGCTCTCGGTTTGCAATGCCTTTGCTCAGCCCGCTGAAGGAGCGGAAGATTACACTCAGTTGATGAAAGATGGATACTACATTGATGCTCTCAAATCTATCGACAAACAGATTGACGAGTACACCAGTACCCATGTTGCAGATAAAGAAGTACCGGCAAATTTTATCAGCTTCACCGCTCTTGAAGAGAAACAGAACATCAATGCGTTATTTCAAAAAAGAGAGATCCCGGTAAATTTCACCGAGGAAAATCCTCAGATGCGCAGGCTCCACTTCGATGCGGGAGTCTGCCACGAGAAATCTGGCAATTATCTCGAGGCATTGGGTCATTACAATCAGACTTTTCTTTTCAAAAGGATTGTTCCCGAAGAGGATGCAGAAGTATTCTATCGGATATCCCAGGTCTATCAGACAATGGGACATGATTCTGCGCGTCTCAATGAACTTGAAATTGCTCATTATCTTAAACCGGATGAAGCCGTCTATATCAAAGAACTTGCTGACGGGTACTATACCAGAAAAGAAATTAAGATATCAATATTCTATTATGAGAAATATATCGATAATATGGGTGATTCTCTCGATGATCAGACGGTGTATATAAAGCTGGCCAACCTTAATACAAATCTTGAAAAGTATCTCGAAACTGAAAAATATTATTTGTTATACCTAAAAAAGAATCCCGACGACCTCGATGTGCAATATGCACTTGGAACTCTTGCCTATCGGAATACAGGCCACTTTGACCTGGCACTTGAGAATTTCAGCAGAATAAAAAAGGGTTCAAAAGATCTTGCACAGGACAAGCTTGCGAAAATCAATGAGCTGGCAGGCGATATTTTTTTTAAACGTGAGAAATATAACCGGGCTGTTGAAGCATATCTGGCTGCAATTGACATTGAAACTGCATATCGTCAAAAGGTTGAAGAGAAGCGATCAGAAATTCAAAAATTGGAGCAGCAGATCAATGAGCGAAAAGCTGAGCTCTTGAAAAAAAATGACTATGTGAAATATGAAGAGTATCAGGATATGCTGCAGGACAAAACACGCCTCTCGTATGATCTGATGATGATGGAGTACGAGCTTCGCAAGTATAATCCTGGAAAACTCCGTTGGCAGATTGCCGAAAGCTACGAGAGGATGAAAGACTACGAAAAATCTCTCGACTTTTACCGCAAAAGCATTGCAGAAAACTACCGTCAAAACGATGCCCGGGACAGAATGACAAAAATTCAGTTGCTTTTACAACGCGGGTATTGAGCATAGGATTCTTCTGATATGACATGGTATTATCGTCGATCTTAAGATGTTTTTCGGCGAACCATTCTTTAGATTTCTGAGAACTATATTAATGGAGCAAAGAAATGTCAGGACATAATAAATGGTCTACAATTAAGCGTAAGAAGGGCGCAGTTGACGCTAAGCGAGGCGCCATCTTCACGAAAATTATTCGAGAAATTACAGTTTCTGTTAAAAATGGTGGAGGGGAGGACCCAAACTCTAACCCCCGGCTTCGCGTAGCTGTCCAGAAGGCGAAAGAGAATAACATGCCCATCGACAATATCGAGCGTGCGATTCTCAAGGCTTCCGGCAAGATGGAAGGCGTAGTTTACGAAGAAATCCGCTATGAAGGATACGGTCCGGGCGGAATCGCCATTATGGTTGATACGATTACCGATAATAAAAACCGCACTCATCCCGAACTTCGTTCCCTGTTTTCTAAAAGCGGTGGTAATCTTGGTGAAGCCGGCTGCGTAGCCTTCATGTTTGATAAAAAGGGCGTCATCGAGATTGATGCCGGTCAGACAAATGAAGATGATCTCATGGAGCTCCTTCTCGATTTCAACGTTGACGATATTAAAACTGAAGAGGATGGCTCAATCACGGTAACTGTAAATCCGGAGGGATTTACTGCGGCAAGCGAAGCGATTGTGGCTAAAGGATACAAGACTTCCTTCAACGAGACTACATACGTGCCCAAAACAACCGTTGTACTTGATGAAAAAAAGTCGGAACAGTGCCTGCGCCTTGTAGAATCACTCGAAGATCACGATGATGTGCAGAATGTCTATGGCAACTACGAGATACCCGATGACATAATGGAAAAACTTCAGGGGTAAGATGCGCGTTATAGGAATTGATCCGGGATACGCCATTTGCGGCTGGTCAGTCGTCGAGAAGGGTTTCAAATTGTGTGACTACGGCGCAATCGAAACTCCCGCCGGGATGCCTATTGATGAGCGCCTCTTTGTAATATATACAGAACTCAATGATATTATTAAAAGACATAGCCCGGACGCAGCCGCCATCGAGCGGCTTTTTTTTGCTAGAAATACCACAACCGCACTTGATGTGTCAAAGGCGGTCGGCGTGGTGTTGCTCTCATGGCGCATTCACGCCCTTCCCTATGTCGAGTTTACACCGGTTCAGGTTAAGCAGGCCCTGACAGGATTCGGCAGGGCAGACAAAGCTCAAATGCAGTTTATGGTGCAAAAGCTTTACCGTTTAAAAGAGCTTCCAAAGCCTGATGATGCGGCTGACGCTCTTGCCGTGGCAACCTGCTATCTTCTCGCAAAGTGCTGATATCGGGGGGATGTGCTTAGCGAAGCATTTTCGTAGTGAATTCCCCCTTTTTTTATTTGTAGACGGAAAGCTCTGTAACAAACATCCTCATGCAGTGTTTGGGATGCTGCTGAACGCTCACTGGAAATGTGCAAATAAGTTGTCTTTGAGCCGCATAAAATTTCTTGACGTATTGGCAATACTGACCGATAAAATAAGTAGTGTTATTACCTTTTAGTTTACTATTTGCCGTGAAAGTTCTCCATTTTCCCGGCATAAATTAGTACAAAAACAAATATTTCTGAAACGCAGCGCAACTCTTTCGGGGTGCCTCTTTTCGGGATTCCCTGTGAATAGCTATGGAAGAGTATAAATATACAATTACGAAAGAAGATATCAACGAGTGTTCACTCGGTTGTTTTGAGGGAAATGTAACGCTTGTTCAGACTGAGGCTGAGGCGGCAGCGGCTATTCACACGCTCGCAGATGAACCCGTAATCGGGTTTGATACGGAGTCCCGCCCATCCTTCCGCAAAGGGGAGCATCACCCGATCGCATTGATACAGTTATCCACTGAGGATCATGCATATCTTTTTCGCATAAATAAATTTGAGAATTTCCCCGATTTATCCCCACTCTTCGCCGACCATACCATCATCAAAGTTGGTTTGGGGATAAAGGATGAAATAACCGCCCTGGAGAAACGGACCGGCTCAAAGTGCCTCTCCTTTGTTGACCTTGAAAAGGTCGCCCGTCTTCTAGGGTTCCACCAGAGGGGCGTCCGGGCACTCGCGGCTTTCTTTTTAAATTTACGCATCTCCAAGGCCGCACAAAAGTCCAACTGGGAACGTGCCGATCTTACCGAGCAGCAGATACGCTATGCCGCAACTGACGCATGGATATGCCTTGAAATATACAGAGCTATGTTTGCCAAAGGGTTTTTGCCGCTTGAAAAATTTGACGATATGTTTGTCATGGCAGAAACCAAAGAAAAGGGCAAACCCGCATGTGTAAACTGAGCTTTTGTACGAAAATCGACCGAATACACTCCTATTATGATCAGAATTTTGAGAACGCCGACGAGAATTACAAGATTCTTGGGTGGGAAAGCCGGGAAGCACACTATGCCCGTTTCTCGATCCTCTGTGACAATCTTTCCTTATCCAACAAATCGCTTCTCGATGTCGGCTGCGGATTCGGTGACCTCTACCGTTTTGTTTCACATGTCCGCAAGGAGCACTTCACCTATTTCGGATTGGATATTTCCCCCCGTATGGTTGAAGAGGCGCGGCGGCAGAATCCTGGAACTTCCTTTTCATGCAGAGATATTTTCTCAGCTGAAAACACTCTCAATAGTGAAAAATATGATATTATTTACAGCTCGGGGATTTTTAACCTGTCGCTCGGAAACAATCTTGAATTCCTTACCTGTGCTATTGATAAATTCAATTCGCTCTCAAACGAGGCCTTTGCCTTTACCCTGTTGAGCCATAAATCCACCGACAAAGAGTCAACTTATTATTATTATGATCCCGATGAAATATCCCCGCTTCTCAGCGGATACCCCCTTAAGGAAATCCGCATCATTGAAGGGTATCTACCAAACGATTTCACGGTAATCTGCATAAAATAAGTGAACCTTGAAAATTTCACATCTGATGTTCCAGGCTGGCGGCCTTGCCGGCATGTGGATATCAAGACCAGCGTTTATATCAGCATTATACAATGGTTATTGAATGAAAATGCTGATTTTTCGAGGTGACCATGTTATGATAACGACAAAGAAATACGTTACCGGCCCTCTTCAGGTTAACACAACTCTTGTTTACAACGACAGAACAGTTCTTGTGATTGATCCGGGAGCTGATATCGTACCGCACATAAAAAAGCTTTCCCTGTTCGCTTCATTCTATGTTCTTCTGACTCACGGCCATATTGACCATCTGGCCGGCGTTCCCTCAATCCTTGATAGTTATCCATCGGCCCGGATCGTCATCAACAGCAAAGACTTACCTCTTGTGCAGACTATTGACCATCAGGCCCGGTACCTCGGATTTCTGCCGGTTCCGGGTTTTACCCCGGAGATTCTTATCCAGAATGATGGAAAGATTAATGCCGGAGATATCGAAGTTACCTGTCTTGAGATCGGCGGCCACACCGCCGGATCCACAGTTTTCATTATTGATGATGTAATCTATTCAGGAGACACCCTCTTCAATTACGCTGTCGGCCGCACCGACCTGATGGGAAGTACCACCCACCAGGAGCTCATTGACAATATCAAAAATAAACTGATGGTATTTCCCGATGAGACAAGGGTGATACCCGGACACGGTCCGGCAACGACTATCGGCTTCGAGCGGCGTGAAAACCTCTATGTCGGCTCACGGGATAATAGTTGACTTTTATCCCCCCCGTACAAAGGTAGCCGGGCAGCATAATTCTTCGATAGAGCGACTGCTGATCCACTTCCGCTCACGACGTTATTTCTCTCACACAACGCGGCGGCGGGGGGATAAGCCCTCGTTGCAATCTATTGAGATAAATACTCCATTCTTATCGTGAGGTTTTCCATGCAAAAACAGAAGGGTTATCTTGTACTTGAAGACGGCTTCACACTCGAAGGTCTCCATTTCGGTGCACTCACCGATTCTCTCGGAGAGATCGTTTTTAATACTTCAATGAGCGGATATCAGGAAGTTCTGACCGACCCGTCCTACCGCGGACAGATTATTACCATGACATATCCGATGATCGGCAACTACGGAGTAAATGACGAAGACATTGAGTCAGACAGGGTGCAGGTTGCCGGTTTTATTGTACGCGAATATTGTAATAAATATTCGAATTTTCGGGCTAACCGCTCTCTCGGCCAGTATCTGACCGACAGCGGCATTCCGGCACTGGAACAGATTGACACACGAAAACTGACCTGCCACATTCGCGACAAAGGCGCGCTGCGCGGGGGGATATTCCTGCACAAAGAGGGTGCGCTGGACAAGGTACTCGCTCATCCCTCAATGAACGGACTCGACCTGGCCACAAAGGTGACAACCCAAGCGCCCTATGATTTCGGAAGCTCCGCCTCCGGCAAACCTCTTATCGCGGCAATCGATTTCGGCATCAAAACCAATATCCTTCGCCTCCTGGTGCAGATGGGATTTGCCGTACGGGTCTACCCTGCGAATACTTCTTTCGAAACAATGATGAAGGATAACGTGAAGGGCTTTTTTCTTTCAAACGGTCCCGGTGACCCCGAAGCGGTTACTGTCGGTATTGAAACCACGAAAAAGATCATCGAATCGGGATTACCCTGTTTCGGTATTTGCCTTGGTCACCAGATACTGGCGCTTGCGCTTGGCGGAAAGACCTATAAACTGAAGTTCGGCCATCGCGGAGCAAATCAGCCGGTAAAAAATATGGACAACGGGCGGGTTGAGATTACATCACAAAATCATGGTTTTGCGGTTGATCTTGATTCCATGAAAGATATAACCGATGTGATAGTCACACATATGAATCTTAACGACAATACCGCCGAAGGGATCCGGCATAAGTCTAAACCGCTCTTCTCGGTACAGTATCACCCTGAAGCGAATCCCGGTCCTCATGATTCGCAATATCTTTTTGAAAAATTTTACGATCTTGTCACTAAATCTTGTGCATAAGATATAAACCACAAAATAAAACGGCACCTGATGGGTGCCGTTGCTTTATTACTCGATAATCCCACTCAATTGCCGCTGTAATCTCTACACTCAAACCTGTCCGCAATCTGCACACTGGTTCCGACCTGAAACGAAGCAACTCCGGGAAAGCTCTAAAAACTACTCCAAATTGTATTACAAATTAAACTGCAATACGCTCTACAACGCAACTGCACTCATCAGCAAGACTTCTTACATCACACTCTTTGCGCTCATTGAACTCTGCCTGTTTACCTTTGTTCCACTGATTAACAGGACGATAATACCCTACGACGCGTGAATAAACTTCGGTTGGAATTACTTTTTTTTTCATAAATACCCCGGATGGTTGCTGATTTGGAGGTGCGATTTAATCTCGCATCTTCGAGTGTGACTTATCATTGGATGCGACATAATATTTGTCAATGACTAAATCACATTTTTTTAATCGACAAAGAGTGTGAATAAATATACTAAATTTTTGTTTAGATACAACTTTTTTTCGGCAAGAAGTGCCTTGAATAAGAAGCGGATTGCTATCCGGTGAACTGTTCTATTCATCGATCCAAGGGGTGATTATGTCAAGAAAATACAAATTTTTTCCAAAAAAAAAGAAATGTGAAAAGACCCGGATGGATCGTAAAAGAGCCAAAGAACATTTGAACTGAATTGTGCTTATTACACTTCATAAAGCCGTACAAATCATTAGACTAATTGAATCAGCGCCGAGGTATCTCCGGATAACTATCCAGGAAGCGCTCTGGATTTTTTACAGTTATCAGTTCAATCTCTTCCTGACAGAGCCCTGCTCTTTCAAAAAGGGGATAGAATTTTTCCGGGTTCATAAGGGGGAAGTCAGTTCCGAAAAGAAGCTTTTCCAGAACCCCGGCCGCGCGCGCCATTTTAAATATCGTTTCATCATAAATAAAGGGAGATGCCGCAGTGTCATAATAAACATTTTGAAAACGCTCGCGAACCTCCGGCATTGATTCAAAAAGAAATATCCCCCCGCCAAAATGCGAAAGCACAACCCTTGTCCCGGGATTCTCAGAAATTATCCTGTAGAGTTTTTCAAATTCGGGTGAATATTTTCCCGGATAGTCGTGACCGACAGGTTCGTTTACATGCAGGAACACCAACAGCCCGAATTTTTCGCAGGCCCTGAAAATCTCGGAGAGATAGCGGGCATTTGCTTCGCTGAGTCCCTCACTGTAAAACGAAACTTCACCGATACCCGCAAAACCCTTTTTCTTGATTAAATCGCACATAGCCTCAACATCAGATACCGGCCGGCCAGGCACACTCGCAAACGGGATAACAATCTCTGATCTCGCGCGGAGCAGTGCTTCATTATGTTCATCGCATCTTCTTCTGCTCTGCCAGGAGAAACCCAAGGCGAATATCTTGTTAAGGGAAAACCTGCTGACGTAATCATGAAGAATATCCGCATCGGCAATTTTTGCTTTCGGTGATCTGTAGAGCATCGCAAAACCGGGATCATCTGTATAGAAATCCCCGTCTGCTGCAACGCTTTGCGGAAAAAGATGCACGTGGGCGTCTATCATCTCTCTGTGTCCCTATCAGATTTCATTTTCCTTTTCCTTAACCTGTGCCTTTATTATGCTCTGCTGAGATAAACATTTCAGAAACACTTAGCACCGGCCTGGCGCTTGCAGTTTCCCCCCATATTCATACACTGGTAGCAGATCTCGTTTTCAAGCTTTTCTCCTTTTGAGAAAGACTCGACTCCGCGAAGAGTTACGGAAGCGATTTCCGCAATTGCCTCATTTGTAAAAAATGCCTGATGCGAGGTTATGATAACATTTGAGAAAGAGATGAGCCGTGCGAGAACATCATCGGTCAGAATTCTGTCAGAGTGATCCTCAAAGAAATACTGGCTCTCTTCCTCATACACATCAAGACCGGCGCTGCCGATTTTCCTGTTCTTGAGACCCGTAATCAGGTCTTTTGTTTTGATCAGCTTTCCCCGCCCCGTATTGATTATCATCACACCCGGTTTCATCATGGCGATTGTCTCTTCGTTGATAAGATACTCGGTCTGCTTCGTCAGCGGACAGTTGAGCGAAATCACATCCGCCTCACGCAGAAGTCTTTCCTTATCCACATACTCGCATCCGTTCTGCTTCGCGAACTCCTCATCGACATAGGGATCGCTCAGAAGAACCTTCATGCCAAGGCCGCGCAGAATTTTTGCGAGCTCTTTGCCGATTTTCCCTGTTCCGAAAATTCCTGCCGTCTTTCCGTACATGTCAAAACCGATGAGTCCGCTCAACGCGAAATTCGATTCTCTTGTCCGGTTGTACGCACGGTGGGTTTTGCGGTTGAGCGTCATCATCAGCGCAAGCGCGTGTTCTGCCACCGCGTGCGGCGAATATGCCGGTACCCGTATCACGTGAATTTTACCATATGCAGCTTTGAAATCTACATTATTGAATCCGGCGCACCGCAGGGCTATCAGACGCACACCATTTTCATACATGGAATCAATCATCTTTGCGGTAACGGTATCGTTTACAAAAATACAGACTGCATCGTATCCGTCTGTCAGCTGACAGTTATCCTCAGTAAGATGTGAGGGAAAATATTTAATCGTATAGCCGAGATTATCGTTGATCCGGTCAAAGCTTTCGCGGTCATAGGGTTTGGCGTCAAAAAAAGCGATTTTCATAGAGTACCCCCGAATATTGTTTCTTAATAATCCTGCTTCATCTCTCTGATCTTTTTTTAGTGTACTGTATTTCTCTAATTAATCCTTGACTGTAATCAATATAAAGAGAATTATTATTTAATATCACTTTATTTATGATATTAGTACCGGAAAATCGAGCTTTGTTATTGACTTTTTCTTACATTGCCCCGAAAAACAGCACCGATGTATCCGCCTGAATTTACAATAATTGTTCTCTATCCCTTTCTTTTTGTCAATTAGTGATTACAATATCTTAATGACCGTTATTCTTCTTTTTCAATGATTTAAACGGATGTTGCAATATCTATAAAGATAAGTACCCGGGATATTGATACTATTGTTGCCTAACAGGTGTTGTCCCAACTTCAAGATTTAAGGGCAACAGAAAGATTGTGAAGGGAAGGCATCATACGAAGTTTGATCGCCTAAAGATTTGTAATGACTATTGTTTACTTTAATGAGAGCTTCGTCTATTTATTGTTGATAGTTTGACCTATTTATGATACAAGCCACTGTATTTTTATCAGGAGTTGACATTGATTAAATATCGCGACAAATTCTCCTCCGATTTTTCATTACGGAAAAGAAAGATTGATATATATTTTTATAGCGCAGTTGTCGGAGTTTTTGCCGGTCTGGTCATTGTCGCTTATCGCCTTTCGATCACATTTTTTGAAAATCTGAGATTGAAATACTCTCCACTTATCCTCACTTCTTATCCCCTTCTGGCGATCTGGCTTCTTATTTCTATTTTCTGCGGGATTATTGTTGCCCTGCTCATAAAATTTGCTCCTCTAATTAAGGGTTCCGGAATCCCGCAAATTAAAGCGGCTCTTTTGAGAAAAGTAGCGTTAAACTGGAAGAGAGAACTTCCCACTAAACTTGCCGGAGGATCCATAGCTTTGGGCATTGGTTTCTCCCTCGGAAGAGAAGGCCCATCGATTCAGTTGGGAGCACTGGTTGGCGACGCCGTCACAAAAGTCACAAAAAAAACCGATTACTCTCGTTATCTAGTTACGGCGGGGGCAGCGGCCGGGATATCTGCGGCATTCAATGCACCACTTGCCGGAGTTTTGTTCTGCATCGAAGAATTACATCACAATATAACGCCCATCATGCTTACGAGTTCCCTTATTTCTGCCTTTTGTGCGGACGTGGTTATGAATTTTTTTTATGGGAAAACACCGGTATTTTCCATCCACCTGCTGCATATACTTCCACTTGAACTATATCCCAGCACAATTTTACTCATTGGTATTTTCTCCGGGATAATTGGAAGTATCTTCAATCGCTTACTTGTTCTATTCCAAAACCTCTATAAGCGAATTATCCCTGACGAATTTATTCGAATAGTCTCCGCTTTTTTTATTGTTGCTCTCACCAGTATTTTTTTTCCTCTCCTTTCCGGCGGCGGCGAACGAGTTATTGAATCGATAGGCAAATCAGGATTTCCTTTTATCTTCATTTTATCTATACTGGCAGGCAAGATTCTTTTCACCCTTTTTTCTTACTCCTCCGGTGTTCCTGGAGGTATCTTCATGCCGATGCTCGCCATAGGAGCATCAGTCGGCGCCGTCGCTAATTTATTTCTATCATCATGGGGAATACCGGACAATTACTACAACAATTATATTCTTCTTGGAATGGTAGGATTTTTTACTGCGGTTGTCAGAGCTCCGATAACCGGGGCTGTGCTGATTACTGAAATGGGGGGGAATTTCTCACATTTTCCCGCCTTTATATTGGTTTCTGTCATCGCTTCAATTGTCTCGGAAATTTTTCGGACAAGCCCTATCTACGATTCCCTACTTAAACAAACAATACCGGATAATCTCATGACCGACAATCCCGAGCCGACTGTACTGCATATCCCGGTTTATGACGGATCAATTATCGCAAACAGCGATGATGTTCAGAAAATCCTGCCGGACAGCTGCATTCTGGTGAGTATTGAGCGAGGAAACACCGAATATTATCCCCGGAATGTTATCTCAATCAGCGCTGGAGATATATTGCACATTGTCGTTGAGAAAGGAATGGCGCAACCCCTAAAGAAAGAATTGCTTTCACTTTCCGGTCCGGCCTCGATTGATCAATAACAAACAGTGAAGGATAATCTTCACACCTCTATGTTCATTCCCTCTGTACAGATAAAACATTCCAGAGAGCTTTTTCTTTTGCGGATATGCTCTTTACACCATTCAAGATATTGATCAAGCTCATTGTCACTGCGCTCGGGATCATGATGAAGTAATCCCAGCCTTCTGACCCCCGCATCAATGGCCAGATCGACGGCATCACTGAATGTCGAATGACCCCATCCCTTTTTCTTTGCATACTCTTCATCTGAGTATTGGGCATCATGAAACAGAAGATCCGCCCCTTCGCAGAATTTCGCATACTCATCCCTGCTGCGCCCGTTTTCATAGTTATACTGTAACTCGTTGTCGGTCAGCAGAACAAAGATTTTTCCGGTATTGCCGGTAAATTTAAAACCGAATCCGCCGTTCGGATGATTAAGCGGAATTGACTCACACTGATGCGCTCCGTTAATCCCTGCGGGAGTTCGGCCGCAGGCCTCTTTTCCGCACCGGCATCCCCTGACGAAAGTCGCCTTCATCGCGTCCATATCGACAGGAAAATACGGCGGCTCCATCTGATGCTGCAGACTTCTGAAAACTGAATCCTGTGCGTCGGGCCCGCCGCAGACATTGATGGTGAAACGGGAAACGAATGCCGGTTTAAAAAAGGGAAATCCGACAAGATGATCCCAGTGAGAATGCGTTAACAGCAATGTGATATTTCTGTCGCCTGGTTCATGTAATATTTTGTTTCCCAGTTTTCGGATCCCTGATCCCGCATCGATGATTATCGTTTCATTATCATCGGTAATTACCTCAAAACAGGTAGACTCGCCCCCGTAACGGACCGTCTCAACTCCCGGAGTCGTTATCGATCCGCGTGATCCCCAGATTGTAACTTTCATTTATGTGCTCCACTTTGATTCGTTGTATAAACTCCATTTTCAGAATTATGCCGGAAGTCTGACTTTCCGAGGTGCCCATACATGACTTTCGAACAATTCTTGAACTATCAGCATACCAACTGTCTGCTTCGCATAACGGGGGGAAGCTGTGCAGATTATCTGTATCTTCTTCCACCCAATATCATATCGTTGCAGCGCATACAGTCGGGATTTTCACAGTGTGTGATATCGGGATTATCCCTGATAATTTGTACGACACTGTCAATTAACACATTGAAATCATAGATGCGAAGAGGGCTGTCGCCCAGAACATCTGTTTTCTCGATTTCTTTTGTATAAGGAGCCAGTTTTTCGAATCCATCTGAACAAGAGCCGACTTCATATTCTACGAGTTTTCCGTGGTGAATACCCCAGCGTCTGAACAGACCTCTTCCGACGAGTTCTTCGGCAAAGTGTATCGGGGTACACGAAGTGAAGTTGACGCCGGCAAGAACTATGACCGCAGGGATATTGCTCTTATAAATCAGTTTGTAGGGGGCATACACATTGAGAAGAGATTGCGGCTCAGTTAATACTTTCGCATAACTGCCGATTGCGACAAATGAGTTTTCCGGATGCCGGGAACGAATCGCTTCGGAATACCGGAGCATTACTTTCGGAATAATCCCCATGGAAGAATCAATCTGCTCCGCAGAGTCCTCATAACTCGCAGGCTGCTTATGTTCCTCTATAGAATAATCAATACCGTTATTCATATACGGATTATCGTTCTGCGGAGCTGTTCCGCAGTGATAATAGAATGAGGGGGCCAGAATCGTTGCTCCGCTTTCGATAAGACCGTCAATAATGGTATTCGGGCCGTTCTCAGTATTACCAAACGACTTGAAAGATGAATGAAGACATATGACCTTATTATCAAATTTTAGCCGCTCTGAGAAACTTATCACATCCCTTTTCGTCAACATGATACACTCCCTGCTGTTATGTTTGAAGAATATTAAAGTACCGCAACAGCTGTTGCAAATCAATGATCTTCATCTGTGCCTGTTTCTGCAAATATGAAACATCCATCTCGAAAATTTTCTTTGAATTTTTCCTCTTTTGGAAAATAAAAAACATAGTTTTCTGAAACCTGACATAGAGCTGTCAAACAGGGCGTGTATACTTACCTCAAAACAACTAAGAGGAAATCATGACCAATCATCGTCAGCACAAATGGTTCTGTTCTATTCATACCAGAAGCATTTAATTGCAGTCTGATGATATTGAGCAGTGATTTCTGATAATGAGAGGTTCGCAAATGTCTGATTCACTTATGCCGATGTCGGGAAATGAGCGTATTGCCGGTTTTGTGCTGGCCATTCCCATGCTGCTTTTAGCTATCTGGGGTTTCTTTGTTTTTACGGTCTTCTTACACTGTACGCCGCTGCAGTGGCTCATGTACAACGTCTGTGCGCCGACCGAGATTGCCTTCTTTTTCACCCTGCTCTTCTCAAAAGATAAGCCGCAGCGTCTCTGCGTTGTCGCTCTCCCGCTTCTGTATTTCGGAACCGTCGGCCTTTTTATCTTTCCCTGGAGCGGACAGGGTGCGATTGTCTCGCAGATTTCTCATCTGCTGATGACGCTGAGCGTGGTCTACGTGATCATGATAAACCGTAAAAGGGAACTCAGCAGGGGAATCGTCTACTGTCTATTAGGCGTAGCCCTTTTGATCGCTATTCAGCAGCGCTACTGCTACGTGACCGCCGATGTGCTGTCAAAATTGCTGAGTATCTGAAGAGAAGAGGCATCGATAGAGGGATAAACTCTATACTGCCTGGATAGTTATCCAGGCAGTTTCAGTTGAAATGCTTTCTGGCGAAGCTTCCTGAAATTATCAGCAGCAGAATCATCGCCAAAGAAACAAGTAGGAGTGCGCCTGCGGCTGCGAGAGAGTGCCCGGCAGTGAGCTGATAAAATATCACGGCGCTGACCCAGGCGAATAGAGTAAGGTACACCGTAAGAAGGATCGCGTGCAGAAATCCCCCCTCTTTTGCTATGGTGCCGGTTGCGCTGACACAGGGAACATAGAAAAGAATAAAAAGCAGGTAGCTGAATACCTGAAACGGCCCGCCGGTAAAGTGCGCGCGCAGGAGTGAGAAGAAGCCGGTGCGGAAATCTTCAGTTTCGCTGCCAAATCCGAACAGTGCGCTAATACTCTGCCAGAGTGCGCTGAAAGCTGATAAAATCTCCTGTGAAATTGTTATCCCGCTGTCAGCTGGTATATCTATCGAATAGAGCGAACTCAGGGTTCCGACAATCGACTCTTTTGAGAAAATTCCCGTAAGAAGAGCGACAACTGCCTGCCAGTGATCCCGTTCAATTCCCATCGGAGCGAAGAGCGGGGTAATCACCTTTGCGGTAACGGTGAGAAGTGATTTCTCTGAACTTTCGTTACCGAAGGTGCCGTCGATGCCGATTGACCGGATCAGCGCGAGCGCGGCGACGGCAATGACGATGATGATTCCTGCTTTGACTACAAAATCTTTCATTCGGTTCCAGGTGTGGATCATAATATGATTCAGACGGGGAAGGCTGTACATGGGAAGCTCCATGATGAAGTGGGTCAGCTCGCCCTTGAAGATCGTTGCGCGGAAAAGGATTCCGCTCAGAATTCCCCCCGCTATGCCCGAAAGGTAGAGAATAAAAACCACGAAGCCCGGATTCGACGGAAAGAAGGCGACGGCAAAGAGCATATAGACGGGAAGCTTCGCGCCGCACGACATGAAGGGCGCCATGTACATGGTAAAGAGCCGGTCACGCCGCGTCTCGAGGATGCGCGTGCCGAGTATCGCGGGAACGGTGCAGCCGAACCCGACCAGCATCGGCACGAAAGATTTTCCGGGAAGACCGATCAGCCGCATGAAGCGGTCCATCACAAATGCGGCGCGCGCGAGGTACCCCGAGTCTTCGAGAATAGCCAGCACGAAGAACATGAAGAAGATCACGGGGATAAAGGTGGAGACAGTCTGCAGTCCGGCTCCGATCCCGCCGACAAGCACCGTTTCAAGCCAGATCGGAGCACCGATTGCGGAAAAAAACATTTGCGGCAGCCGCACGAAGAGAATTCCGGATAAGATTTCAAAGAAGGAAATAAAAAGATTACCGGCCCCGACCGCAAACGAAAACATCAGATACATGATGACAAGAAAAAAGGGGAGTCCGAAAAACGAGTGAAGGACCAGCCTGTCAATCGTGTCGGTGAAATCGTGCCGTGTTAAATGGTATTTCACCGTGTCGTTGATTATGCCGTGAATATAAGCGAAACGCGCATCCGCAATAAGGACTTCCATCCCGTCATGGTGAAGTGTTTCTATTCTGTGAATGTCATGGCGTATGCTTTCTGCGGGGAAGTTCTCACTCTTTTCTGCAATCTGCTTGGCCCACGAATCCCCCGCCATATAGCTGACAAGAAACCATCGCCGCTCATAATCATTTTCGCTCTGCTGCGCAAAAGCTCCCGCGTATTTTTTGAGAAAATTCTCAATCTCATCGGGATAGGTAATATTTGGAATCGGCCCCTTTTCCGCCTGAAGCTGCTCTGCTATCGTCCCACGCAACCGGGACATATCCTCTTTATCGTGTGATGAGACCGAAATTACGCACGTATCAAGCTTCTGCGAAAGGCGGTCAGTGTCGACGGTTATCCCCTGTTTTTCAGCTATGTCTTTTCGGGTGAAGATTATCAGCAGGGGGAGCCGCATCTCGATCAGCTGCGTCGTAAGAAAAAAATTGCGCTCGATATTGACCGAGTCAATTACGTTGACGACGAGATCAGGCTTTTCTGTAAGAAGAAAATTGCGCGCGACTGCTTCATCTTCGCTTCCCGCGCTGAGCGAGTAGATTCCCGGCAGATCGACGATGGTGATTTTCTCAGATGAAGAGGACTTCAAATTACCCTCTATCTTCTCGACAGTCACTCCCGGCCAGTTGCCGATGCGCTGGCTTCCGCCGGTAAGTTCGTTAAAGAGGGTGGTCTTGCCGCTGTTCGGATTTCCTATGAGGGCTACCCTCATCGTCTGCGCTTTCATTGAAGCATCCATTTCTATTTTTACTATTACATATTTATTAGATGTAGTATGCTGTTAACGATTTGTTCTTAATACCCTAACGGAAAATTGGTTTTTTGGATCTCTGATAATTCCGGCTAGTTGACGGTCATACTTCATCAAATAGTAACGGTGATTTTTTCAGCCATTCCATGTCCGATGATGATTCTTGTATTGTTCACGCGGATAATGACCGGTCCGTTTTCACCGGATTTTTTTACCAGCACAACTCTTTGTTCGGGGATAATCCCCATACTCAGGAGTTTTGATTTGAGCGCATCCCCGCCGTTGATGCGATGAATACGGACTGCCGAGCCCTCATTTATATCCGTAAGAATCTGTTCTGTCAAAGCATTCATATGTAGCCTTTATCAATATTAGATTTATCTAACTTTTTCATTATAAGTTATAACAGACTAACAATTTGAAGATAAGAAAACACACCGGTATGGTCAATACTTTTTTTAAAAGGTGATATGATTAATCACCTTTTGCTATCATATGGGGGGAAGTCTATATTTTGTCTATCTGTAGAAACAAATATATGCGCAATCTTCCTGAGCCTTCATCTTGAATTTTGAACCGGCTGAAACGATAAAGAATTCGCCGCTGGCGTATTTCTTCGAAGAGCCGCCTATGGTCACATCCATTGAGCCTGAAGTGATTACCATCCGTTCCTCGGATGAAGTTGAAAATTCATACTCGCCGGGAGAGATGACACCGGAGGTTGCGTTTCCCTCTGAATTTTTGAACGCTATTGACTTTACTTTTCCATCAAAATATTCGTTTGTTTTAAGCATAATTCCACCTTCTCTATCCGCTTGTTATACACTTGTTCAAGCATTCGGAATTTTATTACTCAGAAGTTTATCTGCAGATTGTCAACCGTTGCGCCAGTCATTGAACTATCCGGATCGTTATCCACCATTTCAATGGACGATCACTAAATGGTTATTACATCCGCAAGAAAAAATCGAAACTGGGCTTCAGTCATTACTATAAAACAAAACCACGCTTCAGGGCGTGGTTTTGGTAAGCGCTACATATTCTCAATAATTGCTTTCGCAAAACCTGAGCACGAAAGAAGCGTTGCCCCCGCCATCTGCCGCTCAAGATCATAGGTTACCCGTTTTTGCGCGATGGTCTTTTCAATAGCGCTGATTACCATATCAGCGGCCTCATTCCATTTGAGGTAACGCAGCATCATTTCGCCTGAAAGGATAAGTGAACCGGGGTTGACCTTATCCTGTCCGGCATATTTAGGCGCGGTACCGTGCGTAGCTTCAAAAACCGCCGCATCGAATCCGATATTGGCGCCGGGAGCCATTCCGAGACCGCCGACCTGTGCGGCAAGCGCATCAGAAATAAAATCGCCGTTCAGGTTGGGAGTGGCGAGTACTTCGTACTCTTCGGGTCGAAGCAGAACCTGCTGAAACAGCGAATCAGCGATACGATCCTTGATGATTATTTTCCCATCGGGGCAAACGCCATTATATTTTTCATAGAGATCAGCCTCCGAGATAACCTTGTCAGAAAACTCTTCCGCCGCTACTTCATATCCCCATTTTTTAAAGGCACCCTCGGTGAATTTCATGATATTGCCCTTGTGCATGAGCGTAACAGAAGGCCTCTTGTTATCAATTGCGTATTGGATTGCGCTGCGAACAAGATTTTTGGTATTAGTGATCGATATCGGTTTTATTCCGATACCTGAATCATCCCTGACAGAGACCTTCATCTCATCCTGAAGAAACTTGATTATCTTTTTCGCTTCAGGCGTTCCCTCCTGCCATTCGATACCGGCGTAAAGGTCTTCGATATTCTCACGGTAGATTACCATATCGACTTTTTCAGGATTTTTAAGTACCGAGGGAACCCCTGCAAAATATCTTACCGGGCGTACACACGCATACAGGTGCAGAATTTGACGAAGAGCGACGTTGATACTGCGGATACCGCCCCCGATTGGAGTGGTCAGGGGCCCCTTGATAGCGACTCGATATTCCCGAATCTGTTCGACCGTCTCATCCGGAAGCCATGACCCTGTAGTATTGAACGCCTTCTCTCCCGCAAGGATCTCTTTCCACTCGATCGCGCGGACACCCTTATACGCCTTGGCTACCGCAGCGTCCAGAACCAGACGTGTGGCATTCCAGATATCGGGACCGATGCCATCGCCTTCGATGAAGAGAAGAATCGGTTTATCCGGGACAACGATTTTTCCGTTTGTATAAGTGATTTTATTCATTAGTACCTCATTTAAGTAAACCGCAGCATCTGCTGCGGAATTATGCTTCGGCAGATCCTGTTTACTTCGATTTTTTCCGGATAAGATTCATTTTGAACATCAGGAAAAAACTGATGTGGTAAAATTGTTTGCAGAGCCTCCCCTGCAGACAAATCAGGAACACTCAGGTAGTGAGCAAAATCACAATTGCACGGGCAACTCTTTTTTTATATTGCTTTGAACACAGCTTCAATTTTACGGTTCTTTTTATCGGAAAGCCGCTTTACGGTCTCTGTTTTTGATACGACCCGGTAAAACGGCTGTATCGACTCCTGGATCTTTATGTTCATTTCATTTACTATCGCATCAAAATCGTGAGACAGGGAATCAAGAGATATTTCCCGTGAACGAAGCTCCTGGTAAAGGCGGTAATTTTCACTGATCTCTTCTTTGAGGGCGTCGATCTCGACATCTTTCTGTTTTAACATTGCATCATATCTGCGAATGGTTTCCTTCATCTTCGCTGCATGCTGGGAGTCCAGTTTTGCTGTCTCGGTTTTCATTTGACGTGCAAATTCTTTCGCACAGCGGTCGGATTCTTTTTTCCGCTCTTTCATGATAATTGCCGAAATAGTCTCTTTTTTTACGAACATCTTCTCAATCCTTACTTTTTCATTCGATGAGCAGGGGCTGTTTATTTGGCCAGAAGAAATGAAGGCCATTTTCTGTCAAGGAAATATTTACCATTTTTTATCCCCCTCGCCACCCTTCTGCAATGAAGTTTCGTATCATTAACTCCTTATTACCCATTTTCTAATTAATCTTTGTCCTTCATTTCATGACAATAACAGGGTGAAAGCGGACATTCCGCTTCCGATAACATCCTTTTGTGTTTGACTTTTTATACTTTAGGCGATGTTACTATTTAAGCTGATCTATCATGTTTTTCGAACCATTATCTCAAGAAGGAGCGACACCATGCGTTCAACCATTAATGGCGCACCGTCCTTCAGTTATGTGCACATTGACCTCTCTCCGGCGGAAAGTGTTATCGCGGAGAGCGGTGCGATGCAGTCCATGTCCACGGATATTGACATAAAGGCACAGACGAACGGCGGATTTTTCTCGGCTTTGGCAAAATCTCTCTTTGGCGGCGAATCGTTCTTCGTAAACAAGTTTACCAACAACAGCAGTTCTGAGAAGCGGGTGACGATATCGCAGGCAAATCCCGGCGAAATCGTAAGCACCGAAATGAACGGAAACACCCTCTATCTGCAGAAAGGGGCCTATATTGCCTCTACATCCGGGGTCAAGGTCTCGGCATCATGGGCCGGATTCTCTTCTTTTTTCGGGGGACAGGGTCTTTTCCGATTAAAAGTCAAAGGAAATGGAACCCTCTGGTACGGAGGATACGGAGCTATTCTCGCGAAAGATCTCGACGGCGATCTCATTGTCGATGGCGGATACCTGTTAGGATATGAAGGTGATGTTAAAATCAGCGTTACCCTTCCCGGAGGAATTTTCTCGAGTCTTTTCGGCGGAGAGGGCCTTGTTTCACGCCTGAATGGAAAGGGTAAGGTTTATATTCAGACTCGCAGCATCAAGGGGCTTGCCGGTTGGCTTAATCCCCAGTTCAGATAAGGAGCACATGATGCAGGTAGAAATTGTCAAACGACCGGCCAATTCGGCGGCGAAAATAAAACTCAATCCCGGCGAAACAATTACCGCTGAAGCCGGTGCGATGATTGCAATGTCATCAGATATCACAGTTACTACAACGACACACAAAAAGGAAGGCGGGGGCGGTGTTTTAAAAGGCCTTAAGCGGATGCTGGCGGGCGAGAGCCTGTTTTTGAACCATTTTACCGCCGGCAGCAATGGAGGAGAGCTCTATCTTTCAACTACACTTTCGGGCGATATGGAATGCATTGAATTGGACGGGTCAACGAAGCTCAAAGTTCAGGCCGGTTCTTTTGTTGCGCATGACCCGAGTGTGAATATGGATATCAGCTTTGAGGGAATGAAGACTCTTTTTTCAGGCGAAAACATGATCTGGCTTACTTTTTCCGGCAAGGGGAAGATCATCATTAACGCATTCGGAGCAATTTATCCGGTTCAGGTCTCCGGGGAATACATCGTTGATACGGGAAACGTCGCCGCATACCAGGAAGCACTTACTTTCAAAGTCACAAAAGCGGGTAAAAGTCTTATTTCATCACTTCTCGGCGGTGAAGGATTTGTCTGCCGCTTTCAGGGAAACGGGACGGTTTACTGTCAGACACACTCTGACGGTGTTTTCGGCAGCGCGTTAAAACCGCTGCTGCGCCCGAAGGAACAATAGGGGGAAAGTATGAGTAATAATTTATCATTTAAAATAGACGGATCTCCTGATTACGCGTTTTTGACGGTACAGGTTCCTCAGGGCGAGACTATCAAAGTTGAAGCCGGCGGAATGGCTTTCATGAGCACACAGATGAAGATGAAGACAAAGATGCAGGGCGGATTCAAGCGCATGCTCGCAGGTGAAAGTCTTTTTATCAGCGAATACTCAGCCGAGGGGGGGAACGGTGAAATCGGAATCGCACCGGGAACCCCCGGAGATCTGGCTCATGTTCATCTCGAGGGAAATACTGTTTTTCTACAGAATTCGGCATTTCTGGCCAGCACCATGGGAGTCGAGCTGGATGCTAAATTTCAGGGCTTTAAAAAAGGCTTTTTTTCCGGCGAAAAAATGTTCATGGTACGATGTTCCGGCAACGGCGATTTATGGTTCAACACATACGGCGCTCTTCTTGAAATTGATGTTAGCGGAAGCCATGTGGTTGATACCGGATACATTGTTGCTTTCAGTGAAGGGCTGACCTATGACATCCAGGCGATAGGGGGAATGAAAAGCACAATCTTTTCCGGAGAGGGTCTTGTATGCCGCTTCTCCGGACAGGGTAAGCTCTGGATTCAAACCCGTCTTGCACCGGCTTTCGTCCATTGGGCGGACAAATTCAGACCGATTAAAACCAAGTCAAAAAGCTGATTTCAAAAAACCCGCCGCTGGCGGGTTTTTTTCTGCCGTCGGCGGATAACTATCAGGATTGTTTACTCTTATGCCGTTTGGAGTATTGGGTTGCCTCTTCGGAGAGGGGTTCATTCGGCCAGAAATGCTTGGGATAACGGCCGGAAAGTTCTTTCTTTACCTCCGGGTAGGTTCGTATCCAGAAACCGGCAAGATCATCTGTCAACTGAACGGGGCGCCCGGAGGGGGATAAAATCTGAATCAAAGGTTTGATTCCGCAGATTTCAGGAAGTGATGAGGTACCGAAGAATTCCTGGATGCGTCCGGCAATAAGCGGTCTTTCTCCCGAGTAATCAATCGCGATTTTTCTTCCTGAGGGCAGACAGAAAAAGGGAGGAACCTCTTTTTCCATATCCCCCCGCTTCTCTATGCCCAGCCGGTAAGAGAGGGCCTGTTTGAGAATATCACCGCTCAGAACCTCAGAAGAATTCACTGATAAAAAGGGTATCAACCACTCTTCAATCTCGTTCATCAGAATTTCTCCGGTGAAAAATTCAGCGCAGTCGTGTCTTTTCGCGTAAATAAGCAATCGAAGATAATACTCTCTTGCTGTTGTACCGGTTCCTGATTCCCAAGGCAACTCCTCAAAACCCAGTCTCTTCATCTGCCGTAGGGCCTCTGTGCGAATTGTATCCGGATCCGCTTTCCCGCCCTTTTGACTGTCAAGAGTGAGACCCGCCAAAACCGTATTACGGTAGAGATGATATCGCCACCCTTGCCATTCAAATTTAATTACTGTTTCGGGTTCACCCGCAATGGTGCACAGATCGACATATTCCACCGGCGCATAAGCACGTATACGGCCTTCCTCCTTTCCCCCGTCGACAGCGCAGATTATGATGAAGTTATTACTGCAAATATCTTTTGTCCGGGCTGCTCGTCCCGATGATAGCACATAACGGGCATCCCCCGTTTTAAGGCCGACCCTCTCCGGAAAAGCATTGTACAGAAGAGTGCCGGAACGGGAAACGATCAAATTTTCATTCGGTTTTGTGTAAGAGATTTCACACTCCTTTGCCAGCCGATCTATCGATCTGCTCATTGATGACGGAAGTCCGTTTCGCAAAAGATTTACACATTGATCGGTAATATCATTTTCCAATACGGTGCTTTCTGACAGCAGTCCGGCCAGAAAAAGAGCTGCCGATTTCTCATCCCGCTTCGCTAGAAGAATCATTCTGGCAAGCCGCGGATGAAGCGGAAGCAGGGCGGCCTTTTTACCCAGATCGGTCAGGATATTGCCCTCACACAGGGAAAGACTATTCAGCACTTCTAACGCCTTGTTTATCATCGGCTCGTTCGGGGCGGTTATCCACTTGATTCTGGATGGGAGCTCGCCCCACAGAAGACACTCGAGCACCAGAGGAACCATATCAGTTGTCAGAATCTCTGGTTTTTTATCTGTCAGAATCTCATTCATTTTCCACAGCCGGATGCAGATTCCGGGAGATAATCGTCCCGCTCGACCGGCACGTTGTATGGCACTTTCTTTGGTTATCTGCACCATTTCAAGGTGTTCCATAGCTGTCGAGGGATCATATCGCGATCTTTTTTCGAGTCCGCTGTCAATTACGGCCTCAATACCCTCGATTGTAAGGCTTGTTTCAGCAACGTTAGTCGAAAGAACAATGCGGCGATAGTTTTTCTTTTCTATCACCGACTTCTGCTCTGAAAATGAATACGAACCGTGCAGACTTTCAACAGCGATCTGATTAAATGCCGCTCGAATTGCATCCTCTGTTTTTCTGATTTCTGCGATCCCCGGAAGAAAAACCAGAATATCACCCTGCACCCGATTCAAGAGTTCTGCAAGCGCGCGGACAACATGTTTTGCCGGGCTCTCTTGCGGTTTTGCCGGCAGGTATTCCACGCTGACGGGGTACTCTTTTCCTTCTACATAAAAATCTCTCGCTTCAGGAAGCTCTCTGAGAAGAGAATTTTTTGCCAGCGTTGCGCTCATTATCAGCACCCGAAGATCTGGGTTGAACTGCGCCATAACATCCCGCAAAAACGCAAAAGCGAGATCCGAATGGATTGTCCGTTCATGAAATTCATCAAAAATTATCAGCGAGACTTCCTGCAGAGAGGGATCATTTTGGAGCATCCGCAGCAATACGGCTTCAGTTATCACCTCGATTTTTGCACCGTGAGAGGTGATAGTTTCATCGCGCGTGCGGATACCGACACGATCTCCAACTTTTTCTCCAAGAAGAAATGCAATGCGTTGAGCTGCCGCACGGACGGCAATCCTCCGGCTCTCCAGAAGGAGTATTTTCTTGGCAAATTTTTCTTTTTTCACGAGATGGTATGGAAGCAAAGTTGTTTTGCCGGAACCGGGAGAGGCGCTTAGAATTGTGATCTTGTTTTCAACCACCACATCGGTGATTTCTTCCAGTTTTTCGTAGAGGGGCAGCTGCTCAAACGCGCTCATCGATTTGTTATCCGGGTATCCTTCTGATTGGTGCAGCAACGCTTTAGTCTGAAATCACACCAACTGAGTTACTGAACCGTTGTCTGAACAAAGACTCTGTCTCGAAATTGCATGAAACTGTCAATTTCAAGTTCCACATTCTTGAACTGGTCTCGATTCTGATGAGTCCATCCGACAAGAGCGAAGTCCACTTTTGCCCCTGAGGCGCATAATTCGTCGAAAACTGCATCACCGATGAAGAGAGTGTCGGATTCTTTCTCCCCCAATATGCTCAACGCGAGATGACATGATTCAGGGTGAGGTTTTGGATTTGTAACATCTTCGGGAGTTATGACAACATCTATAAGAGGCGTCAGTTCAAAAAAATCCAAATATGTATCGAGAGTTGTCCTGGATCTGGAGGTCACAATTCCGATTTTCTTTTGATGTCTCTTTAATGACTGGAAAAGTTCCATTGTCCCGTCAAAGAGTTTCATATATTTCTTAAAGACAGATAGTTGATATTCACGGTGAAAATCTCTTATTTTGGTAATTTCATTCTGGTCCATTTTACCAAAGTATTTTTCACATTGAATGGTAAACGGGAGTCCGATGTATTTCTTGATATCTTCGTCCGAAACTCGTCTTTTGCCGAATTTTTCTGTTGTTGTTCTAAAACAGTGGATAATGAGATCCGTTGTATCAAGAATTGTTCCATCTGCATCAAACAGATATGTTGAGTAGTTTTTCATAATTTCTCTTTTCTAAATATATATCTGTCGTCATTCTATTTTTAATTCTTAATTACTCAAGTCTTTTGACAAAAAATACAGGAAACAATCTTCGTTAGTACGGTTATCCACTTGACCCCGCATTGATTGTTATAAATATAATTTCAGCAGGACATTTTTTTTGCTGTAGTTTACGGAGGAAGTCTTGAAACGAATATTTATCGCACTGGCTTTAATAACCACCCCCCTGATTTCGCAGATTACTGACAACGAGATATTCACCGCTCTTCAGTCTCTTGATCCGAATCGATTTGAGCAGGTTCGCAAACAGATAACTGATTATAACATGCGGAATAAAGAAGGGGATACTCTTGCAATTTGTCTCGTGAAGGCATATTTCAAAAATTATTCTATTCACTCCGGCGAGAGCGCCCTTCACAACGCAGCCCGAAACAAAGATTTTGTATTAGCCGAAAGACTTATTTCGGCCGGAGCTTCCCCCTTTCAAAGAGACGCCCGGGGAATGTCACCATTCGATATCGCTGCACAAAACAAAAGTTCCGAACTTTTAGCTCTTTTCGCAAAGAGTTCTGATCCCCGGAGTGACAATTTTATTTCCATACTCTCGGCTTTGCTGGAATCCGGCGCCGATATTGAATCAAGGGGCGGAGATAAGAAGTCTCTTCTTTATCATGCAACATTGACGGGGAACTTGCGTGCGGTTTCTCTCATTCTCAGCAGAAAACCTAAAGTCGACTATCGTCCTTCTGTTTACGATGAAACTCCTCTCATTGCCGCATCCCGCTGCGGGTATCGGGATATTGCGCTGCTGCTTATTGAAAATGGTGCGGATGTCCGATCTGTTGTGGAAACGCGTGAGGAAACAAGTCAGCCTATATCCTGGGCTAAACCGGAAAGCTATAATGCTAAAATCGTGATTTTTACCCCTTCACCCAAAACAGATCGTCGCTGTTACTACCGGGTTCTTTTAAACAATGAAGAAGTTGGAAGAACGGATATCGGTCTTGAATCAGAGCAGAAAATATTCACTTCTTTTCTTAATCCCAATACTTATCTTCTCGGACTGGAAAAATTCGTTCTTGATGAGCGAAAAAATTCTTACGTCAAGTTGAACAACATAGAACAGGTGCGTCCCCAATCGTATTATTTCGATACCCGAAGCGACCGGATTACCGTTGTGACGGTTCGCCACGACGCCTCATCTGAGTCTTCTTATTTTTCCGAATTTGAGAGGTAAGTGATGAGAGAGTGTTCGCAGACAAAGAATACCGCAAAGTGTTCCTGTACCTTTTCCTGTTCGAAAAAAGGTATCTGTTGTGAATGTGTCGCATATCATAGATCTTTGGGTGAATTGCCGGGATGCTATTTTTCGAAAGAGGCTGAGAAGACCGGAGACAGATCTATTGAATCCTACATCCGGTCGGTTAGAATGAAATAATCATTTTTTTCCGGAGAAGAATCCGGCACTTTCCGTAAAGACTTTGTATTCAGGTAAGAGTGTACATCAGCACATTTATTTCATATCCCTGCATATCCGTACTCTTATCAAAAAAGGTCCAGTTCCTTTTCGTGTAAAACTGAGTCAGAGAATGAGTATTTGTGCGATCAGTGAAAAGAAACAGCTTTTTATATTTCAGCCGTGCAGCCTCTTCTATCACCTTCTTGATTAACAAAGTTCCTATCCCTCCGCCTCTGTACTCTTTCTTTACATATAAAGCGGAAAGCCAGGGGGAAAGATCTGTCCGGAAAAGGAGATCACATTTTTTCAAACTGACCATGCCGACCGGTTGTTCATTACAGAAGGCAATCCAGCAAGAGGGTATCGCTGCGGATTGGGCGCGGATCTGATAATCATATAACACACTTGAAAAATCTGTATTATTGCGCCTATGCCACTCTTCATAGGCCCATGAAGCCAGATCATGCACAAGAGTCTGGTGGTTCGTGAGCAGCTCAATTTTAACCTGGCCTATATTATCCTCGACGGTTTCCATAAATGCCTATTCGACGGAAATAAGCCCTAAAGCGCGTATGGTCTCCTGCCATCGGTTCGTTAAATTGTCGAGAAACTCGGTACGCACCGCATCTCTGTCGTACTCGGCATCTCCGATATATGATTTCTGGTGATCAAGGTACACAACATCAAGCTGCCGATCCAACACTACGATCAGTGAATCGAATTTCATTGCTTTAAGTGATGCCGAATATGATCCGCCGATCTCATAAATAATTAATGCATCGACACCGCTTTGTTCGATATATCCTTTTAGTTCCGACTCATTTTCAGCCGTAAAAACCCGCAGAGTACCCAGAGATTTGTATTTCAGAAACTGGTTATTGGCTGCTTCCTGATAAAATCGATCTGTTGAGTTTTTGTAGATCGAGAATTTTCCGTCATCTTTCAGGTATACAATATTTGATTTGTTACCGATCCCCTTGTCGATTATCCTGAAGCTGGTCGTATACTCTTCTCTGGATATCTTCGAAGTGTCTGCTATTCTAATCAGGACAGCAGCCGAGGTAATCTTTTCTTTTATGGGAATCTCTGTCGTAATGTTATAACTTACACAGGCGCTAACTGCAAAGAGAGCTGTCAGTAACAAAGACAGTCTTCGCAATATAATCCTTAGTTTCATATTTTCTTCCTGCCATTCGTAAGGGCTTTTCCCAACTCGAATGCTTTAATATTCAGATCAACAAATTTCGGCTTAACGAGGGCTGCGATTGACTCTTCCCACTCTTTTGTCTCAAATTCGAGGAAAGAGGAGAGGGCACCCAGCATTACAATATTAAGTGCCCTGTTGTTTCCGGCCTCTTTGAGAGCCTCATCTGTCGCAACTAGAATGGTTCGCGACACGTTTTTTTCAAGCCATAAATCAACTTCGGGATATTTCATCACACCGTTCTGAACCGGAACCGGTTCGATGCGAAGCCGGTTTACTAAAAGATTTCCCTTCTCAGAGAGAAAGGGCAAAAATCGGAGTGATTCCAGAAGCTCAAAGGAGACCACATAATCAGCCTTACCAAGGGGAATCAGAGGTGAATATACTTTTTCACCGTAGCGCACATTGCAGTTAACGCTTCCCCCCCGCTGAGCCATGCCATGTACCTCGGATTCTTTTACGTCATACCCTTTTATCTTTGCGGTTTCCATTACGATTTTCGATGCGAGAATGACACCCTGGCCGCCGACACCGCAGAAAATTATATTTTGCATGAAATTATCTCCCGTTACCGTTTAAGCAGGCATTTTCTGCGCACAATTATCACCGATGGTTCGGTCGCGGCAACTTCAGTCTCAACTGCTTTTTTGAGCACATCCATATTATTCGGATCCACCGTTTGCACTCTTTTTACGCCGCACGCCTTCACCATGAGCTCTAAATCCAGCTCATGAGCAGGTTCACCCATCAGCGTCAATCCGGTTGCGGGATTCTCCTGATGTCCGGTCATGCCGGTGGTGCGGTTATCGAGAATAAGAACGGTTCCCGTTCCCCCGTTATACACGATATCGATAAGTCCGGTAATTCCCGAATGGATGAAGGTGGAATCTCCGATCACAGCGACGCTTTTACGGGTAATCTCGGGGTGCGCTTTTTCAAATCCCAGGTGCATGGACACGCTTGCCCCCATGCAGCCCTGTGTATGCATGCCGTTATACGGATCCAGAGCTCCGAGTGTATAGCAGCCGATATCACCCTGTACTGTCAGATCGAGCTCTTTTATCACGGTGAAAACCGCTATATGCGGGCAGCCTTTACACAAAGCCGGCGGCCGCGGGGGGATGGGTTCAGGGAAGGCCGGATAACTATCCACCGGTACCTTTTTATTAAGGGCTTTATCAACTATATCAGGAGTAAGCTCTCCGCAGATCGGGATCAGGGATTTTCCCTCACAGATGATACCAAGTGATTTTACGTGGGTCTCGATGACCGGATCGAGCTCTTCTACAACAACAAGTTCTTCAACCTGTGCAGCAAACTCGCGGATCATCTTCTCAGGAAAGGGCCACATTCCGATTTTGAGCACGGAATCGTCAGGACAGCATTCTTTCACATACTGATAAGAGATGCCGGAAGTGATGATTCCCCGTTTCTTTGATTTCCATTCTACGCGGTTGAAATCAGAATTCTCTGATAGTTCCTGCATTTTTTTAAGCTGCTCTTCGATAAAAACATGGCGCACACGTGCATGTGCGGGCACCATAACATATTTTTTCAGATTCGGTTCAAACGGGCGCGGGGGGATATTCAATCTTTCCGCAGTCTCGACAATGCCCTGAGAATGAGAGATTCGTGTCGTTACTCTGATGATCACCGGACGATCATATTTTTCGGAGAGGTCAAAGGCTCTTCGTGTGAACTCTTTTGCCTCCTGCGGATCAGAGGGCTCAAGGTACGGGACCTTTGCCGCGATCGCCATATGCCGGTTATCCTGCTCGTTCTGTGAACTCCACGCACCGGGATCATCGGCATTTATTATAACAAGAGCGCCGTTAACACCGGTGTATGAAAAAGTGAAGAGAGGATCAGCTGCCACATTGAGGCCGACATGCTTCATCGCACAGAGTGACCGGGCACCGGCGATTGCAGCACCGGCGGCGACTTCAAGCGCAACTTTCTCGTTGGGAGACCACTGCGCCTTTATCTCGCGGTGATCTCTCGCGATGGTTTCCAGTATCTCTGTAGAAGGTGTACCGGGATATGCGGCCGCCACATGACAGCCTGCCTCCCAGGCCCCCCTGGCGATTGCCTCATTTCCAAGAAGAATCTGTTTCATTATTGCCTCGGTAAATCGTATCTATAGTTAATCAAAAATCAGAGCCCCGGCTTCCCCCCGTATTTGAAGGACAAAAGAGCCGGAAATTCAATCGCCGACAATATCTTTATTGGCAAGAATTTTAAATCCTGCATCAAGAAGGGCACTTTTTGCGCGTTCAATATCTTCGAAACGGAAAATCATTACCGCGCCGCCATCTCGTTTTTCGGGGAAAGCGTACATATATTCGATATTGAGCTTGTTCTCCCGGAAGTGATTCACCGCCTTCAGCAGTGATCCGGGCGTATCGGGAATTGCAATTGCGAGAACATCCGTGAGGGTACAGGTTACCATGTTTTTTTTGAGAGCTTCTTTCGCTTCAACTGGTTTATTTACGATCAGACGAACTATTCCGAAATCGCTCACTTCAGCGATAGTCAGCGTACGGATGTTAATATTTTCTTTCGATAGGATGCCGAGAATATGCTCCAGATGCCCGGGCTTATTTTCGAGAAAGATCGACAATTGTGATACGTTCATGGAAATACCCCTTATTATTTTTTTCTTTTGTCAACGACGCGCTGCGCCTTACCTGCACTGCGTGTAATCGTCTGCGGCTCAACAAGAGTAACCTTAGCGGAAATACCCAGATTGTTTTTAATCTTATCATGAATTCGTGATGAAAGAGAGTTGAGGACTTTGAGCTCATCGGAGAACAATTTTTCATTAACCTCAACCATAACTTCAATATCATCCATTGTCCCCTGACGATCGACAATGATCTGATAGTGCGGCTCTGTTCCTTCAACGGACATGAGAACAGTTTCTATCTGTGACGGGAAAACGTTGACCCCGCGAATGATAAGCATATCATCGGAACGTCCCGTGACTTTTTCCATTCGCGCAAAGGTTCTTCCGCAGGCACAGCGGTCTCTGACAATGCGGGTAATATCGTGTGAGCGGTATCGTATAACGGGTGAACACTCCTTGGTCAATGAGGTATACACGATTTCACCCCTCTCGCCTTCGGGAAGAATCTCTCCGGTATCGGGATCAATTATTTCTACATAAAAATGATCCTCAAATATATGCAGTCCGTTTTTCTCTGAGCACTCACAGGATACACCGGGGCCCATTACTTCGCTAAGGCCGTATATGTCGTAGGCATCAATTCCCATCCGTTTTTCAATCTCGCTGCGGATTTCGACTGTCCAGGGTTCAGCGCCGAATATTCCCCGCTTGAGCGCGGTTTTTCTGAAATCGAAGCCATTCAAATTCTTTTCTGCATAATCAATGATATTCAAAGCATATGACGGGGTACAAGCGAGCAGGGTCGTATTGAGATCCTTGATGAGCATGAGCTGCTTTTCAGTGTTCCCCCCGGAAATCGGGATCGCGGTTGCACCCAGTTTTTCCGCTCCATAATGAAGCCCGAGACCGCCGGTGAAAAGGCCGTACCCGTAGGCATTCTGTACAATATCGTTTTCATCCGCACCCGTCGCAGCGAGTGAACGGGCACAAAGTTCAGCCCAGACTTCGATGTCGTTTTTCGTATATCCGACTACCGTAGCATTACCGGTAGTACCAGATGATGAGTGAATTCGCGTTACTTTCGACAAGGGGACTGCAAACAGTCCATAAGGATAATTATCCCTCATCTCTTGTTTTTCCATAAACGGGATGCGTCTCAAGTCATCAAAAGACTTGATCATGTCTGGATGAAAACCGGCAGAATTATATTTTTTGTTAAAAAAAGGATTGTTATCGTAAGTATGCTTCACCGACCACTTAATTTGAGCAAGTTGGTAATCTCGCAGTTTGTTCTCAGATATGGTCTCTGCAGCTTTATTGAACATGCGTATCCCCCTGAAAAATTTCCCTTCAGTCTTTGTTTATGATGCTGTTTGTCAATTAAAATCCCCTTGATGCGGGGTGCTATTTTGGGACGGGTTTTCTTAGCCTTATCATATATTTCACAATTAAATCTTTCTTAATGTCGTTTTTTGTTAATTTTATTTTTAGTATAAATGGTTCAAATGCTGGATAATTGTCTGCTTTCTTTTTGTCTGTTAATTCTTCATAAACTTTGCGATATAATTCATGAACAGCCATCGCCGCCAGAAAAGAAACAGAGAATTTGCGCACAAATCTGCAGAGAAGATTGCAGTCATATTCCTCCCAGTCAAGACAGACATGAACCCTCACATAACCCCCTCCTTTCGGCTGATATTCAACAGGTCTGCAGAAATAGTTATAACGCGCGGTACACATTTCTCTTATTTTCCTTCTGAGGCAGAGCAGAACAAATTCTCTTATTGAAATTCCCGCTTCCAAGGCCAGAGGTTCAATAAAATCGAGCAAAAACTTCGACAAATTCAATGTGGTCAACATACTTCCTCCCGTATCTACCGGTAAGACGTTTTTGAACCGGGTTTTTTAGAAAGTTTTATACAATAATGCCTTTTGTAATAAAGATACCCGGCTCTTCACAATAACTAAGTTTTTTCAAAGTTCCCTCTTGACAACAGAACTCTTTCGATTTAAGTGTTGATATTGCATATTTGTCTTTAAAGAACATATACTATTGTAAAATACAGGACCTTGATGCCCTGCAACAGATAAACGGAGTAAATTACAACCAGATGTCAAAACCATTCACCGACTTGAACCTTGATGAGCGCATCCTCAAGAGCATCAGCGAACTCGGATTCACTCACTGCACAGAGGTGCAGGAGAAAAGCTTTGAAAACACATTCCTGGGAAGAGACATCATTGTCCGTTCCCAGACCGGGACAGGGAAAACAGCAGCATTCCTCATTTCAATACTCAATAACTTCCAGAACGACTCTCTACCCTACAATAAACTTGCCGTTATCCTTGCCCCGACAAGGGAGCTCGCAATTCAGATCGAAAAAGAGGCGAAAGAGATTGCTAAGTATTTTTCTTACCGGATCGTCAGTGTCTACGGCGGTGTAGGATATGTTCAGCAGGAAGAAGATATCGCAAAAGGCGTTGATATTCTTGTGGCTACACCAGGCCGCCTGATAGATTATCTAAACTCGCAGAAGATAAGTATCGCAAATGCGGGTTATGTTGTTATAGATGAAGCAGACCGTCTCTTCGATATGGGATTTTCAAAGGACGTTGATTACATAATTTCCAACACCCCGCCGACCGGGCAGCGGCAGACAATGCTGTATAGTGCGACGATCACCGATAAAGTGAAAGAACTCGCTTGGAAGCACATACATAACCCGGTTGAACTCGATCTTTCACCCGAAAATCTGATTGTTTCCAATGTTCAGCATGAAATTATTCATCTGTCGCGCTCCGAGAAATTTCGAGTTCTTCTTGGAATATTAAAAAACATCGCTCCGCCGACAGCGATGATTTTTACAAACACTAAAGCGGGAACTCTGGAAGTACACAAGCGTCTTACCGAGAACGGAATCACGTGTGATTATATAACCGGCGATCTGCCGCAGAAAAAGCGTATCAAAATAATCACCGACCTCAAAGAGGGAAAAACCAAATATCTCATTGCAACCGACGTCGCGGCGAGGGGAATTCACGTAGAAGATCTTGAAATGGTCATCAATTATGACCTTCCAGAAGATCCTGAAAATTACGTGCACCGGATCGGACGAACGGCCCGCGCCGGCAACAAGGGACGTGCGCTCACTCTCGTCTGCGAGCGCTTCGTATATAATCTCGAAAAGCTCGAGGCTTACCTCGGTTTTAAACTTGAAGTCTTCTGGCCCGATGCGGGCTGGTATAAAACCTCCGATTCATCGCACCGTCGGCCTGCAGAAAGTTCGTCGCGGGGGGATCGCTACAAAAAAAGTACGCATCCTGAAAGATCCGACCGCAGAAGAAAAGATTCCCGCACAGAAAAGAGCCGCGAGGGAGCGGCACCGTCCGGAGAAACCCGTTCGCCAAAGCACCGCAAAAGTCCGGCGGTGTCTGCAGTCACTTCAGCGCCGCAGGTGGAAGTTTCCCGTCAAAAACAGCAGCCCGTTATTACTACAAAACAAGTCAGGAAGAGACGCTCCGGAAAATCGCGCCCCTCAAAATCGCAGAAAATCGAGAACCGGATAAAATACTATCAGGAAAAGTACGGCGAGACCTTCGTTGCCGAACCTCATCAGAGTAAAGGCGGATTATTTTCGAAAATTACCGGAGCCATTACTTCAATTTTCAAAAAAAGGAAATAACTATCCGTTCTTTTCTAATCGGTTCAATTAAGGTCACCTCGAAAAATCAGCATTTTTCAAACGAATTAAAAAAGCTGATTTTTCTGCACTTTGTGACCGCAAGGGAACATCACGAGTTAATTTTTCGAGGTTCTCTTAATTGATTAAAAGCATTTTGCGGAAGGCAAAATGCTTTTTTTGATCCCTTAAGTTCATCGACAGGAGGCGGTATTTTTCAAACACTGTGAAAGAGAAACCTCTATATGCAGTTTCAGGGATTCGGTTATACTGAGGCGGCGGTAGGAGATTTCAATCTGAAAGTGATTTCAGTTCCCGTCTCCTGTTTCGAACGGATTACAAACGATGCCGAAATCGAGCGACATCTCGTTTTCATGAACCGGATTCCCATTCCATCAGAAGACGCGGAAGGATTGAAACCAGGACCATTGTCCAGCACAGAAAATGAAATAAATCCATCCTCATTGCTGACAGAAATCATCACTTTTGATACGTTTGCATGCTTAACGGCATTCGTGATAGCTTCATCAATAATGTAATAGATATTTTCCAGAGTACGCATATCATACAGCTCAACATTGTCTGGCATTGAAAGCATACACGCAATCGAATACCGTTTCTCAGCAATGCTCACCAATTCTGTAAGAAGGTAATTCAGATTCTTATACTTCTCATGAACCGGCGAAATACCTTTCGAGAGATTTCGTGCATATGATATTGCATTATTTAGACTATCGTTGACGGAAGCTAACGCAACCGCATGAGAGTTCTTTTCTCTCTCAAGGCTTTGCGTCAGCAGTTTGGTCTGTATGGAAATTCCCAGTAAATCGTGTGTCAGCCCGTCATGCAGCTCCATTGCAATATTTCGACGTTCATTCTCAACAATATCTATAAGCTGTATGTCACTGTCGATCGTGTCGGTCAAATCTCGAAGCGTTATGACCACACCTGTAACGGTATCCCTATCCGGCTCGACAATATAGGGATTAAGACTGAACTCGACGTAGCGCTCGTTTCCGTCGGGATAATCCACCCATCGAAGCATCTGAACAAATTTCTTGTTTGAGAAACAGTCAAACAGCGGCTGATCAAGATATGCGGAAACATATTCTATTCCAAACAACGTGGAAAGCGGCCTGTTCAGAAGATCTCTTTTTGTCTTTCCGAATGATACCAGAAGCTCCCTGTTAACTAGCTGTATGACAGAGTTGGCATCAACGAATACAATCTGATCCTTTGTTGAGTTGACGACATGTTTGAACATCTCAAGACTTGACTCGGCCCGCTTGCGCTTGTCAATATCGAGAAAGGCAACCTGCAGCGCATGGTGACCGTTATAAATTATCTCGTTGTCAAAAAGCTGTATCCACATCTCAGAGCCGGACTGGCGGGTGATCCTGCACTCAAAGGGGTCAACGAAACGGCTGGTCCGATAAATCCTCATCGAGACTTCAGTCCTCTCTCTCGGATCCGAGAACTTCTCGATAAACTCGCATGCGGGACGATTGAGCAGCTGGTCGTGATCATATCCCGTAAGATCCGCCATTTTCTGATTCGCAAAAACGATGCGGTCATCCTGAAAAATCAGAAGCCCCATGATCGAATTATCAACCAGCGACTGATATTGTTCCCGAATCTCCGACGATTCAGAAATATCCTCACGAATGATACCGACTTCAGTGACCGATCCGTCAGCATTTTCTACAGGGTAATAACTGTCTTTCAGAAAATATTCGGATCCATGCGAGCTGACCATTTTCTTGTCAACAAGCGGCATCTTGGTTGCAGAGACCTCAGCAACCTTTCTTCTGATATTATCGTTCTTATCCTTATCAATTATTTCTGTAATGAGAATGCGGAAGGGAATATTTGAACGATTCATAATGCGTTCAGATCCGAGAAAGCTTTTGATCTTTCCCGAGGCGTCAAGAATAGCCATGCAGGATTCTGCATTTTCGACTATAGCACGCAGATATTTCTCATTTTCATCCGGAAGGCGGGAAGATTTAATTGCTTCCATCTCGTTCAGCCTTGTCAAATTCAATACACCGGTAACCGACGTTACGCACGGTCTCGATGAGCGTATTAAAATCGCTGCCAAGTTTACCGCGCAGCCGTCTTATATGCACATCGACGGTTCGAGTACCTCCGATATATTCAACGCCCCATATTCTGCTGAGAAGTTCCTTCCTTGTGAAAACTTTTCCCCGATTCTGAAGAAGAAATTTGAGCAATTCAAATTCCTTATAAGTGAAATCTATTTTTGCCCCGTTATATGAGACAATATACTCATCAAGATTTATCTCAATATGACCAAGCTTGATTGAATTTCCAATATCATCAACACTTCCGCCGCGCAGGTTTTTCGTCACCCGCATCGCCAATTCATTTTTCCGATAGGGGAAAAGAATGAAGTCGTCAAAAAACCAGTCAAAGTTGATTTTTTCCTTATGGGCGGATTTCACCACCAGAATTACGGGAAGCGTCAGAGTCTTTTTCCTTATTCTCGACAGGTCGAACTGAAAAGATACATCGTCCATAAAAATATCGGCATCGATGACCAGCAGGGAATGATCCTCGCTTCGAAGAGCGTTAATCGACCTATACCGGACACACTGCTGCGGTAACTCGGCTATGCTCGACTCATAAAGCTCATTATCTTCGGTCAGAACTGCAATCGTTCCCACTTTCCCTCCGCAGCGTCTCAAAAAAACTCATATATTCCGCCGCAACCGCGGGAGCAAAGAAACGGGAAATATCGGCGGCGTTTCTTTCAGAGAGGCTTTTTCGCAATTTTGAATTTTTCATCATCTGTTCGATATTTTCCGCACAGCTTTTGTCATCACCGACGTCGCAAAGAAGTGCGTTTCTTTTGTGTTTCAGAAAATCGACCTGTCCCCCGTTATTTGTGCAAATAATCGGTTTGCCGAAATACATAGCTTCCATAAAAATTATTCCGAAACCTTCATGAAGAGAGGTCACGAGCATACAGTCACTCACTGAAAGGTAGTTATACTTGGTCGTCTCATCAACAAAACCCAGAAATTGGATTTGCTCTGCAATATTCAGTTCGCGGGACAGCTCCTCGAGTGCCTGTTTCTCCGGACCGTCTCCAATTATGTAATAACGCCAATTATCAGATTTTACACGGGCAAGAGCCCGAAAAGCTGTCGGAATATCCTTGCGCTTAATCAGGCGCCCGATAAAGACAAGAACAAACTTGCCCTTATCCATCCCCAGCGCTTTTCTGGAAATCTTACCAGGTCTCGGCGGATCGAAAGGAAGAGGGATGATATTTATATCCTTTTTTGGAGAGTAATATTTTAATGCATTGTCGCGGGTATTTGTAGATTGCGCAAAAATTGCATCTGCACCCTGCAGAACCATATTTACCGCCGCACGGAAGAAAGGGCTTTTATGCGGCGAAAGTTTCTTTGAGGGATCATAAATATCACCCCCATGAAGAGAAAGCACATTCTTAATGCCGAATATTTTCGAGAGAACAAGGCCCAGAGGTCCCGAGGGTACGGCAAATTGGGTGTTGATAATATCATAGCGGTTTTTTCTGATAAGACGGATGCCGAGAAAAAATCCGGTTAACACATAGCTCAGCATCGAAAAAAACGTCGCCACATCGCGGGAGGTTCTGAAAAAAATTCTCGCCCTGTACACACCGACTCCGCAAACATCTTCGTGAGCAGGCAGACCCTTGAATGAAGATGTCAACACATCAACCTGCGCGGACTTCGCCCACTCCTGCGCAAGATCGCGGGTCGCCACACCGCCCCCTCCGCCGAGCGGCGGATATTCATAATTGATAATCAGAATCTTATTCACTCTTTTCTCAGAGTCTTTTTTCTTCGCCATTGCTGTCCGTCCCGGAACTGTCTGCAAACTATTTGGAATTATACGTAATTTTACTTGTCTGTAATCATTTCGATCTGCGATGAATTTATCTTTACTTTTCACTCACATCGTGTACCATAAATGAAAAAGATGACACTATTTCAATAATAATTATGAGACTACCTAAAATTCTCCTTCTGGCATTTTTTCCTCTCCTGTTGGGCATTGCCCGCCTTGAGGATCTTGATAAATCACCTATCGGAGCCTACCAGGGGCAGATTCTTTTCGGCGCAAATATTTCATTCGGCTTTCCGTTCGGTTCTCTTGTTTCCGCCGAAGAGAATTTTACCGACGGAACGGTCTATACATTTACGGATGCCGAAGTGACAAAGAGCGTCGCGATTAATCATTTTTCTTCCAATCTCTCTTTGTTCGGAGAGTACATTGTTTACGATCACTTCGGCGCACGCCTTACTTTTGATAAAAATTCGATTGTGCAGCGATCCGCGTTTGGAAAGGATTTGAATAATGAAAATGAAATTTTATACGAGGATATCGCCTTCCGCCTGGCGCCGGTCTACCATCTCACCGTGAGAACGAGTTATGATGTTGCTATCGCTCCCTTTCTCGGCGCGTCATTCGGCACGCTCTACCAGGCTCCCGTATCGGCTTCTCTTTTCGACGAAATCGAAGAAAGAAAAGTCGGCCAGACCGCTCTTTTCTACGGAATCGATATTTCCGCTGTGTACTATTTCAAGGGGGGGTTTTTCCTTAATGCCGGTATTACAACCGCCTTTTACGGGCTGAGAGTTGAACCGTACACACGGGTGAGTCCCTCTCCCGAAGCAGATTATAACGGCGGAAAAAAAGATGCTCTTCTTGGAAATATCCTCTTTTATTTCGGGGGGGGATATGCATTATTCAATTGATTCTGTTTCAGAACTTCCCCCTAATATAACTATTTGCACACCGATGACAAAATTTTTCGCTTTAATCCTTATCCTATTCGATCTGTCCGTCGTAAGCGCACAAAACAATCCCGCAGAGAGTTCGCGTCAGCTCTATATCATCAGGGAGGGGGAAGTTTTATTCTGTGAAGGCGATTCACCCGCAGCTCAGGCGAATAACCGTGCCGCAAAACTTATGCAATCCGGAGACTATAAAGAGGCGGTGCCGATTCTTTCCGAAGCACTGACACATGCGCCGCTTTTTTATCCCTATCACTGCAATATCGGAAAATGCTATATGCACCTGCTCGATTTCAGGCGTTCGCAACATCATTTTACCAAGGCAAAGCAGCTTGTTCCCGAGCATTTTCTTTCATGGCTTCTTTCGGGCCAGGCCTATGAACTGGAGGGGGATTTTAACCGCGCCATAGACAACTTTCGCAAAGCGGCGCAGCTCGATCCGGACTACCTTCAATCTTATATATTTCTAGGAGACGTTTTTCTCAGAATGGGGCGTCTTCAGACTGCGGAAAAATATTACGAATACACTCTCAGCAAGAATCCCTATTACACCAACGGAATCATCGGAAAGGCCAAGCTTCTGTTCAATAATAAGAACTACTATAAAGCCTATCAGACTCTCAAGATAATCAACACCGAAAAGGCGGAATATGACAAGGTTTATCACTACCTGTTTGCCGAATGTGCGTATAATCTGCAAAATTATGAAGAAGCGTACAATCAGTACACAAAACTGCTTGAATTCCGGGCTGATAGATTTTTCATAACCACAGGTGTTGATCTTATTGAACACAAACGGGAGCTCTCTCGCCGTTTTACCGATCAGGAACGGATTCGTCGCGAGTTTGAACAGCCGTAAGAAGTCCTCTTAAGAAAATCACCTGTTATAATTTCTTAATAAATGGTTTTTTGCGCCGCTTCATCGCCCATCTTATTTCGTCAGGCATAAAACGCGGCGTCGGGCAGTAAATAAATTGGTTTGTTTTTTGACGATGCTGCTTTTGTGATTGATCATAAAAAAATAATGTCAAAGGGTGTAACTATGGTAACAGCAATCATACTTGCCGCCGGCAGCGGCAGCAGGGCTCAAAGCGAGATTCCGAAACAGTTCGCAGATCTTGCGGGGCGGCCTGTTCTTGCGTGGTCACTGGCCGCATTTCAGAAATCCCCCCGTGTTGATGCGATTATCGTCGTTGCGGCACAACCTTATTTCTCTGAAGTTGATAAAATTGTGAAAGACTATTCGATCACAAAATTCAAGGCTTTAACAGAAGGAGGGGCCCGCCGGCAGGATTCATCGCGCAATGCGTTGAGCGCTATGGTCTTCGGGGATGATGATATATTGCTTTTTCATGACGCGGCACGCCCCATGCTGTCGCAATCGACGATCGCAAACTGCATTGATTCTGTCGCCCATACCGGTGCCGCGGCTTCTGTTATTCCTTCAGCGGATACGATATATGTGTGCGAAAAAGGGGATCTGGTAAAGATCCCGGACAGAAATAAAATATACTGTGCGCAGACTCCGCAGGCCTTCACCTTTTCGATCATCAAGCAGGCGCACGACAAAGCGGATGCGGACGGCATCACCGTTACCGATGAAATATCGCTGGTACACTCTCTTGGAAAACCGGTTAAACTTTTTGCAGGGGATCACTTCGCGATGAAAATCACCGAACCGGAAGATTTTGTCAGAGCCGCAGCCCTGGCAGAAAGCTGCTTTCCCTTTCCCTCGAAGTGAGATAATTTTCTGAAAGAAAAATGATCTTTGATGAAGGCATTTTCATGACCCATTTTCAAAGATCACTCATTTCATTGCACAATCCCATAAAAATAATGACCTGTTATTGCAACACTCCTATTTGAGTTGTTGATAAATGAAAAGTACCGGAGTTAAGCTGTCAACCCTATACTTTTTTATCCAGCTGAGCGAGGAGTTTTTTAATCTTATTCAAAGAGTAATAACTATCATCCGACAGCAGCAGGTTTCCCCCCTTATCGCTCTTTTCAATATCTTCTCTTATTTTTTTTATCAAATCGTGTGAACCGTGATCAACAAGCAGAAGAAGCTGCTCAGATTCATAGATGCTCAGCCCGCTCCTGAAATTTTTCAGAAGGTTTCTCTTGATGAAGTTCCGAATATTTCCGGAATATTTCTTGATTAAAAAATAGGCTATCACCGGAAAGAGTATTGCTGCATTTGTCCGCAGGATAGATGCGGAATATGCGATAAGATCTGTCTGGGTACTTTTCCCCCAGATAAACCAAAGCGAATCCGCAAGGAACAGCGAGAGAAGAAAAGAGAATAGGCCCGCGCTCATTCCCAGAGTTCTGAATCCGGATGAGATCAGTATAACGAGAATCAGCAAAATTATTGTTTTAACACCGACGATCTTTGTAATTGTTTTAATGACCGTCGACACTGTTGTAATGAATCTGTTAGCTGTAGCAATTCCTTCTTGTATCTGCACAATTGAATCCTGGATCTCTGCTACACCTGAGCGCATCTTCTCAAAAGAATCGCCAATATCGGTGTACCATTTCGCCGTCAAAGACAGCGGAATCAGCAGACAGAACAAAACTACTAACGCTTTTATCCTTATACTCATTACACCCTCCTGATATCGCCTTACTTTTTTTTTAGATGAGGTAATCATAGATTGATGAACAATAAAATTTTTCCGTTATCCATGAATTAGGCCGGTTTCAAAGACCGGCTCCAGTAATTATTTTGCGGTTATTCAATAGGCTTTGCCGCCGTGAATGATTTTAGATGGTGTTTTGTGATTCCCCTCGCAAAAAGGAGATGGGGTTATATTGGAATGTCAAGGCAATGATTTATGAGAATCTCTGACTAATATCATTCGACGGTATTCATATAACTATCTAACCGCTTACAGGCGTCATGTTGAGTTAACAGAAAATTGTAAAATCAGTATTCCGATTTGATTGAGGGGGAAATAACAATTTACGAGAGGATTTTAAAATTTGAAAGGATTGATAGCGGGCCCAAACTCTTAAAACAAAAAAACCGGGGTATAAACCCCGGTTTTTCATTATTGTGAACAATAATATAAATAATCCCGGCAACGACCTACTCTCCCACACAGTGGCCCGTGCAGTACCATCGGCGATGAGAGGCTTAACTACTGTGTTCGGAATGGGAACAGGTGTGACCCTCTCTCTATAATCACCGGGAAATATTTCAAAGAAACATTGATGCTTGCGCCTCAATGAATGACATATAACAATACAGGGTTATCTGTGTCAACAACATTGGAAACAAAATTAAAAAAATTTCTAAAAATTCTTTGTTTGCGTTTTTTCTGGATACCCATCCAGAATAAGGTATTGGAATTCCCCGGGCAAACCCCCCCTCTATTGGATATCCTATGCCTCAAGACAAATGAAACAGACGTCGTCATCAAAGGAGTCAGACCCCCTGAATTCAAAAAGCGAAGCAATTATAGTCTGCACAATCTCCCTGCTCGAGCTGCCTGTCAGACGCGAGAGAATTTCTTCTGCGAGAGGCTCCTCAAAAAAACGCTTTCCGCCATTGACGTTGACGGCCTCGGTAAGACCATCTGTGTAAAAAAGGATCTTATCCCCAGGCGACAGTTGCAGCAGATTATCCGCAAAAGGCCGCCGCTCCTCCAGTTCATCATTCGGTGTTATGCATAGCGGACGGGACTTGATCCCATTCACGTACGAAACCCCCTCTTTTGTCAGCAGGAAGGGAGGATTATGACCTGCATTCGAGAATTCTATCGTGTTTTCTGTAGGCGAGTAGAGAGCATAAAATGCCGTGATGAAGTTTCCCATGGTTCTGTCAAAGAGATTTGCATTGAGTTCATGAAGCACGGCTGATGGCTTCTGATCGGGAGTGGCGCAATTTACAAAAAAGCTCTTGATCATGGTAGTAATAAAAGCCGCAGCAACACCGTGACCGGAAACATCGGTAATAAATATCCCGATCTTGTCGCTTCCGGGAAATTGGACAATATCGAACAGATCGCCGCCCACGATGTCAACCGGGCAGTAAAAAAAAGAGATATTACCGGACTCTTTGGAAGGCATAAGGCAATGTTGAATCTGTCTGGCAAGTTTCAGATCCTTTTCTATCAGCTCGTTTCTTCGAACCAGCTCCTCCCTCTTTATCTCTTCGACACGGACTTTCAACAGCATATCAAAGACTCTGCGGATAAGAAAAATGATTACGGCGCCTGCAGCAAAAATCATCGGAATAAAGAACCACCATTGCGCCCATAGAGGGGGGTCAATGGTAAACGATAGGCTTTTCACTTCGCTTGTTTTTCCGTCCTCGGCTATTGCGCGAACCTGAAAGGTGTAGTTATTCGGCGGCAGATTTGTATACATTCCCTTCGAGTAATCAGAGGGAGAGGTCCAGTAATCCTGATATCCCAGCAAACGGAACGAGTAACGGATCTCTTCGGGAAGATACATGTAAATAGCGCCGAAAGTGAATGCGATACTGTTTTCCCGGGACGAAAGCGGCTTCATGAACGCTGACAAAGTCACCGGCTCATTATTTACCTCGGTCTGTGTGATTTCAACAAGGGGGGGGATATCTCTGTCAAAATCTATATTGTTTTCAATGCGGCTCACGCCGCGGTCGGTGGAAACATATACATAATCACCGAGAACCGCAATATGCTGCACGACCCCCGGCAGCCCTCTGCTTCTATCGATGGTCAGGGTCTGGCCGCCGCCGCTCATCCGCAACAAGCCCCGGGAAGTGCCGATCCACAGAGCACCGCGCGTATCCGTACACAGCGAATAAACCGGATCCGTCGTTCGCAATACTGTCGTAATCACTCCATCTGTATCCCAGCGGGCAATCCCCCCGCTTGTCGCAATCAGCGTCCCCCGCTTCTCATCGTTGATGATGCACGAAACCTGTTTCCCCGGCAGCCCTTCACTCTCCCCGTAGGTATGCCACGTTCCCCCTGCAAGAACCGAAAGCCCGTTCTCGGTCCCGACCAGAAGCTGCGATCCCTTCTCAGCTATTCCCCATATCTGATTTGAAGCCAGTCCGCTCGATGCGTCGGCTATGAATATGAGCGAACCGCTTTTTTTTAAATAAAGGCCTCTTTGAGTGCCCAGGTAGAGACCTTCTTTTCCATTATAGACAACGTTACCAGGTCCGTCAAAAAGGACGCGCCGTAAGGTTCCGTTAAGCGAGTACTCTTTGACGGATTCTATATCTGAGGCTATGATTGCGTCATTGTACAGAACGATGGAATTAATATAGGGCGATTCAATACTCTTCAGAATTTCGCCCGAGTTAGCGACATGGCAGATTCCGTGATCACCTGAAACCCAGAATGAGTCATTTCCAGGCAAGCTTGAAGTCATCCTCCTGCCGGGCAAATCTCTCTGGTAGTTCAGAATTTCTGAAGAGAGCAGAATCGAAAGCCCCCCCCATTTAGCGATCCAGAGGTTACCCTCCCGGTCAACAGCCAGCGACGAGATTGAGGGCATTTCGAGCTGCGTCGAGTCGAAGAGCTTATCACCGGCACTGGAGTGGTACCAGATCTGATCATCAGAGCAGAGCCAGATCTTATCATCCTGTATGGTGAAATCTATCAACCCGTTTCTAAGCGGTGAGTGAGCGATAAGCCGCACACCCTCGGGAGTATAGAGGTACAGATTCTGCGCGTCAATCAGGTAGAGATTTCCCCTCGAGTCCTGGTGCAGAGCCTCAACCTTGACATCCGCACCCGCATCGATAAATTGATCCAAGCGAGTGTCATACTTAAACAACCGACCGTTTGATTCAGCAAATACGGTATGCATGTGCGGGGCAAGAAAAGAGGGCCAGTCGTTCATCTCGAGAGGGTAGCGCGTAAAGGTTTTCCCGTTAAAACATTCGACACCCGCATCTGTCGCCAGCCACAATTTTCCTTCCAGCGGAAGGATTTCAAACACTTCTGTTCCGGCTAAACCGTCTTTTTTTATATAGTTGGTTAACTGATTATCCGTTAAACGGGCAAACCCTCCGGTAAACCCTACCCAGAGCGTCCCTTCCGAGTCTTCAACAACATGATTGATGATGTTCCCGCCCAATTTGCTTGTCGAGGTACTGTAATTGACAAAGTTCTTTCCGTCGAACCTGTCCAGACCATTATAGGTTCCCAGCCAGAGATATCCCCTGCGGTCAATGCAGAGTGAAATCACATCGTTACCGGCCAGACCTTCGTCGGCAGTATAATGTCTGAAGGGATAGTGCTGCGCACTGATATTCGTGACAAAAAAGAGTATCAGCAGGGCAAATGCACGATAGTGGTTTATCATAGACTTTCCAGTTCAAAACTTTCATCAATAAAAAAAGACTAGCTGGACTAATTTGTACAAAATCAACAACTGTGTCAAGTGAAAACTCTTAATCTTCGATCGTGATCCGAATATACCTTCCGGCATACTGCAGCTGCAATGTATGTTGGATCGCTTTACATCAGCATATGGCAGTTCCAAAAACCACCTCCACAAATGATTGTACTGCGTTCATTGTCATGAGAACTGCGGGTTGAAAACAGGTTTCTTGACTTCCCTTTTCATTTCAATTTTTACTTGAAAATGCCGCCTTCGTGAAAAGCTTATGTTGCATCAGCGGACAGACGGCGGATACTATCTGCAGCCGGCCCTTCACACTACAAGAGGTCTTATCAGATGAATATTGATTCACAGAAAAAATCGAAGATCAGTTGCTCAAAGGCTCTGCATGCGGGGGGATTTCTTCTGAAAATCTTTCTCCTGACATTGGTCGTCACCTCCCCCACGTGCTGCGTTCGCAAACCCAAGATCGACGGTCTCGCCGTGACCGATCATGAAACCCGTTTTGAAATAGATCTCGCCGGAAAGCGCCGCGGCGGCGTCATGCACGTGCCGCCTCTCTATGATAAATCGCGCCCTCACTCGCTTCTGTTCGCCCTTCACGGCGCATCGGGAACCGGCGAACTCTTTCAGAAAATCGGACTGTTTGACAAACTCGCCGACGAGCTTGATTTCATCGTCGTTTATCCTAACGGCATCAGCCGCCGCTGGGAATCCGCCGACGATAACGTCTTCTTTGATGCCATAATTACCGAGTTTCAGAAAAGATATTCGATTGATCCTGCCCGAATCTATGTGACGGGTCACTCCGCCGGGGCTATCAAGGCCTATGCGCTTGCGGCCTATCTTCCCGGAAAATTTGCCGCTATCGCTCCTGTTGCGGGCTGCGTCTTTGAAGATACTCCCGTTGCGGGCGTTTTACCCGTTTCGGTACTGCACATTCACGCGCGCGACGACGAGGATGTTCCCTTCAACGGCCTCAAAGAGTGGAGCATGCTCTCCGCGGAGGAGTCGGTCAGTTTCTGGAAGAGGATCAACGGCGCAAACTCAGATCCTGTCATCTTTTACGATTCGCACGGCATCCGCGGAACAATGTGGAAGGGGGAAAAATGCGATACGGCAGGCTTATTCTACTCGGTCGGCGGCCACTCATGGCCGCAGCTTGCCACCGACATGATCATGGATTTCTTCTACAACCATCCCGCCCGCGTTTCACGCATCTCTATCGACCGCACCGCGCTGCCTGTCACCATCGGAGCGGAGAGCATAATCCGGCTGAATTCTACGATTGATAACTCAGAGTCGGTGCAGAAGGTCACCTATTTCTCAAATAACAGCGAAATCGGCGCCGTTGAGAAGAAGCCCTGGTCGCTCGACTGGGAGATCAAACTGCGCGGCGTTCAGCGCCTCAGCGCCATGGCTCAGCTGAGCGACGGATCGACCATCCGTTCGACGCTCAATCCCTTTATTCTGGTAACCGCCCCTTCCGCAAAAGACGGCAAGGGCGTCACGACAAATCAGTCGGCCATTCCCGTAGTATCCGCAACATCCTCCGCAAACGAAGACCGCGAACTCGAACCACAGTTCGCCTGTGACGGCGATTTCTTCACCCGCTGGGGCAGCGGCTGGAGCGACAATGAAAATATCACCCTCGACCTGGGCGCCATCCGCAAAGTCTCGGGGGTCACCATCATGTGGGAGATGGCCTACGGCAAGGTTTACGCAATCGAGCTTTCTGCCGACAACAAATCGTGGCAGAGCGCCGCGACCATGAACAACGGCCAGGGGGGAATCGAATTCATAGATTTTGCGCCCGCCGAGGCCCGCTATATCCGCATGCGGGGAATTCAGCGGGGCACAGAGTGGGGCTACTCGATGTGGGAGATTTTTGTTCACGGCGAGTGATGCTGCTGAACGGGTACTGAGCTTTATTTCGGAAATTATCTTCATCTGCAAATTGATCGAGGCGGCAGCGGAAGGCTTCCCCCCTTACCCTTCGCCTGATTAATGCTTCATTTCTCTTGACGACGCCTCTTTTTATATGTACGATATTGGCCTGGTGCATTTCATATAGTTCCCTGATAAAAAATAAGAGTTAAGGGAGAATTGTTATGACTGCGAATGATCTTTTAAAGAAGCAGGTCGGAGGTCTTTATTCTGTAACCACCACTAAAACAATCCGTGAGTGCGTCTCTGAAATGATATCCAAACATGTCGGCGCGCTGGTTGTTCTTGATGTAAAGGGTTCTCTCAGCGGGATTATCTCGGAAAGGGATATTCTCAAACTCATCGACGTCGATAAGTGCGAATTCACCAAGATTCTCGTCAAAGATGTGATGACTCCGAAAGAGAAACTTATCACCGCCCAGAAGCTGGATCCCATTGACAGCGTAATGGAGAAGATGAACAATAATTCTATCCGCCATATCGTGATCCTTGACGGAGAGAAGTTTCTCGGACTGGGCTCTATCAGAGACGTCATCAGAATGGTGCTTGAAAGCGCACTTCTTGAGAACAAGCAGCTGATGGATTATGTGCACCAGTCAAGTTGATGATCGCAGCGTGCAGGAGGGAATTTCGAATAATTTAATTTGGAGTTCTCTACTCACTCCGGTTCTCCCCCATCCACAATCCCACTGAATATTTGTAGTAATCACCAGGAGGGGCGCTTAGGGGCGCGTTTTGAACGATGAGTTTTCGCGCCCACCGCCGCTCTGTATATTCACATACATCGCGAATGCTTCGGCCTGACAGTTTATCGGCAATTTCGGCGATTGCGACACAATCATCTTCGCTCAGGTGTTTCGCGTAATTAGAAAATATCGCACTGCGTTCTTTCACTCCCGGAAGGGGAAATACTATGCTCTGATCGAAGCGGCTGATGAGCGCCGCGTCAAGATCGCGTTTGCGGTTGGTGGCTCCGATCGTCAGGGTGCTGGTCACCGCTCCGATACCGTCCAGGCGGCGCAGAAGCACAGAGAGAATTCTGCGTGTTGCCTCAAACATATTCTGATCGCGTGATCCTGCAAGAGAATCTATCTCATCAAGAAATAAGATGCAGTTACCCAGCATTTCGCAGTAATCAAAAATCTGCGATAGATTCTGCGAAGACTGCCCGTACCACTTCGACATGATCGATTCGACCGGCACATACACGAGGGGGATGCTCACCTCTCCGGCAATGATGCGCGCAACCGTGGTCTTGCCGGTTCCCGGAGGACCCTCGAAGAGAATCGCCTTGGGCCGGTTTGTCTCCGCAACTCGACGTGTCAGTTTTGTAATATCATCGTACACCTGCGGATTGGTAAGCGGCAGTATAATCGACTCTTTGATCTTGCGCTTGATATCGTCATAACCGGCGATGTAGTTCCAATCCAGCTGGTGTTCGAAGAAAACCGAGGCACCCAGCTGCTGCAGCCGCTGCACGGGATCCTCGGAATCTCCCGAGTAGACAAATGAGTAGATCGCAATTACCAGATTGATCTCTTCCTGCGTGAGATTTCCCTTTTTTGTGACTTCAACTTTGAAATTGGATGAGAGCCCGAGTACTTCTACTTTCAGATTATCGAGCAGATTCTCGGTGGTAAAAAGATTTCTGTTCAGCGCCTGAAAAGCGTAGTATCCGTCGCCGAACGAATGTATCCGCACATTCTCAAGATGGCTCTTCATAATATGCACTACATTATAAAGAAGACTTTCGTTCAGATACGGAACAGGAAAGATTATTGCCGAGACACCCTTTTCGTATGAAACCTTGACCGTGCCCTGTCCCTGGGTGTCAAAAGCCGCTACCGCGCGTTCAATCTGTTCTTTCATGCGGTCGTACGCGATCAAAAGTGTTTCTGCCATATTTTCACCCCGGTACATAAGAGTATTTCTTGCTGTAAAATATACTCGTCATAATATGGCACTGAAATAATCCTGTTCGTTTGCCCGCATCAAAGCTGACGTATGAACAGAATACTTATAACCAGATTATTCGGGTATTAAATCAAGCTATTGTATTATGTCTCGTCATTTGAGCGGCCATTTTGAAAAAATCAAGAGAAATATATGCTTAAATATCACTAAAAAAGTGATATTTTTTTAAATTACTTCATAAATGCTATTGACACAACCACAGGCAATTTGCATTTTTATCACAGTTCTAGTGGTATTTAAGGTATTAGAAAATTTGTTTTTATAGCAGCCTTATATAGTCACCATTTTCTTTAAACCGCAAATTGATCATGCTGATTTTTCAAGGCCTGCAAAGCGATAGCGAACACCAAAATTGTATCAGACGTTCTCATAATTTTTGAAAAGTGCAGTGGAATTATTGCCCTTTTCCGGAGAATTAATGAAGCTTTCTACAAAAAGCCGATATGCGATCAGAGCGCTGCTTGACCTTATCGAATCGTATGTTGACAAACCGGTTTCGATCCGGGATATTGCCGAGCGGCAGAATGTTTCGCTGCGCTATCTCGAAAACATCTTTCATGATTTGAAATGCGAAGGCATTCTTGAGAGCACAAAGGGCAAGAATGGGGGATTTATTCCTTCGGCGGATATCGAGAAGATACCGGTTCTGAAAATTATCGAGACCCTCGAAGGAAGGATTTCTGTGGTCGATTGCACCGATGCGCCGAAATCGTGCAAGAAATCCCCCCTTTGCCCGTCACGAACGATTTGGAAAAAACTGAATGACCGCATTCGCGAGACTCTCGACGGTACCACACTCGGTGATCTGCTGGAGAAGCAGTAACCGGCAAAGAGGTTGATATGATAGACTATACGGGCGAAATTAAAAAACTAAAGGAAAACAGCGGGGCCGTGATCGTCGCGCATAATTACCAGCCGGCGGAGATTCAGGATATCGCCGACTACACCGGTGATTCGCTTGAGCTCTCCCGCATCTCGGGTAAACTGAGCGATAAAACGATCGTCTTCTGTGGCGTAAAATTCATGGCCGAAACCGCAAAGATAATCTCTCCCGATAAAGAGGTACTGCTTCCGGATCCGGAAGCCGGGTGTTCGATGGCGGACATGGTGAGTGCGTCTGATATTTTGGATTTTAAAAAGGATCATCCCGCTTGCAAAGTGGTTTGCTATGTAAATTCAACCGCCGAAGTAAAGACAGTCAGCGATCTTTGCGTCACGTCGGCAAATGCGATTGAAGTGATTCGAAAGAGCGGGTTTGATGAAATTCTTTTCGTTCCCGACTGCAATCTCGGCAGCTTCTGCGAACATCATCTTCCGCAGATCAAATTTCATCTGTGGCCGGGCTACTGCTGCGTTCACCATCTGATAACTCCCGAACATCTTGAAAATGGGCGCAAAAAATATCCCCATGCCGAACTTCTTGTTCACCCCGAATGCAGTCTCAAAGTTTCACTATCGGCAGACAAGGCGCTCTCTACAGGACAGATGCTCAAGTATACTGCCCAGTCAGCGCAGAAGGAGTTCATCATCGGTACCGAGACCGGTATTCTTCACAGAATGCGAAAGGATTCACCCGACAAGATATTTCACCCCCTCTCTGAGACGATGATCTGCAAAGACATGAAGAAAATTACTCTTGAAAAGGTTTATCTGGCGCTGAAGGAGCGCCGTTATGCGATAGAACTTGATGCGGATACTATAAACAAAGCGCGCATGCCGATTGAACGCATGTTCGCCCTTTCATAAGGAGACAACTATGAGCGATGCAAAACAGTGGGCTTACAGTGAAAAAGTCAAAGCACACTTCATGAGTCCGAAGAATATACTGGCGATCTCTGAAGAAGAGTACAACCCTGACGGAAAGGGCATGATCGGTTCGCCGGCATGCGGTGACATGATGATGGTTCTCGTTAAAATTGCCGGCAACCGCATTATCGACTTCAAGTGGAAGACCTTCGGCTGCGCTTCGGCTATCGCCTCTACCTCGGCGCTCTCAGAGCTTGTGCTGGAAAACGGCGGAATGACCCTCGATCAGGCATACAAGATTACCCCTGAAGAGATTATCACTCAACTCGGCGGGCTTCCTTCGAACAAGATTCATTGTTCGGTGCTGGGGGATAAAGCGCTTCGCGCCGCGATCGACGACTATTTCAAGCGCAACTCGCTTCCGAATCCCTATGCCGTCGCTCCCTCTCCGGTAGTCTGTACCTGCATGAATATCACCGAAGAGAATATTCGCATGGAAGTCCTTGAGGGAGCCCAGAATCTTACTACCGTCATGGAGCGCACAAAGCTCGGCTCTGTCTGCGGAAAGTGCAAAGAGAGCGCCGGCTCCATAATTGATAAATATGTAAAACAATACTATTCAGATGAGATTTACACGGGCACGGCAAGCAAGTAGGGGGTATCTATGAGACAGATTTATCTCGACCACAACGCGACAACACCTCTGCATCCGGAAGTAAAAGTGGCGATACACTCATTTATTGACACCTTCGGAAATCCCGGGTCTCTGCATACCGAGGGGCGCGCGGCGAAGGCTCAGATTGAAGAGTCCCGGGCCCGCATCGCTGATTTCTTCGGCATGAAAGATGATGACTTCATCTTTACCTCTTGCGCCAGTGAGGCGAATAATCATATCCTGAAATCTGTTCTTTATCACGAATATTCCTTTGACCCGCACATAATTGTCTCTGCAATAGAGCATCCTTCAATAATCGAAAGCGCCCGTTTCCTTCATTCCCGGGGGATAGCGGTCGATTTTGCCCCGGTTACCTCCGATGGGGTTATCGATTTGGATCGCTTCGTCTCGCTGCTGCGAAAAGAGACAGTTCTGGTTTCCATCATGATGGCGAACAACGAGATCGGGACACTTCAGCCGGTTGACCAGATCGGAAAACTGTTGCGTGAACGAAAGATATTCTTTCACAGTGATACCGTTCAAAGCGCGGGCCTTATTGATTTCCGGTATCGCGACCTCGCGATCGATGCGGCTTCAGTTTCGGCCCACAAGATGTACGCGCCTAAGGGAATCGGCCTTCTCTATGTAAAAGATTTTGCGAAGAGCAAATTTGTCATCCCCCATCTTCACGGGGGACATCAGGAGAGAGGTCTTCGCGCGGGAACCGAAAACACCATCGGCATTATCGCATTCGGCGCGGCATGCCGGGTAATGAAAGATGAGATCGGATTACATGCGGCCCGGATGAGCGCTTTGACTAAGAAATTCGAAGAGATGGTCACGGCAAATATTCCGGACATTGTCATCAATGGAAAAAATGCGCCTCGCAAGCCGGGAACCAGCAATATATCTTTTCGTTTTATCGAGGGTGAATCGATTCTCCTGCGTCTTGATATGCACGGCATCTGTGTTTCAACGGGGAGCGCCTGCTCGACAGGATCTCTTGACCCCTCGCACGTTATAATGGCGCTGCATCATGATCCTGAAAGTGCGCACGGCTCGATCCGCTTCAGCATGGGCCGTGATACGACAGAGGCCGATATGGTTTATACGGTCGAAAAGCTCAAAGAGACCGTGGAATTTCTGCGCAGCATCAGCCCTCTGGGAAAATGATCTCTCTTATTTTCCCAGACGCTTGACCTTACAAATATCAAGCAGCTTAACGATGTTTCCGGCATCTTCCTCACTGACTCCGCTTTTCTTGATAATAAGCCATATTCTTTTCTGCAGATAGAGAAGGATGTATTCGTCGTTTTCGCGGTATCCATAGAGGGTATTCAGCATGACTCTGCTCTCGTTTTCGCCCTGCCTTCCCTCAAGGCTACCCTCATCCTTAAAAAGATAGCGCATTTCGCGGTCGATAAGTTTACCGCTCTTTGCGCCCGAAAGGGTGATCTGTGCGAGCAAACGGTCAAAGAAAAACCAGATGATCGCAATCAAAAACAGAAAAACCGCACTTCTCAGATCGCCCATAGCCCAGGCTTCAAGAAATCCTGAAACGCTGAGAAGAACTAAAAATAACCACCTGAGCCTGCCATAGGCTGTTTTGTTATAATGCAATCTTGCCGCTCCGACAATATCTCTGCCGTTAAGTGTCTGTTTAATCTCAATCATAGTCTCTTCCTTTTCGCTATTCTCATGCGGGGATCCATACGCAGCGGGTTTGAATCCATTTATACCGATCCTTACACCAGCACTGCTCTATCACGCGGGTCATTTATTGAATCGTTAGATACAGCCGATTGTCGGTAATATTTCGCTGATTTGATAAGGGAACCCCTGAAAATTAACTTTTGATGTTCCCCTCGACGACTACGCCGCCAATAAGTGGTCGCAAAGCATGGATGAAATCAGCAATTCTCATTCGTTATTAAATGATAATGCTGATTTTGAGGCGACCTTAAATCAACAAGAATTGCGCACGGGCAAAGAAATCTTATTTCTGGTTTCACGGCTTTGCCGCCAATACATGACGGCTTTGCCGCCAATAATTGAAAATTTCCGGATTTGGTGTTTTCTTACAGGCAGCAGACCGGCCGGCCTTTTGGTGGTATTCCTAAAAACTTATTGCAATATAATGACGCCGCTCGCAAACAGTCCCCGGTATCCTGCGCATCCTTTCATTTTGTAAAGTGTGGTAATTTATATGTTAAACATTGAATCTGGACTTCTTCTTCTCTTCGGCATCGCTATTTTCGGGGGGATTTCCACCGCACTGCTTTTTCGCAAGATGAAAATGCCGCAGGTTATCGGCTATATAGTTGCGGGAATCGTAATCGGCCAGAGCGGATTTAAATTGATATCCCTCGACCACGTGCTGGCGCTTAACCCCTTTAATTATTTCGCGCTCGGCATAATTGGTTTTCTCGTCGGCTGTGAGATCCGTTTTGAAGATTTGAAGAAATACAGAAAACAATTCTCTTTAATTCTATTCGCCGAGGGAATGCTCGCCTTTATACTGGTTACCGCTGCGATAACCGCAATCGTCTATCAGGTAACCGGATCCATAGAAATCGCTCTGGCCTGCGGCGTCGTCTTCGGTGCGATAGCCTCTGCGACCGATCCCGCATCCACAATCAACGTTATCTGGGAGTATCGTGCCGCAGGTGTTTTAACAACAACGGTTATCGCAATTGTCGCGCTTGATGACGCTCTTGCGATGTTTCTGTATGGAGTGGGTACATCCCTTTCTCAGATGTTGACCGGCCAGAGTTCCGATGTGGGAGGGGAACTTCTTCGAATCGCTCTTCATCTCCTTTTTTCCACCTCTCTTGGCGTCATTTGCGGACTTTTGATTACTCTGATTGTAAAACGGGCCAGCAAAAGTGATACTGTCTTTGTCTGTGTACTCAGCTTACTTCTGAGCTGTGTGGGACTCTCTGTTGTGTTCGATCTTGATATTATTTTAGCGGCAATGTTCGCCGGTATTATCGCAATTAATGCAGGGGGGGATCTCAGTAAAGGCATGGTAGACCAGATCCGGAGCATCTCCAGTCCTGTTTATATCCTCTTTTTTGTACTGGTAGGCGCCCGTCTCTCACTGGAAGCTATGCCCCTGTGGATGTGGGGAATTATCTCCGCCTATGTTCTTCTGCGCAGCTTCGGTAAATTTGCGGGTTCGTGGATCGGCGCCAAACTATCAGGAGCGGATAAGGTCGTCGCAAATTATACGGGAATCAGTCTTTTTGCCCAAGGCGGTGTGGCAATCGGACTCTCCATCATGGCAAGTCAGCACCTGACACATATCATGGTCACCGAATCCCTCTCGCTCGGCGATGTCATCATCTTCGGGGTAACGACAACCACTCTTCTTGTGCAGCTGATCGGTCCTGTTATGGTGAAACTTGCGATCACCCTCGCAAAAGAGACTGGAAAAAATATCGATGTTGAAGATGTAATCGCAAAATGGACGGTCGGTGATCGTATTGATCTTAATGCGAAGAGTGTTCCGGCAAGCGCGACTTTACGCGAGGTTGTAGCGCGCTTCACTCAGATTGATGAGATGTTTCTTGCAGTGGTAAACGCCGACCGCAAATTTCTCGGCATTATCTCTTATAACGAAATCAAATCGGTGATTATGGATCAGCAGGTGTGGGATTGGCTCATCGCGGCGGATGTTCTTACAAAGACCCGACACCATGTATATGTCTCTCAGCCTCTTTCAGAGGCCCTAATTCTGATGGAGCAGCTTCATCTTGAACAGCTTCCAGTTATCGATCTGGCTTCCGGAAGATGGATCGGAATGATCGACCGGATGAAGGTAATGAAATCCGCGCAGAAGGAACTCTTAACCTGTTCGATTGAATAAATTATAATCGCCTCATTAGATCAGTTTTTCTATAAACAATAGATGAGAAAGGCCTCTTTTCCATAATTCAGAGGAGCTGCTGCTAATCTCATTTCATTGTCTATCCAAACAGTATGAACGATATTTGTTTATTGCATTGTGACCTTGATCTACGGAATGGGGGCTAATCCGACTATATATGAATTAATCTTTTCTTCTTAGCACCCGCAACCTCTTCGTATCGACTCAATAATAATGCTAATCCATCATACTCTATTTCTGTTTGACTTTTCTCTCGGAAATGCCGATAAATAGAATCCGGAGTTATTATGATGGCTAAAACTATAGGATTATTGATCGATCAGCTTGTGTATGAGTACCAGCAGGAGCTCTGGCACGGTGTGTGCCATCAGGCCCAGGAGATGGGTGTTAACCTGGTAACATATGTCGGCAGTACAATCGATTTTGCCGACAAAGCACTGATAAACAACAACAAGATTTATGAACTGATTTCCAAGCGAAGAATACAGGGAGCAATCGTACTGATAAGCTCAGTCTCCTCTCACGTAGACAAAACCGGAAAAACTGCTTTTATGAAAAGGATTTCCGAATGCTGCCCTGTTATCAGTGTAGGTGATATTTTTAAAGAATACCCTTCAATAGGCGTTGATAATCGAAAGGGGATGTTTGATTCAGTCAATCACCTGATATTGAAGCACGGCAAAAGGCGTATCGCCTTTGTCGGCGGCCCTCCCGCCAGTGATGAGGCCACGGCTCGTTATGAAGCCTACAAGGAAGCATTGAAGAGTAATAAGATACCCTTCGATGAGAAGCTGTATTTCCCGGGTAATTTCGTCTTTGTTTCCGGACAGCAGGCAATACGCAACTGGGTTGAAAAGAAAATTTCTTTCGATGCGGTCGTCGCCGCAAGCGACTGGATGGCTTTTGGCGCAATGGAAGAGCTCAAACATCAGGGATTTGATGTTCCTGGAAAAATTGCCATTTCGGGATTTGATAATGTTGAGTCAACCTACGTGTCTACACCTCCGCTATCATCGGTTAAGCAGCCGATTTATGAGATGGGCCGTAAAGCTGTTATTACTATTCTCAACGTTATCGATAACCGCGATTATGAGAAATGCACAATCTTTCCAACAGAGCATATAATCCGTGATTCGTGCGGGTGCCTTCTTGCCGTAAGATCAACATCGACAGAGGATATTGATCAGACCAGTTCACACTCCACATCTAAGAGAAAAGATCTTTTACCCAAACTGATCGATCAAGTCAAAAACGATATCAAGGCGAAAGGAAGTATGGATTTCCTGCATACATTCAACGCCTCTCTTGAGCAAATTACGCGCTCTGAAGATATTGTCGATTTTCATGATCTTGTGTCTGAAGTTCGTGAAGCTCTTCTCTCTCCTTCAGCAATGCGTCAATACGGTTCTTCGCTGCTTGACGAAAACAAAAAAAACTCTTTCAAACGCGATGCAGTCGAATCAATTATGAAAGAGTATTGTGAGCGTACACATACCATAGAAGATCTGCTGCACCGGGCCCGTAATCTTATATCGCGCAAAGCTGAGCAGTTACAATTTATAAAGTATCTTAACGCAAATAACAAATCCTCACAGATAATCAGTATCGGACAATATCTGCTAACCACTTATAACTACGAATATCTTTTTTCTGTCATAAAAAGGGACTTTCCTAAAGTTGAAATCGACAGCTGTGCCATTCTTGCCTATAGTGATCCCGAGGCTTCTCCATTTTCGAAACAGTCCAGAATGATCTACTACTATAACAAGAATAAGGATATCAAACCGGTAAAGGATCCCTTCGATACGACCAACATTGTTCCTGATTCCTTCTGGCCGTCGGACAGTTCGTCGCCCTGGATTGTAACTGTCATTTCGATTAACTATAAGAATTCGGCTCTAGGCTACGTTTTCTACGAATCAAAAAATCTCTTCGGTCTAATTTTTGAAGCCTTTTCTTCTGAAATTGCCAGTGCCCTTAAGGGAATAGAGGTTTTTGAAGAACATGAAATTGTTACCCATTCCATACAGGAGAGAAGCCGTAAAATCAATTTACTTGTTGAGCCGATGCTTGAATCGATCCGTCAGGTAGCGACTCTTTCCGGAAATGAGGCGGCAACGATAAATAATCTTTCCGAAATTACCTCCACCGGACTGACAAAACTTCAAAGTGCTAACCAGATAATAGAAAAAGCTTCTGCAAGCATCAATCAGATGCTTAACCTGATAAATATGATTGAAGATCTTTCCTCTAACATTAATATTCTGGCTTTAAACGCATCTATAGAGTCCGCCCGCGCAGGTTCTTACGGACTGGGATTTCAAGTTATCGCCGAAGAAATTAAACAGCTCTCTGATTCGACAGCCCAGAACACGAAGAGTATCTCTGAAGTGCTTCGAAGTGTTGTCAGCAGCATTGAAGAGTCCAATAGTGCAAGTCAGGAGAACTACAAAGTCTTCAGTAATGTGAAAGACCATGTTGCCCAGGTAACGAACCTTCTGGTCAATGTTACCAATAAGATGAACGAACTCTCTTCTGCAAGTAATGAAATCCTCACTGAAATTGAGAAAAAGATTTAGTCAAAATTGCATTATGATGCAGAGAAAAGGAAAGCTAGACTTCCCCCTACACCCAAAACGATCGCCGAAGCCCCAACCGGCCTATATTTGAGATGCGGAAAACTCTTTTGAGCCTTTTCTTTTGGGGTGATATGCACAGGAAATCCGGTCTGCCCAACCTCATTAATTTTGAAAAATTTTTCTAACCCACCTTCATAAAATCAAATCTCTTTGTAACTTTTTTGTTGTTAGCACTCATATTTATCGAGTGCTAACAACACTTATATTACAATAGTTTACGGAGGTTCTGTATGAACTGGGGATTAACAAAAAAAAGCTCAAACAATGATCTGTTTGATCGCAGTTTTGAGAGTTTTTTTGACAACTTTCTTTCTGACAGGTTCTTTTCCCGTGAAGTTTACCCCTCTATCGACATTGAAGAGGAAGAGGATGCGTATCACCTGAAAGCGGAAATACCCGGTATTGACGAGAAGGATATGGATGTTTCTCTTAAGAACGGCATCCTTACCATCAGGGGTGAGAAAAAATTTGAAAATGAACAAAAGAGCAGAAATACCATAGTTTGCGAAAGACGGTACGGCTCTTTTTCACGGACTGTTCAGCTGCCCGAAAACATCAAAGGCGATCAGATTAAGGCCACATATAAAAACGGAATCCTCTCTGTTGATATACCGAAATCGGAGAAAACAAAACCCCGTCAAATCAAGATTGATATCAACTGAGGATCTCTTCTGAAAAATGCCCCTTGCATGGGGCATTTTTATTCCTCCGCTTTTGCCGATACACAAAAACATTGCTTGACATGATTAACTAAGTTAATCATATTGTTTCCATGAAACGTCTTGGAATTCTAAAAGAACAACTAATTTCTTGTACGATCGATCTTATTAGAAAGCGCAAGGGATCCGAAGGGATAACTGTGCGCGAAATTGCCCTTAACGTTGGCTGTTCTGCTGCAAACATCTACAACCATTATGAAAAACTCGAAGATCTGATAACTGATGTGCGTCTTCAGGTTTTCAAAGATTACTTCGTTTTTTTTGAAACATCAAAAAAGTTCGATTCAATTTCTCAGTTAGTACGAGACGTATCGAGTGAAATGATTGAGTATGCTCTGGATAATCCGGGACTGTACACCCTGATTTATATCGAACCGATGCGGGCATTTTCTCCTGAAGAAGAGGTAATCGTCGACAATCTCCGTAAACGGTCGACCGAGTCTTTTCTTCAGATTATTGGCTCCGGATATCCCCACGATGATATTTATAAAATTACCAAAATTCTTCACGGTTATCTTCACGGTGAAATTTGCCGCATGATATCCGGACGGATGGTTTCCCGAACACTAGAGCAATACAAAGAAAACACGGTCTTAAACGCAATTCACCTCACCGAACTTATGGTTACAAACGTTATCGCTACTAAGTATAATGATCGATGAATCGAGCTGTCTTATGAGGAGAGATCAATGAAAAGGATATTTCCACCCCTGTTTTTAATATTAATTATCACAAACACTCCACTATCAATATCGGCAAAAGAGATTGTCTTCAATTCATCAGCACAACTCAATGCGCTTGAAACAAGTCCTCTCATGTGGCTGTATAAAATCTATGCCCTGCGTTATCTTCGCGCTGTTACAAAAAACAGCGACCTTATGATCGGATACGCCTATATGAATATCTCTTGGGAGAATCAGGGGGAATTTCATTCACATAATCTGTTAACTGGATACCGTTATTATTTTTGGGAAGGGCTTCATGCCGAATACGAACTGTGGACGGCTCACAATACTCTTTCCTCGAGCGTTGATGGGAAAAATTATCCCGGCATTGAACTCTGGCATGCCGTTCGCGGAGGATACACATGGTATTTCAAAAATGCACCCGTATCTCCGTATCTTCTGGCACAGGTAGAAGTCGGAACAGGAATTGCCCGTCTTAATAATCCCTGGCCGAACCTGAAAAATCACATTTCGATACACCCGATAGTGCTGATGGGAACAACATTTTAGATTTTAAAAAATATCAATAAAAACAGAATCAATCTGTTAGACACAACTGCTCTCATCCTGTAGTTTTATTCTTACAACCCAGTCCTCTTCGATTTTCTGCAGGTCAAATTGGACTGCTGAAATACAGTGTTTTGTGTGGGATGACCTATTATGACAAAGCTAACTGGTTCACATTACTCCATTTATTCTGCATTCTCGTTGCTATTACTTCTTCTGTTGTCAGGATGTTTTGATGCTTCTGATTCTCTGTCATATAATTATATTCTGAGAGTTCCGGAGGGCGTTAATTCCATATCCCCCGCCCCGCTCATTATCGCCATGCACGGATATAGCGACACGAACAGCAATTTTGAATCAACTTCCCGGCTTACTGCTCCGGCAAATGCCCGGGGGTACATCGTAGTGTATCCACAATCACACTCTGCAGGATGGAATTCGGGTGGTGAGATGTTCGATGAACTCACAAACGGAATGAATGATGTTGCCTATATTCTTAAAATTATTGATTTGATCTCAGAATCATATGATTTGGATGAGTCACGCATTTATTTGACCGGTCACTCAAACGGTGCTTTTATGGCATACCATCTTGCGGCAACGGTTCCATCGCGTTTTGCCGCTATCGCACCAGTTGCAGGAACAATGATGGTTTCGGATATTACAGAGGCCACACCCGTATCGATTATTCATGTTCATGGATTAAGTGATTCTGTCGTACCCTACGAGGGGTCTAATTATTACTCCTCTGTTTCATCAGTGATTGCTCTCTGGCGGGACAAGAACGGTTGTGACAATGATTCAAAGAATGAATCTCTTTCCCAATATTCGCGACAAATATGGACGGGAAGTTCTGCGGATATATCCTTGTACTTGACTAACGGACTGGCCCATACATGGCCCTCTTACGCAACCGAAGTGATTCTTGATTTTTTTGACGAGCACTCTCAGTTTACTCCATCATCGCCGGATTCAGTATCAGCTATTAACAGCACTCAGAATTAACACCTCCGTTTAAAAAGTGAGAGATTCTCACTTTTTAAACAAGGTAAACTCGGATAATAAACGTTTGATGAACCCTTGAGGTAACATACAGCGGGAAAATCAGCATTTATCATCTTCTATTAAGTGAAATTATGTTACCAGTCTTCGACCGAGAATGTTCCGTTTTTCCAGCTGAAAACACTGTTATCATTAAACCTCTTCACCCAGCCCTCCGCTGGTTCAGGGTATGTCTTGTATGCAAATAGAGTATCGATGAATTTATTCGCTTTCTCTATTGTCGGCTGCGTCAGCAAGCCGCACATATCCTCATAAAAATGAGCGGGCTTATCTGCAATTCGTTGAATCTCCCTCGAATACCATTTCCGGTTGGGATAAAGAACGCGGTTATCGGCCAGAATAAGTCTTCCGGCAAAAAGGCAGATTTTCACCGCAGTCTCATAAAGCAGATAAGTATTTTTGCTGTATTCCGCGAGCATAAGATATGAGTAATGCATCCTTATCTGGCTTACGAAGCTCTCCATTTTGTATTGTCGTTCCTTTTCCTGAAAAACCGGTATCTGCCTGACAATATCTTCAATTTCATCATCTGTAGTATACAAAATTTTTGCACTAGTGTAAGACCATCTTGTCAGTTCGTTGCCGTGATCTCTGATGTATATAAGGCTCTCTTTCGTTTCATCCGTTTTTCCATTCCAGTTTTTGACTACCAGGTTATAATCAACATCTGAGCCCTCTCTCTCGTCACCGCGGGCAAGAGAGCCGATCAGGATAATAGCTGTAACATTATCATCGGCCCGGTGTTTTTCGATTATTTCATCGATCTGTCTTTTATGATCCTCTGTCATTGTCATTTTCCTTTTGATTTGTTTCAAATTAAGACGGTTTGCAAATTATTCTACATGACATTGTTAAAATTTTGATACTTTTATCTTGCTTAAAACGCATTAGTTGGTCTATTTGATTTGCATACATCTTTACCGGCACAATAATAAACATTGATATGAGAATCAGCTCTATTGTCACGCACCTGCTGTACCCATGTAAACAAAAATTGGTCCTGGTTCCGATCCTGATCATCAGGAGATTGTTAAATATAACTGATCGTATCAGGCGCTCTTGTATTACGTTTCAATTGCACTCACATAAGGGAACCTCGATTAATTAGAGCTTGATGTTCTCTTGAGGTCGCAAACAGCGGAAAAATCAGCATTTTTCATCTGTAATTAAGTGATAATGCTGATTCTTCGAGCTGACCATAAGATGTAATAAACGGCCGGGGAGGAAATACAAAAGTTTTTGCTGATTCATCCTTATCAATATTATCAATATGAGCAGCTGTATGTTTTTTTTATGGGCTTTCAATTATTCGAGATTATCGATTTATTTACAAATGCTCTTCAGATACTCTCCGTCAAGGGAAAATTAATTTGTATTGTCCCTGTCACATGCGTTTTCAAAAAAACAAAAAAAAGATCTTATCGAAGAATTTTTGTTGTAATTTTAATTAATTAGATCGAGAAAGAGATATGGTTGATGATTTGCCTCTTTATTTGTCACTAAAGAGGCCTTTTGCACCCTAATACAGAATCTACCGTCCTCAAAAAGGAGAAACTATGGCAGCGGTACAGGCAGATTCCTTTACGTTCGTAATCGGTAACATCAATTTTCAGGTAGAGCGCCAGAATACAGAGATGTATCCGGGGGTATTGGCTGAAACAATTATAATAGAATACGAAATTCCTGAGTCAGAGGCAGGTGTCTGCCCGGTTTTCTGATTTTCTGGCAAGTCGTTCCTTTCTTTTCCGAAATTGTTCTGCATAGTAATCCTTTCGCCGTGTCTCAAGAGCCTCCCTGCCGGGAGCGTAAAGATTCTTCTCAATCAGTGATAACGCCGTTTCGCAGCAGGCTATTGCCTGCTGCGGATCGTTCTTCTTATGCTCACAATACTTTGCCAATTCACAAAGAGAGAAGAGCGATCCGTTTTTACGCCAGAATTCCGCCGCTTTTTCCCACTCATCTGCCCGTTTCAGCGTGATACTGTACTTCTGAAAAACCGACTCATTCTCGAGAAGAGAGGGGCCGAGATAATCGACGACGTCAAGAAACAGCGCTGCATTAATCTTGTAGAGATAAGGCGCGAGATTGCCCAGAGGTGCCCGCTCGATCTCATCGAAACGACGCCCCTCGAGAGAATCAAAGATTCTCGAAAGCACTGTCATGAGAGAATAGAGATGCTCGATATCAAACCGGTTATGCAGCGAGGCGCCTTCAAGCTTTCCGGTAGCACCGGTTTTCTGGTAGTCGAAGAAAATGTCGGGCATCATCCACCCGGGAATATCGTCGACCCGGTTCACACCAAGCACATTTCGCTCAAGAGTCTGCAGCGCGCAATCCTCAAAAAGCGACTTAAAAACGCGACGCGACGGCGTTATCAGATCACACACCTCGATACTCACGGGAAAACCATAGACCCTGTTGAGGCGGTAGCGGTTTTTGATAAGCGGTATATCAAAACTCTTTCCGTTATAGACCACGATCATTTTTGAACGTCTGAAAAAATCATTCATATAAGTGAGCATCGCCCTTTCAAGATCATATGATTTCAGAAAGAGCTGTTCGGTGATGAAATCGCTTCCGTCAAGATAACCGATACCGCACAGGAAAGCGTAATTTCCCGTGCCGGTGGAAAGAGAGGTCGTCTCGGTGTCGAAGAACAGCAGCTCCTCAGGTTCGACCTGCGAAAGTTTCAGGTGTGATAGAAGCGCGCTGATCGAGTCCTCGGTTTCGACGGGCAGAAGATCCGCAATCGGTACGCGGTACTCTTTGCGATAGACCGGGCCTTCGGGAGTCATCAGCTCATCAAAAGGCAGCTGAGTCGAAGCGGGGCCCTCCCCAATTATATCGCGGGGGGATTCCTGTTTCGGTTTTTGTTTTTTTGCGTAAAGTCCGAGTTTTGATGAAATGTCCATTTGCGATTCTACCCTGTTGATACACGCTTTCCAGATGAGCTTCGGCAGGAGAAGCTGACAAGGATATTTTTCTTCTGACAAAACCAACTCAGCCGCTGTTTCTTAAAACGGTAACCGCTCAGAAATATATCCTCAAGTACAATATCTCGAATATCATGTGATCCTGGATAAAATCTCAGCTTCCAGTGAGTTAAGTTGTTTCAAGAAAGTGAGGGTTGCTACAGTCTGTTATCTCAAACAGCTCGTAATTTAAAAAAATATCCTGCTCTGTCGGTAGATTTGAACAGTAATCCCCCCGCATTTTATAATTGCCGACATGGCACTCTTCCCGAAAAAGTCTTGAACATTATCACCCCCGTGCCTGATAATTGGCTGCTGCCGGTACTATTGAGAAGTCACTGACAGCTTATTATTCAATTTTAAATTGGTCAACATAAAGGAGATATGAAATGGAGAGCCACTGGTGGGATTTTGACAGTGTCGCTGCTTTTATGAAAGAGGGTTTTGAAAAAGTCGGTGTCCCTTCGCATGAAGCCGATGTGTGCGTGGATGTTCTGATGACCGCCGACAAACGCGGCATCGATTCGCACGGAGTAGGGCGCTTCAAGCCGATCTACATTGACCGCATCCTCGACGGAACACAGAATCCCGTCACCGAATTTGAGGTGGTAACCGAAAGCGAAACCACTGCGGTTGTCGACGGCCATAACGGCATGGGTCACTACATCGCGGTCAAGGCCAATCAGATGGCTATTGAGAAGGCAAAAAAGAGCGGCACCGGAATCGTCGCCGTCAGAAATTCCACCCACTATGGCGCGGCCTGTTATTATCCCCTTCGCGCAATCGAAGCAGGCTGCTTCGGCATGACCACCACCAATGCCCGTCCCTCGATCGCACCGACCTGGAGTGTCGAGAATATGCTCGGCACGAATCCCATGACATGGGGATTTCCCACTGACGAGGCTTTTCCCTTTGTGCTGGACTGCGCAACATCTGTCACACAACGCGGAAAAATCGAAGTCTACGGCCGTGAAGGAAAGGCTCTTCCCGAAGGCTGGGTAATCGGCGAGGACGGCAGTTACCGTACGGACACCGAGCAAGTACTTGTCGACCTCACAAAGGACAAGGCCGCACTGACCCCGCTGGGAGGCCTCGGTGAACTTACCGGAGGTTACAAGGGATACGGCTATTCTTTTGTCGTGGAGATTTTATCCGCCGCGCTTTCTGATGCCGACAACATGAAGGCTCTTAACGGCAAAGATGAAAACGGCAAGGGGATTCCAATTAAACTTGGCCACCTGTTTATGGCGGTCGATATAGAACGCTTCATCAAGCTTGAACGCTTCAAAGAGATTACCGGGGGAATGTGCCGCCGCATGCGGGCCGCAAGAAAGGCGCCCGGCGCCGAACGAATCTATACCCCCGGAGAGAAAGAGTATGAAGCCTGGCTTGAGCGAAAGGGCAGGGGAGTGCCCTTTAACGACGCGCTGATCAAATCATTCCGCGAAGTGAAGAAAATTCTCAACATGAAAAGTGAATTTCCCTTCTAGTCCTTCCAGTACCACCATTTGAGCTTATCGGGATCAGGATCCGGTTCGTTTACGAAGTAGACCGCACATCTCAGAACATAGAGCATGCAGCGGTCGAGCTTCGAGGCATAATAGCCGGCGAGCTGATCGTACAGCTCGCCGGGATCCCGCCCTTTCAGATCATCTCTCCTGTAGATTCCCGCCTGATTTAATGCTTTTGCGACGGCATTCCCCACTCCCGGAATGGTAAGAAGGTCAGATGATTTTTTGGCTTTCATTTCAATGCAGATGCGACAAACTCTTTCGGCATAAATGTCTTATCTACAATTTCGTTTTCGCTTAATCCCTCGTTATGCAGCCGTTTGACCACGCTCTCCATCTTCTCACCGAATTCGATGATAAAGCCGTCCGGGTCACTCACTCTGAATATTTTCTGCTGCCATGGCTGCACATCGAGCTGATTTATCACCGGTGCCTTTTCTTTCATTTGAGCATAAGACGCATCAATATCTTCGGATTCAAAATAGATCTCTACATCATCGCTTTTGCTTTTCACTTTATCTGACGCGAAAATATTGTTCTGGGCATATTTTCTGTCCCACAGAGCAAGGCCGCCCTGATAGCCGATATTGATGTTGCCGTGATTGATGACTACCTTCAGACCCAGAAGCTCTTCATAAAACTTTCTTGAGGTCATTATGTCATCGACGAATAAAACGAATCCAGTTAATTCGAGTTTCATACTAATTCTCCCTTGGTAATATATTGGATCACTCGTGAGTACTCTTGATCTTGGTATCAATCACGCCTAGCTTGCAGAGCGATTCATTTTTTAAATTCATGTAATGCATCAATTCTATGCCGCCTCGATTTCTTCTTTTGGCGAAATTCTCTTCATGCAGTGCACCATTTACGATGCAAACGTGAAGATAAATCCGTCAGGATCCTTTACCGCAAACTCGTTTCGCCCGTAAGAGGTTAACGAGAGCGGTTTAATAATCTCGACAGATGAATTGATTTTCTCGTACAGCTCAGGAGCATTTTCAGTCACTACATAAAAGGTGAGCGCTCCCGCCTGTTTTCCTGTAAGCAGCGGATACTCCTCTTCGATTGAAATCCGCTGCTGCAGCATTATCTCAGCCGTACCGTATCGCAACATGACCCAGACCGGATCTTTTTCAGGATTTGCCATTACTATCTCAAAGCCAAGAATATCGCGGTAGAATTTTAACGAGTACTCGATGTTCTCAACTTTCAGGTTGGGGGTGATGCTTTTCATGTGTTGTCCTCTTTTTTCTTTCGATTCTTTTGCGATGAAACCGTATTACGGGGATTATCGCAGGTGGACTTAATAATCATGCACGATTTTCTGGAATCATATATGTTTCAAGGGGCATTTCCCTGAAAGTTATTCACAAAAGTTAACAATTATTAATAACTTTATGCGATATGTCCAAAAAAATCCGGATAGTTATCCACCCAATAGTGAGCTTAGACTCACTCCGGCCGTACGTATTGTAAAAATTGGACAAAATTGTTTTTTTCAGAAGGGGGGAAGGGGTCTGGTTAAATTGATAAACTCCAGAGGAGTCAGACCGCAGCAGCGTTTGAACTCTTTTATGAAATGCGACTGATCATAATATCCTTCGGGAAGAATATTGCCGAAACTCAGCAGATGATGAAGGCTTCTTTGAAAACGCATGACTGATGAAATTCGTTTTCGGGTCAAACCGAAATATTTCATAAAGTATCTGTCGGCGGTTTTCTCTGAAACAAAGAGATCTTCATTGCCGTCAGTATATATCGCATCGAAGATCTTTACCGAATAATTATATTTGCTCTCGATAAAGTCTATTCTCTTGAATATCCCTGTGAGAAACGAATTGAAAAAGTTTACAATCTCCAGGTCGCTTTTACCTATGATCCGCGATGCAATTTCTTCAACGTTTAATAGCGGATAATCGGCGGCACAAACCGAGGTATTTGTGAGAGAATCAATTCCCTCACGGATGAGATGGTACATGATACCCGGTTTCAGGCGTATCCCGCAGCTGTTCAGACCGGTTCCATCAACGTAAAATCTCTCCGCAAAACTTCCGGTCAGTTCTGAAAACTCTCCGATCGACCGCGCATCGAGATTGAAGATGATATCAGCGCAGCAGTCGGGGTTCACCAGCACCTCGCCTTCCATCCCCCCGCGCCGGAAAAACCAGTAACAGATCACATACTGCTGCAGCGGTAGTATCGGCAGGTACTCACGATATCCCGCTGATTCGCCGTTCCCGGCCAGATTGATTACCTGTACTGGGTGATAGACCATTACGTTTTCCCGATTAAAAAATGTATTACCGTTTGAGATTATTTCGTAATTCGTTCTCTCAGAAATACGAAAGCACAACCGCAACAATCACCGACCCCACGACGGCCGCGATTACATTCTCGGTTAAATATGAGATCACCACTGCGCTTGTCATGCACACGGCAGAGAATACGGCGTTACCTTTAATCGATTCATAAAAACCGGGAAAGGCCATAACGCCGAGAATTGTGTACGGAATGAACCGTAAAAACCTGGCAAAGAAGAGGTTCACTTTTCCATTGAACAGATAAAGAGGAATCAGGCGGGGAAGATATGTTACCGCCATCAGTGAAAAGACAAGCAGAAGAATTTCAACTCTCATGAACAGACTCGTCCTTAATGATCAGCGCCGCGACAACCGCGACCGCAACGACTGAAACCAGAATCGATATTCCCGGTATGACCTTAAGATAGGTGAGCAGAAGATAGCACAGTGCCGCTAAAAGTGCGACAACGGCGGCGGGGGGATACTTCTTCGCCTGGGGAACAAGCAGAGATATAAACATCGCGTAAAGAGTTACCTCGGCGCTCTGAGAAATTCTCTGCGGGAGAATCTCTCCCAGAAGGTAGCCCACGCCCGAACCGCAGACCCAGCTCAGATAACAGGGATACGACATTAAAATCATATATGACGATGTAACTTTCTTTTTGGTGGATGCAATCGAAAAGGTCTCATCCGTAATCGCAAATCCGATAACCGGATACAAAATTGTCGGGACTTTATCAAAACGGTGGCGAAGCGAAAGGCTCATTGCGATGTGGCGTAAATTGACGAGAAAGACGGCAAGAACGATAGAGGCGGCGGCTGAACCCGCCGCAATCATGCCGGCGGCGATGAACTGGCTTGCCCCCGCGAAAACAAAGATCGAGACAGAGAGAGATTCAAAAAAGGAGAGACCCGCGTTTCGCGCCGTAAGGCCGTATGCTACTGCAATAGGAAAGTATCCCGCGATGACCGGCATCGCGTCGCGCAGTGCGGCAGCCGGCACAGAATGGTGATTTTCTCTGTTCATTTGCACAGAATGAAGTGTTGACGCCCGATGGCAAGTATTTTTGCAGAACTCATCCCCCCGCCGTTTTTTGTCATAATTGAGCGGTTTACAAATTGACCGGAACACCCTTGTGAAAGTTTGTTTTCCCAATCTTACTTTCTTAGGATAAAAACCGTCAGTTATTTCATAAACCGGTACCCGCTTACCGCTTTTTTAAGGGGGAAGTTCCGGTCAATGAAGGGTCTCGTTATTGTCAGGGTAGTAATTTCGCCGAGCCCACTCCAGATCATTTTTCTCTTCGGGGGTAAGCGATTGAACACCATGAGCGGCTATCTTATCAAGAAGACGATCGATAATCTCTTTTGCTTTGATCCGCTTTTCAATCTGCTGCCGCTTTTTCTCGATGCGCTGTTTTTTCAGAAAGCTCTCAAGTGGATTTTTTTTGCTGAACGACGGAATATTTATCTGAGAAGTATTTCGCGCAAAACCCGCCCCGAAAAGAATCAGCCCGGTCAAAAGACCTCCAAGATGGCCGACGTTGCTGATATTTCCGCCGACACCATGCAGAGTATTAAGCGTACCGAAGAACTCGATAAGGCCATACCCGATGACAAGATATTTCATCTTTACAGGAAAAAGAAAGTAGAGATAAACCTCCCGGTTAGGCCAGGTCATGCCGTATGCGAGAAGAAGTGCGTACACAGCTCCGCTTGCACCCATCGTAGGTACAAACGCATTTGACGGATCTCCCATCGTGAGAACCCAGTTCATAATCGCGATACAGACCCCTGCGCCGACTCCTGACAGGAGATAATAGAGCAGAAAAAACCGCGAGCCGTAATGGCGCTCGATTTCAGCGCCGAACATCCAGAGGGCGAACATATTAAAAAAAATGTGCAGCCAGCCGCCGTGGAGAAACATATAAGTAAAAACTTGCCAGAAGTAATGATACACGATCAGGCCGGCATGGCTCAACGCGAAATACCTGCCGAGAAGATACGGATCTATAAGATTGGCGAACTGCTGAAAAATGAAAATAGCGGCGTTAAATATCAGTAGTATTTTGACCATGTCGGTCAGGGGGCCGACGAGCCTTATCTGCCTTTGCTGATACATCAGAAAACCTCACGCGAACTGTCTTCTGATTCTGTCGAAGTCCCCATGATTGTCAAGAAAGACTTTTAAAATGCGCGGATCGAAGCGGTAAAACTCATCTTCCATTATGCGGGTCGCCTGCTCATGGGTAAACGCGTCTTTGTAAGGCCGTTTTGAAGTGAGTGCGTCATAAATATCGCCCAAACAGACGATTCTCGCTGCAATGGGAATCTCCTGCTCCTTTTTCCCCGAAGGGTAACCCTTTCCGTCCCATCGTTCATGATGATACAGCGCAATCTCTTTCGCCATCGTAAGAAAAGAGTCGTCGCCCAAACCCTTCGAAGCCTCCTCGAGAGCCCCGAATCCTATCTGTGAATGTGTCTTCATAATCTCAAACTCTTCCGGAGTCAGCGGAGCCGGCTTAAGCAGAATGGCATCGGGAATTCCCACTTTGCCGATATCATGCAGTATCGAGGAGTCGTAGATAGTCTTGAGAAAATCGTTTGTGATCTCATCGTAATCAGTTGTATACTTCAGCAGCTGCCCCATGAGAACACAATAGTTACGCATCCTTTCAAGGTGCTCTCCGGTTTCGTTGTCGCGGATTTCGGCCAGCTTACTGAGTGCGAAGATTGTGGTCTTCTGCGTCTTTAAAACCTCATGGGTTCTGACTTTGACAAGGTGTTCGAGATGCCGGGTATGCATCCCCAATTCGCTAAGCAAATCACCGCGCTGCAAACTGAAGGCGACGTGTCCGGCGATAAGGTTGAGAAAATCCGAATGCTCAGAGTCATACGCATCCTTCTGATCAGAGAGCAGAGAGAGAAAGCCCCGAACATAGCCGTTGATAATCAGCGGGGTAAGCAGTGCCGATTCCCAGCCCTCGTTGATTATCTGTCTGAACTTGGCCGGAAAATCCGGGTGTCCGACAAGATCTTCGATTGCTGTATAAATCTTGATAGCGCTTTTCTTTGAGAGATTATGATAAGTTTCACTGTCCAGGTCAAACTCATCGCCCGGAACATAGATCATCTGCCGGTCCGACTGTGAGAGGGTGATTTTGATCTTTTTTCTGTCGCGAACCAATTCTATCACGTCAATCCGGTTGAAGGGAATGATTGCTCGAAGCGATACATAGAGCATTTGGAATATCTCTTCAGTCTCTTTTCCACGGTTGAGCATAGAGATGATATTATTTATCTGCTCCATCTGCACAAGCGTACGGTGGCGCTCATCGTTGAACCGTTTGCGTTCCAGTGCCCGGTTGACCGAATGCATCAGCAGATTATAATCCAGAATAGGCTTGGTCAGAAAATCATACGCACCAGTTTTGAGCGCAAGAAGGATATCTTCGTCAGAACCGACAGCGGTCAAAACGATGCGGGGAATAGAGGCAAATCTCTCTCCCATTACTCTTAATACTTCACGCCCGTCAGCAACCGGCATCTTGAGATCGGTCAACACCAGATCGAAAGAGTGTTTCTCGAGCTTTTTGATTGCTTCAAACCCGTTTTCAGCCTCTTCGATCTGATGACCTTTGTTCGCAAGAAAGCGCGCAAGAGACGAGCGGACAAGCTCCTCATCATCAACGACAAGAATCTTGGCTATTCCCTCAACGAGTAAGGAGTTATATCCAGGGCGAGAATCTTCCATTTGAAATCCACCGGCGATACAAGTTTGAGGCACTTCTCAAAATTATAGCATCAATGATGATGAAAATCAAGAAATGTTGTCCCCCTTTTCGAATTAATCTCCCGGAGTGACTGGCTAGTCGTTATTTCCTCATTTCAGTATCATAGAATTTATTGTTACTGATTTCCCCCTTTTCACATCTTCTTTTCATACCCTCGCTGCTGCTGTTTACACTTCGGACATTCTTTTGAATACCAATCCTGCGCCTCAGAGCATGATGGGCACGACCATCTTTCCTTCATTTCTTTCAGCCATTTCTCTTTGCCGTTTTTTCTGGTTGATTCAATGTAATCAGGCGTTTCAATATGATAGAGCCAATTCGGATCGTTCACAAAATTATCTATCATCTCACAGGGATACTCGGTGCAATCTGCGCATGTATCAAATCCTTTTGTCTTCGAGCAGCTTTTCATACCGCAGATCCGGCACCATTTCGATACCACCTCGCTTTTGCAGCCGAGACAGGCCGCGTCATCCCCCTCAAAAATGTTTCGCCCCTCCTCAACCTCTTTTTTTGTCTTCAAAAAGGCCGGACAGGATCCGCAATAGAGTCCGCAGTATGCGTCGTAGGTAACATCCAGATTCATAACCATCTCCTAAATTTCAATTTTTTCCGGAACTGCTGTGTACCATTTTTTTTACGTTTTCATACTCTTTCGTTCAACAATTTTTACATAATCAGAGCGGAAAAGTTTTAAGGGTTATTTTCATTAATACGGGATAAACCCGAGTTTGAAATTAATCTTAGCTCCTCACCGGCAGGAGTAGTTCCCTCTTGACAATAAAGTACCCACTTTTACCACTGTACTCATGATAATGAAAGATAGTACCCTTGATTTTTCGGGAATCGAAGAGATTATGCCCGAAATTTTTCTCTCTGTGCAGCCTCTCTCCGGTGTCAGCATTCACCGCTACCGGGATACACCGATGCCGGCAGTTGTTTTTAAGCGTAAAGATTTTTTCCGCGACTATTTCTCTGATGATGAGATCACCAGAATTAATGGATTCAGGCTTCTGAAGAAGCAGCTTGAATGGGCGGCGGGACGTGCCTCTGTGAAGAATATTCTTGAAACAAAAGGCATCGATTCTAAAAGCGCATGGATCGATTACTATGAGAAGGGGGCTCCTTATCTGGCTGGAATGCCGGAGTACCCTCTTACCATCTCTCACTCGGGAAAATACGCGGTCTCTATGATCTCTTTTTCAGGCAGCCGCTGCGCGATCGATATCGAAAAGATAACCAAAAAAGAGAAATACTATTTTATGGATATCTCCTTCACCGACGAAGAGCGTGCGTGGGCGGGTGATGATCCCGAAAAGATATACACCGTATGGACGGTAAAAGAATCCTTTCTGAAATACCTCGGTCTGGGTTTTCACGAAAATCTGATGAAAGTCGTCTATCGTGACGGACAGGTCTTCTTTGAGGGAAACCCCGCGCCGGTTAAGATAATTCAGAAGAATTTTGACCTTTACTGCTGCACAATCTGCCTTGGCGCATGAGATAATTACCGGGGACTTCGTTTAGAAATCCCCCCTTTTTTTACCCTTTCTCAGCCTCGCCGTAAATTCAAAATATGCTGTGTTAATTCGCCAGGTTCACAATAGATGACCTGGCATTTTGCAATGCCCTGTCAAATTGACGCACTGGCACGTCCCCGAAAAAATACAGCATCTTATCTGTAAATTTGTAGACCTCTGAATCACTTTATGTATACTCATAACCGTTTCATATGGGTTTTCCATTCGTGAACTAACAGGAGCTGCGAATGCAGAAATATAATTATGACCTCATCGTTATAGGCGGCGGATCAGCCGGTCTTGTCAGTGCCTACTATGCACGCGGGCTTGGAAAAAAAGTTCTCATCGTCAGCGACGGAAAACCCGCATCGAAATTCCGTCACGATATCCCCCTGAAAATGTTCTCGGACGCGGCACGCGGCTGTGCTTTAAACGACCGTTACGACCATAGAGCTGTGCTTGAAAAGATTCGCGCGATGGTCAAGATGGTCAGCGCGCATACTTCTGCAGATCAGATCCGCACTTCCGGCATCGAGGTTGCGGGGGGATACGGGAAATTCAGCGACCCGCACACAATTACCGTCGGCAAAAAAACTTTCACAGCCGGAATTATTATTATCTCTGCGGGTTCATCGGCCATCATCCCGCAGATAGAAGGCCTTGAAGGAAACTTTATCGAACCGGCAAAATTCCTCTCACTCGATGAGTTACCTGACAAGGTGGCTATTCTCGGCGCGGGACCGGCGGGGTGCCAGTTTGCGCGGGCGCTCGCTTACGCGGGAAAGCGCGTCGTACTGATTGAAGAACAGGATCACATTCTTCCGCGTGAGGACCGCGAAATAGCGGCGAAACTCGCTGAGATCTATACTGCAGAGAAGCTGCATCTTTTAACCGGGGCGAAAGTCTCATCTATCCACACAGTGAACGGGAAAAAAGTTCTAACCTGTCACGCATCGGGCAAAAAACACACCATCAGTGTCAACGCAATTCTTCTGTGTACCGGACGCAAGCCGGCACTTGAGAAACTCAACCTTGCAGCAGCGCAGCTGGACACTCCCGAAGTTGACCGTTCTCTCCGCTCGAAGGTACCGCATATTTTTCTGGCCGGTGACGCCGCCGGTCCGTGGTACTTAACTTCACTTGCCGAAGAGCGCGGCGCCTGTGCAGCCGCAAACGCCTTTGCCTCCGTCAAATCCTACCCCCGTTATGAGCACACGCTGTGGCACTCGTTTACATCACCGGATATCGCCCGCAGCGGTCTTACCGAAGAGGAGGCTGCCGCACGTTACGGCAAGCGCTCGATCCGGGTTTATCGTTTTCCCTTTGCCTACTCAATGGGAGCGCAGGTCGAATCAAGAAGCAACGGATTTGCGAAATTTATCTGTAAAAGCAACGGCCGAATCCTCGGGGCGCATATTCTTGACCAGGATGCGGGAAGTCTTATTCTTCCCGTGCATACGGCACGGGCCCTGAATGTTCCGTTTTCGAAACTGAGCGCTATTCCCCATCATTTTCCCGGGATCTCTGACATCTACAAGCAGCCGGCGCGCCGCTGCTATGTGGATACCCTTAACAGAAATCCACTCGTCGCGTTTCTTCAGGTTCTGCTGCCGCATAAACGATAAGCGATATGCGGCTTATGGCACCTCGGAAAATCAGCATTTTCTTTTTAATCTAAAAAGAAAATGCTGATTTTCATACGAGACCCTTAAATCTTCAGCGGAGAATTTCTTAATCCTGACAAGTTAACGGAGGCATCACATGGTAGTTGAGTCAAAGGGAGTTTTTCACAAGAGATTCAAAATTACGGACTATTCACCTCTCTCTGCTCCCGTTTTTGATCTCTCCTCTGTTGATCCGGTAAACGAAAACATTCTGCAGATTGACGGGGGCGGCATAAAAGGAGTGCTTCCCGCTTACTGGCTCTACGTAATGGAGCTTTCTGCGGAAAGACCTGTCTGCAATTTTTTTAAAACTCTCTGGGGAACTTCGACGGGAGCAATCATCGCGGCCCTTGCCTCCGGGGGGATGCCGATGAAAGAGATTGTTCTGTTTTATATAGAGCTCGGTCCTGAGGTCTTTCTCAGAAAAAGTCCCTTCGGTATCTTCGGAACTAAATTTGATTCGAAAAATCTTGAACGAAAGCTGAAAGGGTTTTTTTCTGACGATATAACCTTTGAATCTCTCTTCGCCCGTACAAATGTCGAACTCAATATCACCCTGGTTGACGCCCGTCTTCGCAGGACACTGGTCGCCAATTATAAAAGATCCCCGAAAATGCCGGTATGGAAGGCACTCATGGCATCGACTTCAGCGCCCTATTATTTCGGTCCATTTTCAGACACCGGCAGATATTTCGATGAGCAGGAAAAAGAGGATAACACCTATTTTGACGGCGGGACAGGGGTCTTCAACAATGCCAGCGAGAAAGCCTTTAATCAGGCATTCTATATCAAAAAAATTCCCATAGAGAAAATATTCATGCTTTCACTCGGCACCGGAAAAGATGTTTTTCACTGGACACCGAAAGATTTCAGAAATATGCCCGGATTACTGCAGGCAATTTGGGCATTCGAATTTGCCAGAGAGGAATCTGTCCGCGAACAGCTTGATGAGCTGGGGTATCTGCAAAATGATCTCGGCTTACAATTTTTCCGTTATGATATCGAGACACCTCGTGAACTCAATCCCATGGATGATACGAATAATATTCCCGGACTTCTGTCTCTGGTGGACAAAAAATAGGGATCGCAAAAAGCGATCTGTCCCTATCGCGAATTGTTGACAAAGCATTGCCTTTCGAGTGATTGTGTTGCTCTAAATCCGTTTCACAAGGAATCATTTCAGTGAATAAAGTCGTCCGTTTTGTAATTATCTTATCCATCATCTGCTTTTGTATTGCCTGTGATCAGGCGACGAAGTCCCTTGCTGAGACTCACCTATCAAAGAAGTCTCATATCTCGTTTTTAAATGACACGGTTCTTCTACGTCTGGCGCATAACGACGGTGCTTTTTTAAGTATTCTTTCATCAATGCCGAGAGTCGTAAAAATTACATTACTTCAGGCCGGCGTCGGTGCTGTTCTTGTTGCACTTCTGATCTTTGTAATTATCAAAAAGGGACTTTCCACTGCAGAGATAGTTGCCTACTCTCTTGTTATCGGCGGCGGTATCGGAAATTTGATAGACAGGGTGGTGAGAGACGGCAATGTCACCGATTTTCTCAACTTCGGAATCGGGACCCTTCGTACGGGAATATTGAATATTGCTGACATTCAGATTACAGCGGGTTTTGTTATTCTGCTGCTGTTTAGTTTTTTCCAAAAATCGAAGAAATCTGCAGCATAGAGAGACGAGATTCTATAACTGACCGCGGATATTTTACCGGTTCTTATACTTCATAATTCGCTGTATTTCTCTCTGGTTTTCTTTCTTCTGAATTGACTCTCTTTTGTCATACAACGTTTTTCCTTTTCCAAGGCCTAGCAGAACTTTTACTCTGCCGTTTTTGAAATAAAGCTGCAGGGGAACAAGGGTTAGTCCTTTTTCCCGAATCTTTCCGTAAAGATAATTTATCTCTTTTCGGTGAAGAAGAAGCTTTCTGGGTTTATCCGCAACATGATTGAAAATATTTCCCTTCTCATACGGTGAAATATTCATCTGAAGGATCAACATCTCGCCATCCTGCACTTTTGCAAAGGCGTCATTTATATTGGCTTTTCCCAGCCGCAGCGATTTAACCTCTGTACCTTTCAGAACGATACCAGCTTCGTACGTTTCGATAATCTCATATTCAAAACGGGCTTTTTTATTCTTTGCTATCTCTTTATTATGAGCTTTTTCCATATAGCCTTCTAAAATATCCGGTCTCTTTGCAATTTCGGCCAAGGCACCTTGTGGCTTCCGAACGGCGCGTTACTGTTGCTTCGCTAAATTTCCTGACTGCAACATGACAATTTCGGCGACGATCTGCTACCATTTCATGTGCCCCGAAAATTACAACTATAAATCTCGCTCACCCTCGCTGCAGCAGGCGCGATAAAAATTATCCTGACTACGTCTCTCCACTTATGTTGTAAATTGCGGAATAGTTTTTTCCGATAACTTATTACAGGGGGATTATTGAATTCGAGTCATCCCCGACATTTTGTTTGCCATAAACATCTTGCAAAAAATTCATCATATTTCAGGATGGGTTGATTGTATTGATTGATTTCTGTTTTCATTTTTTGCTAAAATTTTTGCAATCAGACTGGATACTTCACTCTGAGATTTTATAAAATTAGAGTTCTTCCGGGCTTGTTGTGTATATATTGTTGTTATTAGTTATTTGCATTCAAATCCATAAACTATCAGGGCTTTAACTTCAACCAATTTTGTGAACAGCCAATATAAGCTAACCGGCGGGGATAACAATGACTATTAAAACCGTAAAACTAGATACTCCGTATAAGATCAAAAAAATGGGAACTTCCGGACTGCGTATGCTGCAGGATGATTTTAATAAACCGCTCTTTATTGAACAGTTCGCACAGGGTGTTGCTGATTATTTTTCAAAACTGGCCGCTTCCAATTCTATCGCAAAGAACAATAAGACTATTCTTCTCGGCGGAGACCCCAGAAAGGGAAACGAATCCCGCGCAGAGGTGATCGCCTCTATTCTGGCCGCAAACGGTTTTACGGTGATAATCGCTGACAAAGCCCTGGCTTCCACCCCCGCAATGAGTCATGCCATAAGAAAACTTGAAGTCGCCGGAGGCATCATTCTTACCGCAAGCCATAACCCCTTCACCGACGTCGGTATTAAAATCAATATGGCTGACGGTTCTCCCGCTCTTGAAGATACCACCGACGCGATCAATACCTTTCAAAACAAAGTTACCGAATTCAGCATTGCTGATTTTGCCGACGCGAAAGCGGAGGGAAGGATAACGTATGCCAATCTTATTGCGCTCTACGCGGATCTTCTTGACTCTATCTTCAATTTCGCTGAAATGAAAAGTCTTTGCGCAGAAAGAAAGATCACCGCTCTTTTCGACGCCATGCACGGAGCCGCGGGGCCCTTTGCCCGTGAAGTTTTTATCAACCGTCTCGGCATAAACGCGCAGATATTGCGCGAACAGCCCCGTGAGGATCTCGGAGGTTTCGATGAACATGGCGATCCCCTTCACCCTGAGCCTGACTTCGAGTATCTTCCCCGTCTGATTGAGGAGAACGCAAAGGGAATTTACGATCTTGTCGGCGCCTGGGACTCTGATGTCGACCGTCGTCTTGACGGCGGCAGCGGTTTTTTTGTAGAGTCAGCGGACGAATTTGCACTCTTTGCGAAATACGGCGAACTGATAAATATTTCTGAACTTTTCGGCAAGACCGCCTGGTACTGTCGTTCGACTGTCACCGCCCACACAATCGATCTTATGAAAGGGTATCTTGCTACAAAGCACGGCGCGCAAAAGGCGCAGAGCGTTGAGACCCCGACCGGATTCAAATGGATTGCCGAACTTGGAAACTGGGGTGTTGAAGAGAGTAACGGTGTCGGAAATCCCTATCTTCGTGAAAAGGACGGAATATTCGCGACAGTTTTTCTTCTTAAGATCATTCTTGTTACGGGAAAAACACCGCGTCAGCTCATGGAAGAGATATGGAAAGAGTTCGGACGCGTCTACTTCACCAGAGGTGAAGTCTCCGGAAAAAGTGACGCTGAAAAAAATCAGCTGCAGTCAATACTTGAAAATGCACAAAACTCGTGTGGCAGAAAATTCGGCTCGCTGACACTCGAGAAGGCCGAATCCTGGAATTATATTCACCCGGTGACGGGTGAGCTCGCCGCAACAAACGCGGCCTATGTCCTTCAATTTTCGGAAGGGAATACCGTCAAGGCGCGTTTTTCCGGTACCGGTTCGGGGGGATATACTATGCGGGTTTATTGCTCTAAATATGACAATATTTTTAATCGTCCGAAAAGTGAAATGACCGGCGCCATGAAAGAGGCTTTTGATTCCTTCTTGCACGACAATGGTTTTTCCGGCTCTGCAAAAAAATATTCCGACGAAAAGCAGCCGGAGATGTGAAATTGAATAGCGATATCCTTATAAATGATCGATACCTGCAGAGATGGTGAAAGGGTAATTGATGAGTAATCTTAAATATTCAGAACTTGATTCGTTTTATGAATCACGTTTTTTTGTGTTTGCCGATCATAAAAGACGGGCACTTATCTCTTCGCTTGCTCTCGAGAATGGTTTTACCTCGGTTATCTTCGCTGAAACCAAGGATGATCTGCTTGCGATTATCAATCATAAGAAGTGTGATATTCTCATAATCGAAAATACCTCTGACGATTTTCTACCAATTCTTTCAACGTTCAGATCTACAAACAGCGATTCAGCGCTGATCTGTATCAGCAAAACGCCGATAACCCTCTCTGATCAGCTTACCCTCAAAATTGATGTGGTTCTGGAAGATCCCTTTAGAGATCACGATCTGATAAAGGCTGTCAAACAGTCCCTCGGAACGAAAGTGAATCACGAGATCGGGATGCAGTTTTTTGATGCCCTGTTCGGGATGCAGATGTGTACTCATCGAGACCTGCACAAAAGGACATTTGACCATGTAATCAGAACTACCAAGATTTATGGAAAATTTCTTCTCTATCTTATGGAGAAGGGGATTATCGACCTTACTTCGTGGACGTTAAAGAATTGTCTGATGGCTTCCCTCGTACACGACATAGGCAAGCTTCTCATCCTTCAGGGAATTCTTTATAAAGAGGGAAGGCTCACTGAGATTGAATATCAGCAGGTCAAGCGGCATCCCTGGAATTCTGTTACCGCTTTACTCGGCGGACAGGATATCCAGTTCTTTGCTCAGGACGGGCCGATCCACTCGGTTTCAGGATACAACGATAAAAATCTCGCAGAAAAAACGAAAAAGTGGATATTCGACATTTTCGAGGGAAACAATACCGTATACGACGATATCGAAACTTTTTTCGAAGAACTCGCTGCAAAACCTTTTGTACACTCTTTAAACAAAGATCTTCTTTACATTGTTTTCCGGCATCATGATTCTGTTAACAGATCCTATCATTCGAGCGATGAGCTTGAGCTGTTTTCCAAGATCATTGACCGCAGGATCGAACCCACACTAGATGAATCCTCTTATCTCGATATCGTTACGAATGCTCTTTCCCTCTGTGATATTTACGATGCGCTGATTGACAAGTCCCGCGATTATCGAAGCTCATCATATACAAAGACCTTCACTCTCTATCTTATGTACATTGAGATGAAGCAGAAGAAATTTTTTCCGTTTTTGACAGAGGAGTTCATCAAATTCATCGTCGATAACGAACTTCACGATGAGTTGACTCATTTCTTTCCGGAGAGAAACGGCGAAGCCGCTCTCAATATTATCAAGAAAGTCAATGATTCCTTCTGTTTTATTCCGGGACAGGAACTTGAGTTTAACCGTTTCATGTCCGATTTTTCAGAAGAGTTCAAAAAATATGCAATCTCACTCGATGATGACTTACTTGTCTCTCTGAACAACAGCTGGATTGAATTTTTTACTGTGAATCACAAAAAAAATGTGACATCATTTCTTGATAAACTGACCAAAGCAAATCTTATATCAAAGAAGATCTGCGAGTTTACCGTAGCGGAGATAAAAGTCTTCGACCTGTTGTACAATTTTTACTACAGTTATTCTTCTATTACCAAACGCCGCAAGATTATCGAGTACTTCTCCGATACCGTTATTAAAAAGAGCATCACTCCTACGACAAAAAAAGCCCTGATTTCAATTCTTGAATCAGAGGATATCCGTACAATGCGTGAATTGCAGCTGGCATTCGCTCACCGCGGCTTTGAGCGGAACGATCTTTTTGAAACTTTTAAACAGTACGACGAGGAACTCCTGCTTACCGAGTTTAATCAGGGTTTCTGGCTCAATTCATATATTCACTAAATTATCAATAAAAAGGAGTGAGCTGATTGAAGCTCACTCCTTTTTTTATGATTCATCTGTAAAAGCAGATACCGGATTATCTCCTAAAACGCCGGATTTACCTTACGATCTCTGTTCCGATTCCCTTGTCAGTAAAGATTTCCAGCAAAACTGAATGCTCAAGTCTTCCATCGATAATGCAGGTCTTTTCGACACCGTTATGAAGTGCTGAAAGGCAGCACTCGGTCTTAGGAATCATCCCCCCGCTGATGGCCTTGTCTTTAATATAATTTTTCACATTCTCTTCCGTCAGTGTTGCGGCGAGTTTTCCGTTGATTTTGATTCCCTCAACATCGGTCAGAAGAATCAGTTTTTCCGCGTGAAGAGCTTCGGCAATCTTTCCTGCGGCTGTATCGGCATTGATATTAAAAGTTTCCCCCTTTTCATTCACCCCTATCGGAGCAATGACGGGTATATAATTCTCTTTTTCCAGTGTTTCGATAATCTGCGGGTTGATCTGCCGCACCGTTCCCACATGCCCTATATCAATCTGTTTATCGCCCTCCATGTGGAAAATTTTATCGGCTAAAATAAGCATGGCATCTTTTCCCGAGAGGCCGACCGCTTTTCCTCCGGAGATATTAATGTTATTCACTATTTCCTTATTAACCTGCCCGACAAGAACCATCTCGGCGATATCCATGGTCTCTGAGTCGGTGATACGAAGGCCATTACAGAAAACACTCTCCTTTCCGACCCTGGAGAGAAGATTCCCGATCTGCGGCCCCCCTCCGTGGACGATTATCGGTTTGATTCCCACATATCTGAGAAGAACCATATCCAGCGCAAAGGCTTTTTTCAGGTTATCATCAATCATGGCATTTCCGCCATACTTAATTACAAAGGTTTTACCGGAGAATTTCCTGATATAGGGGAAAGATTCGATAAGGGTGTTGATCTTTTGAATAGTCTCTTTCATAATTGTTTCTCGCTGATATAAAAGTTAACCCCGCCGTTCAGGTCATGGTGTTAACTTTTTTGGATTTTGATAATTATCTTGCAAGCAATAAAAAATAAGGATCTTTTTTTATACCCTCAGCGGTATTATAATGGGAAGTCTTTTATTCCCCTCTTAATTCCATGAAAGGGATCCCCATCTTCATAATGTTTTTCGGATTAATCGGATGATCAGCACTTTTATAAAAACCTCTTTTGTTTCTGCACTAATTCTGTTGCTGTTTTCTGCGGGAGCGTGTTCATCTCTTCAAAGATCAACTACATCTTCTGCCGCTCAACATCCCGCAGATTGGTGCGCAACAGAATATCCGGTAATTTTCATACACGGTCTCGCTCTCAAAGATGAACTGCACCTTGCCTCGTACTGGGGCGATATTCCTGAACAACTGCACCTTCTCGGCTGCTCGACTTATTTCGGCGGGCAGGATGCCTATAATTCTCACAAAACTAATGCGGAACTTATCGCAGCACGAATTGAGCTAATTCTTCAGGACAATAAAACCGACAAGGTAAATATAATTGCCCACTCTAAAGGGGGGATAGAGGCACGCTATCTGATATCGATTCTCGGCTATCACAACAGGGTTGCTTCGCTGACAACGATCTGCACGCCCCATCAGGGAAGCTCGATCGCTGACTTGATATACAGCGAAATGGAAACAAATAAACCGGTGAAGGAAGTTCTCGTTAACGCAGCATCACTTCAGGCAATATCCATCGGAGACAGAAACGCAGACCCCTACAGTGCGGGAAAACAGTTAACCACTTCATATATGAAAGAATTTAACAAAACTGTTCTGGATATTAAGAGTGTGTATTATCAAAGTTATGCCGCCAAAATGCGAAAAACATATCCCGATTCAATACTGAAAGAGATCGGTAAAGTATTGTATGAGTACGAGGGGGATAACGACGGTCTGGTTTCTGTCAACTCGGCAAAATGGGGAAACTATATGGGAATTATTATGGAAGATGAGATAAACGGTCTCTCTCATGCCGATGTGATTGATCTATTTCCAAGAAATCCATGCGAACGGGAAAAAATTTGTGACTTCTACATACAATTGGTTCATGACTTAAAACTACGGGGTTTTTGAATGATCAAAAAAAAGAGGGAAGGCGCATTGAAAGTTAAATTCTGGGGGGTCAGGGGCTCTATCCCTGTTCCCGGTAAAGAATTTTCCTTTTTTGGCGGAAACACTTCCTGTGTTGAAGTTCGCTGCGGAAAGACATTGATCATTCTCGATGCCGGAACAGGAATCCGTGAACTCGGCATTTCGCTTCTTAAAGAAAACGGAACAAAACCCTGTCATGTGAATATCCTTGTCTCACATACCCATTGGGATCATATTCAGGGCTTTCCCTACCTTCCGCATATTTATCTCCCCGGGCATCACATAACTTTTTACGGAGGTCATTCCGTATCAACCCTCGAGAAACTCATCATGACACAAATGTCGGAGGAGTATCATCCCAAGACGCTTTTTGAACTGACTTCTCCCGTTAATTTTGTTGAATTAAAGAGCAATGTCTTCTTTATCGACGATGTCAAAATAACAACCACTCATCTTTTACACCCCGGTCTCTCCCTTGGTTTCCGGCTGGAATACCAGGGTCATGTCGTTGCCTATGTCACCGATAATGAAATAATCGCCGATTTTAATTCGGGTAGATACAATTGGGATAATATCGGAACCATCATCAAAGATGCTGATATACTCATCCATGATGGACAGTATACATCAACCGAGTATCAGAATAAAGTGGGATGGGGTCACTCTGACATATTGCGTGTTGTTGATATCAGCAATACTTACGGGGTTAAGAGCCTTTATCTTTTTCATCACGATCCGACACACACCGATAAAGATATTAAACTCATGCTCAACCAGGCCAGAAAATCCAGTGAGACAGACATGAGAATATTCGCTGCGCGTGAAAAAGAGGAGATCTTTTTCTGATACTGAACTTATTCTTTTTTTACGGCAGTATTCTCGAAAAAACCCGGAAGAAGCTCTTTATACCGTTCCGTTGTGTGAAAAAAATCATCCGTCGAAACTGCGAAAAGTCCTTTTTCTCCGGTGACAATCAGATGAGCGTCAGTCTTATCGATTATTGAGTAAGCACTGTTTGGTTCAAACTCTTTCTCAAAACCTGAATCTGTCACATGAAGGGCTGTTCCCTCAATAAAGAAAACCATCGAGCCGCTGGTGCGGATATCCCTCAGCTCCGGAAAATCCCGTAACTCCTTTACGTTACCTGAAACAATATCCATTCGGGAGAGCTTCCAGTGACCGGTTTTCCCGGTTATTATCAGAATACTCTCGCCGTTATAGGAAACAAAGGGGGAGGGGAGCGATATCTGTTTTATGACTGAAGGATTTGAAGAAGCTCTGATAACATAAAGATTGTAAGACCCCCCGTTACCAATGGATATCGTGATCACGCCCGGCCACACCCGAAGTGATACCCGCGCATCAGTTGCCTTAACAGGAGAGATCAGCTCTTTTCCGAGCAGAGACCTGGTTTTTCTTGTTATTGTATCAAGTGAATATAAAGTGAATTTTTTTACAAAATATAGCGTGCTGCCATCCAGAAACATTGTGGTGATTTTTGACTTTTCGGAATCAGCAACCCGGAATTCTCCCATCTGTGTAATCTGCTGCTCTCCTTTTTCATTGAGTGAAAACTGATAAAGCTCTGCAGAAATACCGTCTGAAATCAGAAGTCTTTTTTCAACGGGAAGATAATGACTGAAAAGAATTTCCTGCCCCCATTCTTCAACCATGGCATCGCTGGTTATTATCCTGGTTACGTCACCCTTTTTTATTATTATTGAGTTTATACCCGAAATGTAATTTTCATCTTTTTGAAAAGGAACTGCCTTTGTCTCCAGAAGGAACTTATCATTTATCAGTTTCGTCGATTTCTGGTCCTGTTTGCGGTTATATTTCGTAATTGCTTTTTCAAACTTTTGCTCATCACTTTTCTGACATGATGATAAAAGCAAAATCGCGGCAAGGATTGATAGGATTTTCGTCTTCATTCTTTTTTCTGTTTTCCCCGTATTTTTTCCAATGTGCCAATTAAGAATTCCTTGCCGTATAATTCAATATTTTTTGCAGCTGCACTTGATTTTGCCTTCAGCCCGTAACGGGAAGTCGTCAGGTAAATTCCTGTCTTGCACTTTTCCTCATTAATTACCCGGGTAAACTGCTGTATTTCCGCTTCTGTTATTTCACTTGTAGACCGGTTGAATAAAACAAGAATCGGCGGCTCATTAATACGCTTCGTATGATACACTTTATAGTAAACTTTATTCTTACTGATATAGTTTTTACTTATAATGTTGAAATTTAATCTCGCAATTACCTCCGCGACCAGAGGCTGAGTCTCTTCGAGGGATGATGTAAAGAATTTTTTCATGTACTGGTTATTTAGAAGAGCGTGGTACTCTTCTATTTTCAGCTGTGTGCTTCGATAATTGGGGTGCTCCTGTTCGATCTTTTCCCAGTGATGCAGTGCTTCCTGAACTTTGTTATCCATCTCATAACATTCTGCCAGAAGATATCTGAATTCGAGAGATTCCTCATCACGCGGTTTCAGTGAATTCAATCCCTGTTCGAGAATATCAATCGCTTTATCATAGTTGGCGGTATCAAAGTAGATTTCAGCAGTTCTGATCAGCGATTTTCTATATAGAACAGTGTCTGACTTAGCCCTTTCAAAAGAGAGTATCGCATTATCGTAATCTTTTTTTCCCTTGTAGATCAGGCCCAGATAGTAATGGGCCTCCTGATTTTTCAGCGGAGACTCTATAGCCTTGAGCAAAAATTTCTCCGAATTATCATAATCAGCCGTAAAGTAGGAGGAAATTCCAAGAGGAAGGAAACAATCAAACAGAGAAGGATCAATCGATATCGCTTTTAAAAGAGTATCCTTTGCATCTCTGTAGTTCTTTTGCTTATAAAAGGAAAGTCCAATTCTGTAATTCGCATTAACATCATCAGGGTTGAATCCCAATATCATTCTGTACTCTTCAATCTCTTTTTTCCACTGTTTGGTTTCCTTGTAGAGATCTGCGAGATGGTAATGAATTTCCAGCTCTTCAACCGTTTTGTCAAACTCGGGAATCTGCATAATCGAATTGAATTCAGAAATCGCCAGCAGGTATTGTTTTTGCTCGGCCAGCATCCTTGCTCTGAGAAATTTTGCTGGAACATAATCTTTCTTTTTTTCCAGAATAGCCTTTATGATATCGCCGGCACCCTTATCATCTCCCAGTTTAAGAAGCTCCTCAGCCTTTTTGATCCGTGAAGGCAGGTGGGAATTACGTAGGAGAATTATTAGTCCGATCGCACAGAGAAGAACTGTTGAGACAAATAATATCGATACAGCGGTCATAAAATTGGGGAACTCCTCTGGATTATTCTTTGTTTCCCGAATCCTGAAAATTACACCTGTGCCGCACTCTATCCAGGAGAATATTTCCCGAATATGCTTATATATCCAATCCGTCCAGATCCAGTTGATCCAGCTCATTTAACAGATCACCCTCGTCAACAGGCCTATCCTTTGCCAATGATGCAATGCCCGAATTTGACGAGGATATCGAAATCGAGTCTATCGGTTCGAGTACGCTGATATCCAGCCTCTTTGATTCTTTCCACCTTTCGTAGATCTGCAAAGCGTCGAATTTCAGTTTTCTTCTGGTGGAAAGGTCAATGTTCATTTTTTCAAAAAATACTGACATTATCTGCAAAAAGAAATCATCTCGTTCTTTTTCTGTAAGTCTTTTCACATCTTTTAAAGATAACTTTTTGGAATCACAGACTATCTGAATCGACATTCTGATCATTCCTTTTAGAACATTAAGGGACTTGTCTATCTTGGTGGAAGCATAAGTCGTGATAGCACCTATCAGAACTTCCTGATCTCTATAACCCACATATGAATTTCCTGTCATGGCACCCTGCAATTTGAAGAGTAATTCATTCCGCCCTATTGATAAGACCGGAACTTTCAATAATCACATTTTCATTTCTTATTTCTGACAAAACTAATGTTTTGATGCAAGTAATTTTTGGATTCCTAATCAAAAATCCTGTCATTATTTCTTTTAATGTCAACGAAAATTGCTTAAATTGTCTATCCATCGTCAAAATCCGAGAACAGGAAGCCTTTTAAGTTGTCAGAAATTGCACAATTATGAACATTCCTAAAAATCACTATTTTTATGTTATATAAAATTGAGCCCACTTATGCCGGTTTTTTTCTGTTGCACTCGGCAGAATTTGAGCCCATTTCATGACACCTGCCTTTTCTTTGTACTCTTGGGTTATTCCTGTATCATGCCGGCAGATAGAGTCATTGATATAAAAAGGAACAGCTTCCGTTACTTCGGAAGCCGTTCCTTTTGTATAGCGACATTGACAATGTACTTTCGCTTTATTCAATATATATTACCGGTTTATTCTGCGGTTTGTAACCCTCCGGTATATCTTCAGGGCCGAGAGCGAACAACGGGGAGATCTCAATGGTTTGAACTGAAGGAGGTATCTCTATCCCCCTTCTCTCAAGCCAAGTCCTGAAAAGATCCGACATGAGCTGTTTGGATGAATCAACTGAATCTATACCGCTTTTGTTTTTTACAGGCGCAAACTCTTCGCTGCGCAGAGTTTCGAGAATAATGTTATCCTGAGTCAGGGGCAGCGCGTCGAATACAAACTTTTCAAATTTGAATCCGCTGATCTCTGAGACTGATCCATTCACCCATGCTTTGATTGACTTTCGCGCAAGATGAAAGGGCAGAGAAAGGGATGAACCGGTTGTAATGCTTTTTACAAATGAAACCGAAAAAATATGGATTGCGATTGAACCTGCTGAATAAACGAGAGACCCATCCTTGTTTTTCAAAAAAGCCTTTTCTTCGGGAAGATCGGAGTACTCAACAACGCCGCTGGTGCCATTTTCAAATTCTACGAAATTTCCGACTTTCTCTTCCGGATATGCCTTTGTTATGGCCTTGCTCGATATCTTCGCGTTGTTCAACGCATGAAATCCGATAAAGACGGGATCGATAATTTTTACCAGAGGATTGTCTACCTGGAAATATGATATATACTCGATTCCTTTTGACTGGAGTCTGTCAAGAATTCCGTTATCCTGGAGAGCTGTCAGACTTCCCCCGTGACCGTCAGGATTCTTAAAAATTGCTGATGGGGAAGAGAGGATAAGTTTTCCCGCAGAATCCAGCGAAGGGATCATTCCCTGTTTGAACATAATCACTGATTCCGGATCGAGCCCGAAATAATTATTCTCGATAAAATGCTGCTTCGTTGCCTCGTAGTTCAGCTGGGAAGTCATTATGAGAAACGGTATGCTGACACCGTATTTCTTTGATGATTTCAAAACCTTTTCTGAATGAATCTGAAATAGAGACTTATTCTTAACCGGAGTTACATTGTAAGCGCCCTTTGGTCCGTCGTAACCCAGACGAGTTCCCTGTCCGCCCGCAACTACAAACGCGCAGCACGTTCCTTTTCTGATAGCCTCTTCACCGGCCAGATATGCGTCGGCAAAACTTTTTTTCTGCTCATCGTTAACCGGCACACGTATATAGTGTGCGGGACCGTACGGAAGCTCTGTATCCAGCGTTTTTTCGGTCATCGAAAACAAGGTGGTAAGCTGCTCAAAATTGACATCTGACAAATCGTCCAGCAAAGACTTTTTATCATTATCCGCAAGAGAATCCCATGCCGCAAAGACATGATCCTGTTTGCTTTCATATACTCTCTTTATCAGAGACTCATAACCCGGGTACGAAATCATGTACAAACCTCTTTAGTAATTATCCTATTCTTGAAGACTTATAACTATCTGCGAACTTCAACTTCCACCGGCTGCACGTGCCAGATTTCCTCTGCATACTGCTTGATTGTCCGGTCAGTCGAGAATTTACCCATGCGGGCAACATTGAGAATTGACATTGTTGTCCATCGCTCCTGATCAACATACGCATCGGCAACATGCTGCTGCATATTGACATATGATTCATAATCAGCAAGAAGCATGTACTGATCACCATAATCAAGCAATGAATTCACGATAGGATGAAATCGTTCCGGATGATCGGGTGAGAAATAACCGTTCTTTATCATATCAAGAACTCGTCTGAGTTCTCCATTTTTATGATAATACTCCCTCGGGTTGTATCCGGAAAACTTCAGGCTTTGAACCTCATCCGCTTTCAGGCCGAAAATAAAAATATTTTCTTTTCCGACCTCTTCCATTATTTCAATATTGGCGCCGTCAAGAGTCCCTATCGTAAGAGCACCGTTTAGCGCAAACTTCATATTTCCTGTTCCAGAAGCCTCCATGCCTGCGGTTGAAATCTGCTCCGATAGATCGGCGGCGGGAATGAGCTTCTCTGCGACCGAAACCGAATAGTTCTCAATAAAGACCATTTTCAGTTTCTGATTCACGTCCGGATCGCTGTTGATAAAATCAGCCACACTCGTTGCCAGTTTGATAATCAGCTTGGCCTGGTGATATCCCGGGGCGGCCTTACCGGCAAGGATAACACACCTCGGTGTAACATTTTTCAGGGGATCATCTTTCAATCTGAAATAAAGTGTAATAACATATAATAGATTGAGAAGCTGCCGTTTATATTCATGAAGCCTCTTAACCTGGCAGTCGAACATCATCGATGTATTAACCGCGACCCCGTTATGCGCTAGAATATATTCAGCAAAGTTCTTTTTGTTATCAAGCTTCACCTGATTGAATTTCTGCCTGAAATCATTATCAGATATTATACCTTCCAGTTTTTTGAGTTGAAACAGATCTGTTGTCCAGTCATCACCGATTCTTTCATTAATAAGCGATGCGAGAGAGGGATTACAAAGCTTGAGCCATCTGCGCTGAGTGATACCGTTAGTTTTATTATTGAATTTATCCGGCCACAATTCAAAAAAATCCTTGAAACAGGCATTTTTCAGAATATCCGTATGAAGCTGCGCGACGCCGTTCACTGAGTGGCTTCCGACAATCGAAAGATTGGCCATGCGTACATTTTTGACCTCTCCCTCTTCGATGATTGACATAATGCCGGCCTTTTTGGCATTTCCCGGATACTTGTTCTGAATGGTCTCCATAAAGTGCTGATTGATAGCATAGATCAGTTCAAGGTGTCGGGGAAGGACTTTCTTCAGCAGATCAACCGGCCATTTCTCAAGAGCTTCGGGAAGCACTGTATGATTTGTATAACCGAATGTTCTTGTGGTGACATCCCAGGCGGTCTTCCAGTCCATTCCATGCTCGTCCATCAGTATGCGCATAAGCTCAGGTACAGCGAGTGCCGGATGGGTATCGTTGAGCTGAATCGCCACTTTTTCAGGAAACATCCTCATATCAGTGTAATCTTTGCTGAAACGACGGATTATATCCTGCAATGAAGCAGAAACGAGAAAGTATTCCTGTTTCAGCCGAAGCTCTTTTCCCTGCATGTTGTTATCATTCGGATAGAGAACTTTCGTGATGGTCTCTGAATTCGCCTTTTGTGCAACAGCTTCGTTATAATCACCTTCGTTGAAATGGCCGAAATCAAAATCGTTCGTCGCACGAGCTCCCCAAAGCCGCATCGTATTGACCGTGTTATTTCTGTATCCGGGAACCGGCGTATCGAACGCCATCGCCATGACCTGTGCGGTGTCCACCCATTGTTTTTTCGCAGTATTCTCAGAGTCGGGGACAAACTCTACGCGGCCGTAAAATTTGACGGGAAAGAGGAATTCGGGACGGGGAATCTCCCATACGTTACCGTATTTAAGCCAGCTGTCCGGAAGTTCTATCTGATAGCCGTTGATGATCTTCTGCTGAAAAATTCCGTATTCGTATCGTATGCCGTATCCGTACGCCGGATATTTAAGCGTCGCCATTGAATCAAGAAAACACGCTGCAAGTCTGCCTAGACCTCCGTTTCCGAGTCCGGCATCCTCTTCAATCTCGCGAAGCTCTTCAAGACTGTAGCCAACCTCTTTCATCGCAGTTGAAGCCTGGTCGAACATCTCCAGATTAATAAGACTGTTGCCCAGGGCCCGTCCCACAAGAAATTCCATCGAGAGATAATAAATTCTCTTCACATTCTTATTATAATAGCACTGCTGCGTCGAAATCCATTTTTCAATAAGGCGGTCTCGAGTGGTTAAAGCAAGACTTTCAAAGACATCCCTATCCGTTGCCGAGTATTTGTCCTTTGCAAGAGTGTACATCAGATGGGTGACAAAGGTCTTTTTGATTGACTCACTGTCATTTCCCTCAAAACCCTTTATTACTTCCGGAAGTTTGATTTCTCGTTTTTCCATGATCTATTCCTTCTTCTACTGGTATTTCCTTCTTTGCCTTCTGCTGCGTTTTCTGCGAAACTTTGATTTATGGGCATTCTTAACTTAATGACCTCTAATTGACAGCTTCCCGTCTTTGTACCGGCGCATCAGCTGCAGTATCTTTTCAAAGAAAAGCGGATATGCGCTATAACAAAATTATTTAATTGATAAAAGCAATGATTAATTAACGAAAAAGAACTCCCCCCTTTGATTTTTTCAAAACCGCATTTTCGCATATTTTACCGCTAAAATCAAACCATTTTTATGTTTTGTTGACCATAGCGTCAGATTCTTATTTTGACGGGACTCCAAACAAACAGATTTTACACACAATTTGATATAAGGCCTTACAGTGAAAAGAAATTTATTATCTCAACAAGTTTTTCAACTTCTCTTTTCGTTATTGAAAGATTTGAAGAGATTGAGTCCGCCTTATTCTGCAGAGCCTGAAATTGCGAGAAAATTTGCTCAAGTTCTACTGAAGCATGTGAAACGGTAAGATTGTGCTCAATGATGGTATCTTTTATATTGTTTGAAACTTTGCGTACGGTCTCAGACTCTCTGGTTACCTCATAATTCTGCGATATCTGAATCTGCATCGAATCATATATCGTTGAGACTATCGAGTTGATAGATGATATTTCCTGCATAATCTCACTGATTGAGGAAACTGTAATTGTGAAATTATTGAGACCCTGTCCGATCTCTCTTTCGTTTTCTATTATCAGTCTTTCGATATCCATAACGGATGTTGCGGTCATATCCGCCAGTTTCGATATTTCATCGGCAACAACAGCGAAACCCCTTCCACTCTCGCCCGCGCGGGCAGATTCGATCGCCGCATTCAGCGAGAGAAGATTGATCTGCTCAGAAATATCCCTGATTATGCGGACAATTCCCCGCACCTCTCCCGATCTTTTTTCAATTACATTCATTGAATGCTGCATAGCATCAACTGCGTTCTGCCCGCTCTCGTGAAGAGTTGTGGTGTGCCGGATCAGTTCCTGTGCTTTTTCAATTGAACTGCTGGTATCATTGATAGTTATCGAAAGATTGCTGATGCGGTTGACAAGAGCCATTACAATTTCAAACTCCTGTGCTGTCCAGTCGCGGATTGTACCTGTCTCATCGATGAGTATCTTCATAAAATCGTTGAGCTGTTTAATCTCGGCAAGACATTCTCCGGTATACCGGAGATAATCGTTCATTGTCTCTTCAATCTTCTCAAAGAAATTTGCGACAAAATCTGTCGTCCCCTGAGCAGAGAGAATGATCCGGGTAATATGATCAACAATTCCGTTGAAATCCGTTACTGTTTTTCCAATTATGTCTTCTGATATCAGTTCCACTGAACTGTCCAGGTTGCCCTGAGCCAACAATGCGAAGCTATTCGACATTTTTTTGAAGAATTCGTTGAAGGCGATTTTCCCTATCATAAACGAAACGGTTCCGACGATTATTCCCGCAAATATGCATGAAACAAAGTAAATAATCATGAGTCCGCTGGTTTTGAACGAACTGATGAAAAGCATCGAGTAAAAGGGGAAAACTAGCCCCATAACGATTCCGAAGCCGAGCGATGACAGAAGGTGGTTTTGCGTAATACTTTTTTTCATCGTGATCCACTAATTTTGCATGAGTTTTGCTCATGCCATAATGAGAATCTGTTTTTTTCCCAAAGAAAATATATACTTTTCTTTGGATTTTTCTCTGAATTCTTAAAAGTATAGTGAATTGACAAATTCCCGCGAATAAATGTAATGTGCTTCATTACTACAACCTAAAATAATTATCGTGCCGTATGATTCTTCACAACGGAGATTAAATGAAGAGATTTTTTGCATTAGTGCTTATTATTTTTCAGACGCTCCTTTTTTCTCAGGAGTGGCAAAGTGCTGACAAGGTTATCGCGATTGTAAACAATCAGCCGGTAATTGCAAGTCACCTTGACGAGATGTATGATATCGCCCAGAAACGGGTAGATAAGAAAATGACCAAGAAACAGCTTCAAGAGCTGAAAAATTCAGTTCTTGATAATCTTATAAGCGAAATTCTCCTGTATCAGGCCGCTGATGAAGAATCAATTATCGTAAGCAAAGAAAAAATCGATAACCAGATCAAGGATCTGATGAAGTTTAACGGTTTCTCTGATCTGGAGAAATTTAAAAAGTCGATCGAGAAATCCGAGAAAATGCCGTATGACATGTACGTAGAAGAGTTAAAGAAACAATTAACTCTCGAACAGATCATGGTTTACTCTATGGATTTTGTTCCGCCTTCTGAAGCGGATGCACGCAGCTGGTATGACAGCAACAGGGAACGTCTTCTGCAGGTGCGCTTTCAGCGAATATTGATAGAACCCAAAAACGACTCGTTTGCCGAAGAAAAGAGAGCGAACGAGCTGGCCACTGATCTGTATAATAAGATCAACTCCGGCTCTTCGTTTGAGTCTCTCGCGCGTCAGAATTCTGAAGACAAAGAGTCCGCTAAAAACGGCGGAGTAATCGGATGGACTTCCTTTGCAGAGGTCGATCCGGATATCGCGGGAATAGTATATCAGATGAAGGAACGCCGTCTCTATCCTGTTTTTAAGACAAAAAGAGGCTACAACGTGGTTCGCTATTACGGAACACGTACTATGCCCTACGAAGAGATTCGAGACCGTATTTTCCAGATGATTGCTCAGCAGGCCCGTCATGAGCAGTTTAATGTCTGGGTTGCAGCACAGCGCGAAATGGCGGAAGTTAATGTATATCTTGAGGGATATGAATATGTGAATCCCTATAAAGATGCACTTCCAAAGAATTTAAAGGAACCAAATGAAGATGAGTGATGCGCTTGTAATCTTTGTCCGAGAGACTCTCACCGACGAAGAACTGACAGTCGGAGATCTCTTTATTCCCTTTGAAATCAGAAGACGGTGTGAGGGCAAATTCAGCGAAATCATTTTTTCAATTCCGAAAGGGTATGGGGGATTACTGAACGATATCGGAATAGTACGGGAGAGCCACGATATTGCCTTCTGGAAATCCCTTTTACATCTTTACGATCATGAGAATTTTTCTTTAGTGCAGGCTGATGCCTGGTTTGTTGATCCTGAAGTTCTTGCGGAAATGATGGATCTTCACAGGAAGTATCTTGCGGAATTCACCTTTTCCGAGAATATTCCCTCCGGTATCGGCGGTGAGATTTTATCCCGCACACTCATCGAGTCACTTCCTGACCCGGGGGAGGGAACGAAGATTTTAACCGTCAGTCAGGCTGTAAAAGCCAATATTAATCAGTTCGATGTTGAAATATTCTATAAAGATCCCGATATCCGTGCAAAGCGAATCGACTTTCTGGCCGCTGATCCCCGTGAGCGCAGAATCATGCAGAACATTATCACTGAGCGGCAGAGCATTTCCCCCTCGTCCTCTGAAATCAGCTACCCTTCATACGCTCAGGCTGCAGAGACAATTGACGCACACCCTGAGGTACTCTACGCGGCACCCTCATACTATGAGATAGAGATCAGCAGCAAATCAAATCATCAGACCATCTATTCTGTTCGCCCTTACATTTCCCGCGCAGCGCAGGAAATGGATCCGCATCTTTTTTCGAATCTGATTTCTGAGGCTGATTCGTTTAAATTGCCCTACAGTATCGCCTTTGTCGGCGGGGAGCCTCTTCTTCACTCGTCGTTTCAAACTATTACGAGGCGAGCGCTTGAATCTTCTTTTCTCAAGACTCTTATCATCGAGACAGACGGCCTTTTAGCCGACGATTCATTCTGCGCTTTTCTTCGCCATGTAAATGATCCCCGGATCAAGGTTATCGTTGAATGCTGCGGATATGACGAGAAATCCTATCTGTCAATTCACGGTGCTGACTGTTTTTTGAATGTCGAAAAAAACATCATGGAGCTTTCAGGTATTCTTAACTCTGATGATCAAAAAGGGCTGTATGTGCAGATCATGAAAATCAATGAAACCGAGCCCTTTCTTGACCAGTATTATGATTTCTGGGAGGGAAGGAAGCAGAACATTCTGCTTCAGAAACAGAACACCTGGCTGGATCTTGCGCAGGATCGCCGCTATTATGATCTCTCGCCCATAGAGCGGATTCCCTGCTGGCACCTGCAGCGGGATCTTTATATAACCAGTGACGGAGAAATTCCCTACTGTAAACAGGATGTTTTATGCAAGGCGAGCTCCTCCTGCTCAAAATCCTCACTGCCTGAGATTTGGAATTCGCGAAAAGAAGAGTTTGTCAGAAATTACCGCCGTACTCTTACTGAGAAGATTGATTGCGCTTCATGCGATGAGTGGTATACATTCAATCTTTAATTTTTTTTACGTTTTAAAATCAAGACTTTCTGCCCGGGGGAAAGAAGTCTTGATTTTCTCACATATTTGCGCATCCTTCTTATAATCACCCTCTAATATTTTATGATAGTTGAGAAAATCATGAATTGTACGGCAGTCGCAATTATACAGGCAAGAATCCGTTCCGAACGACTCTTTGAAAAATCCATATTACCGCTCTGCGGAATTCCTATGCTTCTGCACATAATCGAGAGAGCCGGAGCTATCGAAGGGGTTTCCAAAGTAATCGTCGCAACCGGAAACCGCACCGATAATCAGAAGATCGAAGATATTGCCGCAGAGCGCGCCGAGATTTTTTTCGGTAATGAATATGATGTTTTGAGCCGCTATTATCTTGCGGCAAAACAATACAATCCCGATTATATCGTACGCATAACGGGTGATAATCCTTTTACCGATGTTGATCTTGCTTCAAGTGCTCTCGCACAAGCCGTTTCAGCAAAAACAGACCTCGCGTCCATTTCAGATATACCCGTCGGTACCGCTGTAGAGATTATCAGCTTCGGCGCTCTTGAGCAGGCCTACATGAATGCGGCTACTGACTATCAACACGAACACGTTACTCCGTACATCAAGGAACATCCCGAACTGTTTACTATCAGTCGTTTTTCTCCGCCTGAAAAGCTGAGAAAGCCGTCACTTCGCCTGACCGTTGATACCGTTGAAGATTTCTCTCTGGCTACAGCCATATATGACAGACTGTTTCACGGAACTTTTTTTCCTCTTTCCCGGATCCTGCAGCTGATTGAGGCTGAACCGCAGCTTCAGCTTATGAATAAGCATATAGAGCAAAGACCGATGACACACTCTCAGGAGCGGATATAATCGTGATCGATATATGCATTGTGACCGGCTGTGCCGCCGGTTTCGGTTACGGGCACGTCAGCCGCATGATCTCCCTGCTTTCTCTTCTCGATGCGGGGGGATACAGTATTGCTTTTTTTTCTAAGGAACTTCCCCCTTTCTTTCCCAAGACACTAAAAAAATATTGGGTAAGTGAACCATGTCCGTGCTCGCTCATGATCCGGGATATTCGTGACTCAACAAAAGAAGAGATTATCGCACTCAAAAGACTTAGCAGGAATATTCTGGTAATCGATGATGACGGGCCGGGAAGGGACATAGCCGAACCGGTTGATCTTCTGCCCCGGCCCGGACGCATTACTCGAACAGAGATGTTCATTTACGGTTATAATTTTGTTTCCTATATTGTCAGCAAAAATGCCGCAAAGAATCCGGTCAGGAAGGAGTATGATCTGTATCTCTACGGCGTTTCAGAGGAGCTGAGCGATGATTTTGTGAATGCGGGGATATCTCACATCGTACCAAGTGAAGGAAAAGTTCTTTTTTGCGAAAGGTCAAGACAGACCACTCTTCACATCAATACCGCGGAAGCCATGTCAAAGAGCCGATTTGTTCTGACTCATTTCGGACTCTCCCTTTTTGAAGCTATTGCCACTCAAACTTACGTCGGCCTCATCAACCCTACAGACTATCATAACCTTCTATGCGATAATCTCATAAAAAATTATGATGAGAAAATAATCCATAATTTTGGAACGATAGATACTATAGACAGATCTCTTCTCGTCCTGCAAATCAAAGAGTCTCTCGCCCGTCAGCATGCAGAATTTATTCCGGCAGAAGTCAGCAGACGCATCGCGCAGGCCCATTCGCAAATCATGAACCTTATCAGAGGATATTTCTGAACCAGTTCATATCGAAAAAGACCCTCTCTCTATAGTGATAGATTATTCTTTACCTTGGCAATAATCTCACGTCGTACTTTTTCCACTGCAGTGCTGTCAAAGGTCTTTCCCTCATCCGGAGAAGCTGTTGTAATAACATCAATTTTACTTTTGTCCAGAGACAGACCCATCGGGCCGTAAGGATTATTGAACTTTATGTAGGTTGCCACATATATTATTTTTTTTGAATATCCGTTTTTCTTGATATACGCCGATGCAGCTGCATCCGGATTGAACTTTTCAATATTAGAGAGAATTATAACCGAATCATATTTTTCAACTGGATAATTCGTACCCTTATCCAGAGAATCTGTTTGAACGCTTATCTGCATTTGATTCAGCTCTTTTACCAGCTGGGACACCAGCTCTTTCTTTAATTCTGTATCCCGGTACAGCAATACTATTTTGGACTTTGCGTTTTCGACAATAAACTCTTCTGCGAAAATTGTAGAAAAAAATATGATGCTCATTAACAGAAGTGGTATCTTTTTCATTCCATTCACCTTTATCCTATGTACACACGGATCAATTATCCCTATCCATACTATTGGAACAATTCTAATTGAAAATCTGATACCTGTTTTTTGCTGAATAACAACTATTATCGGAGTATAAACCAAAGCGATTCGATTGTGCTTATCGAGGAAATATATGTGTGATTCTCGTGTACAGCCGGCCTTAAGACCGGCTGTACTCGGATTTTTATTTTTTGAACAGAAGCTTAATCACCTCGGACATATCTTCTACTGGGTGGAATTTCAATCCTTTCTTGACATGATCCTGCACCTCTTCAAGGTTTTTCTCGTTGAGTTTAGGAAAAATTATCTCCTTTATACCCGCTCTCTTGGCCGCTATCAGCTTCTCTTTGAGTCCGCCAATCGGAAAAACCTTTCCGGTAAGAGTCAACTCCCCCGTCATTGCAAAATTCGGTTTTGAAATCTTTCCGGTCGCCAGAGAATAGATTGACGAGGCCATCGTAATTCCCGCACTGGGACCATCCTTCGGAGTCGCCCCCGCAGGAACATGAAGATGAACGATGTGTTCCTCAAAGAATTTCTGATATTCCTCATTGTCGCAGAGCATTTTACGAACAAAACTGTAGGCAATATTAGCCGACTCGCTCATCACTTCCCCAAGCTGACCGGTAATCTTCAACTGACCGCCCTTGGTCTGACGGATCGAAATTGATTCGATGACGAGAATCGCTCCTCCCATTGAAGTCCAGGCGAGACCGTTGATAAGACCGGGACGATCTATCGTGATTCTGTCATCATCGACGAACAGTTCAGCGCCGAGATATTTTCTCACAAGCCCAACACCGAGCGGATCTTTCGGCAGTTTCTCTCCCCGGGCCTTCAGGGTTGCCATTTTGCGGCAGATCTTTTCAATGTTGCGTTCAAGATTACGAACTCCCGATTCGCGCGCGTATGCGTGAATCAGATAGATGAGCGATTTTTTTTCAAAGGAGATCTCTTTTTTCTCAAGGCCGTGTTTCTGCAGCTGCTTTGGAATGAGGTAGCGTTTGGTAATCTCAAATTTCTCTTCAGTGATATACCCTGACAGTCTGATTACCTCCATCCGGTCAAGTAAAACCCTCGGAATCGAATCAAGGGTATTTGCTGTAGTAAGGAAAAAAACGTCCGAAAGGTTAAAAGGGACATCCAAATAATGATCCCTGAAGGTGGAATTCTGTTCAGGATCAAGAACCTCCAGAAGTGCAGAAGCGGGATCTCCCTGGAAACTTTGTCCGAGTTTGTCGATCTCATCAAGCATGAATACCGGATTTCTCGTTTTACAAATTTTAAGTCCCTGCATTATTTTACCGGGCATCGCTCCGACATAGGTTCTGCGGTGGCCCTTGATCTCGGCCTCATCACGCATTCCCCCCAAAGACATTCTGAAAAACTTGCGGTTCATCGATTCAGCGATGGATTTTCCCAGAGAAGTCTTTCCCACTCCCGGAGGGCCGACAAGGCAGACAATCGAACCGGAAGCATCGGGTTTTAATTTCCGCACTGCAAGAAATTCAAGAATTCTCTCTTTTACATCTTCAAGGCCGTAGTGGTCACGGTTTAATATCTTTTCTGCACGCATCAGATCTATGTCGTCACCCGTCTTCTCGTTCCAGGGAAGAGAAAGCAGTGTTTCAATATAATTTCGAGTCACCGTATATTCGGAGGAGTTCTGCTCCATCATACGAAGCTTTTCAATCTCTTCTTTCAACTTATCGTTTACTTCTTCATTGAGATCCAGCGCCTTGACCTTCTCCTCCATCTCAGAAATCTCTTTCGAGCGCTCATCCCCGTCGATGCCAAGCTCCTGCTTGATGATCTTCAGCTGCTCTCGCAGAAAAAATTCTCTCTGCTGTTTGTCGACCTTCTCGTTGATCTGGTTCTGGATCTTTTTCTGTATCTCAACTACTTCCATCTCTTTCTGGAGCATCTGCAATACAAGGCGCAGGCGATCAACGACAAGAAACGTTTCAAGAATCTTCTGATACTCCTCTTTTTCAAGATTGAGAATCGAAGTGACGAAGTCGGCGATTTTTCCCGGCTCATCGACGTTAACCATGGTAAGTTTCATTTCTTCTGTAAAGAGAGGATTATTCTCTGAAAGAAGCTTCAACTGGCTCAGTACCGATCGTGTCAGAGCCTTCAGCTCATTGTTCTTGGGATTCGAAGGAAGGATATCATCGACGTATTCGACCTCCGCGACAAGAAACGGTTTCTCATTGATGACCTTTTTTATCATAAATCTTTTTACAGAATTGATCAGTACATTGATTCCCCCGTCGGGGAGTTTGATCTTTTTTAAAATCTTGGCTCCCGTTCCGATTCGGTAAAGATTTTCATTTTTGATATCCTCTACCTCGTCATCACGCAGAAGAACCAGTCCGATTGATCGGGTGGAGTTGAGAACCTGGTCAACTGCATCAGCGAATCTCCCCTTAGAAATGATGAGGGGAGTGATTATCCCCGGAAAAATCGGACGATAACGAATTGGTATAATAAATAGCTGCTTCGGCATAACCTGATCAATCGAGATCAGTTCCTTCTCGATACTATCCGAATTTATAATATCACTAGAATCATAATTAGAATCGTTTCCCATAAGCTCTCCCTGTCTTTGTTCTGATTATTATTGGGCCGGAGTTGTAATAAAACTATCCGATTCAGAGTTTTTGTCAGTTAACTGGTTACTGATAACTGCATGCGATTGTGCATTTCTTCTCTGTTATCATTCACATTTTAGACTGAAAAAAAATGCAATCAGCATTGTTTCGTACGCAAGAGGTCTTCACTGCAAAGAGTACGAATATTCTCTGTTTTCATCAAGAAAAATTGCCCATTTGTTTGCAAGTTCAAAATAGAGTTATTTTATTAGTTGTTGTTTCTGGAAATTATCTGAATGGACAACTTCGCGAAGATATAAACTTTATCGCCATACTCATCCCACTGTTCACATAATTCAAGCCATTATTCTGGTAAAAAAATAGTTTACTCGCGGTATGAGCAATGAAAATTGTCACTGTGAAAAATAAGAATCATTTTAACATTTACGGATAACTCTTATGTACCATGTTTTTAAATTCGGCGGAGCATCAGTCAAAGACGCTCAATCAGTACGCAATGTTTGCAATATTCTGAATTCTTATTCACCGCAGAATCTTATCATTATCATCTCCGCAATGGGTAAGATTACAAATGCTTTTGAAGAGCTTCTTAATTCATATTTTATCGATAAAAACAGCGATCGGATGGTTACCCTTTTCAATCAGATTAAAACCTTCCACTTCTCAATCGCGAAAGAGCTTCTTCCCGAAGGGCACCCTCTTTATGCGGAACTCGATTCACTCTTCACCCAGCTTCAAATGATTCTTCAGGGCGATCCTTCACACAACTTCGATTATGAGTACGACAGAATCGTTTCGTACGGCGAATTATTATCCACCCTCATCGTAAGTGCCTATATGAACGATCAGGGAATCAACAATAAGTGGCTCGATGCCCGTGAGATTATTCACACTGATTCACAATACAGAGAGGCCAATATTCTCTGGGATGATACAAAAAAGGAAATCACTTCGGTTATTTCTAAATCATCTCAGAAGATCTTCGTGCTGCAGGGCTTTATCGGTTCCAGTCCTGAGAAGATTTCAACCACTCTCGGCAGGGAGGGCTCGGACTATACTGCTGCGGCGGCAGCCTGGTGTGTGGATGCGCCGAATCTGACCATTTGGAAAGATGTCGCGGGCGTATTCAATGCAGATCCGAAAAAATTTCCACAGGCGACGCTGCATACCGAACTCTCATACTTTGACGCTCTGGAGCTGGCATATTACGGAGCACAGGTAATTCACCCTAAAACGATCAAACCTCTTGAAAACAAGAAGATTCCTCTATATGTCCGCTCTTTTCTTGATCCTAAATTACCCGGCACAAAGATTACTTCTGACTATAAGAAGCTTGAAATTCCTTCGTTTATTACAAAAGAGAATCAGGTTCTTTACACCGTTTCCGCGAAAGACTTTTCGTTTATCACCGAGACAAATTTGAAAGAGATTTTTTCTCATGTAACAAATCACCGTCTGCGAATCAATCTCATGCAGACCAGCGCTCTCACTTTTTCATTTTGTACAGACTTTGACGAAAGACGGCATGAGAAACTTCTAGACTCCCTCTCTGATTCTTTTAAAGCACATTATAATACCGGCTTGACTATACTCACTGTTCGTCATTACACTGATGAATTGATTGCTTCGATGACTGCTGAAAAAGAGGTATTATTGCTGGAGAAGAGTCGAAATAATGCACAGGTTTTATTCGCTGAGTAGGGGTTCATTTTCTTCCTGCTCAGCAATTCCGCAGTGCCGTTTACAACTGTTTTAATGTTTAATTAACGGGGGGAAGTCCATTTGCATACATTGACCGTTACAACTTCTAAAAATTGTGAATTCATTGACATCACCTCTAAGGTCGTCGCATTAATCAGGCAGAGCGGCATAGAGGAGGGGATTTGCACCGTTTTCGTTCCCCATACGACCGCCGCCGTAACAATTAATGAAAATGCAGATCCCGATGTATTGCACGACATTGTTCTGGGTCTTTCGTTTATCCGTGACAATCCGGCTTTCCGGCATGCGGAAGGAAACTCGGTCGCACACATAAGGTCATCTCTTTTCGGAGTATCTGAAACGATTTTGATCTCTAAATCCCGTCCGGTTCTCGGCACATGGCAGGGAATATATTTTTGTGAATTTGACGGCCCGAGAAACCGCAATGTGCACGTTTCAATTCTTGGGAACTAATCAAGGAGCTATTATGAAAAAAGCCGTTTTACTGATTCTTTTTTTTCTCGCGGGAACATCTCTTTTTGGGCAGGAGTACGCCAAGGATTCAATCAACAGAACGTATATCGGCGGTGTTGGTGTCAAGTTTATGGCTATGGAATACGGTGGAGATCCATTTTATGTGGGTGAAATTCCGGCATATTCACGTATGGCCTCTCTGGTTGATGATTATCTTTTTCTCTCTCTGAACACAAATTTAACCTGGGGATTGACCCACTTTTTCTTTGATTATTGCGTCGGGGCCGATTTAAGGTATTACCCTCAGATTCCAAATATTCTGAAAAACAACAAGTTTTTGAGTTTCTACTCTGGCGGAGAGGTTGGCACCTTCTTTTTCAATAATGTAACACTCTTAGGCCGAGTCGGAAGCGAAATCGATGTTTTTGTCGCTGATGATACCAGCATTTTCGTCGGCGGTGAGCTATTCTACCGTAAAGAGTACCGCCTGGCCAACTATATCGAAAAAGATTACTGGTTTATCTCTTCACCCGGTTGGTCTATCAATGGCGGATTCAGAATCAGACTGGGTCACTCATCAACTTCAGGTCAGACCAGAACTCTCTGATTCCTTACTAATTCCTGGACTACTAAAAAACCGGAGAAGACTCTCCGGTTTTTTAGTGCCCGCTGTGTTTCTTTTTTCGCTTCTCACTGCGGAGGAGATATTTCAAATCCATTTCCTCCTCTTTTTTTACTTTTGCATCTTTTTTCTTTTCGGTTTTCCTGCTCTCATACCCCTTCTGAATGACCTCATAGGCTTTGTTCAGGTGGGGTGTCTCCTCCATCTGCCTGATTGTCTGTCGGGCAAGACGTTTGGGATTAATCTTTTTATCCTCCATTTTTTCCTCAAGATTGATAGAGGTAAAAGAAAGATGTGAATAGCTCTTTCTGACAAACTCAAAGAGCTCGGGACCAGTTGGCTCATTTCCAAAAACGACACGGCAGCAGCTATAATTGCTTCCGTCATCCTCTTCAAAAACACCAACCCAAAAAGGATCTTCATAATAAACGGTAAATGACCCTTTCATACAACCCTCCTATTTTGTGCTTCAAAGAATGGACAACCCGGAGGGGGCAGGTTACTGACACCTTTATCGGTGCGTCCGGACTACCAACCGGACCGTGTTTTTATCTTTGAATGATGTGCGCGAATAAAAAAAGTTATTAATACTTATTCACATCTGTGGATAAGTATTAATAACTTTGATGTATATATGGTGGAGACTCTGTGAATTATTCAATTAATTGAGTCTCCCTCTGTTACTATTGCCTTTTATCCTACTCTTCATCCGCGGGAAGCACCGCAAAATCAGTCATCACATCATTATCCTTAATTGCAAGCAGTCTCACGCCGGAGGAGGTTCTTCCTTGAGTGGAAACATCCTTCGCATTCATACGAATAACCATTCCATCCTGAGAAGCCAGAATAATCTCATCACTGTCGACAACACTCTTCACGCCTGAAGCGGGACCGGTCTTGTCGGTAATCTTGAGATATGCCATTCCCTTTCCGCCGCGCCCTTTAACCGTGAAATGAGAGTAATCTACACGTTTTCCATAACCGCGCTCAGTAACCACAAACAGATAAGAGCCCTTTCTGGCTATATCTATACCGATAATGCAGTCGCTCTCTTCAAGCCGCATGCCGATGATGCCGGCGGCAGAACGTCCCATCGCACGCATCTTCGCTAAATTCGTCCGTATGATATTCCCTAATTTAGAGGCGATAACAATATCATCTTCTTTATTTACTTCAAGTGCGCTGACAAGCTCGTCATCCTTTTTCAGGGCAATGGCAATAATACCGTTTTTCTTGGTATTTGAAAACTCATTGATCGAGATCTTCTTCAAAATGCCCAGCTTTGTCACCATACAGAGACACTTTTCTTCAGAGAATTCTTTAACCGAGCAGACGGAAGTGATTACTTCCCCAGAGGCAAGATTTATGATACCCTTCAGTGATTTTCCTTTGCCTGTCTTTCCTGATTCGGGAAGCTCGAATGTTTTTAGGCTGAATACTTTCCCTTTGTTTGAGAAAAGCAGCAGAGAATCGTGCGTTGATGAAACCAGCATAATGCTGATAAAATCCTCTTTTCTGGTAGAAAGTCCTGATACGCCTCTTCCGCCGCGCCGCTGTTTCTTAAACATATCGGCAGAGACGCGGTTGATCATGCCGTCATTAGTGATCGTGACAATCATATCCTCGTCAGCGATAAGGTCGGTAACATCGAAGCTTGTTGATTCTTCGCCGCCCTTTACTATCTCTGTCCGGCGCTTATCTCCATTTTTTTCTTTAACTTCAAGAAGCTCTGTCTTAACAATATTGAGAATCTTTTTATCGCTGGCAAGGATCTCTTTAAGTTCCCCGATCAATTTCAGCAGAGCCTGCAGCTCTTCTACAATCTTTTTCACTTCCAGACTTGTCAATCTTTGCAGACGCATATCCAGAATTGCTTTTGACTGAATATCGCTGAGTTTGAAACGCTTCTTTAAACGGTCATCCGCCTCATCAACGGTCTTTGATGAACGGATAATGCTGATAACTTCGTCAATATTATCGAGGGCGATTTTTAAGCCCTCCAATATATGGGCTCTCTCTTCGGCTTTTCTCAATTCAAACGTGGTACGTCTGAAAATAACCTCTTTACGGTGAAGAATATAACTGGAGAGCATACTCTTGAGGTCGAGAACCTTCGGCTCTTTATCCACAATTGCGAGAAAAATAATGCCGAAAGTCACCTGTAATTGCGTGTGCTTGTAGAGCTGATTGAGAATGATATTTGCATTCGCATCCCTGCGGATACCGATAACGATGCGGTAGCCTGAACGGTCGGATTCATCGCGAAGCTCGGTAATACCATCGATCTCTTTATTGTTTACAAGCTCAGCTATCTTAGTGATCAAATTCGCCTTATTAACCTGATAGGGAATTTCCGTAACGATTATCTGCTCACGTCCCTTCGAGGTCTCTTCGATATCAACACGGCTTCTGATTGTGATTGAACCGCGGCCGGTCGTATACGCTTTATAAATTCCCTCTGAACCCATTATAAGACCGGCAGTCGGAAAATCCGGTCCTTTTACATATTTCATCAATTCAGGGATCTTGATATCGGGTTTGTCGATTATGGCGACAGTGGCATCTATGATCTCACCCAGATTATGCGGGGGGATATTTGTAGCCATTCCCACCGCAATACCCGATGATCCGTTAACCAGAAGATTCGGAAAAGCCGCCGGCAGGACATTCGGCTCCTTGCGGGTACCGTCAAAGTTGTCGTTCATATCGACGGTTTCTTTTTCAATGTCTTTGAGCATCAATTCGGCAGTTTTGTCGAGACGAGCCTCAGTGTATCGATAAGCCGCGGCGGGGTCACCATCGACGGATCCGAAGTTTCCCTGACCCTCAATAAGAGGGATTCGCATTGTAAAATCCTGAGCCAGGCGAACCATCGTATCATAAACCGCGACGTCACCGTGAGGATGAAAGTTACCGATAACTTCACCGACAATTTTGGCTGATTTGACAAAGGGACGGTCATGACGCCATGCACGCTCGTTCATGGCATGCAGGATTCGGCGATGAACCGGTTTAAGACCATCTCTCACATCCGGCAATGCGCGTGCGACAATGACGCTCATTGCATACGAAAGGAAAGATTCCTTCATTTCGTTTTCAATTTCTACTTTGTATATCTTCTCATTAAGCGACAACTGCTTGCCGTCTGAACCTTTCTTCCCGGGCAAAGTTTTTCTCCTTACTACATCGAAATTTACTTCTCTCTGTCGGCTACCGCAAAAGGAACCAACAGCAGGGATATTATATATAGGTCATCTATGAATATGGGCAAATCTGTCCCTTACAAGTCCAGATTTTCTACTAACGCCGCGTTTTCTTCAATGAATTTTCTGCGCGGCTCAACTGCATCGCCCATCAGAATAGAGAATATATGCTCCGCAACCACCTCATCATCCATGTTGACCTGCAGAAATGTCCGGTGTTCCGGATTCATCGTTGTCTCCCATAGCTGATCGGGATTCATTTCACCAAGACCTTTATAGCGCTGCAAAGAATATTTTTTATCACCCAGCTTCTTTACAACCTCATCCTTTTCCTCTTCGGTGTAGGTATAGACATTGTTCTTGTCATATTTAATTAGATAAAGAGGGGGCTGAGCAATATATAAAAAACTCTGCTTGATTATTTCCGGCATATATCTGTAAAAAAAAGTAAGAAGCAGCGTCCGAATATGCGATCCGTCAACGTCGGCATCTGTCATTATTATGATCTTATGATAACGAAGTTTTGCAATATCAAACTGCTCACCAATTCCGGTACCGACAGCGGTAATCAGTGTCCGAATTTCATCATTGGAAAGAATTTTATCCAAACGCGCTTTTTCAACGTTAATAATCTTACCTTTCAACGGCAGGATTGCCTGAAAATGTCTGTCTCTACCCTGTTTTGCTGAACCGCCCGCTGAATCTCCCTCGACAATATACAATTCCGAGTCCTCAGCATTTTTACTTGAGCAATCTGCCAGTTTTCCCGGCAGCGAGTTTGTTTCGAGTGCATTCTTTCGTCTTGTTAAATCTCTGGCTTTCTTTGCCGCAATGCGGGCCAGGGTACTCTGTATACATTTATCGAGAATTTTTCTGACTACTGCCGGATTGTCTTCAAAGTAACGAGTCAGAAATTCATTCGCTGCTGACTCTACAATTCCCTTTACTTCACTGTTTCCCAGCTTCATCTTAGTCTGTCCCTCAAACTGGGGATCAGGTATTTTCACGCTTATGATTGCGACCAATCCTTCCCGGACATCGTCACCGGAAAGCTGGGGAACCTTCTTATCGTATTTTTCTCGTTTTAGAAAATCATTGAGAACCCTCGTCAGAGCAGATCGAAATCCGATAAGATGAGTTCCCCCCTCATGAGTGTTGATGTTGTTCGCAAAGGTAAAAATTGTCTCATTATAGGTGTCGATATAATCTATTACCAGTTCTATCTGAATATTATCTTTTTCTGAAGAGACAAATATCGGTTTTTTCGTTATCAAAGTCTTTCCTTCAGTAAGAAACTGGATAAACGAAACAATTCCTCCTTTGAAAAAATACTCGTTTACCTTCGGTTTACCGCGTTTGTCTTCAAATATTATTTTCAGCCCGCCATTAAGAAATGCAAGCTCGCGTAATCGCTTTGCCAGCGTATCATAATTGAATTCAGTTTCTTCAAAAATATCGCTATCCGGAAGAAATCTCACTATCGTTCCATTTTTTGATGACTTACCAAACTCTGTAACTTCGCAAGTAGGAATTCCGCGTTTGTATGTCTGTTTAAATTTTTTTCCTTTCGTCCAAACTTCAACTTCCATATTCGAGGAAAGCGCATTGACTACGGATACACCGACACCATGCAGTCCTCCCGATACTTTATAGCTTTCGTTATCGAATTTTCCTCCTGCATGAAGTTTTGTCAGAACAATTTCAAGCGCTGATTTTTTGTAAACAGGGTGGGGGTCTACGGGAATTCCTCTTCCGTTGTCGGCAACTTCAACTGAGTTATCCTCGTGAATTGTCACATAGACCGAATCACAATATCCAGCTAAAACTTCATCAACCGAGTTATCAACAATCTCATACACAAGGTGATGGAGTCCATTGATATCTGTTGAACCAATATACATCGCCGGTCTTTTACGTACGGCTTCAAGGCCTTCAAGAACCTGTATACTCTGTGCACCATACTCTTTACTCATTTAGCACTCCTTTGAAAAAGGCATTCTTCATACGCATAGTTATTGTACCTCTCTACAAGCGTACTTGTAGTGACAATACTTGGAATACCGTTATCTTCCTCTTCTACGATTATGCTCTTTGTATCAGAAAGGATCTTGTCAGAATATTTCCGGTTGGCTTCTGAACTACCGATTGTGTCAGAAGTAAAAATTCCGATTACTTTATTTTTTGATACAATTTCTCTATTACCGATATGAATATACATTCTTATTTTCTAAATCTGTTCTTTATTTGTGTAACAGCCAGTGCATTGATGACTGATCCAAATTGTGCGTTTATCTTTTGAAGAATTGTGTATTTTGCCATTTGTAAATCATTTGCATAAACTGAATGATCCGCCAATACTTTTAACACACCGTTTTCGAGTGAAATAGGCGAGGTATGAACAGAAAGAACTGCACCAGCAATATCCTTCCATGATTCCCTGATTTTTTCTAAGGATATTTCCTGCTGAATATTGCACGAGGTAAACAATGATTCAAACAAATCAGACACGCTTTTGATAGAGCGTTCCCGTTTTGTTTTAAGATTAGCGGCCATCAGAAACTTCCACAATATACTGCTCATTTTCGGTCATGGGAACATCATGGGGATCTGTAACCGCAATGATAATTTGAGACTCTCTCCCCAATAGACTCATTAAATTATGTCGTCTCATTTTGTCAAGCTCTGAAAATACGTCATCAACAAGAACTATAGCCCTATCCGATACAGTCTCTTCGATTATTCTTTTCTCAGCGATTTTAAGAGATAAAGCAGCCGTTCTTTTCTGTCCTTGAGATCCAGAAGATATAAAATTTCTTCCGTTAATTTTGAAATTATATTGATCTCTGTGAGAGCCGAACTGAGTCATTTTATACTGACAATCTTTATTTATTCCGGATATCAGGCTCTTTAAAATATCCTCTTGCGACAAATCACTTAATTCAGACAGGTAATTTATTTCAGGAGCAAAGTCATCCTCGCCAATGACACGGTAAATATTCCTGAAAAGGGGGGAAAATTGTTCAAAAAACTCTATTCTTCTTCTGGTAATCTTATAGAATTTTTCGCTCAGTAACAGATCCCAGTGATGAAAAGCCTTTTGCTCTTTATTTTGCCTGATTAGGGTATTTCTTATTTTTAAAAGCTTTTTCATCTGCTGCAAAAATTGATAATATTCCGAGTCAATTGTCGATATTATTCGATCGAAAAACCTGCGCCTCAAATCAGGAGCGCCGTCGATTAGCTGAATATCACCTGGGTAAAGAACAACTGATATCATAGATCCGAAATATAACAATGACGATGTCATCTCTATACCGTCAATTTTCAGTTTTTTCCTTTTTTCCGGAAGTGAATAGCCAATTTCAAACTTTTTTATTTCTTCCCTGTTCTCAACATCTGATGATAAGTAATAAGAATTTTCACCCCACATCACCATTGGTTCATCAGAATTTACTCGAAAACTTTTTATTCCTGAAAGTACATAAAGAGCTTCCAAAATATTCGTCTTTCCGCATCCGTTTCTTCCGTGCAAAACCGTTACATTGTCTGAAAAGAGTATCTCTTTTTTTTTGCAGTTACGGAAATTTACTAAAAGGCAATTTTTAACGACCATATTTTCTCAGTCTGTATTCTTTAACTGTAAAGGCATTATTACTGATACAAAAGAGTTATCATCCTCGGGAACTATCGTCAGCGGGCTCAAAGAGCCGGTAATATTCATCGAAAAAGAAATTGTCTCTACCTCTTTCAGTGATTCCATCAGATACTGTCCGTTTATTCCAATTATAATTTCTTCACTTTTTTTTCTTTCTATTGAGACCTCTTCGATGGCTTCCCCTAATTCCGGTGTTTTGGCGCTTATTTCAACTTTATCAGAGAGAAAGCGAAGCATAACCTTGAAAGTCGGTTCTCTTGTAAAAACCATGATTCTTCTGATACATTCACTGAAGCCTTTTGTATTACAGATTACAGTATCTTCAAAATTAACAGGAACAACCTTTCTGAAATCAGGAAAAGCTCCATCGACAAGACGGGATATCACTGTTGTTGTTCCAATCTTAAAATAACACTGCCGGCTTGTCGAAGAAAAACTGCACTCTCCGTTATCAAGAAGACGAAAGACTTCGGTTATTGTTTTTAGCGGGATTATTATTCCCTGTAGCATACCCTTTACTGCTGATTCGGGAATTACCTCTTTTTTCAGAGACAAACGACGGGAATCAGAAGAGACAAAGTTAACTTGATCATTTTTTTCTGACTCTATATATACACCGTTAAAAACAGGTTTAACAGTATCATAGGATGCAGAAAAAAGAACTTTCTTAATAGCTGTTTTTAGTTTTTGCTGGTCGATCGTTATAAATGATTCAAACCTGTCCGGTTCGTTTTCCGGAAAATCATCAGCAGAAGCTATTAGAACTTTATAATTCCCTTTTATCAAGGGAGACTTTATGTTTAGAATATTATTTTCAACTGAAAGATGAATACTGCCTTCTCCCATTTCTTTTAAAATCTGTGCCATTTTTTTTCCATCAGCTGCAAATGAAAACTCTTCATCAGCTTCGCATTCAAGACGGGTTTTGATGACAATTTCATTGTCTGTAGAAATGATTAGCATTTCATCCCTGTATACTTTAAATAAGCAGAAGGTCAAAATCGAATTAACGGCTTTTCCTGTAATAATAGAGTCAGCGGTTATGATATTTCTATAAAGTTGATTTTTGTCTGTCTTGACGATCATCTTGGACCTTCCTAAGCTGTTATTTCTATTAATAATTAATGTTTATTATTTATTAATAGTAGTATTAATAGATAGTGTTAATATGTTAACAACCCTTCATCTTCCTGATTTATGATGACTTATACTTAATGACATACAGTATAAGCTGTTGTTAGGAACCCTTTGTAAGTATATGGTTATTAACTTCGATCTTTTGTAATCAATATTATAATATTAATAAACATCTAAAAAGAACTAATTAACAGAGAATCAGGATCAAACAAAGGTCAACTAACAGGTTATTAACAATTAGTAAATATCTACTCATCCCTTTTCTCAATGTAACGATACATGAAAAGCAGCGGTTTTTTATATTTTGAAATGAAATCACTGCTTTCTAGAAATGAATAAATTTATTATTGAGAACCTCGTGTCGCAATTTTCAGGGAGTCCAATCAAATTATTAATTTTTCAAGTCTCCGATAATATCATCAATAATCTCTTTAATGTTTTCATCTTCCTTAATTAAATTATCGATGTTGTTTCGGGCATTGATTACCGTGGAATGATCTCGGTTACCAAATTGTCTCCCAATTTCAATAGTTGTCATCTGAGTAAGTTTTGTAGAAAGATACATGGAAATAAATCTAGGTTGAATAATGCTCGCATGTCTGCTTTTTGATTTAATACTGTCAGTGGTAACATTGTATTTTGCAGCTACTTTAGCGATTATTTCATCTATACTGACTTCCCTGGATTGCTGGGTTTCAAATAAATGCTTTAATTCCTGTTTGATAAGGTCAATTGACGGGGGGATTTTCTTTAATGAGGTGATAGCCTGAAGATTTATCAACGCAGACTCCAAAGAACGAATATCTGACTTGATCCTTCTTGCCATGTAATTTGTTATTTCATCAGAAAGTGTAAGATTGAGCAGAGCAGCCTTTTTTTTAAGAATAGCCTCTCTTGTTTCCAGTGTGGGAGCCTTAATATCTGCTAATAGTCCGCTTTGAAAACGGGTCCGTAATCTGTCCGTCAGCTGTTGCAGCTCTTTTGGCGGACGATCACTTGTCAGTACAATCTGCTTCTTGTTTACATGAAGCTCATTAAATGTGTGAAAAAACTCTTCCTGCGTCTGATCCTTGCTTGATAAGAATTGAATATCATCAATCAGGAGCATATCTACATTTCGATATTTGATTTTCAGAGATTGAGTCGTTCCAGTCATTAAGGCATGAATAAATTCACTGATAAATTGTTCGCAGGTGACATATATTACTTTTAGATACGGCTTTTCTTTTGCGATTGTGTTTCCAATTGCCTGTAAGAGGTGAGTTTTACCTAAACCCGAATCACCGTAAATGAAAAGTGGATTATACTGGCCTGCCGGATTATTTGAAACAGAAAGAGCGGCTGCGTGGGCAAACTCGTTATTTGGCCCGATCACAAACGTGTCAAAGGTATAATTCGGATTAAAAGACAGTGAACCGTAAGTATTTGGCGGGGCGGAACTCTTTTCTTTTGAGGGCTTGATCGGACTTATCTCTTTGGTCGTCAACTCACATCTAATCTTTTTGCCCGCCAGATCGGAAAGTGTTGTGTTGATAATTGGCAGATAATTATTCGTAATATGCTGAACAGCAATATCATCAGGGACAAGAACTACCAGAACATCATCGTTGAGCGTAATAGCTTTTGTTTCTTTAAACCAGTTATTGAAAGTCTGTTTGTTCATTTTATTCTGGAGGTGATCCAAAATTTTTGTCCAAAGTATATTATGATCTGAAAGCATAACAAACCCATCTTATTAACAAATGTTAATAACTCTGTTATTAATATTACACCAGGTTTTTATTGAATTATTTTTGAGCCTTTCTTTTCTGGAGTTAGTATTAACTTTCAGAAAAAAGATATTCAGAGAAATAAACCTGATAGATGTCGCATTTTTTGAGAAAAGAGTATCTTAATAAATTTTGAACTTAAAGAGACTCAAGTGTTCACATCGGTTAGTGTTGTTCTCACAAACTCATGTTAGTGATTTATTAATGCTTTTTTGATCTGATATTTGGCAATCAATTAATTCTCGCAGAAATTAAAATCACATTTTTGTTAATGAATTGTTAGTATAAGTTGACAGCTTGTTAATAATGGTGGATTAAGACCTTTTGAGAGGCTTGGTTCACTCTTTGAACAAGCAGAGTATAATCTCTGGTTTATTATCTGCAGCATTAAATCAAATTCAAACAGATAGAAAGTTTCATTCTTTTACTTGCGATGGGGTTTTATTTAATCTCATTATTGATGAATTAATATAAAAGGAGATAGATCAATGAGTACAATCATTGCTGATATTGAGAGAAATGAGAAGGAAATAATACGAGTTGAAGTGTCAGAATTTAAAGGGAAAGAGTTGATAAATTTGAGAATTTGGTATTATCATCAGGAGGGAGAGTATCGGCCGTCTCCCAAGGGAGTTGCTCTTGACATCAGCAAGTATGCCCAGCTGAAAGAGGCTGTTGATAAAATTGGGGAGTACCTGAAAGAAAGAAAGGCGTAGTTTGAATAGGTTTTCTATTTTCGGTGTATAAGAATCAGAAGGCTATGTGTAATAAAGAAATATCGTCTTTCTGATTCTTTTTATATTTTTTTGTAATATGAGTATAAAGAAGGTCGCAAAATTCTTTACCGTCGAGAAAAGCATTTTGTTGTAAAAAATACTTCAGAGCTTCCAGTCCGAATTCCTCCCCATCCTTTTTTATCTCAATCAGACCATCGGTATACATTAGAAGAACATCCCCTTTTTCTACCTGAATAGTTTTCTGATCGTAATCAGAGTTTTCCATAATCCCGAGAAAAAGCCCTGATTCAGTGTCAATTTTGTAAACTTTCTTTTTTGATGCTTTGTAAAGAAGAGGTTGAACATGACCGGCGTTAGAGAAATGGATTTTTTGAGTGATCTTATCGTATACAACATAAAAAGAGGTTAGATATTGATCCTCAAGCAGTAGTTCCATAAACCGGTTATTTATTTCTTTGAACACTTTTTTCGGAGAAATCAGACGGGGAGCATATATTGAGAAGATCATTTTTGCCATTGTGACAACAAGTGCAGCGGGAATTCCGTGACCAGTGACATCGCAAATGAGAAAACCTGTCATATTTTCATTTAATTCAAGACAGTCGTAAAAGTCGCCGCCAATCTCTTCTAATGGGTGATATAGTCCATATACTTTAGGGTGGCTTATTTCAAATGTATCGGGCAGAATGAATTGTTGAATTTTTTTTGCCGCCAGCATTTCTTCTTTAATCAGGGTATTCTTGTCTAGAAGCTGATCATGGGCTCTTTTTGAACGAAGAAGCGAATAAACCCTGGCAACAAGTTCTTTCTGATTTACGGGTTTAGTGAGAAAATCATCAGCTCCAATATTCAATCCGGAAATTTTAGTTTCAAGATCTTCGTTGCCGGTCATGAGGATGATGGGGATAAACATTGATGACCTTTTTTCCCGAACCGCTTTGAGAAAAGAGATCCCGTCCATATTGGGCATTATCAGATCGACTAAAACAAGATCATAATTCTTTTGTGAGAATTTCTCGAGACCGTCACGACCGTCTACCGCTTCGGTTATGGTCATTTCCAGTTCTGAAAGAATCTTTGAAATTACAGCCCGGTTGAGTTTGCTATCATCGATTACAAGTATTGATGGTCTGTGTTTATTCACAATTTTATTTCCCCGGAAAGGCGAGAGTATTTTGCAAATAAGTAAATTGCAAGCTTATTACTCCCTTTGCTTATATTTTAAATCTTGTTATTAAATAGCTTCTTATTTTGAAAGTACTATCAGTGATGATGGAATAATCCTTGATATATTGGATACTTGCTTTTTCGTTCCTTCCACCCTACCTGAACAACCAGAATAAGTTTTGTCGCAAAAAAAAGATGGAAGACTGATCACGATTATGAGGAATAGATGAGAAAAATACTATTTATTCAATTACCACTCTCAGATCACGGCAACAATTATCTTGCCGGCAATATACCCTATGCGGCTGCGGTCTTAACCGCTTATATAAATTCCCGCCATCGGAACACTGGTAAGGCCGAATATATTCCCATAGAATTTTCAAATTTTGCCTCAAACAGGGTAATAGCAGAATACATCGCAAAAATAAATCCAGATGCTGCAGCCTTTGTCTGCTATTTATGGAACATAGAACGGAATCTCGAGATTGTAAAAATCTTGCGCGATATATTACACTTCAGTAATCACATTTTATTCGGGGGTCCAGAAATAAGCGGGGATTCTGTTTTCCTGAGTGAACCGGGAGTTTCATTTTTTTTCAGCGGAGAAGGGGAGTGGTTTTTTGCGCGCTATTTGACTGACAGAATGATTGATGCGGAAGGTATCTTTGTAAAGCAACCGGAAGAAGATCAAATCTCTGTCGATGAGATAGTCGAGCCCTTTACCGGCAATTATCTCAATCGATCATTCGACTGCTCTGTTTTTATCGAAATGACTCGAGGGTGTCCTTATAAATGTGTTTATTGCTCCTATTCCAAGAATCTCAAAAAAGTGCGCGAACTGGATCCGGCAATACTTTTACAATCTGTTGAAAAGGCAGTCTCCAGGGGGATCCGTGAAATTTATATTCTTTCACCGACTTTTGACAAGGCTCCTCACTTTGAAACAACACTCAAACACCTTTCTCAAAATTCCGTTGTACAATTGCACACTGAACTGCGCACAGATAAGATTGATCGAGAGAAAGCGCTGATGATACGTCAAGCCGGGTTCTCATCTCTTGAAGTCGGTATCCAGACACTGTCAAAAGAGGCTCTCTCAATTTCCGGACGTCTTGATAGAAGTGAGAATGAATTACGTGGTATTCATTTTCTAAAAGAGGCGGGAGTCTCTTTGAAGATCGGAATAATTCCAGGGCTTCCAGGGGATACCCCGCAGAGTTTTTTGTCAACTATTGACCGTTTGTGCAGCGAGGGATTACAGGACGAAATCGAATTGTATCCCCTGATGGTTCTTCCGGGGACGGCAATAAGAAAAATGACCGATAAGTATTCCATTGCTTTTATGAATAAGCCGCCCTATTATCAGCTATCTAACTGTAATTTCTCGGAAGATGATATTCAAATGTCAAAAAATCTCATCGAAAAAAGAACCGGGCTTTACTCTGTTTCTGACATACGACCGGACTTTTTTCATCATAAAGAGGCACTCTTATGCAAGGGAGTATATCTTTCAACCGAAGATAAAGATTGGCTGAGTCAGTTCGAGCAAGTATCGATGGACTCGTATGTGTTTTCGATTTATATAAGAACTGATAGTATTGATCTGATCAATCCCCTATTGAAAAGGCTTATCCCGATTGACAAACTTTACAATATTGTTCTGTTCTCTGATTCCCTTTTTGACGATGATCAGTTAACGGCGTTTCTTGGGGAAACGGAGAGTGATTCTTTTTATCGAAGAATTCATCATTTTGATGACTGGCTTCGGGGAACACGGATAATGTTTCATCAGGTTGTATCTTCATCCTCTTCTTACAAGGGGATATTTGAACACAATTCAGTAATCGAACCTCTGTTGTATGTAGATTCACTTTCGGAAATATCTTGTAATGATGAACCGTTTTCTGTACTGGTCTCTCCCGGCATGGAAGAAAGCTCTTTTAATCATATTGTTGAAGCGTATGCTGATTATCCTGAGATGATCCGGTTTTTGAAGTATGAGAGCTATTTGCGTTTTACCAAAGAAGCAGAGATTCAGAATATCAAGCCGGATTCATGGTTTTCGATCAGGAATTATGATAGAATGTTGAAGGAACTATTTTCATAATAATCTATAATAAAAATTTAATATTATATTTTGTGGTAATTTATTATGTTTGACTGCATTGTTATCGGCGGAGGCCATGCCGGATGTGAGGCGGCCCTTGCCAGTGCCCGAAGCGGAATTTCTACGCTTCTTATAACGGGAAATCTTGATACCATTGCCCAGATGAGTTGTAATCCCGCTATCGGGGGTCTTGCTAAAGGGCAACTGGTCCGAGAGATAGATTCTCTCGGCGGAGAGATGGCCCGTGCGATTGATTCAAACGGTATTCATTTCAAACTGCTGAACCGCAGTAAAGGGCCGGCGGTCTGGGCACCACGTGCGCAGGCGGATAAAAAACGATACCAGTTTTACATGAAGCATACTCTTGAGAGACAGACAAATCTGGTCATTATCCAGGATATCGTAAAATCACTTCTTGTAAAAGATAATTCCATTGCGGGAGTTCTTACTGAAAGAGAGAACGAATTTCTCAGTAAGACAGTTATTGTATGTACCGGAACATTTCTTCGCGGCAAAATTCATATCGGATTGTATAATCAGAGAAGCGGACGTCTCGCGGATTTCTCTTCAGAACATCTTTCTTCAAGTTATCTTGATTTGGGATTCAGAGTAGGGCGTTTGAAGACCGGTACTCCCCAGAGAGTGAATTCACGGACAATTGATTTCTCAAAGTGTGAGATTCAGGAGCCTGACGATGAAGCTGTTCTCTTCTCTTTTCAAAAAAACCCTGAACCTCTTTTGCCGCAGAGAAACTGTTGGATCACCTATACCACCGATAAAACACATGAAATAATTAAAAAGAATCTTGATAGATCTCCACTGTATGGAGGCCGCATCGAAGGAATCGGTCCCCGTTATTGTCCTTCGATTGAAGATAAAGTTGTCAGATTTTCTGACAAACCGAGGCACCAGCTTTTTCTTGAACCTGAAGGTCTTGATACTGAGGAGATATATATTAATGGTTTCTCAAGTTCGCTGCCGGAGGATGTGCAGATAGAGATGGTTCACACTCTGCCCGGTCTGGAGAGTGTTCAAATAATGCGTCCGGCCTATGCCGTCGAATACGACTTCGTTCCGCCGGATCAATTAAAGCCGACCCTTGAAACAAAAAAGATTAAAGGTCTTTATCATGCCGGGCAGATTAATGGGACATCCGGCTATGAAGAGGCTGGTGCGCAGGGGTTGGTTGCGGCGATAAATGCATCGCTTTTTGTTAGAGGAAAGGAACAGATTATCTTTTCACGATCATCATCATATATTGGAGTAATGATTGATGATCTTGTAACCAAAGAGATAATTGAACCATATCGTATGTTTACTTCAAGAGCAGAACATCGATTGCTCCTTCGCCACGATAATGCGGATCAGCGGCTGATGAAAATCGGTTTTGAATGCGGGGTTCTCCCTGCCGAAAGATTTGAGCAGATGCTTGATAAGTATAACACTATCGATCACTTCATTTCTCATCTCAAGAGTGTAACCGTGGTGATTGACGAGTCGATCAGCAATGTACTGAAGAACGATAATGAGATGGGCAGAAGAGTTCAGGCGGATAAACTTCTTAAAAGGCCAGAGATCAAAATTGAGGTGATGGCTCAACAGCTTCCCGGTATTGAGAATCTAGGACAGGACTCTTTGAAGGCTGTTGAGATGCAGGTAAAGTATGAGGGCTATATTAAAAACGAAGAAGAACGGATCGAGAGACTCCGGTTGATGGAGGATAAAAAGATTCCACCGGATTTTGATTATGACTCAATTAAGGGTATCAAGAAAGAGACTCTCGAAAAATTGAAGAAATATGCTCCGGTTACACTTGGACAGGCATCCCGACTGAGCGGAGTTGATCCGGTTCACGTTTCATTGATAGCTGTTTTTTTGGAGAAGGGCTCCAAATAGCGGAATTTTCGTCCCGAAGATATTGTCGCCTTTGTTAGGGAAAAGCATACAATTTATCTTGCGGGTTTTCCTTTAGTATTCCCCCCCTCTGATTAGTGACTCATAGGCGTCAAGAGGCGGGTCTTCCTGGTCCTTTGTGTTAATTTCTCTTATCAATGACCATGTCGCCGTTCGTTGGCGACATGGTCGTCATTCATTCTGCCAAATTGAAGAGCTTCGAAATTCACATTTACATACGAGATGTGGAGTGTTCGGTAATTAACAGTCTCTTCCTTCCTCTCCTAGTTTAAATCAGGTTGTCCAGATTCGCATATAATTAATAAGTTTGGGTTATAACTGTACTCGATGCTGCTTTGTAAAGAGACTTAGAAGTGTTCCACGTGGAACACTTCTGGTTCCTGTATATGTTTACGGATATCTTTATGGTTGTTAAGGCCAACAAAGACCTTTCTTAAGTAAAGTCATAAATCAACCGGAGTAGGGGATATTCTGTCCGGGTAAAATCAAAACAATGAATGGAGAATCTCTCTTTATTGATTATGTTTTTGTAAACTCCGGTTGTGCTGAGTGCGTAATAGGTATGAGAGAAGTTGATTAATCGACCAATCTTGTTCTATTCATCCGCTTAAAGATGATTGTTTAAGATGAGAACTCACTTATCTTAAACAATCGTCTCTTTGAAGAACTTATATCTTCGTAATCGAGTAATAACGTTCAATATAGAAGTAATGGTTTTCAATTTAATAAGAGCTGCTGTAAAAGCCACCTCAAGAAAAGTTATCAAAGTGTTATATGGATACCTTTTCAATTAATCATTTCAAAAAACAGTTGTCCAATATCAGCGTCACACCAAAATTAACTCTTTCGTAAGTACAATAACAGAGGCAAAGCCAGTCTCTATGGTTATTTTCAATCCGAGCAGTTTCTTTAGTTAACGATCATTGCTCTGGTTTGATTCCTTTTTGAAAGAATAGTGTCTTGAGCTTTAATATTATGTTACTACAACAGGAGAGAGGTAGTGTGTTTGGGGGATACAATGTTTGAGAATGTGAAGAATTATGATTTAATGCTGAATTATGCGGCAATGATCTTTGAATCAAATAAGAAATTTAACCTCTCTGGGCACAAGACCTATGAGGAAATTAAAGAGGATTTAATCGATAATACTCTGTCTGATCTTCTACCTGGTTGTGTTCCACGTGGAACACTGTTTGCCGATATCGGTACAGGAAGCGGAATACCCGGAATGGTTATCGCGATTGGAAATCCTGAAGTGCAGGGCGTATTGATTGAGGCGAATAATAAGAAAGTAGAATTTATGAAAGAAGTATCCGCTGCACTGAATATTAGTAATGTAACAATCGTTTGTGCAAGAGCGGAAGAATATTGCAAAATAAACCGCGATATGTATGATCTATGTCTCACCAGAGCATTCGGCCCGATATATTACTCAATTGAGTTTGCATTTCCTATTTTGAAAGAGGGAGGGGCTCTCTGTGTTTTCTCGAGAAAAAACGCTTCTGTTCTATCAGATGAGATGAGGAATCACCTGCAGTCTTGCGGCGGTTCTATCGTGAGAGGGGAGGGCAGTGATCTTCGGCTGTTTTCAAGTGAAAGAGGTATAACCCTGTATAAAACGGCTCCCACTCCACGAAAATATCCAAGAAGGTTTCCAGTTATTAAAAGAGAGGCTGCTATGACTATTGAATTCTCAGATGAGGGATGATGTAATTGTAACCAGTAGAATTTACCTCAGACTCCGGGAAGAATAAGCTGTTGCTTCTCAGAATAGCTCTCGTAGATATGATAAGCCTGTTTATCTTCGATGTCATACTCCGAAAAAACGACATCGTCGATAGTATCCATAGCACGTTTCTGATTAACCAGCGAATCAGCTTCCATTGCCTGGAGCGCAAGATCTCGAAGAAGATTGTTCGCTTCTTTGCTGATTCGTCTTATCGGTAATTTTTCAAGATTACCACGCAAAACCTTTACGGTAAAGAAGTTCTTGTCGTAATAGTATTGCATAAGAGTTGAGTTAAGAATTGCGATCAAAGCCTCGGCATGAATCCACTCAAACTTCGGAATAAATCCATTCACATTATTCAGAGTAAAATAACCCTCTCGATCTATCGCAAAACAAAGACGCTTACCGATAAACTTATATAGTACTTTGTTCCTGGCTTCGTAGTATTTAATCGGAGCAACCTGCTGAAGCTGTTCAGGATTGTATTTGAAGTAATGGCCGGAGTAGTTGATTGAATAACGGGAGACATCCTTGCCAACGATGATGGGGTCAGGGGCGTTTTCATCCCGCTGTTTTGTGAGAAACTTCTGATTTGAACCGGTGACAATTCCTAAAAAGAAATCAGCATTGTTTTTTAAAAAAGTGTGGTCGCTAGTTTTAATCTGTTCAAGAAGGTCTCTTTCTTTTGAAGTATAATTGATATTAATGATATTGTTATGAGTCGAGAAGAAGTTTAACTGCTGGATCGACGCCACGGAGTTCTTTAAAACGAACTTTGCAATGTTGTCTGCGACCGGAGTGTTTTCCGATTTTTTTGTAATCACTGTTATGCATGGAGCGTAGACATCCTTGAACTGATCGCCCCATAGTTTTATTTCAGTGATTCTGGTCTGAGTGATCAGAAGGTTTCGGCAATTCTTATGAGCTTCTATATTGAGTAGAGATTCAGGAACAAGAAATGCAATCGTTCCCCCCTCGACCGCAAGTTCCAGCGAACGTTCGATGAATAAAGTGAATGTGTTGATCCCGCTCTTGGCGGAAAAATAGGCTTGCCTGAAATATTTCTTTTCATGAGAACTGAGCCTGCTTCCCCAGGGTGGATTTCCAATAAGAATATTGAAGCGGCTCTCGCCGATATTATTCTGGGAAAAGGACAGCGCATCCTTGTAAAGGAAATCATTCACCGCAATCGTCTTAATCTCATCACAAGGAATATTTGAAATCAGTGAAAGGTTATAACGAGCAATAGCCACCGAGACGGAATCTCTATCGAATCCATGAAGGTTCTTTGTCAGAATTGTGCGGGGTATCTCTTCTTCAGAAAGTCCGGCACTTTTATAAAGTTCGTGTAACAGATGATAGGTTTCGATAAGAAACATTCCAGAGCCGCATGCCGGGTCACAGATACGGATTTTCGACAGCTCCTCTGCTGAAGATACTGCTATCCCTTTCAAAGCTCTGTTCACAATATAGGAGACTATCTCCGGCTCAGTAAAAAATTGACCCTTGATTCGTTTATCGGATTTTGAGGTAATATTCTGATACAGTCTACCGAGAAAATCCTTCTCCAGGTAGGGTTTGGGAATATCTAAAAGCGCGGAAGTCTCAGACAAAAGACTATTGTTTATTATATGTTGTATGGTGTTGTTTATATAAACATCTGGTGAAAGAGAGCTTTTGCAATACAAAGACTCTAATTGATTAAGAAAATACTCCCTTGATTCTGTAGACATCTCTTACCTAGCAATGGGATATGATGAAAGTATCAGTATATCTGGATGTAAACGCCACGAATAAAGGATCCCTGATTGAAAATGGTGAGTTCCCTTACTGCACTTTGAATAAATGGTGATTCTAGCTGAGAGAAATCACACTTCTCCATCCCTCCGACAGGGATGTTCAATACGAGGAAATATATCTCTACATTGATTATCGTTAGAAAGGTAAGATTTGGTTTAATTAGGAATGAAGAAAAATAGAAGGCAGCGGAAAAAATTAAAAGGGAATGGGCTAAGGAGGATACTCCTTCACGAATGAAATTATAAGCCTTCAATAACAGGATATTAATGTTCGGAAATGAGTTCTCAAATTTTTCGAATCACCTAAAATTGATGAGATATGTAGATAGTACTCATTGCAATAAGAAACTGAGCAATGAAGTATAAGGGATAAACAAAAAAATTGGCAATTCTGATTTTCTTTACAAAAAAATCATAGGCAAGAAATCCGTCAGAGATAGTGAAACATATCGCTCCCATAAAAAATAGAGACCGATTAAGAGAAGCATCGTAAAAAGATGCTGATAGACTCATGAAGAAAATTACCGACAAATACAAAAGAACCGGCAGAAAAAGGTTTTTCTGTTTTTTGAAGACAGAGGGAAGAAGAAGAACAGAGATTAGAACATAATAAAGTACCAAGGGGATTATTATAAACTTTGAGGGGAAAATCCCGTTTTGTAAAAATGCGATAGTATACAGAATATGGCCGATAAAGAAACAGATGAGCCCGAATGCAAAATACTTCTCAGGACGGATAAGGAATAAGTCCCCGGAGAGGCCGAAGATCAAACCGGTAAAGACAAGGTATGACGAGAGGTTATCAAGAGATGCTGTAACCAATAGAAGCAGGAGCAGAGAGATAACGGGTATGGGTTTGAATATGAAGAGCAGAACCGGCCTTTTCTCTGCAGAAGCAACAACTGCAATAATAACAAAGATATAAAGTAATATATAGGTAATCAGAAGAGGATTTTTTAACAGAATCTGCATCATTGTCATGAGATACTCCATTGTCATCGGGTTGATTGTCCTTCGAATATACAGGGATACCCGGATTCTGGCAAAAAAAATGAACTAACTGCAATCGCATTGCTTCAACAACGAAATTACTGAGGATTGGATGAAGTATAACTTTGAACCGGCAAAAAACGGATTGCTGACCGCCTATGTTGAGAGCGGGGACAAACGGCAGTATCTGCACAGCAAATTCGTTCCGGAGAGGGAGGGAGACCTCTTTGCCGGGATTGACATAGAAAATAACGTCGTCGTGCTTTTCGGACTCTCTCTTGGCTATCACCTCTGGGGAAGGGAAAATGTCAGAAAAAAATGTTCCCACCTCTTCATTGTTGATCCGCTGCCTTTTTGTGAGCAGAACAAATCTCAAAAGGATCTCTCCTGGATTTTCTCTGAGAAGGTCACTCTCCTTTGCGGGATAAACGAAAATGATGCGGTGAAAGTGATAGCAGAAAAAGCTGTATCGGTTGGATCCAGCCTTCAGATTGTACGGCATGCCGCTTCTGTGAATATCTTTAAAAACTATTTTGTTGAGTTGGAAAGACTTCTGGTTGAAGGAATTTCACAGATGGTTTCGGCAAATAAAACCCGAAACCATTTTGCAAAACAATTCTTCAGAAACGGCTGCAAGACCCTGCAATGTATTCGGGGGGCGAAAGATTTCGCCTTGCTGAAAAATAAGTTTGGTGAGTTTGAGGCGATCGTTGTTTCTTCAGGCCCATCCCTCGATACCTTTGTAAAACAGCTCGCCAAAATTCAAAGAGATCTTTTCATAATCGCGGTTGATTCAGCCATTCCTGTCCTGGCAAATCACGGTATAGACGCCGACATTGTTGTCTCGGTTGATCCGCAGGTGTGGGTAAGTGAGCATTGTCAAAAGACCCGTGCTGTTCATATAAGGGCCTTTACCGCGTATCATTCGATGCGGGGGGAAGGAGAATCTTTCATTATTATGAATTCGCATCCGCTTTCACAAATCTGTTCAAGAGTCAATAATAGAGATACAATTGCAACCACAGGAAATGTGGCCGGGGATGCACTGAGCTGCGCGCTTATGCTGGGTTTCAAGCGGATATGGATGACCGGGGTGGATTTCTCGTTTCCGCACTATTCGATTTATGCGAAGGGGACAGCCTATTACAAAAGATTTTGCGCCGTCGCCGATCGTTTATCAACGGTTGAATCGAAGGAGATGGAATATATACGCAGAGGCAGGAGTGTGACGGAGAAGGGGGTTCATACAAGAAGAGCATTTCTTGATTTTAAAGCGAAGATGGAAAGCCTGATTGAGCGATGTGATGCTGAAATATTTCATCTGGTGGGGGAGGGCCTTCCGGTAAACGGTAGTCATGTTGTCGGTGAGATTGAACTGGAACAATTGTTTTCTGGGACGAAGCTTTGTGATGATGCTTTATCCGGAAGAGGAGTCAACACCGAATTACAGGAGAAATCTTCGGGACAAACCGTGGATTCGATTAATTCTGAAAATTGTAAGAAGAAAAGATTTCTTTCCAGCGTGGTATCAGGAATCCCCCCGCTTTTCGAAGATGCCATTTTACGGGAGAATTTTTTTACACTTCTTAGCGGCAATGAGATTCAAGAACAAATTTTTGCAGAATCCGGTGTTGATAAGGAAAGATCGGCGCGGGTATTTGACTATTTTGTAAGAGGCATAAAAGAATGAAAGTCGCAGCGGAAAGAAAATTTTCCGCCGCGACTACTCCGGTTATCAGGCAAAAAGAAGATCTTTGTAATAGATATCGATATCAAATCCGCCGAGACTGCTTTTGAATGAGAGGCTGATATTATCGTAAAGAGCTTTCATAGAAATCGGATCCTCCTCAAATTCGGGGGGGGAAAGTTTGATGTCGTGGCCGACATACTGCAGCTGGTTGACAAAAGTCCCGCTGATGAGATTAGCAATTTCGCCGCTTACATCGCGGACTGCGGATTTTGTCTTTTTTATTTTCTCGTCACTGTGAAAGAATTTCACAAGCTCTGTCACAATCTCGTCGGGCAGGGTGATCTGCATTTCCCCTTCAAAGGTTCCGTTCATCTCGATCCACACAAAATGATTTTTTTTCGAAGATTGTGCTTCAGTCACTTCCCGGATTTCGGTATCAGAAAGGAAGTTATTAAAAATATGAAGGACGGCTCTTTCAAGGCCTTTGTTGTATTTTTTTCTGAAATCGCTCATGCATTCCTCTATTAGATAGATAAGGTGGAAAAAGATATATTTCTGCTAATCAGACAAAGATTACTTGATTTGTAAAAACGATGATCCAGCATTCTTCGTTTTTTTGTCACCACTGGATACCGGCATTTTCAACCAACAACAAATGTAAAATGCTGTGCACACCACCGTTTGTACCCAATTATTTGCGCGCAGCGTCGTAAGGTATCTCAAACATCCTTTTGGGACATAATGATTTTCCAGTTTTTTTTTTCAACTTTGAAAAAGATTATCTGTTTGTAAAAAAGAGCAAAAATCAATAAAAAAGGGATCCTAAAAAGAAGATCCCTTTTGAATGGAACTAGTAATCTAAATAGACAGAATTCACGAATCGTTCAGTGCGCTCCGTAAGAAATTGTAGTTGGTAAATCATGCTGGAGCGCATAAATAGAGCGGATCATAAAGTGAACAGCTATAGGTGCATCAAGCTCGTTTTCTTAAAATCAGGAGTGAAGAGGACCCCCCGGCGATAAGTAGTGCTGATGCGATCCCGATAGGAAGGTAGGGTATCGGGTTTTGCTTACGGGCTTTTTCCAGTTTTTCGGATACCACAAGATTGAACTCCTCTGGAGTTGGTTTTGCAGAGAGTTGAATATATTCTGCCTGAAGTATCTCAGCAAGTTCGGGGGCATTGGTTTTTTCCCCAATCCCGGAGACAAAAACAGTCCATCCTTTTCCCTGGTAATATTCTCTGGCATTCGTAAAATAACTGTCTTTAAGGCCGTCTCTGTAAGGGCTGAAGGCGGGCGGCTCATTGAGTCCATCGGTCATGAAAAAGACTATTTTGTTTGTCTTTGAATCTGAATTGGCAATCGAATACTTTGTCATTTCAATAACTGCATTTGTTAAGTCTGTGTATCCTCCGATTGGCTGAACCTTGTCGAGAAGAACATCGATGGATTTGGGGTCAGATTCTGCGGGAAGGGTTCCAATTTCGTAGAACTGTCCGTCAAAGGAGAGAAGGTGTATGCGGTCTCCCGGGTGTGCGATAACATGAAAAACCTGATCCCGCACATAGTCTTTAATGGCCGGCATTGCCTCGCGAATACTGCGGGACTGGTCGACAACAATTATAATCTCGGATTTCTGAGCTGAATAGATCTGTGTCGCAGTTAACAAAAAAAAGATGAGTGCTGCTGAAGTTGATATTTTTTTCACGTGCTATACCCCTGTTTTCTTTGTTTTTAATAATCAAGCTCTGTTTTCAGGCCGAAATAATTATGAGGGCGGTTAAAGAAACCGGCGGCTTCACACACGATAAATCGCATAACGCTGTTTATCTTCTTGTTTCTGCCCCAATGAATTCGTCCAGAGCCAATTAATTAAGTCTTGATTCTCATAAATTATCGGCATAAAAGAAAAAATACATTCAATAGCTGATACTATCCTGCTTAAACATGAGAATCCGCTGAACGAATTACGCTATTAAGCAATAATTGTTCAGATTACGCAAGTGATTAATTGACTCTATCATGTCAAAAAATGATTAATAAAAGGTTTAATACTGTCAAAAGGATAGGCCTTTTGCCACAGCAGGGGGAATCGTTCTTTCCCCGGGAGAGATTGGAAAATTTTGAAAATTATGTATATTACAGGGGGGGACTTGTTTAAAGTGATCTGAAGTGAGAAGCCAGGTCAGGTAAAATTTCCTTTTAACCGGCATCCGAATATAATGACGAATCAGCGGGTCGCAATCGGGGGTGTGCATGGTTTCGGGAGAATGGAGTGCAAGATTTATTTGGCCATATTAGATGTATCAGATGTATTAAGAGGTGAACTTAATTAATACCGGAGAAGTGTGATGAGGAACAGACTTAAGTGCAGAATATTTCAGAGATATTTAGCAGAGGTGAATTTCTTCTCTCTTATATTTATCATCTGTACACTTCTCTTATGCGCAGTTACGGCCTGCGGCCGGTCAGATCTCTGGGAAATTGCAAATTCTAAGGGAACGAATCTCTCTGCAGCAGTGATATCGCTGAACAAAACCACGACTACGATTGCCATAGGCTACTCAGAGTTCCTGTTTGCGATAATTACGCCTTCTCAATTTGCCGATACCCCGGTAACATGGGAGACAGATAATGAAACTGTTGCGTCAGTAACTGCGGGAGGGGCTGTCACCGGCGTTGCGGAGGGAGTTGCCGTTATTACTGCAACAATTGAAGGAGGTATTAGCGCTCGGTGCGAAGTTACGGTTATTGACAAAGGATATGCTGGATCAATAACGGTAACCGTAAGTTATAGCGGTTCGCTCGGAAGCGTCAGCGCGGACAGTCCCATATTAGTTGCTTTATCGAACAAATATTTCGATAAGGGAATTCTTCAGGGCTCAGTGCTTACTTCATCGGGATCCTCGTGTACTTTTCTCAATCTTTCACCCGGTTCGTATCAGGTCATTGCGATCTATGATGTAGATAATGATATGTCGTTTTCAGATAATCGATCGCCTGAGCCTACCGATCCCATTGAGGTGTACGACAACAAACAGGCGGATTTCATGAGCGGCTCAATCGATGCGACTGACATAATCGTCGATAAGAGCAACGTCGCTATTACTATTGATATGGATGATTCACTGTTGAATATTCTTGAGTTCACTTCAGCATCGGTGGCAATTGATGGTTCTTTCGGGGAATGGGCTTCAATACCCGCAGCGGCAACTGACGAGCAGAACGATTCGTTGGGCGGTTACGCAAACGACGATCTGGAATACGTGAAAGTCGCCAGCGATACGGACAATTATTACTTCATGATAAAGATGTACGAGGATTTCAGTTCAAATTATGACGGAGCTTTCGGAGTTTATATCAACTACGCAATCGGATCCTCATTGACCACCCTTAATGAATTCTCAGTTCGGTGTTATTGGAATGGATTGGGTGAAATACAGGGTGAGGTCTACGGGAATCCCGATGATGTTCATTTAAGCGGATCATTGCCGTCGTTGGCAAAAATCGGGTCGGGAGCAGAGGCCTCTTGCGCAGAGATCAGGATTCCCAGATCGATTATTGGAAGCCCCTCGAAAATACAGGGCGTTTATACATATTTTTACAATCAAGGCCTGAATAATACGGGCAAGGAAATGGCGGATAGCATAAAATCATTCAGTGAGAAATGATCGCAATTATTAGGAGATAATAGACCTGTTGCATAACTGATTAAATGAAGCCATTGGCCCCGCCTCCGGCGGGTCGAATGGCTTCTGATTATCAGCTTTGCAACAGGTCTAATAAGCACGGCGGAGGAAGTGATGAACGATAGAATATCTTCGAGATCAAAGAAGGCAAGATTAAAGATTTCGGCGGTATACTGCGTGTTTGCAGCATTTCTGATTCTGCTGTCATGCGATAATGCGCAAGAGAAGAGCGAAATTATTGCCGTTACCGGTATTCAAATCAATAAAACAGAAACTGTTATCGAAATCGGCGGCAGCGAAAAATTGTATGCTGCAATACTTCCCTCGAATGCGGCAAGTACAGCGATGACATGGAGAAGTGATAACGACGCTGTCGCTGAAGTCAGCGAAGAGGGTCTGGTTACCGGTGTCGCTGCAGGTAACGCTGCCATAACAGTAAAAAGTGAAGAGGGAAATTTTGAGGCGAGTTGTCTTGTGGTGGTCGCTTCTGAGAGAATTGCGGTTACAGGCGCGAGTCTTGATAAAACATCCCTCACTCTGCAAACTGGCGAAACAAGCGACCTTCATGTGTCAATTTTGCCGATCTTTGCAACTAATCAGAATGTTACGTGGTCCAGCAGCAACTCATCGTTAGTAACTGTGGATCAGGGAGGAAAAGTTGCGGCGGCCGCCGAGGGAAGCGCGACGGTTACGGTTACCACCGAAGACGGAGGCTTTAGCGCGAGCTGCGCAGTGACGGTTCCTTACCGGTATTCTGTGACATATTATGGAAACGGCAACACAGGGGGAGCGGTTCCCGTTGACAGCGGGCGGTATACTGCCGGAGAGTCCTTTACAGTGAAAGATCAGTCAACTCTTGTGAAGAGCGGATATTCTTTTGAATGCTGGAATTCAGAATCAACCGCTGCTGCGTCAGGCAGCTGGTATCTGCCGGGCAGATCGATGACGATGCTTACGGGAGGTCTGAATCTTTATGCGATCTGGTCGTTAGCGAAATGGGGCCTGGCCGCAACGACTGCGCCGAGCAGCTCTGAATTCACCGATGTGTCTCTTGACCGTGTTGGGTACGTGTACTCGGTCGGTTCGATTACGGGTATGGGAAATGCCTTACCCTTTGTTTTTGGTTCTCAGTCAGTGACGGGATACAATTCAACGCTTCCCAATGCGCTGATAATAAAGACCGACCCCTCGGGAAACACCCTGTGGGCAAGAAGCACGATGGCTGCCGCTGAACGTTCTGTCTATAATTCAGTAGCGGTGGATAAAAGCGGCAATGCGTATGCAGTAGGATACCAATATGGAACAGATCCGGTTCAATATGGAACGACCGTCTCTGTCAAGGGAAACAGTACGAGTAATTCGGTGATTGTGAAGTATGACAGTAACGGTAATGCACTTTGGGCCAGAAGTGTGATCGGTTCTGGAAATTCTATGTATAACTCGGCGGCCGTTGACTCCGATGGTAATGTTTATGCGGCAGGTTATCAGAATGGTAACAGTACTTTTGATTACGGAAATTCCAAATCAGCCCAGTCAGCTAGCGTTAATACTGGTAATAACGCCGTTGTTGTAAAATATGATAAAGACGGGAATGCCCAGTGGGCAATGGTCGCAACTTCAACACTTTATACAACATCGACTTTCAACGCCGTAATAGTGGATGGTGATGGTAATGTGTATGCGGCTGGTAATCAAGCATCGTTGTCGGATAATCCGGTTACATTTGGATTAAGCACCACGAAACAAATTATCGGTGTATCGAATTCAAGTAATGCCGTAATTGTAAAGTTGAATACTACAGGAGAGGCTAAGAGTATCTCAGGATCGGTTTGTGCAAGTGATACTGATTCTTCATCGTTTTCCTCAATAGCTTATGACGGATCGGGTGGCATTTATGCCGCCGGCTATCATAAGGGAACCGCTAATTATACGTATAATTTCGGAACACTAACGGCAAAATTTTCAGGAAATAATGCCCTTCTTGTGAAATATGACACCGCTTTAAAGGCTCTATGGGGAGATACTCCCCTGTCTGCTTCTGGTGCATCGGTATTTTTAGGTGTTGCCGCCGCCGGTTCTGAAATATATGCGGCAGGATATCAGAATTTGACCGGTTCTTTTTGGTATGGTTCAGAAGAGGTAATCGGCTCAAACAGCGGCTTAAACAGTATCGTAATAAAATACAAAGACGAGGTTATCAGCGGGGTTAATGTAGGAACGCCCCAGTGGGGAATTTCAACGACTGTGGGTACACAAGACTCAAGATTCAACAGTGTTGCTGCAAAATCGACCGGTGTATATGTAGCCGGTAACCAGAAAGGATTAGGACCCTATGAATATACATATAATGATGGTTTCAACCCATTCAGTCTGAACAGTTATTTTGCGAGTAATAACAATGCCGTTCTTCTGAAATTCGCGCCCCGATAGCAGGACGGCAATAATCTCTTTACAAATCCACCCCCCGTTTTGAGAATCACAGCGTATCTCACCCGAGAAATTGCGCGGCAGGAAGTAATTAACCATGACACATCCCCTTCTTGATTCACTCAACGAAAGTCAGAAAAACGCCGTCACTTCTACCGACGGCCCTCTGCTGATTCTTGCCGGCGCCGGTTCGGGAAAGACCCGCGTCATCATTCACCGTATCGCCTGGCTGATAAAAGAGAAGAACGTTCCCCCCTTCAAAATATTCGCGGTGACCTTTACCAATAAGGCTGCGGCCGAGATGCGCACGCGAATATCGCAGATTATCGGTTCGGGTGATCAGGTCTTTATCAGAACATTCCACTCGTCGGCGGTCACGATTCTGCGCCGCTTCGGTTCGGCGATCGGGCTGGACAGCTCTTTCTCAATTTATGATTCAGCCGATCAGGAGGCGGTCATCAAAGAGATTCTCGTGAATCTGAAGGTGGATCCTAAAAAGGTGCGGCCTGCGTATATTGCCTCGGTCATATCGGGTATCAAAGACAAGGCGGATACCGCCGAGGGCCTTGACCCGGCCGCTCTCTTTCCTGATAATTTTCATTTCAATTTTGCGGAAGTCTACGAGCAGTACCACCGGCAGCTGAAGGCCCGCAACGCTCTTGACTTCAATGACCTTCTTCTGTGGACCTACCGGCTTCTGAAGCAGAGCCCCGAGACGCTGGATCATCTTCAGAACAAGTGGCACTACTTCATGGTCGACGAGTACCAGGACACCAACCGTGTGCAGTACCTTATAATCAGAACGCTGGCATCAAAAACGAAAAATCTCTGCGTGGTCGGCGACGATGACCAGTCCATCTATTCGTGGCGCGGCGCCGATATCCGCAACATACTCGATTTCGAACAGGATTACCCTCAGACAAAAGTGGTGACGCTGGACGAGAACTACCGCTCGACGAGCCAGATTCTGGACTCGGCCTACGCGGTGATCAGCAACAATGTCGAAAGAAAAGAGAAGCGAATTCATTCGGTGCGCGGGCCGGGCGAACGCCCGGTGATATGCAGCGCCAACAATGAATACGGCGAGGCCGAATTCGTCCTGTCAAAGATCGAGGCGCTGAAGTACTCACGCGCTTTAAAGAATTCGAACTTCGCGATCTTCTACCGCACTAACGCCCAGTCGCGTATTTTCGAGGATCAGCTTCGCCGGCGCAATATTTCGTACCGCCTCGTGGGAGGCCTCAAATTCTACGACCGTAAAGAGATCAAGGACATCGTCTCGTACCTGCGCTTCATCAATAATCCCTTCGATACGAACGCGCTGCTGCGCATCATCAACACCCCGACCCGCGGTATCGGAGACAAGAGTGTCGAGAATCTTCGCGACGCCGCCTACACCAATCAGATGAGCGAGTGGGAAGTTATCGACAAAGAGATTGCGGTGGGGGGAAAGACACCGAAAGGTATTGCCCCTTTCAGAGAGCTTATCCACAAACTTATGCACATGAACGCGGATGTGCCGACGCACACAAAGCTTTCTGAACTGATCACCACCGTGATCAAAGAGACAAAGTATCTCGACTCGATGTCGGGGGCGGATGAGCACGAGAACACGATGCGCAAAGAGAACCTCGGGGAACTGATCAATTCGGTGATCGAGTACGAGGAGAGATCGGAATCTCCCACCCTCGCGGAATACCTTCAGGAGATCTCGCTTTTGACCTCTGAGGAGAATCCGGTCGGCGAGGAGAACGATCCGACAAATTTTGTCACACTCATGACCGTGCACAATGCGAAGGGCCTCGAGTATCCCGTCGTATTTCTGACTGGCATGGAAGAGGGAATTTTCCCCCACTTCAATTCGCTTGAGAGCGAAGCCCAGATCGAAGAGGAACGCCGCCTGGCATACGTGGGAATCACGCGTGCCAAAGAGATGCTCTTCATCTCATCGGCGCGGCTGCGAAGATCGTACGCGGGCAACCCCACCTATCAGGAGGTCTCGCGATTCGTTCAGGAGATTCCGCAGGAGCTGGTGGAAAACGAAGAGTACCAGAGCGAAGGCTTCTTTCGTGAAGAGGGTTTTTCGGGGTCAGGCTTCTCGTCGCAGCGCTCATCTTTTCAGAAAACCGCTTTCGGCTCGTCAGGCGCATCGAGAGATAAGATAGACGAGTATCGCAAACGGTTCAGTTCGGGCGCTTCGGGAGGCGTCTCAAATGAAGCGCGCATCGCGGACTTCAAAGAGAGAATGGGGGAAAGCGGAGATAAGGATAAGGTCTACAGAGAATTTGTTCCTGCGCGCGACGGGGGATCGGATAAATTCAAGCCGAAAGACCGCGTCGTACACCCCCGCTTCGGGTCGGGCACCGTCATCGCCGTCAGCGGAAGCGGCGACAATGTCAAGCTCACGATAAATTTCGCCTCGGCGGGATTAAAATCGTTTCTTGAAAAGTACACCCCCCTTGAGAAGGCAGAGTAGGACTTCCCCCCCCTGCCCCATTGCTGCGGTCTATGAAATTGAATTTATTGTGGTGACCATAACATCACCTTAATTCTCAAGAAGAGATCGTACTCTGCGCAGAACACTCTTCCAGGGTCGGGCTTCGATTGCGGGGATACCGTTTTTTGCGCACTCGGCCTTTATCCATTCGCTGTATCTCCAGCTTTGATGAGCGCGATCGAGCTGCAGTGAATTTTCTCTTAACTGATAATTCTGAAGTATCTGCTCTTCGCTGCTTTCGGTGATGAAGATCGATCTTACTCTTTCGTTCTCCCTAAAATTGGTAGCTAATGAAGGGGATATGAAATCACCCTCCAGAATTATCGGCGCGTTGCTTTCGAGGTGGTTCATCACGACGAGCTCAAGTGCCCTGGTCATCGCATCGGCGTAGTTGATGATGATCTGAAGTCTCTCGTCCGGAGTCATCCGTTCGATCTCTTCAGAGTGCGTATTCCAGAAGTGAATTGCCGGCTGCTCTTCGGGGGTTGTCATTTTTTCGAGAATTACCTGAAAATCGTCCACCTCGGTGATGCCGATATCATAGCAGCGTGAGAGGGGGTAACTGATGCTGCTTTTCCCGACACCGCTCGCCCCTCCTATAAGAAGCACTGTCCATTTACGCTTTGGTTTAATCAGCATTGATCTGACCATCCATTATTTGATAATTTATCGGCACCACACTGCAATTTAAGAGAGGAGTAAACCAGTCATTCAAGGTGATGGCGTTGCCGGAATGACTATTACACCGCCTTGCGCATGCGCTTCGGATGGATTAAGCCACCACCCCTGTTGCAAATAGGCGGCTAATAATGATCCGAGAAATTACATACCAATGCAGTTAAACTTTTAACAACAGAGAAAAATGAAAATCAGAAAAGCCATATAGATTAAAAAAGTTGAAAAAGGAGGGCATCAAACTACCCTGCTACAAAGAAAGCAGATGAGCTATCTACACCATCAATGAGACAATAGAGATTTAATATGACCATAGAACAGATACTCAGACAGCTGCAGTCGGCGCGCAGCGCCTACTATAACGGCGATGCGATAATGAGCGATGCAGAGTTCGACGAACTTGAAGATAAGCTGCGCGCGCTTGATCCGCAGAACGGATATTTTTCTGCGGTCGGGACTTCCCCCGACGAGGAGGTGAAAAAGATCACCCACCCCGAGCCGATGCTTTCGATGCAGAAGGCCAAGAGCATCGCAGAGCTTCAGAAATGGGCGGAAAGGCTCGCACTGGAATCCCCCCGCGGCTATTGCGTGCAGCCGAAGATTGACGGCCTTTCGGCAACCCTCTTCTACAGAAACGGAAAACTCGAATACATTGCCACGCGCGGTGACGGAATCTCGGGCCAGGATGTGACCCACTTGTCTAACTACCTCTGCGTACCAAATGAAATCTCAATTGCTGCAGAAGAGTGTGAAGTTCGCGGCGAGCTATACCTGCCCAAGAATACCGAATTCGATACGCAGGGAAAGCCTCTGCGAAATAACTGTGTGGGTCTGGTCAACCGCAAGGAGAATCTTGAGGATCAGCGCCACATCCGTTTTGCTGCATACCAGATCACCGGAGATAATTCTATCGAGCTTGAATCTGATATCTTTCCGCTTCTTGAAAAAATGAAATTCTCTGTGGTGCCGGTAAAAGTATTCGCGACCATAGAAGAGATAGCGCAATACTATGAGCTTTATCTGACGAAGATTCGCGAGGAGTGGCTCTTCGAAACCGACGGCCTCGTCGTGACGGTGAACGATCGGACTCTTTTTGACGAGATCGATTCGCGCTGGGTGCTCGACCATCACCATCACTACGCGATCGCGCTCAAGCCGCCGGCTGAGGCACGCGAGACGAAGCTGCTGTCGATTCAGTGGCAGGTGAGCCGTCAGGGCAACGCGATACCCGTGGCTCTCTTTGAGCCGGTGTCGATCGGCGGGGCGAAGATCTCCCGCGCTTCGCTGTCAAACGCGGAGACGGTACGGCGTATGGATGTTCGTGCGGGCGATACGCTTCTGATCGAGCGGGCGAATGACGTGATACCCTACGTGCGTGATAATATTTCGGCGCGCTCGCGGGGGGATGCCAATCCCTCACTGATAGAGATCTGCCCCTCCTGCGGAAGCTCTCTCGTCACATCGGGAGTCCATCTGAAGTGCGAAAACCGTGAGTGCCCCGAAACCAATATTCAGAAGATCCTCTTCTGGGTGCGCCAGTCCGGGATGGAACAGATCGCCGAGGCGACAGTACGGCGTCTCTACGAGAGTAATCTCATCCGCACCATTCGGGATCTGTATCACATACAAGAGTCTTCGATCGCCGCACTTGAGGGATTTGCCGAGAAGAAGACGAAGAGTTTCATCAAAGAGATAGAAAAGGCGCGCTCGATGAGCGCGGCTGAGTTGATCGCAAAACTCGGCATCCCCCTGGTGCAGAAGAAGGCGCTGAAAAAACTGAAAATCGAATCTATCGATGATTTCAAATCGTTCAATAATGACGGGTACATCATCGGGCAGAATATCATAAGCTGGCGCGAGACCCCCGGAAACCTCGAGCTGCTTGAAGAACTCGCGGCCGCGCTTGATATTACCGCGGCACAGACAGCCGTTAAAGGAAAAGTCTGCATGACCGGCTCAGGGCCGAAGCCGAGAAAAGAGCTTATCAAAGATATTGAATTGCGGGGATACGAGTTTTCAGAGACGGTGACCGCAGATACAGCGATTCTTTTGAGTGATGACCCGCAGAGCACCAGCAGCAAGACGGCCAAGGCGCGAAAGCTCGGGGTGGAAATCAAGAGCTATGAGGAGTTCTTATCCTGAAGAAACCATGACCGCATTGCCGGTGACAATTTAAGATCAGCAAAAATCGGAGAGAGTTTATAATGCCAGTAGGAAATATCGTTAACGGAGTTCTGATAATTGTCGGCAGTGTAGTCGGGCTCATTTTGAAAGACAGGTTTCCAGATAAAGTGAAATTGATGATTTTCCAGATGCTCGGGATCTCCACTTTGATCATCGGTATACAGATGACCTTTCAGGTGAAGGATATCGTTATCGTCATTTTCAGCCTGATTATCGGCGGCATCATCGGCGAGGTCATCGACATAGAAAGGTACTTCGAGAGATTGGTGGATAAGATCAAAAATTCTCTGGGGGTATCCTCACACTCTTTCACAGAAGGTTTTGTCACTGCCAGCCTCGTCTACTGCGTAGGTTCGATGGCGATCATCGGTTCTCTTGATGAGGGCCTGCGCAACGATCACACCGTTCTTCTGACAAAGGCGGTGCTGGACGGCGCCCTATCGATCGTCTTTGCCGCAACCTACGGAATCGGCGTGCTCTTCTCTTTCATATCGGTGGTGCTCTACCAGGGGAGCATTACCCTGTTTGCAAAGATGTCAGAATCTTTTTTTACCCCTCTTCTGATTGCGCAGCTGACCGCAACAGGCGGCGCAATGGTTGCCTGCATTGGCATAAATCTTCTTGAGATAAAGAAGATCAAAGTGGCTAACGTACTGCCGGCGATGATAGTAGTGGTGATTTTAACTCTGATCTTTGTGAAATGAGTAGAAAGAGACTTATCTATTTCGCCGCTCCGCTTTTCAGTAATGCGGAAAAATGGTATAATGAAACCATTGTAAAAGGGATCGAATTACTCGGCTTTTCTGTTTTTTTACCACAACGGGACGGTGTCGATCGAAACAAGCCGCCTTACGACAAGATGGAAAAAGATGATCGGCGTGCCGCGTTATTCGCTCTAGACAGAGAACGGATTTATGAGTCTGATATCTTTCTGTTTGTTCTTGATGGAAGAATTCCCGACGAGGGTGCCTGTGTTGAACTTGGGATGGCGTATACCCAGAAAATCCTTCAAAAAAAACACAAAAAAATAATAGGTCTTCAGACAGACTCTCGAGCTGCATTTGTCGGGGGAAAACTGAATCCTATGGTTAAAGGCGCCTTTGACGAGATCTTTGATAGTGAAGAAAAGCTAATGGGTTTTCTTACACAATACCTACAAGATCGAGAATAATCACTCCCCTGCCCCGAGTGCCCTCTGAAATGACTCCCTGATTTTCAGCTCATCAAAATCCTTCACATTAGGGATAATCCCTCCGGCCATGTCTGCATGGCCTCCGCCGAAACCTATACCGTGAAGTATCTCTTCAACAATCTGTGCTGCATTCCATTCGGGGTTTTCGCTGCGAACAGAGAGATTGATCTTTCCCCCGTTATTGGCGCACAGAACTACAAAGAGGGCCTCTTCGAGCGAGAGAAAGAAATCCCCCAGAATGCCGAGAAGATTCTGGTTGCATCCCTCCGCAAAATAGCAGAAGCAGAAATTGCCCTTGATATACAGCGCTTCGATCGCGCGCTTATAAAAGGAGAGATCCTTCACCTGTATGTAGTTGCGAAGAATTGAACTGACAAGCCGCATGTCGCAGAGGGTATACAAAGAGCTGTACGCCTGTACGTCGTTCGCTGAGACATCCCTCGTAAGAAGCGCCGTGTCCATATTGAGTCCGATCATGAGCGCGGTAGCGACATCGCGGTCGGGAACAAGCCCGGCCTCCTTCCAGTACTCGTATATAAGCGTCGAGCACGCACCGTATGAAGGGCGTATATCGACGAATTCGACTGATTCGGGACATTCGACTTCGTGATGATCAATGACGGCAATCTCCTGCCCTGGAAGATCCGTGACATTTTTTGCACCCTTGCATCCGTCTATGACGATGATGAGATCAGATTCATTGAGGTCAACACTCGCGGCTTTTGACAGGGGGATGCCGATATGTTCGATTGTGGAAGTCAGGGACTCGCGCTGAATCTCGCCTTCATAAATAATTCTGGAATCAATCAGGTGACTTATAAGCAGCCGGTGAAGGGCAAAGGCGGAAGCGACCGCATCATGATCGGGGAAGTTGTGAGTCTGAATAAATAGACGACCACGTTTTTGTTTGATAAATTGCAGAAAAGTATTCATGTTGACCTCCAAGTGAAAAGCCCGATTAACCTGGTTTTTATGAGAAAAAATCTTTTTCCTGGTTGTTGTAAATAACAACCAGGAAGCCCTCTACATCCTTGAATGGGAACTTTATCTTAAATTTTAGCAAGAAGAAATCAAGTCTCCCTTAAGCGGGGCAAACAGGATATCAGATATACCCGCAATCCTGAAAGAGCAAAACAAAGGAGATTCAATCAATGAAAAGTTACCGTAAGGAACTCTGGTTTAACACTACAAATCGATTTGAATTTATCAATATCACCCGCGATGTCGAAAATACCCTTCACGAGTCGGGAATACAGGAGGGGCTCTGTCTGGTAAACGCGATGCATATTACGGCCTCTGTCTTTATCAACGACAATGAGGGCGGCCTTCATCATGATTATATCGAGTGGCTCGAAGAGCTGGCGCCGCACGAACCGATTTCCCGATATCAGCATAACCGCACGGGGGAGGATAACGGCGACGCCCATCTGAAGCGGCAGGTGATGGGACGTGAAGTCGTGGTCGCCGTGACGAAGGGGGAATTCGACTTCGGCCCCTGGGAGCAGATTTTCTACGGAGAATTCGACGGACGGCGGCGCAAGCGCGTTCTGGTCAAGATTATCGGCGAATGATTCTGAGCGCGCTTATATTCTGGCTTTATAAAGATTACTGTTGAAAACGATTGAATAGGATAGACCCGGTCTGTTTACGAGGGTCAGCTCGGCTTTCAGCTGATGAGCCGCAATTGTATAAATGGTCTGCATACCGATCGATCTGGAAGTAGTGATGTCAAAATTATCGGGGAGGCCGACTCCATCGTCACTGTATTCAAAGCAGATTCTCTCACCCTCTTTCTTAATTCTAATCATTATCTTGCCCATCCGGTTATCAGGAAAAGCATACTTAAACGAATTGGTCAGCATTTCGTTTAAAATAAGTCCGCAGGGAATGGCAATATCAATCAGAAGGGCAATCTGGTCAATCTCCTGATCAATCATTACGTTATAAGTGACATGATGATTGCTTTGAGCGATCAGGCTGACCAGCTCACTTACGTATAGGCGCAGGTCAACCTCTGATAAATTTCCGCTTTTATAGAGCATCTGATGCACCAGCGCAATAGCCTGGATCCGGTCCTGAGTCTCATGGACAACCTGGTGAACTTCTTCGGAGGTGCTGGTCATTGACTGAAGTGTCAGCATAGAGCTTATCACCTGCATGTTGTTTTTTGTGCGGTGATAAAGTTCTTTTAGCAGAGTATCCTTTTCCAGAATAGTTTTCTTCAGCGTCTCCATCGTCTGCTTTCTCGCGGTAATATCGTGTGCGATTGCGTAACTCACATCTCGACCGGGCATTGGTACCGAACTCCATTCGAACCAGCGGTAACCTCCCGATTTTGTACGATATCTGTTCTCGAAATGGGCGACGTACTGCCCCGCTTTGACCGCCTGCTGCATAAGCGTACGGGTAGATTCAATATCATCAGGATGGATATAATCCAGAAAAGAAGACGAGAGAATTTCTTCATCAGTATAACCCAGAATTCTTCCGAAAGAAGCATTGATTTTCAAATATTTAAAATTAATTGGATCAACAATACATATCATATCTCTTGAAAGAGAAAACATCAGTCTCAGCTCTTCTTCGGCCATTCGCTGCTCACTAGTATCGTCAAAAATCGTAACAATATAACCCGAAGGCAGTTTAAATATGTAATTATCAACCCAGTATTGAGTTTGTGAATCTGAATACATCTGCAGCGGAAAGAACTCGTCTGATCCTGAAACGAAAACTCTCTTCAAAACATCCAAAAAACCGAACTCGCATATATTGGGTATAGTTCGGGTAATCAGCATTCCGTAGACCTGATCCCGATTGATATGGCAAATCTCTTCGCCCGCCGAATTGATATCCAGATAAGAAAAATCGCTTCCCCCGTTTACCGGCTGAAAAATAGCAATACCGCTTTTAAGATTATCAAAGAGCTGGCGAAAGGTATTTTCGTCTGAATAAATAGGGTGATGTTCCTTGTTTGAATGGGGAGAAAAGCACGCGACAAAATATTCGCACTTTGCGGAGACGGTAAAGATCTTCAGGGTTCCAGAAAGCGGTGTTCCGATTTTTGAGAAAACAGTGTAATTTTTGAGATAAAGGGCTCTGTTTTGATCAACAGAGGTAATGATCTTTTTATAGTCATGGAAAACAGACAAAACTGCGCTACCTATAATCTCACTATCTGTCATCTCCAGTAAAAGGCAGGCTTCTTCGTTAGCATCAGAAAAGCAGGGCTGGTCTTTTTCTGAAACGGGCCATGCAAAAATAGCGGCAGGAATATTCATGATCATCGAATAAAGAAGTTTGTTTTTCTTTGTTATGAGTCGCATTTTCCGGCACGCTCCCTGCGATTGGCACATGATAACTAGGCAGCACTTCGAAAAATACAGAAGAGATAATCGGTGGTAGTTTCTTCCGCAAAAAAATAAACTGCTGCCGGGATATGTATCAGCCGGCAGTACGTTATGTACACCGGCAGTATTGATAATATACTACTTTGTAGAATAATCAAGACTCTGAGGGGGAAACGAGAATAAAAAAAGCGATGCAGTCACATCGCTTTTTTATTCTTCTCATGCGGATATGTTCAATTCAACGCGGCTTCAGTCATCAAGACCCGGAACAGGAAAGTTAAGGCACAATGACTTTACTTCAGCGGCGGTCTTTGCAAGAAAACCCTCGTCGGTATGTTTATCAACAACGGCATTCATCCAGTCAGCGATCTTTTTCATTTCGGCGATTCCGAAGTTGCGGCTGGTTACCGAAGGCGTACCGAGGCGGATACCGCTGGGATCAGAAGCCTTTCTTGTTTCACCGGGAACGGTGTTGTAATTGAGAATGATCCCCGCCTTTTCAAGAGCGACAGCCGCTTCCTTGCCGGTGATATTCTTGTTCGTGAGGTCAACAAGCATCAGATGGTTATCGGTTCCGCCCGATACAAGATTGAATCCGTGGCCGACAAGACATTTTGCAAGTTCCGCGGCATTGGCGATGATGTTCTTCGCGTAAATTTTGAATGAGGGATCGAGTGCTTCTTTTAGAGCAACTGCGATAGCCGCGGTAGTATGATTGTGCGGCCCGCCCTGCACTCCCGGAAATACCGCTTTGTCTATGGCCTTCGCGAATTTCTCTTTGCACAGAATCATCGCGCCGCGCGGGCCGCGTAAGGTCTTATGCGTGGTGGTGGTGACGACATCTGCGACAGGAACCGGATTCGGATGCACTCCTCCTGCAACCAGTCCGGCAAAATGAGCCATGTCAACGAAAAGTATCGCCCCTACCCTGTCCGCGATCTTTCTGAAACGGTCAAAGTCAAGAATTCGCGGATACGCCGAGTGTCCGGCAACGATTATCTTGGGATTATTCTCAACTGCTATGCGCTCGATCTCGTCGTAATTGAGCATCCCCGTGACCGGATCAAGATCGTAATGTACTGCGTTGAAATATTTACCGGTAATGCTGGCTTTTGAGCCGTGGGTAAGATGCCCGCCGTGAGAAAGGTTAAGGCCGAGAATGGTATCGCCTGGTTTGATAAATGCCAGATAGACCGCGAGGTTTGCGGGTGACCCTGAATATGACTGAACGTTGGCGTGTTCCGCGCCGAAGAGCTGTTTCGCGCGGGAAATTGCGAGTGATTCGACGCCATCGACATTTACCTGTCCCTGGTAAAAACGCGCGCCGGGATAGCCTTCAGAGTACTTGTTGTTGAAGATGGAACCGGTAGCTTCAAGAACGGCGCGGCTGGCGTAATTCTCGCTCGCGATCAGGCGGATCGTTTCGCGTTCATACACCTCTTCTTTTCTGATGAGCTCTTCAATCTGGGGATCGACAGTTTTAAGATTTTTCATGGGGAGCCTCCGATGTGTGCCGGAAGCATAGCGCACCCGGCATAATTTGTGCCCAGACGCGCGGCGAACTAACGATCCGCACTCCCCCGGGGTGGCCCCCTTCAGCGTCAGTTATGCGGACGCTTTCATTGTGGATAAGAAGGATAATTGAGTCAAGAAAATAATGAGATTTTACTGAAGTCTATTAGAAAAGAAAGTCGTAATAAAATGAAAACAGGAATAAATTATCGCTGAGAGATTTCTTTTTTTATTGCGTTGTATCTGTCATAAGGATGGTGTTGCCGAAAGATGACGGTACGGCTTCGCCGGAAAATTAAAACGGCGAGGGCAGATCATCCGTACTCCATAGAGTTTTGAGCGATTGTTTTGCCGTGCGATCAGTAGAGTTTTCGGGGGGGGAATTGAGTGAAGATACTTTCCAGAATAAGAACCTTTTTTGTGGAAGGATTGGTATTCGTGGTGCCAATTTTTCTGACAGTTTACATCCTCTCTCTCGCCTTGAAGCTAATCTTCGGACAGGTATCCTCTGCGTTTCTACTGGTTCCCGAGGCCATTGAAAAAAACCCCTACTTTCATTTCGGGCTTCAGATTCTATTTCTCGCAGGTTCTCTGATTTTTCTGATAGTAATCGGCCTTGCGGCACAGACAATTTTCGGTAAAACACTCGGGGTCTTCATCCGCAACATGATTGAAAAGATTCCTGTTGTGAGCACCGTGTTTTCAACAGTTAAAGATTTTGTCTTCGTACTGTTTTCAGGAAAATCCGAGATATTCTCTCATCCGGTAATAATTGAATATCCTTTCAAAGGGCGAAAAGCAATAGGATTCAATACCGGATCATTTGTAATAGAAAATTCAAAAAAGAGATACTGTACAGTTTATATCCCCACAGTTCCTTTTCCGACAACAGGGTTCACTTATATCGTAGAAGAGAAAGAGATTACCCCTTTGGATTATGATACCGAATCAGTGATTAAAATGATTTTTTCTGCGGGAATTCTGACAAAAGCGAAGAAGATAAAGAAAGGTCCGCTGACCGATAACAAACAAGTACAGAAATGAATCCGTCCGGTATAGTACACATCGAAGACGTTGATCTCTCACCAGCTGTTTGAGGATAGTATGATCAAAAAAATGAGAAAATATTTTCTTGAAGGGCTGATTGTAGTTATCCCCCTTTATCTGACCTATCGTTTTGTCAGGTGGGCGCTTTCGTATGTTTATAATTTCTTTCATTTTTCGATCGCTTTTCTGCCAAAAGAATATCGGGACATTCTTCGTGTAGAAATTCTTGTTTCAGGACTCACCGCTGTTGTGGTAATCCTCCTGGTTTTTCTGTGCGGAGTATTTGTGAATACAATTGTGGGAAGAGCCTCTACGAAAATCATTGAGAGAGTACTGACGAAGATACCAATCGTGAATTCTATTTATTCGGCGTTTTATGACCTTTTCGATTTAACCATTAAACAGTCAGGAATCAAATTTTCAAGAGTGGTATACGTCGCCAACCCGAATAATAAAATCTATAGTATTGGATTCGTGACAGGGGTGTCTATACCTGAAGTTTCGGGAAAAGGAAAGCTTCGCCATCTTAATGTTTTTGTTCCGGGAACACCTAATCCGACGAGCGGTTTTTTACTCTGCGTTCCGGAGAAGGAGGTCATTCCGAGTTCTCTTACGATCGAACAGGGAATGAAAATTGTTGTCAGCGGCGGAGTTGTAAAAAAGTAAGAGGCTTATGTCTCTTGAAAAAAACTTGACGTATTTAACTCAGAAATTAATAACAATAAGATTGCTTGGAGCCTCTTTTTTCTGCAAAAACCTTTTCCTTGTGGGCGTAAAAGATGGATCATCTCATAGAAAAAAATGATAATTTCACGCTCATACGCTTCAGCGGATCTCTCGCGAGTGATCTCGAGGAGCAGGTTCGATCAATTTTAATAGCACTGTTTGAAGAATCGAAACAGGGAATCGTCATCGATCTTAAACAGACAGATTTCGTTTCAAGTAACGTTCTCGGACTTTTTTTCTCTCTGTCACGTGTCGCTGAAGGATCACAGAAAAAGATAGCATTCTGCAATGTCAATGAAGAGCTGAAGAAGATTTTCATAATGACAGGTGTTGTCAAACATCTCCATCTGTGTCAGGATGAATCCGGAGCAGTTGATTTTATTACCACAGTGGAATGAGTATTGATGAAAATAATTGCCTGCCTTGGAAACCCGGGAAATCAATACAGAAGAAACAGACATAATGTCGGATTTTTGGTCGGAGATTACATAAAAGCGGATTTGGTCTCTCAGACACAGAAGAAGCAGTGTTCAGCAGAAGTGTATAAAGGGATCATCTTTGATCACGAAGCGGTTTTTCTGTATCCGCAGACCTATATGAATAACAGTGGAAAATCGGTCGCAGAGTACATCAGATATACCAGGAGCGATGTGTCGGATCTGATAGTACTTCATGACGAGTTGGAACTCTCTTTCGGGGATGTTTCTTTAAAGAGCGGCGGCGGTCACAAGGGTCATAACGGTATACGCTCAATAATCGCCGAAACGGGAAGTTCAGATTTTAAAAGAATACGTCTGGGAATCGGCCGACCGCAGGGATCGATGGCAGTTGCGGATTATGTATTATCGGACTTTTCATCAGAAGAGACGGAAAGACTCGAAGAGATGTCTCAGAGGGCTTTTGAGATTTTACGCGACATAATTTAATTACGGCAAAGTGAGGTTTCTGTGAAAAAGGCACTCGTGGTGATGGGAAACAATTTCGAGGAGACTGAAGCGGTTGCCGTTATCGATATTATGAGAAGGGCTAATTTAAAAGTCGTGATAGCTTCAATCGATGAGTGTGAACTTGTCGGCGCTCACGGCATAACAGTGGTTGCGGATACGACTTTGGACAAAATCAATTCCTCTGATTTTGGACTCATTTTCTGCCCCGGCGGACCGGGCACTTCAAGGGTCCGTTCAGATAAAAGGGTCCTGAATATCGTTCGGGAAATATATGCCGCGGGCGGATATGCCGCCGCAATCTGCGCTGCGCCGACAGTGCTTGCCGCAGCGGGTATTCTCGAAGGAAAAACAGCCACTTTTTTCCCGGGATCCGACGATCTGATGGCAGGAGCAGTTCTTTCAAACGCGCCGGTTGAAGTGGACGGAAAAATAATCACCGGCCAGGCCGCCGGATCGGCCATCACTTTCGGCATAACTCTTGTTGAAACAGTACTCGGAAAAAGTGCTGCGGATGAGTTGATCGACTCAATGTACGTACACTGGATGAGATGAGCAGCGTGAAAACGGCTTTTCAAAATTGATACATTTGCCGATATGGTAAAAGACCGAGTTATATAAATGGAGCCCTATTGTGGATTACCGCTTAGTAAAGCAATACCTGAATGATGCAGTTGATAATTTCTATAAATTCTTCTACAAGATATGGGATTTTGGAAAGGCGACTATCGACTGGGTGCTCGCCTTCGGGGATATCTGGTACAACTTCTTTATGTTCTTCATCAATGTCTGGTTGTATCTGTATTACCTCGTCCTGTTTTTTCTTGATAAGTACGCGATGTCAAGCAGCTCGATTGCAATCTGGCGTAAACAGTACACGATGGTTGCTCCCCGGCTGAAAAAAGCCTATAACAGAAATACCGTGAATCCGGTTTCAGGTGCTTACGGAAAAATCGCCAAGAGTGCCGCCGTTTCGATCGGAACCTCTGCACGTACTCTTACAAAAACGGTAACCGGCACAATATCGGATGGTGCGTCCGCGGCAGCCGGAGCAGCTGAAAGCGCGGCCGCGAAGACTGCCAAGACCAGTGTTAATCTGGGCAAGGGCTTTTCTGACGGGGCAAAGGCCTTCGGAGGGTTCTTTGCTTCAATTTTCATCGCAATTTTCAATGCAATCAAACGTTTCTTCTCTTTTATCGGTTCTCACCTGACACCCGTAAAGGAACAGCCGGTGGGGCGCCGAAATCTGATAGAAAGTTATATGCGGGAATACGAAGGAAAGAAGAAGTAGATGAAAGGGCTTCTGCACAACAAAGGCCGCTGGCACCATTTATTTGTTTGCGGGATCGCTGTTTTGTTCGCGGCCGGTCTTCTTATGGCTGCTGATGTTGAAGTTACAAAACGCACAGACGGAACAGAAGTCACCTTTGACAGGATCAACGGAATTAAAACGATAAAAAACAGAGACGGCAGCAAGACGGTTGTTGACCTTAAAGGAAAAACTCCCTACGGAATTGCTATAGAGAATACAGAGAGGATCTTTTATAAAAATGAAAATATAAGTGCTGCACTTCATTATGATTCGTCGAAATCTGATGATATGTTGCAGGACGAGATTCTGGTTTTTTACGATTCACTTTTTGCGGCATTGAAGAATTCTTATTTGAAAAAAACCGTCACAGCCTCTTTTCAGGTAAAGATATCGTATTGCCGTTTTTGTGAACATTCTTTCTGTTACAAAAAAGATCAGCAGGTCTCTGTTGAAATTGAAAGCGGCGGCAGGATTATACCTGTTTATTCTTTCAGCGGACTGAATCTGAATGATAAAATAAAAAGAGAAGAGAGCATTTCCCAAATAGTCGCAAAAGTATCCTCCCTGGCTGCAACGTTCTAGTTGTCACCGCTGACCCGTTGTAATAAATCGATTTTATGAAAAAATGAGAAAAGAGTAGTTCTTCCCTGTGTGCGGGTGATAGTAAAATCTTTACCTTCGAGTCAGAAAACGCGTCTAGTGTTGGAAAAGCGAAATGATACCTTGAACTGGCTGTGCGCAACGGGTATACTAATACCTGAAAGATTATGGCAGCCGGCAGAGATCCGTTACAGTAATCCCCCCGTATTAATGATATTTATCAGAAGAGAGGAATAACCATGAAAGAAGCCATGCCGCAAACAGCAGCTGATCTTGTGAACAGTATCGCTTATTGCGGATTGATATGCAGGCTGTGTTTTCTCAAAGATTCATGTGACGGATGCAGGAGCGCGAAGAATTTGTGCGAGCGCAACCTGTCGGACGAAGGCTGTTATCAGAAACAGTGCTGTACCGATAAGAAATACGACGGCTGCTGGGATTGTGAAAATCTTTACTCCTGCTATGAGGGAATATATTCACTCGGTGAGATTTCCAAAATAAAGGCCTTCGCAATCTGCATTCGCGAGGACGGTAAGGAAAAGTTCATCGCGTACATTCTTGAAAACGAAAAAAAAGGATGGAGCGTCGAAAAGGGAAAAGATTATGACGGAAAACAGATTGAAGATGTGTTGAAAATGCTCAGAGGTGAGTAGTCACTGGGTATTTGGAACAATTGGTTAAAAGCCATAATAATACTACAGCTAAATTTAATTTGAATGACGGTGTGAGATGACAATATTTCAGAAAAATGATGAAGAAAATAAATGCCTTTTTGTGCTGATTCACGGGATGGGGGGAAGCACGAACGACTGGCTCGAGACTGACGGCTACACAAAAGGGGGAAATTGTACCTCGGTATTGAATGAGCTGGGTTATTCGTGGCTGGCGGTCGACCTTTACGGGCACGGGGATTTCAAGGCCGAAGAGAAAGATTTTGATCCCGAGAATGTGATCGACGATTACTGGCCCAAGTTTATTGAACGATCGGTAGAAAATATTCTGCGCGAGATTGATTTGAAAAAGCAGGGATTCAGTGAAGCGGCCATTATCTCCTATTCGGGGGGAAGCTCTGTCGCGGTGAAACTTCTCGAAAAAAATACGATTCTTCCTGTACGTGAGATTCATCTGGCCTCGCCGCTTCCGGACAGCGATAACGACGATGAATATTCGATGCACAACAATCTAGAGGTGTTCGAAAAGCTGCAGGTATATCTGTACAGCGGCGAATATGATGAAGAGGTAGACCTCGAAGAGGTTGAATGGATTTACGATGAGATAGAATGTGTGAAGAAACGCCTCAATGAGTATAATTCAGGACATTCGCTTCCCCTCGTATGGGTTTCAGATTTTAAAATAAACCTGACCGAGCGCTGAGACGCTCGGGGTCACAGGTTGCGCTTGAATCCCTGTTGTCATCAAAGCCAGTCAGTCTCGTCTTTATCGCACTGTGTATCGTACTTGGGCTGTTTCTGATCTATTCGAATACCGGGCGCATAAAACTTCTCTCATAACTTACAACGCATCTCGTTTTATCGGCATACTCGAATGCTGCCAGACAATCCTTGTCTGTAAGTATATCTTTACGATACTCCTCATACTTAGCAAGATTGGGAAAGCTGAACAAAGCATAGGCTAAATTATTTGCGCCTTCTAATGGCATGAAATATCCATGATGCACTCCTCCAAGTCTATTAACAATAGGTATCCACAGCTTACCATACACTTCAAATTCTTTTGATTTATAGGGATCTATTACATACTTCAAGTAACAAGTTACCATTATTTCACCTTTTAATCCAAATTCTATACTGGCGCACACTACAATTACGGGTATAGTAGCTTAAGATTTTTTATAAAGTCGATATTAATTACAAACTTGGTTTGTCTTATACAATTCAATGTTTCTATCAATATACTTTCTATGTTCATCAACATGCGCTGAATACTGAGATATTGCCTCTTCCTGGTTAATCCTGCCCTTTGTGTCATTTATTCCCCCACGTTCTATCAGCGATAAACTATAGAGTTTCACTTATAGTCAGCCGTACAGCCGCAATAATGATACGATTGTGAATCCAAGAGGTTAACTCTGCACAGTAAAAAATTTTCTATCTTTGTGACACAGAAGATAGACGAGGTCGCGCCCTGATTTCAGTGAGGTTGAAACCCCTCCCCCCGGCTGAACCCACTGCCCCGTCATGTAAAAATTCTTGAGACCGGGCAGAGTCTTCTTCATTGTCATCATCATCGTTTTGGGAGTTACCATCCATCCCTCAAATGTGCCCAACCGGTTGCCGGTATATCTTTCAAAGGTAACGGGCGTGGCGGTGTCTGTCATTTCTATGTCATTGCGGATACCCGGCAAAAACTGTTCAAGAGCGTCGATTAACGTGTTCGCGACCCTTTCTTTTTCAGCTTTATACGCGGGGGGATTACTATACAAATCTTTCCAGTAGTGATAATCGGACGTATACATAATTTCAATGACTGATTTCCCCTTCGGTGCCACGGTCGGATCATAACAGAAATGCTTGATGCCGATTTTCGTATGAGTGGTATTCTCAACATGAATCGGTCTCTCCAGAATACGGATATCAGCAAGCACCGCATGGGGTTCCTTTGACAGATCCCTCTTTACCCCCAAAGACAGGACGAACAGCGGCTGGAAAAGCGGTAGTGTTTCATAGTTGTTTCTGATCTTCTTATTAACGAATCGGCCGGCGAGCATTCTGAAAATTGTCGAATAGCCGTCAGCGGCCGAAATGACTAGGTCCGCACGGTACTCGCTTTTGTCCGTCAGGCGAATGCCGGTTGCACGGTTTCGCTCAACCAGAATCTTTTCAACATTGCTTTTGTAGTGAATGACTCCTCCCAGAGAGAGATATTTTTTTTCAATCGAACGGCTGAAGTCCAGGGATCCCCCTATCGGATACCCCGCACTCTTCGCATGAATCCAGCCAAGCGACATGACAAGGGGTAAGAATGCAAAATCAGGCATATTCAGAACCTGGCAGATCGCCTGACGAAGATGGGGGTTATTGAAGCGCAGCGAGTAATCTTTTATTGTTAACTTGCTGTACTTGTTAAATTCGGACATATAGGGCTTCATGGATTTCATCATCCGCATGAAGTCAGAGAAACCCATGAGTTCCGCCGGTTTATCAGAAGCAAAGTCAAAAGTAGAGAATTTTCTGATAAGAGAAGTGAAATTATCGATTTCAGCAGAATCTTCAGGAGCGATTGCCTTGAGATGGTCGCAGAGCCTCTCCGCATCAGAATAAAAAATAATATTCCGCTTATCCCGGGGATCATCGGGATGAGCGGTTTCGATAATCGTAAAAATCTCCTGATAGACGAAGGTGCGATCCTTGAGAGCGCCGACTTCGTTCAGATAGCCGTTCAATTTCATATTGCCGGCAGAGCCGACAAGCCAGTGAATACAGCCGTCAATTGTGAACTCTCCGCGTTTCCATGAAGTACACAACCCGCCTGGCAGCGAATGCATTTCGAAAATTTCAGTCTCGTATCCGTTCATCTGCGCATAGATACCCGAGGAGAGCCCGGCAATTCCGCCGCCGATGATTATAATTCTCTTTTTCATAGGGTTATCCTTTACTTCTCTGAAACAAGTTCTGAAACAACTTTAGCCGAACCGGGCCCGCCCTTAAAGCCTTCGGTGCGCACGCAGATTCCGTCTGAGGGGCGAACCCAGTAGTACATGCTGAAAAAAGAGGCTGGTAATCCAGAAACCGATACGCGGATCTTAACAGCTTCACCCTGCACTCCGCCGTATGTTACCGATTCAATCGCCATTCGGGTAAGTGTCATCTTATAGGTTTTCAGATCGTCCGGGTTGACTGTCCAGAAGTCGCTCTTCTCTTTTCCAGAAAGGTAAAAGCCGGTAACGCCGAAATTGAAGGAGGCGAAAAATGGATTCGCATCAATCGCTTTGCTCTGGGAGATTGTTTTACCTTTATGGATACCCTCTTCGGTAATGGTGTTTCCTTTGCGGGAGAATGTCATTTTATCGCCGTTTTTCTTAGCAAAGGTCCATTTCAAAGAAGAATTATCGGTATCCAGAAGAATGGTGTGAGTATCACCGGTGGTACTGTCAGTCACCGTTGCTTCATTAGATTCGCTTAAATAGACAGTATCATTATACCTGGCCTTGCCGGATGTAGTCTGATAGACGAACTCCTTTGCATGAATCGAGGCGGCGCAGAAAAAAACGCACAGAAAAAACATAGGACAAATAAAGTGCTCTGCCTTTGTCTTGTGGTTCGTTGTAACAGTTGTCTTCATTTATTCTCCCGTAAAAAATTAGTTCTATAGCTTAATGCTTATGCTTGTCAGGAAATCCTGTTCTTGGATTTCCAGTAGCGGATCATCTGTCTTCCGTAATTGGCGCTGATTCTGTTAAGATATGAATAAATCTCAGAATAAGCGTATCCAGCCGGGAAAAGAGAATCTGGAAGCGGCGGTTCAGTCGAATGTACATGGATTATATAGGCGACCCACGCAATGCCGATGCGGTAGAAGATATCCTGATCTGAGCCGTCACTTGCCTGGATGAGTTCTTTAACGTCGCGGTAAAATCCGGCAAGAAACTCCACTCTCTGGGGAATCTTCCATGATGCGACAAGACGGCCCATCTCATCGCTGTTAATGGTTTTGACGTTAAAAAGAAATACGTTATCAGAGATGCCGTACTCTTTGAGAGAACGGCGGAGTTCGCTTTCATCTACGCTGATATTCACATAAGCGTTTTGCGCAAAGCGGACAAAACCGCAATATTGCAGCAGAGACCTCGCCTGGCCCCGCTCCTTCTCCTGATTTTTCTCGAAAGAGTACACCGCTACGATAAAACCTTTATTCTGAATCTTTTTTCTTTTCTGCACATTTCCCATAACCTCAAGCTGAAGGGACGAAACCTTGTAACGAGAGACGCTGTCGGTAGTTTCTGACTTGAGCATCCCCTCTTTTTTCATGCGGGAGAGCGTGGTTCTTATCGTACCCTGAGAGATATTGCAAGTCGAAGCGAAATCGTAAAGAAAATCGAGAGAGACATACGGGATTCCGGGTATGCGAAATTTTTTGAGCGAATCAGGATACATCAGCGGGAAATGGAGCAGTTCATGTGTCGCCAGGGGATACTTTTTAAGGAATTCAATCATCAGTTACAATGCCTTTAATATGTATTGATGTTATTGTAACAACTGCATTGTTGCTGTCAAGCAGAAATAAAGCTATTAACTCCGGACTAATTACATTAAGAATATTTTTTTTAGCGGGCAATCCCGGAAAATTGCCGATTATAGATAGAAGGCGTATTGTATTCAAGAGCGATTATGGAACCAAGGCAAAACATTGCGGTAGCTGATTGTTTCGGAGATATGTTCAGCTGCGAACTGTTTCTGGGGCAGCTTGAAAGTATTTATGAGACACCTTCTGCGGTACTCGATCTTTCTGCAGTCAGTTTTGCGGATCCGTATTCGATGGCGGTGCTGCTGATTGCCGGAAGGGTTTATCTGAAAAAAAGAGGCTACCGCCTCGGAGTGACCGGTCTATCAGAGGCTCTGGCGCTCTACCTTGAGCGAATGGATTTCTTTACACAAGGGATAATTGAGCCGCCCGAGGTTCTGCCGGCAAACCGTTATTTCAGGCAGAAGGCGAGCCGGCGGCTTATTGAAATTACACCGATTCCCAACAGAGAGAAAGAGAGCATCAAGGCTCTCGGATCTATCATTACTCTGTTTCGGGGAAGGGCTGCACAGATTTTTAAACAGATATACAGCCCAGAGATAGTAAATTGTTTTGTTACCGTAATCTCGGAGCTTTGTCAGAATATTTTTGAACACAGTATGGATTCTGGTTTTCTGACTTTGCAGACCTATCTTTACAACAGAGACCCTGTCATTCGGCTGGTGATCGCGGACTCGGGGATCGGCATTGAGGAGAGCTTCAGCGAAGAGAAGCGTCTGGTTCACGGCCGGGGTGCTGATCTTTTGAAGAATGCTATTATCAAGCCCATATCGGGGAAAAGGCCCTTCGGCCACGGTCTGTGCAGGGTGAACGATATCGTGAAGGAGCTGAAGGGGTCGATCTACCTGCGCTCGGGCAGCTCTTCAGTCGCATTCATGTATGGAAAGTTCAGGCAGGGCAATACATATTGTTTCATGAAAAACGGGCTCCCCTTTCTGGAGGGAACACAGCTGTCGTTTTCAATACTGGGTTCCTGAGAGATCAAGGCGGGGCAATTATTTGTCATAGGGGAATGTAACAATCAGAGGGCACTTCTGCAGGTATAATTGTTACAAAAGGTGAGATGAATGGTCATTACTGTATTTGATACTGGAAAAAAAGCAGGGGCTTCACTTCCGGATCTGCTGACAAGACCGGTGGCGAAGAGAGTTCTCTCGCTGATGCTAAAAAAAATAGAATTAGCGTCGGCCGATGAACTGGTTATCTGCGATTTTGCCGGTATTGAAGTTATAGATCCTTCGTTTGTTGATGAGTGCCTGATCTCACTGATCATAAGATCGCGGCGGCAGGATCCGAAATTCTTTGTTATGCTCAGAAATCTTTCAAAAATCGCTGAGGATAATATCACGGGAGTTATCAGCCTGCATAATGAAAACAGTAAAGAACCTGTTTCAATCTTGACAGAACAGCTGACGAGCTTGAATGAATACTGCATCGGGGCCCTTTCCCGCGTTGAAGGCGAGATAGTCTCTTTTTTGAGGATCAATGGACATGCGTCGTTTGAGCTGCTTTCATCGGTGTTTCCCTTTGCTGAAGAAAGCGGGATTCGGCGAAGTCTCGAGTCGATGTATCAGAGGGGTCTGGTGAGAAAAAAAGACAACGAAGAAGCCGGATATAGAAGTGTATGAGCGCAAAACACGCGATAGCCGAGTCCAAAAAGAACAAGGTCAGCGAAAACCTTAACGGACTGCTTTTGTTCTGTAAGCAGCATAATACATATTTTTCTGTATATGTTTCAAAAGAAAAGCGGCAACTGCTTCTTATTCTGACGGATAATCCCGGCTGTTTCAAGAACATCAATACGGAGGATCTGTCGGGTTATTTCCGTCTGTCGAGAAACGATTTGAATCTTTCAAAACTCTTTCTCAGTTATATTGACCCGCGGCATCTTCTTTACAGTTACGGACAGACCCTTGGAATACGTTTTCCACTAAACAATATTATCGTTAAAAATTTGCTTGATGAAAAGGGAAAGCGATTTTACATGCTGGAAGGACCGATCAAGTTTTTGCCTGATATAATCGCCCGCCTTCAGGAACTCATTGAAATGAAGCCACAGGTAAAATATGAGATTATTGAGAAATATATCGTATCCAACTCGTAGGGGTAAAGATGAGCGAATCAATTGAACAGCAGAAGAAACCCGATGCAAAGGTGATGAAGGTTCGCTTCAAAATGAGCGACGGCGATCTTGAAGGAGCCTTGTTTGTTGCCATAAATATGATGGGAGAAATTGCGGGCGTTTCGTTTGTTCTTATCACCGAAAAAGAGGGTTTTAACACTGTTGAGCCGTCGGATGACTGGCAGAAATTTCTCGGTTTCTGCAACGGGATTTCGGCGAAGCAAAGTCCTGAGCAGAGCGGCGATATTGAGGTGCAGATTCGCGAATCAATTGAAGGATATCAGGTTAACCAGGATATCCTTGCCGGTGATAAAGAGATTATTGAAGCCTCGTTAAGAGAGATTTTTGCGAAAGCTCTGAAAGCAGATTGTTCAGAGTGTGTGATAGAACTTGAGGATGTCACTGATTTCTCGGAGTCTGTACCGCCGGAAGCCAACCAGAACGCTGAAGTTCCCGAAATCGAAAAAAGTGCAAATCTTGTCCTCGACGCGACCCTCGTCATCTCTCCGGTTCGAGGAAAGTACATTCAGGATATTGTCCCCGGCGATCTGATGAAGGTCGTTCTTCTGAAAAAAGACGAGGTAACCAAAAAAGTTGCGAAGGCGCTGAAAGCGCTCAACGATGAGGGCGATTATATTCCCGTTAAGGGAAGGGTTAAGCAGAAGTTCCCCAACGAGAAGGGAGGCTCGACGATCTATTGCGTCATTGCGAAGAATATTCTGGCGAAAATTGTCGAAGAGGAGAATATCAAGGCCGAACTCTATCTTCAGGAGATCGTCGAGGAGACGAAAACTCCGATTCCCCGGGTGTTCATCTACGCGGGAGTCACGGCCGTATCTCTGATAATTCTCTCTCTTATTATTCTGTTTCTGCTATGAAGGGCCGCCGTACACGGGCCCCTGCAGTACTGCCCTGTTTCATTTTCACCTCTCTGATCGCGTTACTCATCCCCCCGCCTCTTTTTGCGCAGCTTGATGGGTGGATCACTTACACCGATAAAGACCGCAACAGATATTACGTCAGCACGACCGGCAGAATTTATACCGAAGAGACTCCTGATTTCGCGTACAAAGCGGTTTCGGCCGAGGGCATTGAATATTACCTCGCGCAGGGCGAGACGCTTCTGAAACGCTTTTACCCCAAAGAGGGACTGCTTCTTCTGAAGTCTGTCAGATTTCTCGGCGACATTGACCGAAGCCTTTATGACTACGCCGCACGCGCCTCTACAAAAATAAATACTTTTCAAAAACAGCAGGGAACCAGATTCGACGGGTATAACAGGGAGGCTTCGCTGCTTTTGTGCCGCAGCGGTGATACGACCTATGTGCACAACGACTACTTCGGCTACTCGTTTAAAGTGAAGGGGCGGCTTGAGGTAATGAAAACATCTCTTGTGCATAAAGAGGTGTACGGACGGGGAGGCCTGCTTGCAGGAGTCAAAAGCGCGGATCGCGAGGGATACGATTATCTTGTGCTTATTAACGCGGAGCAATTTCGCAAAGCGAAGATCAGGGGTATCCGGCACTTCAAAGAGATTATCGCGGCACGCGCGGGCGAGGATGCCTATGAGACGCAGGCACCTGCGCAGAAACAGCAGAATAACCGTGAAGTCGCAGCGGTCAGCCGTAAATTCAAGGATAAACAGCTGAGAGGAAAACGGCTGCTCACCATTGATAAGGGGACAGGAGTTTCGGTGATCGTGCTGGGAGCAGACGGCGGAAGTTCCGAAGCGGGTGCGGATGCGCTGATTGAAAGCTTTGCGCTTACTGCGGTCTCACGTTGACAATTTAGAGAATAAGACACGGGCTCTTCTGCGGCCACCCTGTATGGTATAGAATTATGGTTATGCATTTCGAGTAGGAACAGTAAGTGTTTCGTTTAAACCTCCTTGGAGGGTGATCTGTTCAGCAGGGAAATGCTGCATCAGTGCAGTCGGATATTTTTCCGGTACAAAACAAATACTAAACACAGTAAAAACTCTTAAAACAATAGAATTGAGCCTTTTGTAAAAACGGAAATGCTCAATTTCTGTGGTGACAATAATAAAGTGAAAAAAGGGCTTGCATTGTTGTTTTACAAAGACGAAAGAGTTATTTTGAAAACGGGTCAAACTAGAACCCGGCTGTATAAAAAGTGTAAGGAGAGAGAAATGAAAAAAATCATAACTATGCTGCTGCTTCTGGTGAGCGCGCTGTTCGTATTCACCGCCTGCGACGACAAGACAGAAGAAGAGAAAGCGGCAAGTACCGAGGCAAATCTTGAAGGGTACTGGGATCAGACATACTACGAATTTGATGGTGCCGAATATGCGTCAGAGTACGTTTGGTATTTCAAAGACAATAAGTTTACGGAATACAAGCTGGACGCAACAACCGGCGGTTATATTCTGTATTCCTCCGCAAAAGAGATTCCATATACAGTAGAGGGTGACAAACTCACTCTTGAGGGTTTTGATAATCCTTATGATTACACAATCGAAGAGGGTGCGGTTGATAAATTGACAGTTGTATTTACCTCTAAGGTTGGAACGGTTGATTATAATTATAAATACCGATTCAAACGTATTAGTGATACGGATGGACAGGCAATAGCCGATGCCGCATCGTTTGTGGAAGCCAAAAGAGCAGATGTGTTTACAAGAATACCGGTTGCGAAGTGAAGATAATCAAGCCCTCGTACGAGGGCTTTTTTTTATCGCTTTGAAGTGATGACAATTTTTTTCTCTGCGACTATATCAGTATCCGCACAAGCGTTCATGTGATACACCCTCCCTACATAAAAAAACCGCCCTCACTTGTATTGCAGAATAATAATCGGTAGTTAGTGCATCGCAAAAATTTTCCCTGATTGACAGCTCATATTCGCGGCTCTACTATGTCCGAAAACCGACTGAATAGTCGGTTGTTGGGGATAAAGATGAAAGAGACTTTTTTGCGCCTGCCCGAAGAGAAACGACTGCGGGTGATCCATGCCGGTATAAACGAGTTCGGTTCGCGCGGATACGAGCACGGCTCTCTGGACAGAATCGTCGAGCTGTCGAAGATTTCGAAGGGCGGCCTCTATGAGTACATCTCCTCAAAAGAAGAGTTCTTTCTCTATCTCGTGGACTTCGTCTACAGCGATCTGTACCGCTTTCTTGAACAGCGCATTGACCCCGGCGCTGAAAGCAGCGCCGCAACTATTCTCGATCGTCTCGAAGAGGCGGCGCGCCACGCGGTGGATTACTATTTCGAAAGTCCAGACAGCGTGCGGCTGCTTGAACGCAATATCCGCCTCGAAGATGCCGCGCTTGCGCGCAAGGTCATCGCCGTATTCGAAAACTATTTCGACCGCCTCTTTCACCTCGAGCGGCAGCTCGGCATGATCGAAAACCCCGCCCGAATATCGGATCTTCTGCGCTGGATACTGCTGAAGACACGAAGCACATTTCTGCTGCTGCTTGATTCTGGCATCGATCCGCAGGAGATTCGCAAAGAGTATCTCGAAGAGTGGAGCTTTCATCTAACTGTTCTGAAGCAGGGAATCTTTATCCGTTCATAATTCCGGTTACCGGGCAAAATATAAGGGCAGTTTCAAAACCGATCACTTCACACGCGGCGATCAAAAAAACAACAGGGACCGGGTGGAGTCTTGTCAATAAGTGGTTTTGTAACCGCCGATAAAAGGAGGATCACTATGCTGGGCTTTCAGGATTGGGGAGTCACACTGGCCTATGCGGGAACAATTCTTTCAGCGATACTGTGCGTTGTGTACGGTATATTAAACTGGAACAAACCTCGCGAGGATGAAGAGACAGAGATCAAAGAAGAGGTTGAATGGGAGAAAAAGGATCCTGAACTCAACGAAGGAGAAAAGCAATGAAAATGTTGTTCCTGATAGTTGTCGTCGTTCTCTATCTTTCAATCACGGCCTTTCTCGGCTATCTCGGTTTCAAGAAGACCAAGACCGCCTCTGATTATCTTCTGGCAGGGCGCAAGATCCATCCGATGATCATGGCCGTCTCTTACGGCGCGACCTTCATCAGCACTTCGGCCATCGTCGGTTTCGGCGGTGCCGCCGCCGTCTACGGCATGGGTATTCTCTGGCTGACGGTCTTGAATATCTTCTTCGGTATATTTATCGCCTTTGTCGTCTTCGGTCTTCGCACCCGTAAGATGGGCCACAATCTCGATGCTCATACTTTTCCCGAGCTTCTCGGCCGCAGGTTTGATTCGACCTTTCTGCAGTCGGCCGGCGGCGGCCTTGTTTTTCTGGCGATGCCCCTCTATGCCGCGGCGGTTATCATCGGCGGCACACAGTTTCTGGCGATGACGCTCAGTATCTCTTACGAAGTCGCCCTGCTGGTATTCGTCGGCATCGTCGCGATGTACGTTGTCATGGGGGGAATGCGCGGTGTCATGTATACCGATGCCTTTCAGGGAGCGATCATGTTTGTCAGTATGATCATACTTCTGGTCGGCATCTATGTGATGACGGGCGGGGTAATCACCGCTCACGAAAAACTTACCGCACTCGCCCCTGAAGCGGTTAAGATCTGGGGCCAGGGGGGCCACCAGGGGTGGACGGCTATGCCGACATTCGGCTCCCCGATGTGGCAGCAGCTGGTGACTACGATCGTTCTGGGCGTGGGCATAGGCGTACTCGCGCAGCCGCAGCTTGTGGTCCGCTTCATGACAGTCAAGAGCGGCCATGAGCTCAACCGTGCGGTTGTCGGCGGGGGAATTTTCATCATGATGATGACGGGTGTCGCATTCACCGTCGGTGCCTTGTGCAATGTATATTTCTTCGAGACGACCGGCAAGATCGCACTGCTCGCCGCCGACAAAAAGACCGATGCGATTATTCCGCTGTTTATCAACACGGCGATGCCCTGGTGGTTTACCACCCTGTTCATGGTAACGCTGCTCGCCGCGGCGATGTCGACGCTGTCGAGTCAGTTTCACTCGATGGGTTCGGCCTTCGGACGCGACATTCTTGAAAAAGGGCTTAAAGTCAAAATGAAGAATCCCGTCACGGTGACAAAGATCGCGATGATCGCGGGCATTCTGATTTCTACACTGCTCGCCTTCGGCCTGCCCTATTTTTATAAAGAGGGAACGGCGATCATCGCTACCGGCACGGCGATTTTCTTCGGCCTGTGTGCGGCCGCCTTTCTGCCGATGTTTATCGGCGCGCTGTACTGCAAACGTATGACGAAAACAGCGGCACTTGCGAGCTTCTGGTCGGGGGTGGGGGTAAGCCTTTTCGCGCTGATCTTTCTGCATGTGAAAGAGTCCAAGCCCTTCGGTCTTTGCAAGATGATTTTCGGAACAGACGCGCTTGTTCCCGCGCTGCAGAATCTCGACCCTCTGGTGATCGCGCTGCCCGTATCCGCAATCGTCGCGGTGGCGGTTACGTTTTTTACCTCGGCACCCTCTCAGGGTGTGATCGATCGTGCTTTCAAAAATATTAAATAGAGATCAGGTGACCTCGACAAATCACCTTCAACCGGGATATTGAAACGATTGTCATGATATTGTATCGAGATCCGGGTTGAAAAAAGCACCTTCAAGAGAATCGATTAATGTTAAAAAGCCTCTCTGATATCAGAGAGGCTTTTTCGTAATGCCTGTTCACTCGTTATTGGGGGCAGCGCCGCTTTGAATAAAAGCTTCGCTCAATTTGATCAGCGTTTCGCTCTCGTTGAGTGCGGGATCGTCTAGGACCAGTTCAAGAAGGTGATTGAGGATTTTACCGATCAAGGGGCCCTGTGTAAGATTGAATCTCTCTATGAGTATCGTGCCGTTGATGGTAAGATCTTTTATCGACATGGCATTTTCTTTTTCGATAATCTCATCGATACGCCGGCGCAATTTATAGACCGGCTCGGCAAGGCCTGAGCGGGAACCGTTGCCAACGCGGTCAGCCTCGCGCAGAAGAAGAAGGTCTCCGATGTTATCGATACCGACTTTGCGGATAAACCGGCGGACCGCTCCGTCGGTCCATTCGTCGGTGTAGTGGAACATATGATTGATGACGAGGTTACCCACCTCCTGGAGCTCGTCGTTCGAAAATTTCATCCTCTTCATGATCTTGCTGGTCATGCGAAAGCCGACAATCTCGTGATTGTAAAATGTGTAATCTCCGTCTGCGCCGGTTGCCCGGCAGGGAAGTTTTCCGATATCGTGCAGCAGGGCTGCCAGGCGTATCAGCGGGCGCGTCTGCGGAGCCGCGTCGCATGAATAGAGATTGTGGTAATAGACATCATATTTGTGATATTTGTTCTGCTTCACCCCGTAGGTTTCGGCAAGCTCGGGAAGGCACAGTGCCAGAAGTCCGGTCATGCGCAGATACTCGATGCCGACAGAGGGTTTGTCGGCCGCCATCAGTTTCATGATCTCGTCGCGCACACGTTCGACGGAGACCTTCGCGGCAACATCAAGCGTTGATTTGACCGCTTTGAGGGTCGCGCGGTCTATCTGAAAGTGCAGCTTTGCGGCGAAGCGGCAGGCGCGGTATCCGCGAAGCCCGTCCTCTGAGAGGCGCTCCTCGGGCGAGCCGATCGCTTTTATGATACCGTCGGCAAGATCCCCCATCCCCCCGCAATAATCGAGAACCTCGAGGGTGTTGTAGTGGTACGCGAGGCCATTGATGGTGAAATCGCGCCGCATGATATCCTCTTCGAGCGAGTCTGAAAAGAAGACCTCTTCGGGGCGGCGCCCGTCTTCGTAATCGCCGTCGCTTCGGTAGGTGGTGATCTCGTAGGATGACCTGTCGAAGAGAAGCGTGAGGGTGCCGTGCTTGATGCCGGTGGGAACGGTGTGTCTGAACAGCGCGCTCACCTGGTCGGGGCGTGCGTTTGTGGTGAAGTCAAAATCGTACACCGGCAGTTCGAGAAGCATATCGCGCACGCTGCCGCCGATGATGAAGCACTCGAAACCGGCATTGTTGAGCGTCTTGAAAATTTTAGCGATATGCCGCTCATGCTGCGGCGGAATAGGAAGTTTTCGTTTAATTGTTGTCATCGTACTGAGGGAACCTTACTCGTATAATTGTGCGGAAAAAATATCCGGGAAGAAATGGTCTGCGGTTCCCGATATAGTGTCCAGAATAACCGGCTATAGCGGTAAACTGTCGCAAACTTCACCTGATGTCAGATGCAGGCGATCGTGCTGAAGTGGTTTATCGTTTTCCGATAGTGAATTTCTGATGCGCCGATGTCAATTACGAAGTAAACTGAATTTCTTGAAAGAGTTTTTTCTCAATTTGTTTCAAAATATAAACTACTTGATTGACAGACCGCATTGTTATCAGAAATCAAGAGTATGAGTAGTGAAAGAAAGATGTAATTTCCAAAACAAGTGCAAGGCATTTTCCTGTAAGAGGTTGTGAGCATGAATAATAAAGAATTCAACATCGAAGAGGTGGTCATAGATACTCTGCGCCCGCAGGACCCCTGTCCCATGGATCTTCTGCTGCTAGCTGATCCTTCAGAGGAGCTGGTAAAACAGTACCTCGAGGGGGGGGAAACCTTCGTCGCGTCGATTAATGGAATCACCGTAGGTGTCATCCTTCTTCTGGGGCGCGACGCGGAGAGTGCCGAGATTATGAATGTCGCGGTCGCTCCTGATTATCAGAACCGGGGGATCGGGAAAAGACTGGTCCGCTATGCGATAGATAAGGCGAGGGAGCGTAATTATAAAATCGTCGAGATCGGGACGGGAAACCCCGGCGTACAGCAGATGCTGCTCTATCAGAAATGCGGCTTCCGAATCATCGGCGTGGATCTGGATTTTTTCCGCCGCACCCATCCCGAGCCGATATTTGAAAACGGCATCGAGTGCCGGGATATGATCCGCATGAGAATCGAGTTTTAAAAGAGGTTCCGCCGCTGTCCGGCAAGATCGCGCACTCCCGTGCGCCCGGACAATCTGCGATATATTCAAAAATTCAAAATCCATCCAGCTGAATCGCGGGGGTCGCCTTATCAGAGCCGACGGGCGATTCAGCGCCGGCTTCAGTGATCCCGGCTTCTTCCAGCGCCGTAAGAAAATCTTTCCTGGTGTAGATATCCCTGAGGCATACAGGGGATAACAATCCCTCCGCCCCCTTGGGAAAAACGGCCAGAAAGGGAATCGAACGCGAGCCCAGCCTTCGCAGCAGATCCTCTCCGGGCGAGTCCGGCAGAGTCAGATCGGCCTTCATAAGGGTGACGCCCTTCTCTTTCAAAATCGCATGCATGCCCGGCGTAAATACCGTCGCCTCGACCGTGCGGCAGTTGGGGCACCAGTCGGCCGTAAAGATGACCGCGATCACTTCGTCACGGTGCTGCGTCAGATATTTATGCGAGTAGTCAGGTAATACAACCGCCTCATCTGAAGAGTAGAGAATATTCAGGGTAAAGAATGCGGCGATAAGCAGAGATACAGTTAGTACAGGGGCCGCTTTTGAAAGAAAGCCCCTCAGGCGCAGCGCGAAATTTCCGTACAACGCCAGAATCAGCGAACAGACGAATACCGCGCTCAGCGTGAATAGAATCGCACTGCCCCGCAGAAGATGAATAAAATATAGGGCGGATGCGAGCAGCAGAAATCCCGCACCTTTTTCAAGAGCGCCCTGCCAGCTTCCCCCCTTCGGCAGTCTGGCCGTCAGTGACGGAAATGCCGAGAGTACGAGGAAGGGAAGAGCCATGCCGCATCCGATCGCGATAAAGACTGAAAAAATGATCGCAGTCTTCTGCGCCAGAGCCCATGCCAGAACCGCTCCCAGAAAAGGACCGCTGCAGGGCGTCGCCAGAAGCGTCGCGAAGAGGCCCTGCAGAAAAGAGGCCGCGTAGATATTATCAGAATTGCGCTTCATCGAGAGTGAGAGCTGCGGCAGAGGGTACAGCCCGAAATACGAGAGCGCTAGCGATACGATCAGCACCGCCGAAAACGAGAGAAACAGAGACGACTGAAAGAGCGAGCCCCAGTTTTTACCGGCGGCACTCGAGAGAATTGCCAGCGCGGTAAACGACGAGAGAATACCGACGCTGTAGGCGATTCCCGATAGTATCGACTGGCGGCGCGACGATGCATGCCGGACGAGCGACATGAGTTTAAGCGAAATGACCGGCAGCACACAGGGCATGAAGTTGAGCAGAAGCCCCGCGAGAAGTCCGAACAATAGCGCGGGCAATAGCGACGAAACCTCGCTTGATGCGATGATCCGAGGGGTAAATTCTAAGGCGGCAAGGCCATCTGATTTTTTACTTTCAGACACGGCTGCGGGGGGATCCGAAACCTCCACTCTGACGAGATCCTGCAGCCGCCTCGAATCCGCTGCTGCGCGGCCCTCCGCGGAGACTGTGGTGCGCAGCGAAACCTCTTCACAGCTCGTGTCGGTACAGTAGAGGCCGCGCAGTTCTATGGTGATCTCTTCTGTGCTCTTCGAACTTTTCGCCGGTATCAGTAAAAATATTTCACCGCGGTAGATATTGACGTAATCCCCCTGCGCCGGCTGATAGCTCTGCGGCTTCGGAAGAAAAATTTCTTCAATCTCATCAGAGAAAAACTCGACCGGGCGCCCGATGCCCGGTCCCTTGGGGTTCGCGTAGATGTATCCCCCCCCGGCGATCTCAAGAGGCAGTTCAATATATTGCTCGTTCTCTATCGTGATCGTTTTCGGCTCGCCTGCCGTCAGAGGCGACGCGAGCGCTGTCTGCGGAAAAAAAAGTAGCGGTAGAATAAAGAAGAGTGCGGCGATAAGTATACCGGCTGAAATATTTCGAGCGGTATTTCCCGGCAAAGGGAATGAGATGGGACTGATCACCGCATCTCCAATTCGATCTGATGGATGACTGGTCTTTGACATTTGCGGGCAGCTCCATGGTGTTAAATATCGTGAATATTAATAAGGTGCCATTTAAAAATGGAACTCATAATCTCCCATGAGTGTCGCGGTAAAATCCAAATTAAAGGCGATTTATCGAGGTCTCCTACTGAGATTTTGCCTGCGAGCGGAGGGCGTTCGCGGCCAGGCTTTCCATCTTGTAGCGCTCACGCAGATATATGTTAGTGTTAAGATATGCGGTGTCCGCAAATCCGGTCAACTGCAGCGACGTTACCGAATGAAAAAAAGGAATCTTCTGCCTGTTGGCAAGCAGCAGCGAGACCGTATCGGTCAGCGGGCGGTAGCCGTCGGGCAGGCCGAAGACTTCGTAGAGGTTGTCTCTGCTGTAGTTGACCTTGATTCCCTTTACGGGCGGCTGCGCGTAAAACCTTGCCATTGTTTTTTCTGAGATGTCAGCGTAATGTATGCCGGTTCTCGGCTGTGTCACCGTGAAAACCCTGATCGATGAATCTTTCAAAAAAGAGAATTGATTGAGCTTTTCAAGATTGAGAAAGGTTGAATGGAGAAAACTGATTATTGAATTGAGCGCGTCATCCAGATGCTTCTCGGCATGCATAGAGAAAAAATAACTTCCGCATTCATTTATTACGGTGATGATGGATACACCCTTGATCGTCTGCACAAAGAGAGTGACAGAATCCCTCACCCTCCTCTCCTCAAAACTCTCGATAATTGAGAGAACCGGGTGTCCGTTGCCGTGCATCTTGTAGCGTATCCCTGAAACGGGGACAAACGATACCGCGTTGAACAGCTGCATAATCGTGTCATACGAGGTGAAATCTACCTTGTCCTTGATGCGGGTTACCAGGACGAATTTATCTTTTACGAACGAGACAAACCTCGAGACGGCATTCTCCTGAATGTGATTATAGGCTGTTTTATAAAGCGTGATCAGTGCCTTGTGCTCGGGAAGATTTTTGATGGGACTGTAAAAGGTGATGCTCTTGTCAAAAGAGAGCTTGTTATTTGTACATCCCTGCAGAATCGCAAAAAGAGCATCGACTGCGTTCGAAGGCGAGTCAAGCCGCTCGTGGTAGTTTTCGCCCCACGAAGTGTGATAGAGCACATCGATCAGCGACAGCGGTTTATAATTCTTCACCGGAGGAAAATCAAGACATATAAACGAATGGGATCGGTAGGGATTCTTCAAAAAACTGGTGTTCTTGGTTTTAGTGAGCACCGCCTTGAAATTCTGTGACATCGAAATCATCAGCTCACTGAGCATCGGTTCCAGCGCCTTCAGATGCGGCTCGCAGGTAATATAGGAAAAACTTGGTTCAAAGATACTGTTGATCACCGCCCACGCCAGAAGGGGAAAAAGTGATGTCGAGACCTTCAGCGAGACCTCGGCCCCTTCAGAGTTTTTCTTGCACAATGACCAGGGCGAGCCGCCCTTATTCTCATAGAGAAACAGATAGGTGACAGAGGGGGTCTCGGTGAAGGATATATGGTTTTCGATTTTATTCTCAGAGCGGGTGAAATAGCTGCGGATCTTTCCCCGCAAAAGGCTGAAGTCACTCGGACTGATCTTGTCTTCTAGTGAGAAGCTGGAGAACTGGGATGAGATTTTCTGGTAACTCAGCAGCATGAACTTCTGCACCTGTTCCCAGAACTTTGACATCTGCTGAAAATCCCAGTTTTCGAAGTTGTCGAGTTTTGACACGTGCTCCCTGTTCCATCGCCACTTCTTGCAGTTCTGCAGCATCTCTTCGACTTTGTACGGCAGCGAAGCCGCTGATTTGAAATTAGTGTATTTCGAAAGCTGCGGATTTATCTTGAGATAGAGATTGATCTTAAGAATATCAAGCAGAACCTGCGGCAGGTTCTGTCTCGAATAATAGTCGTAAACTTCCGAGAACATCATCAGGTAAGAATCCAGAACGGTGTTGGTCAGATCGCCGGTATGGATCGCATTTTTCAGTTTGTGACTTATCAGTGTGACCGAGCCGCTGTCGAAGAGATACTTTTCCAGAACGCCCAGTTTGAGGATTGATTTGAAGGGATTTCCGAGAGATTTTACGATCTGAAAAAGCGCGGCCCCGACGAAATCCTCTTTTGAAATAGAGTAAAGATTTCCGATGTCGATATAATCTTTGGTCCCCGCTTCAATACTTTCCTTCAGAAGCCGTTTATACTTCGCGTCATCGCAGGTTGAATCCACCACCCACCAGAAGGGGGTCTTGCCGGCCATAACGATTGAGCTTCTGTAAAACTCGTCCTTCAGCAGCGCGCCGAGCGTGGACCCGAAAGCCTCGTCCTCATCTTCATCAAATATATTTCTCTGAAGAGCGGTGATATCATTTACAAAGAGATGAATTTCAAGTTTAAGCTGAATAGTTGCCCAGGATTGTATTTCCACCACCTTCTTTCTGAAATTGGCGTATTCTGTTTCTGAAACGGAATTCTTATCCACACAAAGCCAGAAATCGAAATCAGAATTGCGGTTATAGGCAATTGTACCGGCGCTGCCGATAAGAGCGATTGTCTGTACAAAACAATTTTCGGGCTCGGGATTGATGGCAAAAGAGATCGTGGGAAATTTATTTTTCAGGAACTGATGCACGGAGGGGTCGAGGGTGAAATTGAAAACTCCGCAGGGCGCGTTTCCGGCGATATAGCCGGGCAGCCGAGCCTGATTTGTGTGAAGAAAAAAGAAGACCGCCTGCAGAATTTTGATAACATTTGCGTTCGGTAAAAGAGAGACAAATCGTTCGATCTTTTTCGAGTTGAAAGAGATGAAGCTCTGTCTGTTCTCCTCAAGTTTAGTCAATTCATTCGTTACCATCAATATTGACCCTTAAAATTCCGAAGGCATTCGCAGAAAGGCTGCGGTCATCGCCACCAGCGGATTTGATAAAAACGATTGCGGCTTGTACGACTTCAGCGCACGCTCGGTCTGATAGGCGACTCTCGAAAAATAGTCCGCATCTTCATCCGGAAGAGATCTCTCGATCTCGCGAAGCTTGCGGTTCACAAGCGCCAGAACCTGCAGTTCATGCGAGCCGCCGTCAAGGACATGTTTTAAAAGGGCAAAAGAATTTTTGTTTCCTGAAAAGAGCGCGTCAATATATTCAAAGACCGAAGTTTCTCTGGTCTCACACAGCAGCAGTCTCAGCTCGCCGGTATCCGGTGATGGTCCCTTTGAACCGTAAGTAATTTTTTCTATCGCGTCATCAGCCTTCTCGTACGAACGGCCGACGAGCGAAGCGACAAAGCGGGCGCTGTCCGAAGTGAGAATTTTCCCCTTCTTTTTGAGTTCACCTGAAATATATGCAATCACATCATTTTCAAAGGGGGGATAAAAGATGACCTGCGTGAATGACGAGATATTTTTTTTAATAAGAGGCGGGCAGATCTTTGCGGAAGTGGAGAAAATTGCGATAAAACCATCGCTGTTTACAATCTCTCCGATGAGCTGCGCCTCCCCTTTTTTTTTGGAAGTGCCCGAAGTTGATTCTTCGGCATTCTCTGCATTTTTGGAAGCCGATCCGAGGCCTTTTATCAAAGCCATTTTCTTTTTTGAAAACATCGAAGATGAGAGCAAAAAGGAGGCTGCATCCATAAGCTCTCCGCTATCAGCGTGAAATATGCGAAATTCCCCCTCGTCGCGGCCGAAGTAGATAGCGCGCAGTTCATTGACCGCACGCTCCTTCTCACTCTCCTCTTCGCCGAGAAAAAGATATAACCGTGAGGCTATGCCCTTGCTGAGTGAGGAGATAAAGGGTCTTGACTTTAAAACTGAATTATCCAAACCGGCCCCTTAAATATAATTTTCTTTTGTCACGTCCGCCAAGATTAACCCGGGATGAATAGAAAAAGCAACTTAGAAAAAAAATCATCTCAAATCAAAAAACGCTAAATCATTAATCCAAAGTGCCGAATATAATAGAGATGATTCGACTCCTTTGTGTTCCTTTGTTCGAAGAGGAATGCAATTCTTTTGCAAACGGGACTGATGTTAGTCCCGTTTCCCTTTTTCTTTTTAATCCTTCCACAAGTACATGAAACGGGTTCCGAACTTCGTAGAAAACTGATCAACCTCGAGTGAAAAGATGTTAATGGTTCCTTCGTTTTTGATCTGTGCTCCCGCGTAAACATTGGGGCGGTAGGTTCCTGGTCGAACGTAGGTGATAATCTTGGGATCTTCGATTCCGGCTGATTTTTTTGCCGCCTCGATCGCGTCGTCGAAGTAACCGATTTTATCAATCAAACCGTATTTAAGTGCATCCTGTGCAATCAGAATTCTTCCATCGGCAATCTTGCGCAGTTCATCGGCGGTAAGATTCTTCCGGGACTGCAGAATGACCTGTAAAAAGCGCTCATACATCGAATCGACAATCTGCTGAAAGAGTTTCTGCTCCTCGGGGGTCATGTCCTTCAGAAAGCTTCCCATCGTCTTATTCGAGCCGGATTTGATCGTCTCGTCATGTACGCCGACTTTGTCGAGAAGCTCTTTCATGCTGAGCTTCGTAATTAGAACGCCGATGCTTCCGGTGATGGTGGTGGGGTGCGCGACAATTGTGTCGCCCGTCACTGCCAGGTAGTATCCCCCCGAAGCCGCAAGCGACCCCATGAGGACGGTCACCGGTATGGAGTTTTTCTTTTTATACAAGGTTATCTCATGGTGGATGATATCACAGGTAGTGACCTCTCCGCCGGGAGAATCTATATTAAGAATCACCGCCTTAATGGTTTTATCCTTCGCGGCCATATCCAGCTGTTCCCTGATTTGTGATGACAGGGGGATTTTCTCATCACCCCCCAGGATAGACCCGCTTGAAACAGAATCAGAAATGACTCCCTTAATGTGGATCACAAGGATTTTAGAGGCCTTACCCTCAACGAGAACTTTCTCGACGTACGGTAGTAACTGCTTTGTCGGGGTGATGGTAATACAACTGGAAATTACGACGCAAAACACCAGTACGATTATGCTTACAACTCTGTTCATAAATGAAACTCCAGAAACAGGAAATCCTTTACGAAAAAATCAACCTTGACCGTTCGAGGCTTTCCTGTTTGTCTTATTGAAAAAGGGCTCCGGCAAAATTCTGAAATTATGAGAACCCGGCTTCTGCAGGTGATATTGTCGGCAGCATATCCTCTTCTGCGACAAAACCCGCTCCTTTAATTTTCGGCAAAATTGCAGATAAATTCAGGCTAATAGGGAAAAAGAGAGAGAAAAGGGGTTAATCACAACTCTTTTTCCCTCTTTTTTTCTTGACCGTTAATTTTTTTCCCCCGAAACTCTTACCATATATAATGAAAGCAGGAAATTATGGCACGTTTGACAAATGTAATTGAAGATACAATGGTAAATTCGCTTATTGGCGAGGGAGCAGAATTCAAAGGCGAGTTTAAAATAAAGGGACTTCTGCGGATTGACGGCAAATTTACCGGGTCGATTGAAACAGACGGAAAGGTTCTGATCGGTCAGGCGGGCGAGGCGGTTTCTGATATCGAAGCGAGCGTCGTGGTCATCGGCGGCAAGGTCAAGGGAAACATTTACGCAAGAGAAAAGGTAATTCTTCTGACAACCGGCGATGTCAAGGGAAGTATCATTACGCCCAGCCTCATCATGGAGGATGGAGTTAAGCTTGAAGGAAAGTGTACAATAAATAAAAAACTTGATAGCGCCGCTGCGGGCGCAAGCGTGAGTACCGGTGCAACTGAAAGTCCAGCTTGAGGCAGCCCAAAAGAAGGGAAGCGAGCGTTCAAAATCGGCAAAGAGCCGTGCAGCGGAATCGGTAAGGCCTTTCTCGTCTTTCGTCGATGAGAGCGCGATGAGCGGCGCTGAAGGTACCTTCGAGGATATGATGGAGGACCTCTCGGAGAAAGAGAGGCACTTTGTCGATCTTCAGGGGATGATTGAGTTAAACGAATACAAGCGGACGGTTCAATCAATTCTGCAGTTTATCACTTCGAACAGTTTTGAAGCACAGCTTTTGAAGCGCAAGAAGAGCTCCAATAAAGCGGATTTTCTGATCATAAAACTGATTAACGAAAAACTCTTCGCTCTGACGAAAACGATTACCTCTCCTAAAAACAAAGCCTTTTCTCTGCTCAAAGAGTGCGAAGAGATTCGCGGACTGATCTTTGATCTCGTCTCATAAGGATTTTTTTAAGAATAATGACACTCTCTCAATCTTCCGTAATCATCGGCCATGAACTGCAGCGCCGCTATCTTCGAGGGCTGATCGACAGCGACCGGCTGCCCCAGTCAATAGTACTCAGCGGAAAATCCGGCATCGGCAAAGCCCTGGTCGCCCGTGAAGCAATACTTTACAGCTTCTGCAGTGCAGATAAACAGATGCGGCCGTGCGGTGTATGCAAGCACTGCAAAACTTTGTCCGCAGGAACACACCCCGATCTTATCGAACTAAATCCCGATGCGAAGGGTGCCATACGAATCGGCGAAGCCGATGAGCCGGGAAGCGTCAGGTGGATGGTGGCACGTCTCGGGCAAAAGGCGATTTACGGAAAATATGCGGTAATTGTAAACGGGTGTGACGCAATACAGGAAAATGCGCAGAATGCCCTTCTGAAAACGCTTGAAGAGGCTTCGGCGGGTACGGCGATTTATCTGATAACAAGCTCTCTGTCGTCACTTTTGACGACGATTAAGTCAAGAAGCATGCTTCTTCAATTTTCTCCGCTGTCCATAGAGCATATAAAATCAATGCGTTCTCCGTTCAATCACCTTGCTGCCCTCTTCTGCGGAGGGTCGCCGGCGCTCTATGATCATTTTTCTCAGGACGATATCGCCGGGACCTTTCTGGATGCGCTGCGATCCGTGAAGGCTTTTTTTGAAGAACACAAAAAAATAGATATTGATTTTAAGGGGCTCTCCGCGACATTCGCAGAGGGTGCCCCGATGGCGATCGACGCACTTCTCGGTTTTTACGATTTCAATCTATCCCGTGTTTTGACCGGGACGGGGGAAATCGAAGAGGAGATAAGCCGCTATTTGCTGAAAGATTCCGACTCGGTACGGATAGTTATCCGCGCTCTGCTCGCTCTCAGGCGTGATATGGTCTTTCACATAAACAGCTCGCTTGCTTTCAGCTGCCATCTCAAGGAAGATATAATGAAAATGGGGAACCTCTAAAAACATCTCTTGATTTTAAGTGGTGACCACAAACGGCTTTCACAGAGCACTAACAAAAGAGAACAGGAAAAACAAATGGAATATACCTGCGTAAAAATGCGGAAGAATGAGGCGATACTGTACGCACATTCAAATAATATTTTTGTCAAGCCGGGATCACATGTGATCATAGAAACAGATCAGGGCCTTGATTACGGTACGGTCCTGCAGATGCGCTCGCGCAATGACCGTCCCGCCGATGAGGTGCAGGGGAAAGTCATCCGTCTGGCTTCAGCGGAAGAGAGCGAAGAAATTTCCAAAATAGAAGAGCTTGAAGCGAAGGCTTTTGTCACCTGCCGCGAAAAGGCGAAAGAAAAGAATCTCGAAATGAAGCTCGTCAACGTCAAGAGCCTCTTTGACAAGACAAAGATAATTTTTTATTTCGTTTCTGAGAATCGTATTGATTTCAGAGAGCTGGTGCGCGATCTTGCCTCAATTTTCAGGACAAGAATCGAGATGCGGCAGATTGGGGTTCGCGATGAATCGCGCATGATCGAAGGGTATGGTCCCTGCGGGCAGTCCCTCTGTTGTACAAAATTTCAGGGTAATTTCGCTCCCGTTTCAATCAAGATGGCCAAAGAGCAGAATCTCAATCTTAACTCACTCAAAATTTCAGGAATCTGCGGCCGTCTGCTCTGCTGCCTTGAGTACGAATATCAGGTTTACAGTGAGCTTAATCAGATTCTTCCTTCGCAGGGGACGAAGGTCATTATAGGTGACAAGCCGATTTACGTTGAAGCGGTCGACACTCTGAAAGAAACGATACGTGTGAAATTCAACGATGCTTATATCAATGTACACCGCCGCGAGCTGGTTCCCGAGGGAAATACGTTCAGAGTGAAAGACTCTTATATTGCAAATCTTAACCGGCAGCATGAAGAAGAACCGGCCGAGGAGCCTCAGGAGAAGTTATGGAAAAGAAATACTATGTGACGACGCCCATCTATTATGTCAATGCCGAGCCCCACATAGGGCATGCATACAGCACCGTTCTGGCGGATTTTCTTAAACGGCACTATACGATGCGAGGATACGATTCATATTTTCTGACCGGCACCGACGAACACGGCGACAAAATTCAGAAGGCTGCTGACGCGGCGGCTAAGACCCCGGCAGAGTACACGACATATATCAGCGATAAGTTCAAAGATGCCTGGCAGAAGATGGGTATCTGCAATGATGATTTCATCAGAACGACTGAAGATCGTCATAAGAAGATTGTGCAGATGATTCTGCAGAAGGTCTACGATGCGGGCGACATCTATTTTGCCGGTTACGGCGGGCTGTACTGTGTCGGCTGTGAGCGATTTCTGGCAGAGAAGGATCTTGTAGACGGCAAATGCCCCGAGCATAACACGAAACCCGAATATATCGAAGAGAAAAACTACTTCTTCAAAATGAAAAAATATCAGGGATGGCTGGCCGATCACATTGCTCAGCATCCCGATTTTATCAGGCCCGAGCGATACCGCAACGAAGTCCTTTCAATGCTCAAAAATGAAGAGCTTGAGGATCTCTGTATTTCGCGCCCGGCATCGAGATTGAAATGGGGTATCCCCCTGCCCTTTGATGACAAGTATGTCACCTACGTCTGGTTTGACGCATTGATAAATTACATCTCCGCCATCGGGTACCCCGATTCTGAAAAGTTCAAAAAGTACTGGCCGGTCGCGAACCACATCATCGCAAAGGATATTCTCAAGCCGCACGGTATTTTCTGGCCGACGATGCTCAAAGCAGCGGGTATCGAACCCTACGCACACCTTAACGTGCATGGCTACTGGAATATGGCCGAGGCCAAGATGTCAAAATCGCTGGGCAACGTCGTTCGCCCCGACGATCTGCTCTCGAAATACGGCAATGACCAGTCCCGCTACTTTTTCATTCGCGAGATGTCATTCGGGCTCGATGCGAAATTTACTGAAGATGCGGTGATCGACCGTATCAACTTTGATCTTGCCAATGATTACGGCAACCTGATCAACCGGACACTTCAGATGACAGAGAAGTATTTCGCAGGTAACATTCCCGAGGGCCGGGACTCAGAAGATAGCGCCAGATTGAGGGCGATGCTTATTGAGAAAAAGCAGGCCTATTATAAGTTTGTTGATGAGTGTTCGTTCAGCCTCGGCATCGAGTCGTTGTGGGAGTTCGTCCGGGCGCTGAACAAGTATATCGACGACAAGAAACCCTGGGTGCTGGCGAAGGAAAACGATCCGACGCTTGCGGATGTGATCCGCAATCTTCTCGAGGGTATTGCGGCAATCGCGTGGCTTGTTTCCCCCCTTCTTGTGGAGACTTCGCCGAAAGTGCTTGCCGCGCTGGGCCTTTCTCAGAATATGCTCAGTGACGATTGTATAAGTTCACTTCGCAATCTTAAAAGCGGAACTCAGGTGACAAAGCCGGATATCCTTTACCCCAAAATGGAAAAAGCGGAGAAAGAAGAGAGCAAAGCTCCCGAGCAGCCCGCGAGTAAGATTCAGAAGAAAAGTGAAAGTGCCAAGGGGAACGCGGCGGCAGAAGAGATTGAGATCGGTGATTTTTTCAAATCGGATCTGCGTGTTGCTCTTGTGGAAAAGGCGGAACGGGTTGAAGGTTCAGAGAAGCTTCTTCGTCTTCAGATTGATACCGGCCTTGATAAGCGTCAGATCGTTGCCGGTATTGCGATGAGATACTCGCCGGAAGAGCTTGTGGGCAAAAAGATTATCGTGGTGGCAAATCTTAAACCGGCGATGATCTTTAACAACCCTTCGCAGGGAATGCTTCTTGCGGCAAAACAGAATAAGAATGATCTGCCTTCTGTAATATTCGTCGATGATGCAGTGGCAATCGGCTCGAAACTCGGCTGACAAGTTTTGTATAATGATCAGGCGGGTCTTTCGTACCCCGTGATTCTGCCGGTGAATTTTATACTGAATAACATCAGGGAACCTCTAAAAATTAACTTTTGATGTTCCCTTGTGGTTACAAGCATAGGTAAAATCAGCATTTTTCATTCGTTTTAAAATGAAAATGCTGATTTTTAGAGGTAACCATCAGTTTGTGAGAAAATCGGTCCGTCTCCTTCAGAAGGAGGGTGTGATGAGAAATTTGATAAATAGTCAACCGGCCGGTTCAAAGAGCCGGAAAATTAGCAGTTATGTAAAACTATCGGCAGCAGCACTTCCGCTGCTGCTGTTTTTATTTGTATCAGTCGCTCTATCGGGCGCACTGAAATGGCATTCCTTTAACGAGGGGATGGCAAAGGCTCTTGCGGAGGGAAAACCGGTGATTGTCGATTTCTACGCAGACTGGTGCTCCTGGTGCAAGGTGATGGATAAGGAGACTTTTTCGAACAGAGAGGTTTCTGCGATTATGTCCGGTAAATTCATTCTTGTGAGAATTGATGTCGAGGGTGATCAGAAGATCCGTTACAAGAACCGGGATTTCACTCCGAAACAGTTTCAGATGTATATGCAGGTGACAGGGCTTCCCACTGTCGCTTTCTTTGATAAAAAAGGTGAACTTGTGACTCTTCTGCCGGGATATATCCCGGCGGGAGATTTTAAGCCGGTGCTGGGCTATATCGCCTCAGAGTGTTATGAAAAAAAAGTTACCTATAAGGAGTATGTTGAATCTCACGGCAAATGCGCCAAAAAGTGAGGGTGTTGAAGGGTTTCAAATATAGTACTCACGGGGTATTTAAGTGAAAGAGAGAAAAATCTATAACAGGATCAAGAGGCAGATAACCCTGCTTGATCTTCTGCTTACTGTTGTGTTGCTTGCGTATTTTGCCTTCTCGGGAACATCCGAAAATCTCGCCGGCGTTGTTGAGTTCTATACAGAAAACATCTACATTCAGTTCACTCTTTTTTATCTCGTCGTTTCCGTCATTTTCTTTATGGCGACCCTCCCCCTTGATTTTTATTCATCATTTATTGTTGAGCACGATTTTGGATTGTCCAACCAGAGTATTTTTCGGTGGTGTTCGGAAAAGGTGAAAGGAATAATTCTCGGCGGGCTCATCGGAATTCCCCTCGTGCTTGTCTTCTATCTTTTTCTGCAGAAGACAGGGGTGTACTGGTGGCTCTACTTCGGAGGATTTTATATATTGTTCTCTCTTCTGCTGTCCGTCATCGCGCCGGTTATTATACTTCCTCTGTTTTATAAAAGTACGCCGCTGCAAAATCAGGAGCTCGTGCAGAAATTGTCCGGCCTGGCCGTATCACAGGGAATTTCTGTAAGGGAGATCAAGTCTTTTGACCTGAGTAAAAATACAAAAAAAGTAAATGCTGCGCTGACCGGTCTGGGCAAAACCAAAACGATTCTTCTGGCCGATACTCTGGTCAGCTCATTTTCGCTGGATGAAATCTTCTCAGTGTTTGCCCATGAGATGGGGCACTATAAGCGCAGACACATCACAAAGAATATCCTTATCAATTCCATTTTTACGATGATTGCGCTTTTCTGCTGTTCCTGGGGATATACACTGTGTGCCGATGCGCTCGGTTACAAATCCATCACACAATTAAGTGCGCTGCCGCTTCTGGTTTTCTTTATAACCGTTTTTTCCCTGCTTCTCATGCCGCTGATGAATTCGATTTCCAGAACGTTTGAATATGAGGCCGATGCGTATGCGGTTAAACATGCGGGCGCTGACAGTTTTACATCCGCTTTGCGGAAAATCTCTCAGATAAATCTATCCGATGAAGATGCGCCCGCGCTTTACGAATATATCTTTTTCAGTCATCCCCCCGTTTCCAAGCGAATTGCTGCAGCGGAGGCGAAGAAATAATGTCACAAAGCGATCGTCTCACCGACCCCTGTGCGCAGATTAACGAACAGGAGAAATCTCTTCGCCCCGAAATGCTCTCACAGTTCGTCGGACAGAAAAAGATTACCGATAATCTTCGAGTTTTCATTGAAGCCAGCAAGATGCGCGGCGAGAGTCTGGATCATATTCTTCTTGCGGGCCCTCCGGGACTCGGAAAGACAACCCTTGCCTACATCATAGCCCGAGAACTCGGCGTCAACATCAAGGCAACCTCGGCGCCCATTATCGACAAGGCGGGTGATCTTGCGTCGATACTCACCTCGCTTGAGCCGCATGATGTGCTTTTTATCGATGAGATTCACCGCTTAAGCTCGGCGATTGAAGAGATTCTTTATCCCGCGATGGAAGACCGGGCGATCGATATTCTGATAGGACAGGGTGTCGGCACAAAGAGCGTCAAGATCCCCCTCTCTCCGTTTACCCTGATCGGAGCAACAACCCGTACCGGGCTTTTGACATCGGCGCTGCGCGACCGCTTCGGAATACCATGCAAATTGAACTATTATGAAAACAATGAGCTCGAGTTCATCGTAAGGCGATCCGCCGAAATTCTCGGATATGAAATTACCGAAGAAGCATGTGTGGAAATCGCGAAGCGGTCACGACGCACGCCGCGAATCGTAAACCGCCTGCTTCGTCGTGTCTCGGATTTTGCGGTGGTCAGGGGAAAGACAATCATCGATTTCGATATAGCGCTGTTTTCTCTCGAGCAGCTGGATGTTGATGAGCTGGGACTCGACGATATGGATCGCCGTATCATCAAGACGATAATCGAAAATTACCACGGGGGGCCCGTCGGTGTAAAGACAATAGCGATCTCTATCGGCGAAGAGGTCGATACCATTGAAGATTACTATGAACCCTTTCTTGTTCAGGCGGGCCTGCTGAAACGCACCCCCCGCGGGAGGATGGTGACGCGCAAAGCGTATACTCACCTCGGATATGAGGGCTATACAGAGCTTCTTCCCGCTGATTTGTCCGAGGACGAAGCAACACTGTTTTAGCTTCCGCCCGAAGAAAACATTCCCCCTTTCAAATTTTATTTTACAACATTGAAGAATTGTTCCATTGTGGCGGACAGATAACCTCCACGAAGGGAGAGCCGCTATCGGGTGCGCTCGAAGAGAATAAATGGATCTGTCTTCACTTAAAACTACGGCACTCTTTTTTCTTCAGGCAGCCGCCCTTTCGCCGGAGAGGATTGTGACTTTTAACAGGGTCAAATCGAAACTCGCCGAAGTTAATTTCAAGAAATTCTACGGGATAGTCTCCCGAATGGCCGCTTACCTCGCCAGACGGGGTATACGAAGGGGAGATTCTGTCGCCCTCTTTGCCGATAACTCATTTGAGTTCTGGGTTGTCGATTTTGCATGCCAGATTTCCGGAATAGCGGTGATCGTTATCCACCCCCTTCTCTCAGACAAGGCGGTTACACAGATACTGAAAAAGAGCGGCGCGCGGCTGTGTCTTGCGGGAAAAGGTTTTGCCGAGCGTGTTTATAATATGCGCAGTGAAGCTCCTATGCTGCGAGAGATAATTTCCATAGATGAGGCGCCGCGAACCCGTTTCGTCACGCTATTTTCAGATGCGCTGGAAAGTGTTGATATGCCTTCCGCTGATCGTATCACAAGGGCTGCTCATGCGGTTAAACCGGACGACATCTCGGTCGTCTTCTGGCCGGTGGATAGTGAACCGTCACCCGCAGCCTATACCCACGAGGCGGTAATGCGGTCGCTGCGCACAATTGTTGATAACAAAATCCTCCCCGGAAATGATGACTCCATCTCTCTTACCTGGCTTCCACATGTTGATTACTGCGCCCGCCTAGCCGGAATATACCTGTCAATCGCGAGTGAAACTCCCTTCATACTTGCGACTGATAACGATGAGATATTCTCGTATATGGCAAACAACAGACGGGTTGTTCTGTGCGGAGAGCTTCCGCTGTTCACCAGCTATCATGCGCACGTGATGGGTGTGAAAGGCCGGTTTTTCAATCAGAAGCCCTTTCTATCATTCATTCATGGCGAGACTGCGAGGGGGGGATTTCTGGGGCGGATTTTCAGCAATCTTGATCAATCAATGTCGGGCTCCCGCTACGCGAGCGCGAGCCTTGTGGATAGAATCACAACAGCGATTACCTGGGGCGAAACAGATAGTTATCCGCTTAATTCTCTGTCGAAAGAGTTCGGATTTCAGGCCATCCGCCTTTTCTCTATCCCCGGTGGTCCGCCGTTAGGGAGATTTGACGGTGCTCTGCATCTTTTTTCGCGGGGGGATGGGGATCTCTGTTTTCCGTGCAATTACTCAGCCGATGTGGCCAGAGGCAGCCGCTTCAGGCTTCTGCTGTCCGAAAGAATATCGGCGGCAGAGAAATCCGGCGGGTTGTACGAGCAGCCGTATATTTACTTCGGAAACTATATACTTTCCGTCCGTTATTTTGAAGAGACCCTGATGAGCTCGAGGCTCATAAAAAGGGCAATTGTGCTGGCCTGTGCTGACGGTGCTGCGGTGCTGGTTGTTCCTGAAGATTCGCTGGCATCGGTCCGTCTTAAACCTGAAACAGTCCATATTCGAATAGAAAAAGAGCTCGAGGAAATTTCAGCCCGGTTTGTCTGGCAGCTCTCAATTAAACGATTTGCGGTCCTTGGCCCTGAGTTCGCGCTTCTGCCGCGCGAACAGATTTTTATGCAATGCCGCAGCACCATTCAGAAGATGACTACTCAACAATCCCCGACAGTTTCCTGACCTTTCGAAGCTCTTCTTCATAATCCTCAAACTCGGGTTTCTGGCATCTGAAAAGCCCCGCATAGTAAATCTCTTCGAGAGTATTTCCGTGAAGTTTATAGAGGTTGGTAAAAGCTTTTCGGTTTTCATCCAGAAAAACAAGAGCCTGTGCGGCGCGGTTTTCGCCGGTAACTGCGTCGACACGCGGGGCAAAGTCGGCAAAGTCTGTGGAGAAGGTCATGACGGCTTCATTTACGTAGTTTATCTCTTTGAGACTCAAGAATGTTTTGAGATCGGACACAAGATAGAAGTCGTTATGAAAGGGATTTAGCGAACGGTACAATTCGTCATAAATCCCGTCCAGATCATCGGCGCAACAGACTCTGCCTGCGATAAGCAGAAACCCCTCAAAATCAAGGGCTCTTTTCAGCTCGTCAATAAGACGCGATGAGTCATACAAATCAAGATAGTCCGCGCAAATCGCCATCTGAATCGAATGATAATCAACAGGAAGATCCGTCGCCCTGCCGCAGATATAGCTTACATTTTTCGGTAGTGATTTTGGAGATACTGCAATGTCAGTATCCTCAACGAGCATGTAAACATTTTTGACAAGAGGGGAAAGCTTCTCCGAAAGCTCCCGTCCCCCGCCAATGATCAGGATTTTATCGGGCGAATGCGTTCTGACAGATGAAACGACGAAATCGGACGTAAAGCCAGCCGTACTCACACTGTCAATCGTTAGTCTGTTTTCACCATTTTTTTTAATGAATTGCAGTAAATTATTTTTTTCCATTGTGGCCTCTCATGAGGTTTCCTGATTTAAAACAGGATGCTTTCCGAAATACACGAATTCTAAGCTGTTTTGCAACGAGGTTAATTTATAGTTGACATGTAATTTTTTGCAAACTAAAAATATCCACTGTTCGGGTCATACAGGTTGCGGAGCAAATTAATGGATAATCAAGAAATATATTACGATTCGTGGAAAGAAAACAGGGATATCATTCTCGAATATAATCAGGTCTCTCTGAAAGATGCGACCATATCCAATATATTGGGATTGGGAGTAGATAATGTCACATCGAAGCAGGCCATAGTTAAGGTGATGAAGATGATTGAGGATGGAGGTGTACATCATGTGATGGCACTTAATCCTTATAAAATGGTTCGTTACAAAGCCAATCAGGATCTGAATATAATTTTCAACAAAGCTTCTCTGAAATTTGCCTCGGGTGCAGGGGTTGTCAGGCTTTCCCGTATCTCTGGAGCGCAGCCGCTTACCGAGAGAATTCCTTTCCTTTCATTTCTTATGGAACTGATCCGCCTTGCCGAAATCAAAGAGTACTCGATCTTTCTGGTGGGTGCAAAGCCGGAAATTGCCGAAAAAGCCTACTCAAATTTGATTAAGTCTTTCCCCAAACTACGTGTTGTCGGGCGTCACGGTGGGTTTTTTAATCCCGAGAGAGAGAAGTCAGTTGTCGAGGCAATCCGCAAGACGCAGGCAAATATAGTTCTTATCGGAATGGGTTTTCCCAAAGAAGACAAATGGATCGCAAAAATCAGAAATAGTTTTCAGAATGCTGTCCTTATCGGCATAGGCGGAAGCATTGATATTATTTCCGGCGAGAATATGAAAGCACCGGCGTTTTTTATGGAAAGAGGACTCGACTGGTTTTATCGTTGTATCAACCGCCCGTGGCGCTACGGCAGACTTTTTCGGGTGTGGCTTTTGTTTATGTACGGCCATTTTTTCCGTATTTTTTTAAAGGGCAAAGCAAAAGCATACAGATACCGATAAGGATTTGTAAATGGAACAGCACTCCGTTCAGGAAAAGCGATACAACGATCTTCTGAAACTGATTGAAATCACAAAGATTATCAATGCGACTCTTGACATAGGAAAGCTTTTAGCCAACGTCATGGAGGCGATAAAAGGCATTCTTGTCTCTGAGGCGAGTTCGCTCCTTTTTTATGATGAAAGTACAAAAGAACTTATCTTCAAGGTCGCAACGGGGGATAAAGGCGAAAAACTGACAGAACGCTACCGTTTTAAGGATACAGAAGGTATCGCCGGATGGAGCGCGAGAAACAAGAAATCTATAATAATTAACGATGTCTATTCGGATCACCGGTTTAATCCCACTTTCGACAAAATCACCGGGTTCAAGACTGAAGCGATCATCTGTGCCCCTCTTCTGTTTAAGGGAAAACTCATAGGTGTGGCGGAAGGTGTTAATCCGATAGGAAGAAAGATATTTACTGAAGACGATTTGTATCTGTTCGATCTGTTTGCTGAACAGGCGGTGATGGCAGTCCAGAATGCAATTACCTTTGAGACTTCAATCGAGCGGATAAAGCTGCAGACAGAAATGGATGAGGCGAAAGCTTCTTATGAAATTTTGATTAAGGCTGATCGTTTTTTTGAGGGTGATGTTGAATTTGCGGTCACGACAAAATCTGCAAGGCAGTTCAGCGGAGACTTCTTTCTTCATCGGAGAGATTCCGAGAATTTAGTCTTTTTCCTCGCCGACAGCGGAACGAGGGGTCTGACGGGAGCGCTGAAAGGCTCTTTTTCGTCAGGCTATTTTCTAGGCCAGATCAATAACCAGAGATCCCCTGGACATGCCCTTGCCCGGTTTTATTCGGATCTTGCAGATTCTGCGGCCGAGACGATGAAGAGTAATTCGAATGCTCTTTTGTCGTTTTCAATTAATGAGAAACGGTTGAATTATGCCGCTGCGGGGTCTATCCACCTTCTTCTCGTCAGAAAGGGGGAAATCAGAAAACTCCGGACAAATTGTAATCCTCCTGCGAACGAATTCAGCACACGAAAAATCGTTTTCCAGGATGACGATCTTCTTGTTGTTTTTACCGAAGGTATCACTTCCATTTCGGACAAAAAGGCAAAAAGATTCGGTATTGAAGGAGTTGTGCGCTCGGTTAATGCAGATTTAAGCGCACAGGAGAATCTGGCTGAGATTCTTTCGCGTGTTAACGAGCATGCCGAAAAACTGATCAAATTTGATGACATTACCCTTCTTTGTGTGAAATTCTGACAAATTGATCCCCTCGCCTCGCGGCAAAACATCCAAGACAATGGCTGGAGAATCGTGGAAACTGATGCTTTCTCTCTAAAAAATGTATCAGGAATTCTTGAATTTGAGTTTCATGATACTGAAATGAATATTTTCAATATCGATGATATTTCAAGATTATTTCTGAACATACTCAAATCGTATGCGGATCCTTACGAGGCAATTTCTTTTGAAATGAGGAATGTAAGAATTGTTGATTCATCGGCAGTCGCCTTTCTGGTTAAAGCTCTGCTGGTTGCAAGAAAAAATAAAAAAGATTTCTTTATCAAAAATTTATCAGAAGGGATTAGAAAAACTCTAGAGTGTGCAAACCTCATAAAAGACTTATCAATAAAGTAGATTAAGAGACATTTATCACGATAGAAAAATAACAGCGGGGCAAGTTTGCCGCAAACATTATTGGAGCAGGAAAGCGAAGAAAATACTCTTACTCGTCTTCTGAGAGTTTCTGAATTTCGATCGATATTTCTTCGTCACTGAGAATGCGTATGGATTGCTTTATAAGATTGTACGCCTCTTGAATGGCCAGATGATCTTTTTCGGGCAGAGCAGCGACATCAAGAAGAAGGCACAGCCTCTTATTTGCAATTTCAAGATTTGATACCAGAGTTTCTATCTTCTCGTCACTCATAATGATGAAGTGTAGAATGGTTATTGCAAAAAGCAATGAATTTTTGCTCTATAACCGGTCTTTTAGAAAGAGGGAAATTTTTATCGGCATTATGTGAAAACTTATACCATTTATTACCTTTTTTTGTTGACACAGAAGGGCCATTAATTGTTTTATCAATCTGTCAAGGGGTAGTAGCTCAGTCGGTTAGAGTACGTGCCTGTCACGCACGGGGTCGCGGGTTCGAGTCCCGTCTACCCCGCTTGATAAAAAGATGGCTGAGGCCATCTTTTTTTTTCATTTTTTTCAGAACCATGTTCGTATGAATTAAACGGATCTTTTCTCCCGGCCACGACTGAGGCTCTTTCATTTCCCACAAAAGAAGCCTGCAGTAAGAATATGCATCACCGCAATAGACTTATCCACTTTTCAGCTAAAGTTGACAGTATTCCAATAAATGTTTATCTAAAAATCTTAAAAAAAGAGATGAAATTATACAAAATATTGGATTTAGTGAGAGATGCGCTAAAAGAAAGATGGGTGAGATGACCTTTTTTTGATAATATCAGTGGTTAGGCTTCTGATTTTTGAAAGGTAATACAATCCATCAAAATGCCAAAATCTTTATAAAACGGGGTGATCTGTGTATGAAATTCAGACAACCTTTCTTTCCGCAAATTCTTGAGAAGGCATCTCTTTCGAGGGCTGAGGGCTTTAAAAACAACCGATTGGTGATTCGTGCAATATTGGGGGTGGTTATACTTTTATCCCTTGCGGGAACGCTTCTTGCAGTAAACAAGAAAAAGCCTCTTGAAGTAAAGGTAAAATCCGGCGTCCATATTCATTCGGACAGGATTACCGTAAAAATGCTCAGAGACCTTCCTGTTCCCTCCTCTTCAGAAAATTATGTTCTGCTGCAATCTTTCGACAAACTAACTAATGTCGTAATCGGCAATTTTGCTCAGGGCGAAAAGATTGTAACTCTTATCTCTGATGAGGATGGAGATGAGGAGGTTGATTACATCATTCACTATTTTTTCGAAACGAATAAGTATACGAAAGAGGCTCAACCAAGATCTATTTACACAAAGGATGCATTTGTTGCATTAAAAAAAGAGATTATTAACGGTACAAAAAGCGCTGATATCTATCCCAACGAAGAGGGTGCAATTTTTATTCGGAGATTGATTTCGTCGAAGAGTGAGAAAATGGATCTGATAAAGACCCGACAGGGATATACGGTAAAAGTGACGGACGTGGATGACAGGTCTCTTACCCGGCTTCTTTTCATGTATTCAGACAACGGCGTTAACGGGGTAGATCTCGTGTTCTTCGTCGCATACTCGAATGTATATGAAACCAGGGTGCAGCCGATTATCCAGTATTGTGTCTATTGTCAGAACAGCTTTGATCCGACTGTCAAGGCCACGGTGACAGAGCTTCTTAACCTGACCGCAGAAAAATACGGGAATGATAAGTAATCTGCGTAAGAGGCTGTCTACTCCAGAGCCTTTTCCGCCAGCATAAGTGCGCCCTCTTTGCTTTTTGCCCCGGCGATAAACCTGGCGGGGTGACAGAAGAGGGCGTCGCTGACTCCTGTAATTGCGGCAAGTTCATCCTTTTTCGCGCCTGCCCATTTCGCCGGAAGCTGTTTGCGCGAGGCGAATCCGCCCATCTGCCGCGGCACCGCCCTGACCCTCCAGTCTCCGGTCGTTGAGGGGAAAACCACATAGAGAATATCAGGATACTCATTGATAATTATCTGCCAGGGACAATACAGATCAAGAACCAGAAGGTGGGGATTTGTTGATGATTCTACCGCTTCAGTGATGATCGCTCTTGCCTTGTCGAATCCGATCGCCCGGTCAAGCTCGAGTAAGATCAGCCGTTCGGCAAAGGCGACAGCTTCGGAAAAGGCTTTGTCGTGTCCCTCTTCAATCTTAAACCAGACAGGATTAAAAACATCGATTGTGTCGGATATCGAATAGTGTGATATGACAAGATCCTCATCCCCAATGGAATAGCCGCAATCGATTGCGTCAATACTTTGTATGAGACGCTTGTCAAGGTAGTCGAATTGCGCCTTTGTTTTCGCGATCTGCATACCAAAGTGTTTCCATATGAGTCCGCAGGAGGCGTAGGGAATGCCGTTTTTGCGCTCACCTGCGCCTTCTACGAGGTGATGGTCATAATCGCCGCTTGCGGGATTATATTTTCCGCCGACATCAAGCCGCATATCCGCCGTGGCAAGCACATCATCGTCACGTGAGCGGATGATCTCGATTTCGGTATTGATTATTTTCAATATTGCAACGGCAAAGACGTCATCCGCATGAAAGACGCCGTCATGAACTGCAATACGCAATTTGTTATTTTGCATTTCCTAATCCTGTTTTGTTGATCAACTTAATCGTGCTATCCTCAATGAACTTTGCGGCAATGTCAATAACTACCCGATTTTTCAGATTGGTCATCGGGTAATCTAATGTATAGAATTCGTTTCTGCGAGGCGGCCGCCCTTTTCGTTATGGTGTGATGGTATTGCGTACTGCTGTTCAGTTTGTGCAGAGAAATAAAAACTGTCAGTACACAAGACTGCTTCAAAATTTTTTGATCAGGTTCGTCAATACGACAGTTGCTTCAATCTCAGCTATTTTTGGGGAGATGCTTTCAATGTTGAAGCCGCAGCAGACACCCATGGCTTTGCAGTAGTTAGCAAGATCAAACGCGATTGCTTCGTTCTGTCTGATCGACTCTTCGAGTACGTCGACAGAGCGGGTAAGCTGATCTTCCATTTTGTCGGGGACATCGATTCCCAGCCAGCGCATGAGCCTGAGAGTTTCAAGATTGCCGCAAAGTGAGAGGGTGAAGATGAGGTAGGCCCGTTTCATCTGTAATTCTTCAGTAAGTGCGCAGTAATCAGATATGAAATTTTTTACTAAATTGATGTTACAGATGCACTGAGAGACGAAAAAAGAGCAGCCGAAACGCTGTTTATCGGCAACGCGAAGGTGTTCGGTTTTTTTGCTGTGATGACGTTCCGGAATCGTGACTCCGCCCGTCAATCCTTTTCCTGAAGAGGTGCGCCACAATTCGTAGGCTTGCGAGAGCGTACAGCGCGAGGGGGATTCTTTCGTGGCCGCACCGACATAAACAGAGAGGTGATGAGATTCATTTGCGGCGGCGATTCTTTCCTTCAGCTGTGCGGGAGTATATTTTCCGGCAACGTGATAGATTATCTTCTCGCAGAGTACGTCGCGGTGAGAGCCGTCAGCATAGGAGAGCGGATCAAGCGTAGGGAAAAATTCAAACGGGCGCTTCTGATCGGTGCGTGAGCTCTCATCCTGGATGTCGTAGACAATGAGTGCGTCAGGAGAAAGTGAGTTTATCCTGTCGCTTCTGTTTTTTGCTATTACCGACAGACGTTCGGGAGGTGTTTTCTCTTTCGGCGGAGTGATGCCGTAAAGAATCGCACCGCTTTGAGATGTTAAAATTTTTTCAGAGAACATTGAATTGTCCTTTCGCAATGTAAAAATACCTGTTACTGAATTCAGGAAACGATCAGTCTCATGTGTTATGCAGCAAGTCAATTGCCCGCAGTGTTGTATCAAAGAACAGCAATCTGATAACTCAAGAATAATTCCAAAATTAATCTATCGAAAATTCAAATTACTCGATCCGGTAAATCCTTCCGATTGGTGAAGTTCACGACGGGCAAAAAATTACGGGTACAGCCTGGGGATGAGTGATGCAACGGCATTTTCTACGGTGAGAATCCTTCTGCCGATGGATACGGGCAGAAATCCCCCCGCATTGAGAAGATCAACTTCGAAGGGAATAAACCCCCCCTCGGGTCCGATCAGAAGAGTCGCGGCGCAGCCGATCTGAAAAGGAAAAGGATCTCTGGCATAGGGATGGGCCAGCAGCTTTCTGCTCTCCCCTGAAATTTCCTGCAGACGATCCTCGACGAAGGGGCGGAAAAGGCGGTGAAAAGTGATCTCGGGTAAAATCGTATCTCCGCATTGAGATAGTGCGTCAGTAAAAATCTTCTGAATTGAACCGGGCAGCAGAAGAGGACTTTCCCAGTAACTTTTATCGACGCGCCATGTCTTGATGAAATGAAACTTTTTGACCCCCATGCAGGCGGCGCAGAAGAGTATGCGGCGAAAAACTTTCGGACGGGGCAGGGCGCAGACCATCGTGAGCGGCAGAGGCGCGGGGGGATCACAGGAAAGATCAACCTCGAGTATCGCGGTCCCGCTCTCGATGCTGAGAATCTTTGCCGTACCGCAGCGGCCGCCGGTAACGCCTGCCCGCAGCGAATCGCCCTCCTTCTTTTTCAGAACATCTTCGATGTGTGCGAGTTTTTCAGAATCGACGATTTTCACACGGTCAACGGCGATATAATCTTCGGGAGTAAAAAGCAGAAGATTCAATTCTCATTCTCCTTGGCTGATGGATAACAATCCAAGCGCAAAGTACACTGTCGGCATTAATTGGTGAAGTGCAATAAAAATCTTGCCAAAAAGCCGAGTGATAGGCAGGATATAGCCAATTTCTCAAGAACGGTGCAGAAAACAGATGATTGAACAAAATAAAGAATTCAAGAAATACAGGACAAAGACAGATACTGACAAAAGGCATTTTCATCGGATACACATTTCCCTCATCCTTTTGCTGGGTGTTGCGCTGATGCTGAGCGGCTGCAGCCGACAGGTAACGCTCTCAAAGTCTGAAATCAATGCTTTATGGCAGCTTTACTACGCACGAGAATTCACCGAGAGTCTCGAAGAAAAACTCTCTTCTGAACAGCGCAAGGCAATTATGAAAGAAGTCGCGTCAGAGAACCGCCTCGACTACGCCCAGATCATGGTTCAGCTTCAGAGCAGCGATCCGGATCGATTTCAAAAACTATTTTACTAACAGGTATGTACTATGCGTAAGCCAAGATCCCGCCCTCTTCATCTCTTTGTGCTCGTCTTTTTTACCGGCTTCTTTCTGGGGCTGGGTTCCTCTTTTGCCCGCGCGCAGGAGGATCTCTCTTTCAAATATCTTGACTACTTCCATTACGTTTACCAGACGATAAAGCAGGAGTATGTGGAGAAGGTCGTTCCGGAAAATCTTTTCTACGGCGCGATCCGCGGGATGCTTCGTTCGCTGGATGACCCCTATTCGCGATTTCTTGATCAGAAGGATTATGCCGAGTTTCACGAGCAGGTCACGGGTGAATTCGTCGGTGTCGGTATTGAGATCACTATCAAAAACGGAGAGGTTGTAGTCATCACCCCGATTGAGGGAAGTCCGGCAAAACGATCGGGAATACTCTCCGGGGACAGAATAATAAAAGTTGATGACACGGTCTTACAGGAGAGTGAGATCGAAGTGGTGCTAAAGCAGATCAAGGGAAAGCCGGGAACAAAAGTACGGCTCACCGTCAAGCGGGAAGGCTATGATGATCCGATTGAGTTGACGCTCGAACGGGCAAATGTCAAGGTGAGTTCCGTTCGCTACGGCATGATGAGCGAACTTCGTGATACCGGTTATATTCAGATCATCAGTTTTTATGACACCACCGGCAAGGACGTGCGCAATGCGCTCAACGATCTCTCAAAGAATAATATCAACAGACTGGTGCTTGATCTTCGAAATAATCCCGGCGGAAGCCTGGACGCGGCAATAGAAGTCGCAGGACTTTTTCTTGATAAAAACCTTGTCGTGGTTTCAACGCGCGGGCGCGAGGGGTCGGGAATACTCGAAGAGTACAAGACACAGGGCGATCCGATCTATAAAGGAAAGATAATCGTATTGGCCAACGGGGGCAGTGCTTCCGCTTCCGAGATTCTTGCCGGTGCTCTGAAAGATAACAAGCGTGCCACTATTGCGGGAGAGAGAACCTTCGGAAAGGCTCTTGTACAGCGGGTGATCGACCTTGAGAAGAACAAGACGGGATTCGCCCTCACTATCCGCAAATATTACACGCCTTCCGGCGCGATGATCAACAAGAAGGGAATTGAGCCGGAGATTGCCATTGCGGGAGATCTGGTTCCTGAAACAGATCGAAAAAATCTCGGCCGGATTCTGAATGATAAACTTGTCAGCGCGTTTGTTACCCCCACAACGCAGTATTCACCGGCGACGGTTGACGCCTTCGTGCAATTTCTGACAGCGAAGGGCTTCCCCGTATCGAAACGGACAGCTTCGTATTTTCTGAAGCAGGAAATTTCCCGCGAGAAGCCGCAGCCGGTCTACGATCTTGAGTTCGATTCGCAGCTCATAAAGGCCTTGGAACTGCTGAAATGAAACCGGTCTACGGCCTCGGACTTGAAAGCTCCTGTGACGAAACAGCCGTCGCGGTGGTACGCGACGGCGTCTCGATCGAGTCGAATATTATTTCCAGTCAAATCGAGATTCACCGTGAATATTTCGGAGTTGTTCCCGAGATCGCATCGCGCGCGCATCTGGAGCAGGTCAATGCGCTCATTGACGATGCGCTGAAAGAGTCCGGGCGGTCACTTGACGAGATGAGCTACGTGGCGGTGACAAATCGCCCGGGACTCATTGGTTCGCTTATGATAACCCTTCAGGCGGCGAAGGTGATTTCTTATATTAAGCAAATCCCGCTGATTACGATAAATCACCTTGAAGCGCACCTCTACGCTCCCTTTCTTGCGGGGGCCGAGATATCGTATCCGTATCTGGGGCTGCTTATTTCGGGGGGAAACACCGCGCTTTATATTGTAAACGGGGTGGGTGAGTTGGAAATACTCGGCAAAACCACCGATGACGCAGTCGGAGAGGCCTACGATAAGATCTCGAAATACCTCAATCTTGGATACCCCGGCGGGCCGGTTATCGACGCACTGGCAAAAGAGGCGGTGAAGAAAAAGATATCATTTCCGAAAATACTGGCGGCGGATCATGCATTCCGCTTTTCATATTCAGGACTGAAAACTGCGGTTGTAAACTTTGTGAATGAAAATCCCGGTGAATCCCCCGCCGAGATAGCCTGGGCCTTTCAGGAGAGCGCCACCGAGCTTTTGTGCAGAAAGACCTTTGCCGCGGCAGAACAATGCGGTCTTTCGAAAATCGTTGTTGCCGGCGGTGTGGCCGCAAACTCACGCATACGGGAACGCTTTGCCGCACGCACTGATTTGAATGTTTTTTTTGCTCCGCCGGTTCTATGCACCGATAATGCGGCAATGGTCGCCGGACTCGGGTATCACTATTTTTTGAAAAATGAATTTTCCGCACTTGATGTGGAAGTCTTTCCAAAAGTAAAAGAGAGGGTTTCCGATTATGGCAAAAGAACGGAGTGAGACCTATCATAATCTGCTCGATTTTTCATTGCAGATGGATGATGTTCCCGAAATTGCCGGAAGAGGTGATGAGCTCTTTTACGCGGTGATGCGGGATTATTTTTTCAAAGAGGAAGCGGTCGAGAAAGCGGTGCAGGGGATATTGAACGGACTGCAGGTTCCTGATTTTTTCAGAAAAGTGAGTACCCTGCGGCAGATTTCCCCCGACGACATTGAGAAGATGGTATTATCTTCAACGATAAACGACACCTTCGCGGGCAAAATTATTCTGTCGAAGAAGTATCTTAAGACTTTTTTTCCGCACCACCAGCCCGATTATCAAAAGATGCCAACCGATGTGCAGATGGAAATAATCGACCGAATAAAAATGAAAAACGAGGATATCCTTTACGCTTTCACAAAGATGCGGCAGGATATGGAAAGTGACCGCAAGCGATCCCTTTTGAAGCTGCTGGCGATGGCGCTGAAGAATGTACATCTGAAGACGGGATTTCCGTTAAAGCCGGTACCCGGCACTGTCGAGGCTTTGATCAGGCAGGAATATCCCAACTGTGATTCTCTATTCACCGCGGATCCGCGTATCATGACCGATCTGATGGATGACAAAAAAATAAAAGCACTGGTTAAAAATATTTTTAAAGTAAAAAAACATAACGATATTGTTGATATGGCAACCCGGGTGAAAAGTGAGATACGGCGTTTTGAATCGCGTATCCAGCGGACTCTTCAGAGCTGAACCTCGGGGAAAAGTGCAGACAAAAAGGACCTACATGGAAAAGACGATACCGGAAAGAAATTCAATAGAGCAGAATGATAAATGGAATCTCACCCTGCTCTACGATTCAATGCAAAGCTGGGAGAGCGACTTTGCCCGCATTACCGAACAGGTAACAAAATATGAATCCTTCAGAGGAAAATTCACCGAAAGCGCCTCTTCGATGAAAGATCTTCTTTCTTTCGATCTTGAAATCTCAAGAATCGTAGAAAATCTGTACGTTTACGCGCATCTGAAAAATGATGAGGACAAAAGCGCGACAGAGGGGCAGAATCTCTACCAGCGTGCCGTCACCCTCTATACAAAGTCGGCAGAGCTCTCAAGTTTCATAATCCCTGAGATTCAAGCCTTATCCCCGGAAAAAGCACAGCAGTTTCTCAATGATCAGCTGCTTGCGCAGCACCGCTTCTCTCTTGAAAAAATCCTCCGTTTCAAGGAACACACACTGTCACAAGAACTTGAAGAGCTGATCGCCATGAGCGGCGAAGTGATGGGCGCCCCAGGTCAGATTTTCTCGCAGCTTGACAATGCTGACCTTCGTTTCGGAAAAATCGAAAACGGCCGTAAAGAGACGCTGGAACTCTCTCACGGAAATTTCAACACCCTTCTCACCGACGAGAACCGGGATACCAGAAAACAGGCTTTCTTTCAGTATTATGAGCAGTATGATGCTCACAAAAACACAATCGCCGCTTCGCTGGGCTATTCCATTAAAAAGGACCGGCTGAATGCGCGCGTACGCAAATACCCGGGTTGTCTTGACGCTGCGCTGTTTTCAGATCGTGTACCGCGCAGTGTTTATGAAAGTCTTATCAGCGCGGTTCGAGATAATATTCCGCAGGTCGTCGAGTACATGAAGATCAGAAAGAAGGCTTTGAAACTGGAAGATCTTCACTTTTACGATACCTATGTGCCTATGGTGTCAGGGGTAGATTTCGAGATGCCCTACGAGGAGGCTGTTGAGGGCTGTTGTGCGGCCCTCGCTCCTCTCGGAGATGAGTATGTTGCAATACTCCGCAACGGACTTTTGAACGGGTGGGTAGACCGCTACGAAAACCGCGGCAAGAAAAGCGGTGCATATTCGTCGGGAAGCTACGATTCGCCTCCATATATACTTCTTAACTATGAACCCAGGAATATCAACAGCCTCTATACACTCATTCATGAGGCCGGCCATTCGATGCATTCGTATTATTCGGCAAAAAATCAAAGTTACGAATATCACTCATACACAATTTTTGTCGCCGAGGTCGCTTCTACCTTCAATGAAGTGCTGCTGAGTGAATATCTTTTGAAGAAGTACGAATCGGATAAAAAGATGAGCGCATATATTCTTAACCGCGAGATCGACAATATCCGGGGAACACTTTTTCGGCAGACGATGTTTGCCGAGTTTGAGCTTCGGGTACACGATATGTCGGAGAGAGACGAACCGCTAACTGTGGAATCATTGCGTACGCTGTACCGGGCGCTGCTTAATGATTACTTTTCCGATTCGATCGTCATTGATGATGTTCTCGAATTGGAGTGTCTGCGTATTCCTCATTTTTACTCCGCCTTCTATGTGTATAAATATGCGACAGGTATCGCCGCGGCGATTGCGCTTGCGCGGAAGGTTTTGACGGATCCATCTGCTAAAGAGAGCTACCTGAAATTTCTTACTCTCGGCGGAACAATGTTTCCGGTAGACGAACTTCGTATAGCGGGGGTCGATATGGAAAAATCTTCGGCGGTAGGCGATGCTTTGCTCCATTTCAGAAATCTTTTGCAGCGGCTGGGGGATAAGATTTCATAATCTTTCCCCCCGGGAGAATATGAGCAGCAACGAGTCTTTTCAGCGGCTACACGGGGAAGTTCCTCCGAAAATATACACTTTTAGAAGTGAATTCTTATTTTTCTGAGCTTGTTGGCCGATCATCTATAGTGAGTATCTATAATAGAATCGTGGCTATCTTCATCTTTACTCCCATGGAGGGAATCGTGGCGGAATATATTAACAAAGTTGCCTGTAAAAAAAGAGGCAGGGCATTATCTCTCTGCAAAATTCGTTTCGCACAGGTCAAATTTTTATTCCTGCTCGCGATTGCAGCAATAACGGTTCCTCTGTTAGGTTACACCGATCAGACAACAACAGAACGGGTGGTAAAAGAGAATAAGGAGTTCATTGAGTTTCTTGATATCTGCCTGAGTAATTTCGGCTCTGAAAACGATGACCAGAAGAACCGTTTCTTCAACGTATACCAGGACCAGTTCAACGCTGAGGTTTCCTTTCTGCAGTCGGACTATAAAAGGTCGTTTAAAAGTATATACTCATCTCAGGGAAAGAATGTTGATTTATATAATGATGTGCTCAATATTTATTACCTTGATGAGTCCAAGAAAATACTGGATAAGCTTGCTCCGTCGATAATTAAATCAAAAAATTCCTCTGCACGCCTTTATCTGACATTGGGATACCGTGACAGAGCTCTGGCGAGAAATATACAGAAAATCGGTAATGCCTCGCGCCCGCATCTGCGGTCATATAAGATTTACAGCTATCAGGAGGCTATAAAGCTTGCCCGCCGTTCAAAGAGATATGCGCTGCTGGCTTTGTTTGAAAGTCAGGATCGAGAAGTTAAGAAAGAGATTTATAATCATGTATTTGAAGGCGAGCGCCAGGCAAACAACCCTTTCTTCAACCGCTTTCTATCAAAAGATGATCAGCAGTATGTTGCGGAAATGAACCGCGAGTATGAGAATTACGAGCAGGAGTACCAGCCGAAACTTGAATCCGAGAGAAAAGAGTATGAAGACTCAGGACGAATACCCGATCGCACCGGCACAGCGGCAACTTCTGATACAGCAAACATGATTAATCCGGTGGACGGTTCCCGGGGCGAGGCTGTCACCGGAACAAAAGAAAAAGCGATGACTGAATATCTCTATGAGCAGAAGACACAGCGCCGCCTTCGTTTTAAAGACGAGCAGCGTACCGCAGAGTATGTCCGCCTCGGAGATTTTGATTTGGGGAACCAGATAATAGTACGATACATTGATGATTTCAATTTCAAGATGATATCAGCGACTATAGAAGTTCTGAAGGCCCGGCAGGAAAACCAGACCGGTATTGATTATTCTACTCTGATGCTGCAGCATCTTGACGCAAATGACAGATATTCAAAACCATCTCTGGTGGAATCATTTATGCAGCGAGTGAGAGTTATCGATGATGTTGAAGGAAGCGATGCTGATGCTGCAGCGGCCGCCGCTCAGGAGAATGAAGCTAATCAACCCCCGCAATAAACAGCGCGAAATAACACTTGCTCTTTCGGATTGATCTGGTATGAGTGTAATCAACGGGGTCATAACTTTGAAGGGCAGGTGTTAACCATGTCAATAGGCGATATAAACAGAAAAGTACTTAATCAGGTTCTGAACAAAAATTTTGCTCCCCAGCAGCAGAGTGCGCCGGTCTCTGAGATCACAGAAAAAGACAGAGCATTGCGCCACGCTGTATCAGATCTTTATATGACATTGTCCCGTTCGGGCGATCCGAGAACTTCGATTGACCTTCTGGCGGAGCACGTCGCGATTATGGTTGAGATGATAAATGAATTCAAGAGGCAGGTATGATTTCTCTCAAAAGAGGAATTGAACGGGTCGTGATAGTCTTCTCAATAGCAGTTTGGACGCTTCTTGTCGCTGATGTAATGTTATGGATAATTAGATAATTATGACAGCGGACTTTCCTTGATATTGTATTCCCAAAGTTCTACGAGTTTTTCAAATTCGCGACCCTCCTGCGTTATTTCCTTTTCCTCATGGGCTTTTCTTCTGCGGTTGATCAAATATTCAACCGTGTTATCCTCAAGAAGAAACTCTTCATTCCTCTCGTTAAGCTTCCTAATGAAGTAATTGAGATTGTAGGTCGAGAAATCGCCAATATATTCAAGAGAAGCAAGAGTCGGCTCAAACTTCATCAGAAGCTCTGTAAGGTAGAGGCAATGGCGAAGAGAATCGATACTGCCTGAGAGAAAACTTCTCATATGGATGCAGAGCTTAAGATAGAGGTCTATGTGATCAAAATATGAATTCACCACGGGAAGAACAGTGTAGGGGAAATTGTCCTGAAGTTTTATAATATCAATCGGTTCGTCAAGATTTCTGAAAAAAGAAAAGATAGTCTTTGCCGGCTCAAAATCAGGGTAAATATCAACCAGTTCAATATAAAGGTCTTTGATAATAGTCTTTATAGTGCCCGATTTTTTCAGGTATATCTCAATCTCAACAGGTTCAACATAGAAATTAATTCGCCGAATCTCGTCCATTTTGTCCGGAAACCTTCTTAAAGTGTTCGGAAATCTTTTCAGTAAGAGTGTAAGCCTCTGCTTCTTTCAGAAGCTTTTGCCGTTCTTCTTCTGTTGCAGCGCCTGACAGTTTTTCCATTATTTCATAATACTTTATCGATTGCTGGGTAAGAAGGAGTTCAGCAATTTTCCACATGGAATCCCCCTCTTTTACCACCACCTTCCCCCTGTCGGGAAGATCAAAAATATTGCCGGGCCAGATCCAGTGGGGATTTTTCCGCTGATTGTCAGTTGAGGGGAGAGGGGCATACCCGTTTATCTCGGCGATCATATTAAGATATTTCAATGTGTCGTGGGGAGTGACAGTTATGTCAAATTTGGATATATATTCCTGACTGTGTGCCTGAGCGATCTCAAGAGTGAGATCGCGCTCGTTTATTGGCGCATTACTCTGAGGTGACTCAGCAGTTTGAGGAGTATTGTTTTCAGGCAATGGGTTCACTTCAGATTTCCCTCGATTAATAAAAAGGAACAGCAGCAGGGAAATCAAGAGTATTGCGATTACAATGGAAATAGTCACAAAATTGATTGAGCGAACTGTGCAATAAAATGTTTCAACGGGTGAAAGTTTTTTTACCTTATCCGGCAATGGAAACCGGGAAACATCAGTTCCGAACTCAGTAACAGGTGACGTTGAATCTTGCGAAAACCCCTTCCCCCGTTTTCGAGAATAATAGTTTTTTGCTTTCTTTTCGAGAAGACGGATCTTCTCGCGTAAAAACCTGTTTCTGTCAAAGATTATGTTGAGAGGCGAAGCGACATTGGTTTCTTCAACATGATCTTCCTCTGGTTTTTGAAGTTGTAGCTGGAGTGATTCAATCTGCTGTGCCGTAACGATGCTTTTCGAGAAAAGCTCCCGCCGAGAATCTATTGAGCCTTTAAGGGAAGCAACGCGTCCGCTGATCACTTCTTCCTTGCCGGCTATATAAAGCGAAACAAGTGAGGCAAGCCGCTTCCGGTCGCTGATTATTCTATCATATGTCCTGCGATACTCCGGAGGAAGGTTAATGTTCTCAGGAAGTTCGCAAAAAATATCATCGGGTATGAAGGGAAGTTCAGTGCGAGAGGCGACATGCCATGTTATAAAGGCTCCGCTGTCAGCCAGAACAATATCCGCCCTGTAATTATGTGCGCTATCAACTGCGAAATGCTGGGGATGTTTTCGTAGAACGCTCTCGAGAACAGAGGAGAGTTTCCGGTCGGTGCTGATATTTATCAGATACTTGATAAATGAAGCGAGATTGCATTTTTCGTGCAGTGGAGCTTCCTTCTCGAATGCTTCACGGATTTTATCGGATAACTCTTTTTTGTGATCACTGAAAAGCGTGACAAATTCGTCTGCATTGCAAAGAGAGCTGAAATACTCAAGAGCCGCACTGGTCTCTGTAAAATGGCATATGGATGCAGGGATTTCGGGATTAAGAGTGTTTTCAAGGGAAAAAGCGAGACGGGAAACATTTGGATTTCCATCATCAAGAATTACATAAGGAATTTTTGATGCTTTGATGAGTATGTTTGATTCTTCGAAAACCGAATAACTGATAAACAAAAGAGAAACTGCTTCCTTTATTGCCCGATCGACCCCGGTTTTTGAACGGATATATGCTGCCGAGAATGAACCGTAGTTTATGACAATGTTATATCCGGGGTTAATTGAACGGACCTGCATCGCTCCGGCTTGAATGTCCATTTCTGAAAAGGGAACACCCTTGATAGAACCATTGAATAATTTTTTGATGAACTGAAGGTGTGACTTGTCATCAGAGGAAATGATTGTTTTAGTCTCATTCTTCTTTAACCATTTGAGAAATGGAGCTGCGTTAAGATAATTTGAAGAGGGGTGGATAAGAGCCGCGACCTTGGCGGGGTCTATTCCATTTTTTGCAAAATGGTGCATGTATTTTTCCGGAAAAAGATAAGAGGCAAAGTGATTGTTTTTGAAAAATAAAGGGGTGCTTCCTGCTATGACAACACCGCATCCTTCATAAACGCCGGGAGTGGCCTGTCCGCGAAGCAAGTCATATATTCGGTCGCTGTCCCATGCTATCTGTGACATTTTAAAGAGATTAAAAAATTCTTTTGAGCCGTGCCGGATGATAAAATTGCCGTCGTTATAAAAAATACCAATAAAAGCACCGCGTTCCGATACATTCTTTCCCTGAATATCAGGAATGTCTTTTTCAGTATCAACGATTTTAGCGTTTGTCAGATCGAGGCCGAAAATCTTCTGGAAATCGAGATAATATTTTACGGTGAAATGGCTGCCGATGTATCTGTTCGAGGAGAGAATTCCGATGTCGATGTTAAACTGCTCCATCGCGGGATTTCCGGTCAGCTCATCGGTGATGACAATATTTTCGATAAGGTCAATTAATTGCACAGGCATCTGGGGCCAGTTTCCGATACGGATAAAAGGCTGCGTGTCACTAAGTGAGTTTCCCGTAAAAATAATAAAACAACCGTGATCAACAATGAAAACACGGTCGCTGTCTTTAGAGATCAGATCTGTTATTTGCATAGGTATAGTGAAGAAGATATCTTTTCGTTTGTAAAGTATTAAACGGAAGGACATTTATTTTTTAATTTGAGGGTCAGCTCAGGGTGTTTGCTTTTTTGGCCAGGGTACCAGCCGACATTCGTATACAATGACAATCCTCTATTTATCACGTGATGATAGATCCGTTCAGTATAGATGATAAAGTGCTTTGATCAAGCATAGACTCTTCACTTATGATTGAATCGAAAGTTTCGCTTTGAGAAATGGAGGCAGCAGCGGAGACGAGCGATTTGAAGTTCGTTAAAATCATGAGGGAAGGCAGGCTTACACGGGCAATTCCGATATCGCGGCAGTCGTTGACAGAAAATTCTTTGATGTTATAGGGGAGACCCGCTGCAATACTCAGCGGACCATTTACTTCGTTTTTTAATAGTCTGACTTCATCCCTGGTCTTGACATAAGGGATGAACGCCATATCAGCACCGGCCGCAAGATAAAGATTGGCCCGTTCGATTGCAAGATTCAGTGCGGCAGTGCGATTGTCTGTTGTCTTGAGAGCATCGGTTCGGGCATTGAGAAGGAAGTGAGGGATCTTCAGCTGCGTTTTGAGAGAGAGTACGGTCTTTATTTTATTCAGCAATTCCTCAGCGGAAACTATTATCTCTTTTCGACGGGGATTCCAGAGGTTCTGATCTTCTATGTTTATTCCGGCGATTCCCGTGTTTATGAAACGTCTGAGATTGTGTTCAAAGAGATCATCCTGAGCATATCCGTCTTCACCGTCAGCCATGACGGGAATGTTGACGGCGGATACTATCTCGCGAGTGCGCGATAGATTTTCGTCGATCGATACAAATTTCTCTTCTTTGTATAACATGCTGAGCGACATGCTGTATCCAGAACACTGAACTGCTTTGAACCCGGCACATTGAATAATCCTGGCTGATATTGCATCATAAGCGTCGGGAACAACGAGGGTTTCTTCAGAGTGAATGTAATCAGAAAGGGTTTTCATCAGTTTCATTTTTTCCTCAAGAGGGATGATTATCATTCAACAGCAATCGTTACTCTGTTTCGTCCGTCATTTTTAGATTTGTAAAGAGCCTTGTCTGTTTTCTCAAGAAGGTCGGCTGATAACTCGCCGTTTTTTGGTGATGCGGAAGCCACTCCGATGCTGATAGTAACAATATCAGCGACAAAAGACCGCGAGTGAGGAATGTTTAAACCTACTGTTTTTATCCGCATCTCTTCTGCGAGGACAGCAGCGGCAACTTTTGGAGTTTCGGGAAGCAAACAGACAAACTCCTCTCCGCCCCATCGGGAGGCTATATCAGAGGGCCGCTTGATGGTTTTACTGACTATCGATGAAACGCTAATGAGGCATTCATCGCCCGCAAGGTGACCGTATTCATCATTGAAATTCTTGAAATAATCGATATCGACAAACATGAGAGAAAGTTCGGTTTTAGCCCGTATTGCCCTGTTCCATTCAGCGACAAGAGCATCATTGAAACGTCGTTTGTTAGAAATCCCTGTCAAACCGTCAATCATGGTTATTTCTTTGAGCTGGTCTCTGTAAAGTTTCAGATCGAGGTGGTTTTTTACTCGAAGCCTGACGAGAGCGGGATTAAATGGTTTGGAAATATAATCGATAGCACCGAGGTTTAATCCGGCCTCTTCGTTTTTCTCATCACTCATTGCGGTGATAAAAATGACCGGAATGTCTTTTGTGAGAGGGTCCTCTTTCAATTGGCGGCAGACTTCGTATCCGTCGATGTCGGGCATTACAATATCGAGGAGAATTATATCGGGCTGAACCGAGTCCTTCGCGATATGAAGGGCTCCTTTGCCGTTGGATGCGATCTTAACGGTGTAATCACTCGAAAGAATATCCACCAGAGCCTTGACATTGGTATGCGCGTCATCGACTATTAGAACAGTGCTCTTGTCATTCATAGAAAATCTCCGCTTAATGGTGAGCTATCACTGAACATATACAGTAGTTTGCACCAATTAAACAATTCCATCCACAAAAAATTCAAACATCATATCGCCGAATACCGGGATAAATTCATGAGCGTAATCGGGAAACAGGATAACTCTTTTCTTTGAGGTGATCTTGTTATATGCGGCGAACTGCGAGGATGGCGGACAGATCTGATCCATAAGCCCTGTTGCCATCATTACCTCGCCTTTGATGCGGGGTGCGAGAAATTGCAGATCAATATAGCCCAGGGCAGTGAAGACCTCTTCCTCGCGGCTGTGAGTCGGGTCGAAGCGGCGGAAATATTCCGTGATGTCCTCGTAGGCATTTTTGGCAAGGTCGATGTTCCAGACGCGGCGGTAGTCGCAGAGGTAGGGATATACCGGCGCGAGGCGTTTGATTTCCGGCACAAGAGCCGCGCATGCCAGTGTGAGGCCGCCGCCCTGTGATCCCCCCGTCGCGCACAAATATGAGGGATCGACCCACTCCATCTTCATCACGATTCGTGCCAGTTGCGCGCAATCAAGATAGACATGTCGAAAGAGCAGCTCGTGCGGATCGCGCGACTCGAGACCGCGGGTGATATGGCCCTTGAAGGTGTTGCCCCTCACCCCGCCAGCGTCATCGGAGAGTCCCCCCTGTCCGCGCACGTCCAGCGCCGCGACGGTGAAGCCGGCTGCCACCCACGCAAGTTTCGCGCTCCAGTCGCCGGAGTTATCGCTGAGGCCGTGAAACATCAGCAGAGCGGGCGTCTTCTTATCGCGCACCTTCGGGCGAAGCACTTTGGCGTGAATTCGGACACCGCGTACACCGGTAAAATACATATCAAAGCACTCCGCGTAGGGTGCCGTAAATTTCGGGGGGATGAGTTCATAATCGGTACTTGCGCAGTCCAGTTCCGCAAGAGCTTTTGACCAGTAGGCATCGAAGTCGTCGGGCCTGGGGTTGGTCCCCTGATATTGATAAAGCTCGTTTACTGGAAGATCGAAAACAGGCATGGAAGTTCCCCTTGTAAGGAAAAAGTGATTATGCGATTATTTGATCAATTGGTGACTAGGTAAAAATTATGGCAAGAACTAACAGGAAAAATAATTACGCATGTTGTATGCTGATCGATTATCAGGAGAGGTGTTTGAGGAATCAATCGATTCCGGAATTCTGAGCAATCTACCGTTCGTGTATTACATTAATCGTACAAGCCGGCAAGGATGACGGCGATACGCGCTTATTAAGTATCCCGCAGTAATTATCTGCAGCTCTTGTTTTATCAAAACGATGTGCTGACTTATTATACACCATCTCCCAGGGGGTGTATAATAAATCATTGCCCGAATTTTGTGCGTGAATAATTTAGCAAATCGCTAAAAGCGAGACTGAATTTACTGTAGAGATTCTTACTCGGCAGAACGATACTTCGGGAGAATAATCATATCTTTTTTCCGCAATACAGATGGCTGAATATCCTGTCGTCGATTTCGACTACATCGGGAAGCATTCCCCACTGTGAAAAGCCGTGCTTTGTCAAAAGCCTGAGGCTGCCCTCATTCGTCGAGAATATGATTGCGATAAGGGTCTTGTAGCCGATTTCTTTTGCCCGGGTTATCATCGCAGCAAGCAGGGCCGATGCGATTCCCCTGCGCTGAAAATCGGGGTGTATATAGTAACCGATCTCGCCGGTGAAGCGCATCCCCTCACGGCCCATGCGGTAGGTGCTCAGGCTGATCCAGCCGGCGATTTGTGCGTTGTTCGAAGAGGGGATGCTACAGTGATCCCCCCGCGAATTAATCAGGGGTGTGAGACGAAGAGAATTTTCACCTGTAGAAAGGTCTGCATCTTCAGAATATTCTTCACCGTCGCGAAAATCGGCGACGAGTACCGGGTATCTATCGGGCGTGTGCTCCTGAAACCAGCGCAGCCTGGCATCAAGCGTCGAGTGCTGCATGCTGCCCGTCGAGCAGCGCGTATCAACGGCCAGATTGTAAATGTCGTTAATTGCCCGAATGTCCGCTGCAATTGCTGTCCGGATAATCATATGTCACTCAACTTTCTGCACATGGTGAGCCCGGAGAAACCGTTGAAACCGAACTGCGCATAGAAGGCCCGTGACGCATCATGAGTGTTGAGAAAAATCTCTTCGATGTCACCTGCCAGTTTTATAAGCTCCTCTACAAGAAGCCTTCCATAGCCCCTGCCGCGGTGCTGTTCGTCGATGATGATGTCATCAAGCAGCGCGCGATAACAGCCGTCGCTGATCATGCGGCCGTATCCGATCAGCGCGCCATTGAGGCGTATGCAGACCGAGAGATCATCGCGGCCGAGCATCCTGGCGATCTTATCGGGTGTCCGTTTTTTTGCCCAGCTCGTCTGGGCGAAGAGGGGCATGAGCTCCTGTACTTCGGGGGCCTTGTTGAATTCGATGGTCATTGATGAAATTCTCCTCAGGGTGTTATTGCTGCAATAAAGAACATCTCTTGTTTCAGCACGGTCAAACATGATTCAGATAGTTATCCGCATACCGTCAAAACCGAAGAGCATGTTTTCGTATTTTGTTTCTAACGCGGCATAATCATCATAGCTCATCTGATTGGTCTCCTCGATATGAGTAAAGACTATTTTTCGGGGATGCAGCTCGCTGATGAGGCGGAGGTTGTCCCTTTCAAAAAGGGTGAAGTCCTTGTACTTCGGATCCATGAAGCCGAGATTCATGACCATAAGATCGAGATCGCGTCTCTTGCCTCTGCGCAGATGCGGCAGCCGCACAGAGCCCTCGGAATTCGAATTGCGCCGCCGCTGCCGGTAATTATAATTTTCATAGAACCTTATTCCTTGTGTTTCACTTCAGAAGATCCGCGATCATCGAAATGACTGTGTCGATATCGCCCGCACGGCGGGTCTTCCAATGCGGGGGGATGAGGCTGCGGTAATCCGAGGTGTTGTAGCGGTCATCCACCAGAATCACAAACCCCCGGTCGTCCTCGCTTCGAATGACTCGTCCCGCCGCCTGAAGCACCTTGTTGAAGCCGGGAAACATGTAGGCGAATTGATAGCCGCAGCCGTACTTCTGCTCAAAGAAATCCTTGATGATATCGTTGTCGAAATTGATCTGCGGCAGCCCGACGCCGAATACTATCACGCCGATAAGCTTCTCGCCCGGCAGATCGATGCTCTCTGAAAAAGAGCCGCCGCAGACGCAGAAGGCTTTCAGATTTCTGCTGAGGTGAAATCGTCCGATGAACTCATCGCGCTCGGGAGCACTCATCTGTGGTGTCTGAACGGCAGTCTCAAATCTATCAGGATTCCCGCTATTATCATTCGATTGCGCGATTTCAAGAGAGGCGAGAATTCCGCTCTGAAATTTGAATGAGGGGGAAAACACGACAATATTGCCGCTGACACTGGTGATTATTTTTCTGACAAGCTGTGCGTAGTCTGAAGAGTTGTCATCTCTGAATTTATAGCGGGTGCTGAGATCAGTTTTCATAAAATGGAGACATTTGTGCGGATCAAAGGGTGAGGCGAGCGCGATCGTTGAGGATTCCATCGTCGGTGTGAGAAGGCTCCGGTAGTATTCTGCGGGCGAAAGTGTCGCTGAAAAGAATACCGCCGAGCGCTGATTGTTCAGTACCGCCTCGATCTCTTCGGCAGGATCGATGCATCTCAGATGAACGCTTACATCTTTGGCGGAAATTTTCACCACAGTACGGTAAGAGGCGGAGTAGTGTTCGGCAATCGTATTGAATTCGAGCAGCTGCCAGTACAGAAGCATATCTTCAGCGGAGAGACGGCCGTGTTTTTCGAGAAAAAGATCAAATTCGGTGCGGCACTTGCGCGCGATTTTCAGAAATGATGCCGGCATCCCGGGTTCGCAAATTTGTGCGGGGATACCGTATTGCTTTTTCAGGGCAATAAACTCGGCGTTGAACTTCGTGAGAGCTTTTTTCAGAACAGGATTTGATCCCTTCTTGAGGGCCATGATCTGACTTTTGCTGATCGATGAAGAGAACATGGCACGGGCGCGGTCGATCATGTTGTGGGCTTCATCGATAAGAAAAGTATGATTGGTCTTTCCGAAAGTGAAAAACCGCTGCAGTTTCGATTGCAGATCGAAGGCGTGATTGTAGTCGCAGATGATAAGATCGCAAAACAGTGATAGGTCAAGCGAGAGCTCGAAGGGACAGATCGTGAACTCGCGCGCGATTGCTTCGACGCATTCCCGGTTGAAGGCGTTTTCTGAATACAGCCGCTCGAGCGCCTCGTGTGAGCGGTTATAATAGTTTTTCGAGAAGGGGCAATTGTCGGGGTCGCAGTCGGGTTTTGTAATCTCATCCCCGTTGGTGAAACAGATCCGCGCCTTTGCGGTGATAGTTATCCAGCGCAAACCGAGGCCGGCGCTGTTGAAGATTTCGGCGGTTTTTTCGGCGGTTGCCCCTCCCGCGTTTTTCGCGGTCAGATAGAAAATCTTATCCGTGTGATCCTCGGCCGCCGCCTTGAGCGCGGGATACAGAACCGCGGCGGTCTTGCCCGTCCCCGTCGGCGCTTCGGCAAAGAGAATGCGTCTGTCACGAATTGCGCGAAAGACCGCCTTGGAGAGCTCGTACTGCCCCTTTCGAAATTCATTATAAGGAAACGCGAACTCTCTGATGCGTGATTTCAGCTCGCGCCGGTGGCCCTCGTTTCTGTCGTTCCAGAGCAGATAAACGGTGATCCACTCGAGACATTCATTTGCAAGAGTCTCGAATGAATACTCCTGAGAGAAGATTTTTTCTTCCTCAGTCAGGCGATTGTAGTAGATCAGATCGAGAAATATCGATTTCAGATTATTGTCGAGCGAATAGAAGTAGCCGTAGAGCTTCAGCTGCGCCAGATGAACGTTTGCGATTTCGTTTCCCCCCGTGCGCATCGTCTTGATCTCTTCGATATGGACACCTTCACCCGTTGCATACACCCCGTCGGCCTTGCCCGAAATCTCGAGGATGATGTGCTCGCCCTCGTATTCGCGTCCGAGCGGCACTTCGCTTTGATACCCCTCGATGTCGCGGCTCTGGTATTTGCGGTGAATCTCGATACCCAGAGCCGCCGATAGCGGTGCGGAGGGGGCGCCGCCGAGACTCCCCTCCTGAAAGGTGATTTCAGCCAGAGTGCGGATATTGATTCTAAGCAGGCGTTTCTTATGTCCGGACATGCTATTCAAATGTTTAGGAGCAAAATTTTTGTCAAACAGATAATTGAAGTAGCCTTGAGGATAGTTATCCACCCCGATCTGAAATAGTACTTGAATTGCCCGGCCTTTACCGGTGTAGCTGGTCGGCAACACTCGATCGGTAAGATGACAAATGAGCCGATTGTGAATTAGAGAAAATTAATGAAATCAAATAAACATCCATCAACATCGGCACCTGTCGCAGTACTTGAGAAAGTTGAACGTTCTTTCGGGGGAAAGAGAGTTCTTTCGCAGATCAATATCACCCTCTCTCACGGCGAGATGCTCGGCATAATCGGTCCGAACGGCGGCGGCAAGAGCACCCTGCTTCTTCTTATGGCGGGTCTGCTTCGTCCTACGGGGGGAAGCGTTCATGTAAACGGGATCGACGCCTACTCTCTCTCGCTCGGCGCCGCCGGAAGCGTCGGGCTTGTCACCGCCCGGCCGGGGCTGTATCCGCTGCTGAGCGGCCGCGAAAACCTGCATCACTTCGGAGGCCTTTTCGGCTTATCGAAAGATCAGGTAGATGAAAAGGCCGGCACGCTGATCAGAACCCTTGAGCTGAATAACCAGATCGATTTGCGTGTCGATCAAATGTCAACCGGTATGCGGCAGAAGGTTTCGCTTATCAGAGCCCTGCTTCTGTCTCCCGTTCTTCTTCTGCTCGACGAGCCGACGGCGAATCTGGATCCACTCGTCGCGGCGCTGCTCTACTCTGAAATACGAAAGCGTGCCGACGGGGGACAAGCGTGCGTGCTTGTGACGCACGATCTGACTGCTGCCGAGAGTATCTGCGACCGAGTTCTGCTGATTGACGGGTGCGTGAAACGGGAGATCAGATTTGCCGAAAAGCGGGCAGTGGTTCCGGGTCCGCTTCAAGCTGCATGGAAAGAGGAGGTCGCGATAAAATGAAAGCAATTTTGCGTATAGCCATGACCGAGATCATCGAGCAGTACCGGCAGCCATGGATGCTGTTCATTCTGGCGCTGAATTATATTCTGTGGATTGCGATCTTCGGCCTTCTCTTTCGCGGACTTGACGCCGCATCGAAAAATCCGCAACTTCTCGCTTTGCTCTCTGACCAGATCGGCGCGGCGGGCATGAATACCGAAGGCCTTCTCAAGGCCGCGACCTCGGCATACGCATCACTGACCTTCACCAATCTGCCATTGTACGTGGCGATCATGTCGGGTACATCGGTGCTTCATGACAGGGAGCGGGGAACCATGCCCTTTCTGATGCTCGCCCCCGTGACCCGGCAGCGGCTTCTGGCCGGAAAACTGGCCGGGGCGCTGGCAATTCCATTTGCTCTTCATCTTGTTCTTGCGGGAGGCGGCAATATTCTAGTCGGCCGCTGGGAGATTCTCACTCCCTATGCCTGGAAGTTCGGCGCATCGCCGGCGTGGTGGGCGGCCTTTCTTGTCGGGGTTCCGGCGTCGGGTGCCTTTGTCGGGGCGCTTGGCACGGTTATCTCGGCCCTTTCAAAGGACATGAGAACCTCGATGCAGTACACCTCGTTTTTTATCGGCTTACTGAGCCTCGCCTTCGGCTTTATACTCGTGGACGGCATTGAGAAGGGTGTGGCGGTGCAGCTCATATATGCGCTGCTCTGTTTTGCTGCGGCGACGGTGACATTGAAAATCGGCGCAGGACTGATCAGCAGAGATATCACCGTTTGAACTGAACGACTCTTCGATACTACAGCGTCAAACGCAGATACATCTCTTCGGGACAGGAGGGGTTGTCAGTTTTGATGCGGCGGTACTCTTTGAAGCCCTGTTTGTAGTAGAAGGCGCGCGTCTTCTCGTAGGGTTCGTAATCAACGCTGTCGCCCAGTGTCCACACCTGAATAGTTGTTATCCCCTCGTTTGACGCGACCCGGCGAAGTTCATCCATCAGAAGTGTGCCGACCCCGCCGCGCCGGTATTCGCGCGCTACCGCTATCCACCCGATATTGAGAACACCTTCGTAGACGAAGTAGCTGACAAACCCGGCGATTTTATTTGCGGGGGGATCACAGGCGGCAAACCCGTGCTGAAATTTCAGATCTACCAGTATTGCGCCAAGCGCTTGCTCGTCAAAATATTCGGGAAGCTGCCGCATGATATCTTTGAAGACGGTAAAATCACTCCGGCTCATCTCTCTGATAATCATAATTTCTGTCCTTGCATAAGGTTGAGTGAACGGGAAAATATCAGGCACTCCATCAGCCCGCTCACTCCCCGCCCTTCAAAAAAAGCGGCGTGTATGACGAGCCTGGGCGTCGCTCGCTGGGGCAATAAGATGCCGGACTCAGTTCCCATATTACGACTAATCATTTTTATGTGTTGGGGGATTGATGCCGCGGCGCTTTAATTCAGCAATAATAGATTCGGGCAGGTCAGTTCGACATCCGCAAGCAGCTAAATGCGAGAGATGCCAATCTATGCGTTGATCCATAGTCGCTTTTTTGGGCATCAGATTTGCCTTATGCCACACTTCATTGATTTTCCCCATTCCCCTTTCCCTCCTTCAGGAAGTGTAGTCAGATATCTTTAGCATTGCTGCACAAGCTGATTGTACCGCTGTGTGCAGCCATAATGGATTATAAGATCTCTTCATACACGTAGCGCATGAAATTGTACTGGTCTCTTTCCATGATCTTTCTTTTCTGCAGATCGTACTCGATCTGTTTAAGAACGATCTCTCTTTTGTGCAGAAAATCTTCAATGACCTCTTCGGTGATAAGATTGTCCACGTAGGTTGAGTACTTTGTCGAGATCAGAGTTCCCTCCTGGTACTCGGATTCTTCAATGACATTGTCGTTTGAATCATACTTGTATTTGGTTTTGCTGATGATTCCCTCACATTCAATCTGTTCTTCGAGAATATTGTCGCCCTCGCAGATGCAGGTCTCTTTCTGAATGAGATCGTCGTTCATGAATTTCTCTATGGTAAGAATGTCGTTTGCATAAGAAAATGTCTCTTTCTGCAGTTCCGCGCCGCTTGAATCAAGAATGACATGCGCACTCAAAATGCCGTTCTCATAAATATTTTTTTCAATTTCGGTTAATCGATTGTTTTTATAATATTCACTCGACAACAGGTACTTGCCGTTGTAGTATTCAATGTATTTGTCGCTGGTTCCATTGGCAAATGTCAGTGTCTGCACCACTTTTCTTTGCCCGTTCTCAGTTGAGTAATCATAGGCATCCGTCTGTATCAACTCGTTGTCACCGTTGAAACTTTCTGTTTTGATAAGCTGCTTATTTTCGTCATAATGATTAACGAACTTCTCTATCACGCTTCCGTCCCCGGTGTAAAAGAGTGCTGAAAGTATCTGATCCTTTTCGTTCATGATCTCTTCTGAATAGAGATATTCCTCAACATTCTCTTCAGAAAAAGTCTCGATTTTGTAGGTTAGTCTTTTAGTCATTATTCTACTCCGGAAAAATTTAAAATCTTTGCGGATCCTCTCGCGGAATTCTCTATAAATTAGCCTTATCAACTCGGACATCGATAAAATCCCGAGAAAACCGCGGTATAATCCTGAATGAAGGTAATCTCTCGAGGCCCCCGTATTCGGGAAATTCAAAAAAATCAGATACTCACTTATTGGGAACAGGCTCACAGTGAATAAGCTGTTAATATTACCATGGTCAGTGTATCAATTATAGAAAAAATCAACCAGCACATTTTTTAACCAAGCTTCCTGTTTCAATCCTAAATGATCTGCCGGCAGAGAGTCTGCTCAACAAGCATACTCGCCTTGACGAATGGTGAATGGATGCCGATTTACGTTTTGAATAGAATCACATATTTTAAAAGTGTTCAGATAATATCAAAAAACAGAGGTAATCAATTTATTATTCCGCATAACGGGCATAATGATGATCTTCATCATATTTACGGGTTGCGTCAGGGATAGATTGAACTTAAGCAGGAAGAAATTTCGGCCGTGTACTGCGCTGCGATTCTCGCTGTAATCCCCCCGCCGCCATAGCCAACTTCGTCAGAAGATCCCGTACCTCAGAGCAATTTTGCAGCTTGAATTTCGCGCCGGTTTCCGCCCCGCCGACTCTGATCGTAATTGAATATGCAGGAAGCAGGTGAAACATGGACTCATCCGAGGTGTCGTCTCCGATGGCCGCGATAAAATCGTACGATCTGCCCTCGATGAAATGAGAGGCGGCAATGCCCTTGTTGTACCCGTTCGCCTTGACCTCGATAACATTTTTGCCTTCAAGAATTTCAATATCATCCCGTGAGGCGACAATTGCACCAAGCATACGGCGAAGCCCGGCAAGTTGATTTTCGCAGAGCTCCTTCTGTGCGCGGCGGTAGTGCCAGACGAGAGCGTAATCCTTCTCCTCGATATTGGTCTCCGGCATAAGTTCCAGACATTGCTGCATCAAAGCCCTGACCGGCGTTTTCCAGCTGTCACTGAACGTGCTCGCAGCATCCCACTGCCGGCCTCGTCTTTTGGTGTGAAGGCCGTGTTCGGTAATCAGAGAGATCTTTTCGAGATCAAAATAATCAGTCAGCAGTTCGTATCCCCTGCCGGTGCTGATAACCACATCGGTCAGGGGCGTTTCGCTGTTATTCTGTGAAGTAGGAAGGCTGTCCGGGTTCTCAGTGGAATATTCCGCGAGTGAATAGAGAATAGAAAGAAGTTCATCGTCCGGTTTTGCATTACGGGGTGTAGTGTTGTAATCTACCAGCGTGCCGTCATAATCGAGAAATATCACCCGGCGCTTTGATTGTTTGAAAGAGGAGGTTATTCCAGCAAGTGTTGAGTGATCCATTCGAAGCGAAGAACCTTTGAGATATGTTGAGATCGAAGAGTGAAATCAGAGAGCAGTGCCGGATGCTGGAAAAATAAAAACGGGCTTGCCGCCATATTCTCGCATGTCGCAACGAGGTGCTCTCCAGTTTCCTCCGCGAAAGAATAGTGCGTGAGGTATATAGACCATTATGCTGCCGACCCCTGTAGCGAGGCCGGCAAATAATGTTAAACCGAAAGCGAATACTATTGTTGATGCATTCATCAGCCGGGTGAATCCTTACAGATAGCACTGCATCTGAAGCGTGATTTTGTGTTCGCCGTCACGGTCTTTGTTGTCACCGACAGGAATATCATACTGCGCCCTGAAATTGGCGTTGTGTCCGTCGATGAAGTAGTTGGTTCCGAACGAGAAGGTGTGAAAAGAATAGTTGCTTGAGCCCTTCGCGCTGAAAGCGTTCTTGAAAGAATAACGCCCGAAGGGCTGCCATTTTCCCGCAAAGAGCATTCCTGCCTGCGCGTAGGCGACCAGATACTGGGTGTAATCAAGGTCAGAGTACTGCTGGTAATCCCCCGGGTTGCCCTGTCCGAAGGTTATCGCCGCTTCGAGTGCAAAGGCGTTGCTGCCGGGCAGCGAACGGTCAACCGTTACGTCAAGGGTGAAAGCCATATAATTTTTCGGGTCGCCGTCATTGTTGGTATCACATACGGTAGGCTGGAAATCAAAGCCGAAACCAAAGGCGAAGATATTTCTTTTGCCCAGGTAGTTTTCGCTGTAATAAAAGCCCTCCTCACGGTCGGCGATGTGCACCTGCAGCCTGCCGGTGAAGCGCGGCCAGTCACCGCTGTTTCGCAAGTGTGCCTGACTTGTCGGATCCTCCGGATCCTCATAGACCGTTTTTCGTCCGAAACCCCTGAAAAAACCCACCCGGTATTCCAGATAGCGCTGAAAGACAAAACCGCGAAACATCACGCCGGTATCCCGGCCGTCGTTTGAGTAATTGTAAAGTGAATAGGCTCCGGCGTTGATGTCATTTGTAAGTGTTGTCGCCGCGCTTTGCACGTTCATTCGTGAAAACGGCAGAGCCATCTGCCCCGCATAAATCTGAAAAAAGTCAAACATCGCGTAATTGAGATAGGCATCCTGAACGTAGAGCGAATTGTCGCCGGTCGAGGGGTCTTCGTTGACCGAAAAATCATCCGTCTGAAAGAAAAAATAGAATTTGTCGGCGGTTTGTCCGTTGAAAATCAGACGGTTGCGTTTGACGAAATAATTATTCTTTGAGAGGTAATCTTCATTAAATTCAAAATCATTTCCGGCCTGCAGAAAATAGTGCATCTGTATCCATCTGTCAGGTGAAAGAAGAAGGCGTGCTTTTGAGACATCCTCTTCAGGAGCCGGCACAGGAGCTGCAAAAATGGAAAAAGCACTTAGCAGTGCCGCAATGATGCTGATTACTCGAAAACTCATAAAAACTCCTCAATAAAATTCTCACCGGCAGGCCGTTTTTAAAAAAGCCGGACGCATCCATGGCGAAAGAAACGCCGGAATGACCACATTTCACGGCCTATGGTGTTAAATGCAAAGCTTTTTTGTCCGCATGAACTTGACGTTCCCACGTAAGGCGAGCTGTTTTTTTTGTAAATGATTTATTGTAAGGGGGGAAGCCCGGGCTTTTGATACACTTGCACCCTGAGGGTATCGGGCGGCATTAATCATAAGAAAATCTCAGATATTTGACTTTTATAATCTTCAATAACGCTGCGCGCCAATGAGTGGGCACAAACAACGGCAATATCAGCATTTTCCAAATATTAGACTTGTTGCGATTCTGAAAATCCGGGCGTTTGCCCCGCCTCAGGCGGGGCAAGCGCATTGTTTTTATTGAGTTCTGCAACAGGTCTATTATTAAAATGAAGATGTTGATTATTCGAGGTGACAATAATTATGTGCCTGAGGCAACTTTTTGTTGCTCAGAGGCAATTAATGGTTGTTAAAAAGGCTTTTCCGCGTAGTGAGGTGTGACGGGCGGAATTTGCGGATGATATGGATGCTGAGTCCATGCTTCCCCCCGTAATGGAAAGAACGACTTAATTTAACAGAGGTATATATGAGTGATATGACCCGGCCCTGGCTCAATAATGAGCTGCCGCACGCTGAACGGATTCAACTGCTGCTGCAGGCGATGAGTTTTGAAGAGAAGGTTGCGCAGATGTTACAGATTAGCAGCAACCTGGTAAGCCCCGCACAGGCTGACGAGTGGGCGGCCAGAGGGGCGGGCTCGTTTCTGCACACTCTCGGAAATGACGCGCGTCGTGTACAGCGCATGGCCGTACAGAGCCGTCTGGGAATACCCCTGATTTTCGGAATCGACGCCGTTCACGGCCACACAATACATAACGGAGCGACCGTTTTTCCCTCGCAGCTCGCACTTGCCTCAAGCTTCAGTCCCGAAACAGTTGAGAAGATGGCAGAGGTGACAGCGCGCGAGGTGGCTGCCGAGGGCCTTCACTGGACCTTCGCGCCGGTTCTCTGTCTCGGGCGCGATCTTCGCTGGGGGCGTATCGACGAAACCTTCGGCGAGGACACTTTTCTTACCGGGGTAATGGGCGCGGCGGCGATCCGCGGCTTTCAGGGGGATGATGTCAGTGCACCCGACAGAATCATCGCCTGCGCAAAACATTATATCGCCTACGGCGAGAGCACGGGGGGACGCGACTCGTACGACGCGCCCGTATCGATGCGAAATCTCCGCAGTATCTTTCTTCCCCCCTTTGAAGAGGCGGTTAAGGCGGGATGCCTCACCTTTATGGCCGGCTATGAATCTGTCGACGGCACACCCTGCTCGGCGAGTAAGAAGCTTCTGCGCGGGTTATTGAAAGAGGAACTGAATTTCGACGGTTTTGTAGTCACCGATTGGACTAACGTGACAAGCATGTATATGCGCCAGCGTGTTGCGGCCGACGTGCGAGACGCTTCGCGCATCGCACTCGAGTCGGGTAATGACATGATCATGGTGACTCCCGAATTTTTCGAATCGATCCTGTCGCTTCATGCGGAGGGAAAAATCAATCCGGCGCTGGTCGATGAGGCGGTCCGGCGCATACTCTCCGTCAAATTCAAAGCGGGGCTGTTCGATGTTCCCGAAAAGGTCAAGACCCTTTCTCTCGAAGAGGATCCTTCGGTGAAAGAGAGCGCCGCGATCTTCGGCTGTGAGAAGCACCTTGCCGCATCACTCGATGCGGCGCGTAAGTCCATGGTTCTGCTGAAAAACGGCAAGGTCGGCGACGCGCCGTCTCTGCCGCTTAGCGACCGCAAAATCAGAACAATTGTCGTGACCGGTCCGAATGCAGATTCGGTCCGGGCGCAGCTCGGTGACTGGGGCTTCTTTACTCATCCAGACCCCCATCTGGATGCGGTGCCTGAATTTCACGTAACGACTATGCTCGAAGGAATCACTGAAATTGCAGAGCGGCGCGGTATGCGTGTTCTATTCGATAAGGGATGCGATATCTTCGATGAAAAAAAGGAGAGCATAAAGAAGGCCTGCTCTCTTGCCGCAAAAAGCGATGTCGTGATAGCAGTTCTCGGCGATACCCTTTTGCAGACCGGAGAAATTCATGACCGCTCGGACCTTGCCCTGTCGGGTGCGCAGAACCGCCTCGTAAAAGAACTCCGCAAAATCTGTGACAGAAAAAAGATTCCGCTGGTTTTGCTTCTCGTCAATGGTAAGCCGCTTGAGTTCGGCTGCGCTGCAGAGTGTGCCGACGCGATACTCGAAACCTTTAACTCTGGAACTCTCGGCGGCCGTGCCGCGGCTGAGATTGTTTTTGGTGAAGTTGAACCACAGGGCAGGCTGCCCATATCGTTTCCGCGAAAGACGGGGCAGCTGCCGGTTTACTACAATCAGCTGCCCGGCTGGCATGCCGACGGTTATATCGACTGCCCGGCCTCTCCGCTGTTTGCCTTCGGCGAAGGGCTCGGTTATACCGATTTTGCGTACGAGTCGATTGCTCTTTCAAAAACGACGGCCCGCGCGGGTGAGAGGGTAGAGGTTCGCGTCAAGGTTAGCAATAAGGGTTCGCGCAGAGGCGTCGAGACGGTGCAGCTTTACGTGAGCGACAGGGTTGCGTCGGTTGTTCCGCCGGTACGCGAGCTGAAGGCTTTCACTCAGATTTCGCTTGAAGCCGGAGCGAGTGCCGAGGTCGTTATTCCGCTGCAGGTTGATTCGCTCTCACTTATAGACTGCGATGAGAACCGGGTTCTTGAGCCGGGCGATTTTGAGATCGCGGTCGGGCATGACTCCCGAAAAGAGAGTCAACTGAGCGCGGTCCTCACTGTTATTTGAAAAATGCATGCTGCGTCAGGTAATTCCCCTGCGTTGAGTATAATGCGGGGGGATTACCTACAGAACATTTTTTGTCCTACACCATCCCCACCTTGTGTACATCGTCGCGGTCCGGCCGGCGGTGAATCGAAAAATTTACGCACACCTATTCCAATTTAAAAAAAATCCTTGAAAATCGCGGCGAAAGAGTTTTTATAAAACTCCCTGCGGGGGATTTTATGATGCGATGTGATAAGAATTACTTCGACTCTTTCCCGGTATAAGGTCCTTGCGAATTTTTGTTACGCATCAACAACACTATTGTACAATAATCATTGCCAGGAAACGTCTGTGAGCAAAAACAGATGATACTGTGCGGTCAGTTGGAACCAGCAAAAATGCATTTTCATCTGCAAGTGAATCATGGTGCGCTTTTCCGATAAGACCAAAAAACATTTATTGCGTGAGGAGACAAATGAAACAAACGGCTTCAGTTGCCGGTATCCTGAACAAATCAGGTGCCAGGGCAAATATCTCTGCTGAGAGAAAATCACGCTCCTGTAAAGGGGCATATCTGGCGGTTCTGTTCGCACTTTCTGTTCTGCTGATTATCACTTCTTGTGTCACGGTTCCTGTTGATCCGATGAAAGCGGTCAACGAGGCGTGGCTTGCCGAGAGCCAGGGAGAGCTTTTCAGAGTCGTTATGATGTCCGACGGCTACATCGTTTCGCAAAAAGGGTATAACGATCGTATCTCAAGGGCCGAAGATCTGGGCGGGGATCAGTTCTTCATGGAAAGACTTCGTAAATATGACATCGTTGACCGTGAAGCGGAGGGTATGATCCGCATTCAGCTGTACCCGGATTCGGGACGCCTTATGAAGGTTCGATTTCTCCAGTCGACCTACATCACCGAAATTGACAAAATGATCACCGATGATATTCAGAGGTGGGCCTTTACTTTTTCAGGCCCGGTGACGCCGACATCTTTTTCCATTCGTTATCGTGTTGTTCTTCGTCAGCGCGGTTCGGCGGATGATTCAGAGGTCCAGCAGGAACTCGAGAGAAAACGACGCAGAAGATAATCCAGTTTTTTTCGTTTGTGTATCTTTCAAAAACTATAACGGCGCTCTTTACCGGCGCCGTTTTTAAATTTACTTGCAGTTTCCGAAAAGATGAGTACCTTTCGATAGAAGCCCTTCTTTTGTTCAGGTGACCTCGAGAGATCTTTCTTTTTTAAAATACATTGTTGTGGTCCGGTTATGCCGGCGGTAGTGGTTTATTGGGATTTTTTCCTGCAAAAAATATTTGGAGATGCAACTATGCAAGAAGCGGTTGAAAAAACAATAAGTGATCCCGGCGGATTGTGCCGCTATGCATTGAAGGATGAACATCTTCTACACAGTTCAAATATCAAGGCTGAAATAACCAGAGCCTTCGATGAGACAAGAGCCTTTCCGTTTTTCCCCGCCGCCGATCTTGTTGCAGATATGCGAACCACGCCGGATGTCGACCGGTTCCGTTCTCGCTGTATAGACATCAAAAACCGTATTTTCAGCGATGTCGCGAAGGAGGATTTCAATCTTCGCGGTAATCTTGAAAAAGACACCCGTCTGTCAGAACGTATCACCAATGCAGTGCGCATCATGCATCTGGCGCTAGCAGAGGGTGAGTTTACCTCCCTGCACGACCGTCGAATTGTTATCGTAAAGGAACTTCCCGGAAAGCCGACTCTGTATCATATTTCCAACGAAACTACATTGATTACCCATATCGGGCAGGGCCCCTTCTGGCAGGAGCTTCCCACTCTTTATCTCGGCCTTAAAACTTTTGATATTCTCGATGACGAATCAAAACGGGGCGGACGTGATCTTTTTACCACGTTCATTCATATTCTGAAGGTTGAGGAGCGTGCGATTGAAACGGGATTTCATCATCTTGAAACTCAGGATGCCTCTTTTGCGATCGCGCTGAACAATTTTGTCAATGCTCTCATCTCCTACACGGGACAGACAGAGTTTCACGCGCCCGAAACGGTTGAGAAAAAGGAGAGCAAGCCCTTTCAGCCCAAGATGCGCGAAAAATTTCTCGATATGCTGGATTCGCGTATCTATCAGAACGATCTCAATCTTGACTATAATGAAAACGTAAAGGCGATTGATTCTCTGGAGCGTCTGGCAAAGCGGTATAAGACCAGCGGTGACCGCGAATCCCTGCGCGAAATCGTCAGATTGCTTGTCTCTGCATCCGGCCACGATATTCACGAGATCCGCAACCGTGCCAATATTGTCCTTGAACGCGTCTTTGCGCCGAAAGAGTATGAAGCTCCCCTTGCGGTTCAGTTTATCAATCTTCATGTGGGTGAGAGTTTCTTTTTCTCATTTGATCTTCCCGAGGGAGAATATTTCCTTCGTATCTATCATAATCGCACCAGCGAACATCTTTTCGTGAACGACGATATTGTTTTTGAAGATACTCCGCTTATATATGATGACAAAACGCGGCGTTACAGAGCGCAGGTAAAATTTACCGAGTACGGGCACTGTGATTTCGTAGTCTACAAGAAGAAACCGAAACACCCTGAGTGGGTCTCGACCTACGGAACAAGCGGGCGCGTAAATGTAATGCCCGACCTTCGCGGTGAACTTGTTCTGCAGATATTCACCGATATTCACGGTCATACGAAAATGTGGTGGATGGATGAGAACGGCCATCAGGGGCTGGTGTACAATGAGAACGGAGAGGTAATCCGGACCGGCCGTTTTTCTGATCTCTCTGCTCACCTTTCCGATCTGAAGGAGCGCTACTTTATTACCGCAATCTATCTTCTCGGTATGCAGAAACGAGGCGCTCACCGTGAGGACTGGGCTGCCGGTGCGACCTCGCCATCCCCCTTCTCGCCGATGAGCATGGTCGATGTTGACGAAAATCTAGGCGGTGAGATTGAATTCAAAGAACTTGTGCAGGAAGCCCATCGCCTCGAGATAAAAATAATTGTCGACTGCATTCCTCATATCAACCGGCACAGCGATCACCTCTCTGACGAAAACGTGGTCTTCTGCTACGGCGGCGACGGCCGCCTTGTGGCCCGCTCGGCGACTGACGGCCGCTACGGCAGCTGGGATGACGGAAAACTTCTGAACTACCGCCGCTTTGAAATATGGGAGTGGATGAAAGATTCAGTCGCGACTCTGATCGAGAAATTCGATATCGACGGGATCCGGTTCGACTCGGCGCATGCGGTGCCGATCATGATGAAGAAGAACAACTTTCGTTTCGTTTATGACCGCGAGCGGACACACGAAGAGATGGTCGAGGGGCGTATCATTGTCAATGACCGCTGGGATGATCACTTTATCACAACCGGTTACTACGATTGTCAGTGCCGCGATACAATCGCGATCCCCTTTCACCATTACCTCATGACGAACATTCAGAAAGCAATGCGCGCGCATAACAAGAAGTTCTTTATTCACATCGCGGAGTGTTTCTGGGGACATGAGCGCTTTCTTTCAAGATCGGGTATCATTCCCTACAACTCTTCGCTGTTCAAAGTCTGCGAGAATATCTCTCACGGCAAGTCGGACGTCCGTGAAATCTACCATATTTACGACAATTACTATCCCGCAGTTCTCTCGCGCGGCACCGAACTTCTCGGTATTCTCGGGAACCATGACGAGCGGCGGGCGATCAACACCTTCGGCGAACGCGGGCTGCGAGCCGCGATAACGCTGACAAGTTTTATCAGCAATATCATCATGGACTATGAGGGCAGCGCGGAAGGAGAGGGATGGAAGGTCTTTCTTGACAACATATATGTCAACTGGAACCGCTTCGAATACGCATCTCACCGCAGTGTGGAGCGCTTCTACCGGGAAATCTATAAGTTTCACCGTGACAACAGGGGCAAGGGATACCTGATCTGGGCGAACAATCACATGGTAGCCGCGGCGCTGAAATTTACCGATAAAAACATCTGGATAGGATCATTCAATTTTGCCGACTCGAATCAGACCGCGTCACTGCAGTTTGATAATCCCAAACTTCCGATCGATGACGACGCCTGTTTCAGGATTGTCGATCCGGTTTATTCGAAGATCACGGGAACTTACAGCTATTTCACCGGAAAGGAACTCAAAGTGTCCCGCATCAATACCATTGTCTCTTATGTTGACCGCGTAAAACTTCTCTGTCTCGAAAAAGTGGATAATTTTGAAGAGCACTTCAGCGATTTCTTCAAAGACTCTTTTTTCCGTCTCTGCGGAATTTCTGCGGGTGAGAAATTTCTTTCGAACTTTGCCTTTCTTCAGATGGCGGGCTGTGTCAGTGATCCCCGGGCATTTGAGAAATTACTGAAAGAAAAGATTCAGCCTGTCTTTGAAGGCTCTTCGCGAAAGATGCTGGATCTCGGTCTTAAAAGAGCATTCTACCACTTCTATAAATCCGGTGTGACAGACGCCCGTACCGTCATTTCTCTGATCGAAAGCCTTACCGCTTCTAAAGATGCGGAGATCGCCCGTATTGCCGAGTCGATTAAACTTCAGCACGCGAGAGGACCAATTGTCTTTATGTCAGCCGAAGCCGATCCTTTCTCAAAGAGCGGAGGTCTCGCCAACGTCGTGTATGAGCTGCCTCGTGAGCTTGTCCGCCATGGAGAGGAGGTGTACGTTATAACCGGCTTTTACCGCAACGGCGACGATAAGGCTGTTCGCAAGATGAATGAGTCGTGCAAAAAGTACGGCGTTAAATACACCGGGATCAACGTGCACTTTTATATAATGGGAACCTACTACGAGGTTGGTGTGCACCGGGCCGATGTGGAAGGGGTTATCTATTATCTGCTTGACCATCACGAACTCTTTGACGGTCTCTACTGGGGTGTCACCTCGCAGGAAAAACTTCGCCGCCGTATAGGTTTTGCCCGTGCCTGCGCCGAGGTTATCTGTTCGTTCAATCTGCATCCCTATTTTACGTTTACCAACGATGCGTATGCGGGTGTTTTCAACGGCATTGTCCGCAGTGATTCATCGTACAGCGCCAATGAATATTTCAAGAATAATACATATTTGCATATTGTGCATAACGGGGGATGGCAGTATTTTGACGCTTACCACCGATATGAAAACGGATTCGATCTTTTCGGTCTTTTCAATCTCGACAGCTGGAAGGCCGGATCCTTTCTGGATCCGACTCACGGCGAGCGTATAAACTGCATGGCTACGGGTATCCGCTTTGCCGACCGGGTCATAACCGTAAGTCCGTCGTATGCCCGTCAGATTGAATATCAAAGTGACGGACTTGAGCATATTCTCTCGAACGTTCTGGGCATATCCAACGGTGTCGGCAGCGACCTGTTTGCCCGAATGAAGGCGAAGTTCGACGCTTCGGGATTTGTCGCGCGTAACTGGGAACCCTGCACAAAAGAGATCCGCAAAAGCCCGCAGATGTGCGCAAAAATCATGGATCGTTATCCCGAAATACTCGAAGGCCCTGAAGCCGTCGAGGCGATCAAGGACGAGAAGCGCCGCTATATTACACGCCGTGCAATGTATAAGATGCTGCTTCAGTATGAGCGCAATCTATATATCGATCCAGATATCGTGATGTTCGTTATGATTCACCGTATTACCGAACAGAAGGGGTATCAGCTTCTGCTCGACGCCTCTGAAGGGATCTTCAGGACTCTTGGATGTCAGGGGATCATGGGCGGCTCAGTCTCCTCCGGTGACGAGTCGGGTGAGAAAATTGCCCACGGGTTGTGGCTGTTGAGTCAGTACTACCCAAGAAGTGCAAATGTCGCGATCGGCTTTCAGGAGGTGGCGGTACCTCTCATGGCATGCGATATCTTCCTCATGCCTTCGATGAACGAACCGGGGGGGATATCCCAGCTTGAGGCCTTTCTCTGCGGATCTCTGCTGGTTGCGCGCGCTACCGGCGGTTTGCGCGATACCGTTTTCCCCATACGCACCGCATTAGAGAAGAGTACCGTTGAGGGAAACGGTTTTCTCTTCTCGGATTTCACTCCGCATGCCTTTTACGATGCGCTTGCGCGGGCGGTTGATTTTTTCAAGAACTCAACCGAGGATGTCATATATGAAGCCCGGATGAACGCCCTAAAATCTGTGTTCTATTGGGATAAAGCGGCAAAAGAGTATATCCGGCACATATACGATATGAAAGAAATTATTCGCCCAGTTGATGAGATAAAGACAACTAGGAAATAATATGCGGTTTTCTGCCGATTATCAGCTCTCAAAAAAAGGTTGACCGTAATCGGCAGCCGGAAAGAGATATTAATCACTATCCGTATTGTGGAGGGGTGATGATAACCCGCAAAAGTGTTGCCGAACTTTCATCAATGTTAAGCGCAAAAGAGTGTTCTGCGAAAGAAATCGCTGATGCATATATTAAGGAAATTGCGCGTATTGATCCGACGATCAACGCTTATATTTCCTTTGATCCTGACAATCTGCTTTTGCAGGCGGCCCAATCGGATGAGCGCAGAGCCGGCGGCAAACCTCTCTCTGAGTGGGACGGAATTCCAGTTGCGATTAAAGATAACATGTCGACCAGGGGGATAAAGACCACCTGCGGTTCGAAGATCCTTCATAATTACATCCCCCCTTTTGATGCTACTGTCATTGAGAAACTCAAACAGAAAGGATTCTCAATACTGGGAAAAGCCAATATGGACGAGTTCGCGATGGGCTCGACCAACGAGACATCGTTTTTCGGTCCTGTGCGTAATCCCTGGGATACACAACGTGTACCCGGCGGCAGTTCGGGCGGCTCGGCCGCAGCGGTCGCTGCCTGTATGGCTCCGGCGGCGCTCGGTTCTGATACCGGCGGTTCAATTCGCCTTCCCTGCGCCTTCTGCGGTGTCACGGGGATAAAACCCACCTACGGCAGGGTTTCCCGCTACGGTATCGTAGCCTACGCCTCATCCCTTGATCAGGTGGGACCTATCACCCGCACCGTCGAGGATACTCTTTCTCTGCTGAATGTTATTTCCGGCAGGGATCCCCGTGACTCGACCTCGGCTGAGACGACATCGATTTCCCCCTCTGTTTTGAAAGAAGGTGTCAGGGGGCTTCGCGTCGGCATTCCTGAAGAATATTTTGAAGGGGTCGATCCAGAGACAAAGAAGGCAATCGATGACAATCTTTCAGCTCTGGCCTCTCAGGGAGCGGTTCTGGTTCCGGTCAGCCTGAAGATGAAAAAGTATGCGGTTCCCGTGTACTATCTGATCGCGACAGCCGAGGCCTCGTCAAACCTCGCCCGTTACGACGGGGTGAAATACGGTTACAGAGCCGAAGGTTCGCTCACGCTCGAAGAGCTCTATCAGAAAACCCGCAGTGAGGGATTTGGCAGTGAGGTAAAGCGGCGCATCATTCTGGGAACATACGCACTATCTTCTGGATACTACGATGCATACTACGTAAAAGCCTTAAAGATACGATCTTTGATAATAGAAGATTTTAAAAAAGCGTTTGAAGATGTAGATCTTATAGTAACGCCGGCGGCTACATCCACCGCATTTAAACTGGGTGAAAAAATATCGGATCCTCTGCAGATGTACATGTCCGATATTCTGACAATTTCAGTGAATCTTGCGGCGCTTCCGGGACTCGTGCTCCCGGCGGGATTCGACAGTAAGGGACTACCGATCGGAATGCAGATTCTTGCTTCGCATTTCGAGGAGGAGAAAATCTTCAAGGCGGCATATGCGGTTGAAAGCGGCAATCCTGTCACTTATCCTGTGCTGTAGCGCCTGTGTCTCGTACGGTGAACTTCGCATTACAGACAGGGTCTACGCGCCGGTTAACGGCGCTTCAGGCCAGAGTAACTGGCGGCGCTCATATAAAGTAAAATACTTGGCCCCCGCAAAGGGATCCGAAAATGCGGTTGTGATGGAAAAAGCGACCGCGATGATGTACCGGGGGCAGTACCGCGAAGCTGTTGCGATTCTCTCCAAGGTTTCACCTACACATTCGGATGCTGATCGCGTTTATAACAATCTTGCAGTCGGTTTTGAGGTTCTTGGGGAAAGGGAAAAGTCGCTGGCGTACTATGCCGCAGCATGCCGGCTGGCACCGAAGAATCCGTATTACAGGGAAAATTTGAACAGCCTGTAACGGGGGGGATATGGAATTAGTCGTTTTTAATGATATAGAAAGTGATATAATCTGGAAATGCCAGGAAGAAGTCGAGAAACGGAGCAATGAGCTTGCCCGCGAGAAGATAAACAAGAAGATTGACGCGCTCATCGAGCTTGCCCGCGCAATTTCCCAATACCCCTCCATTTTCAAAAGTGCCGATATTGACGGAACAATCCGTACCGCCGGAACACTTGTGCAGAGCCTCTGCAGCAGGGAGCAGATTGACGAGCTGATGCACATTCCCACCAAGGCCGTGCTCGGCAAGGGATACCTGATCGCGAAGATCAACTTCTTCAATATGCTGAAACAGCTGGCCGACCCCATCCCGGAGCTTCGTGAAGAAGCCCTGATGATTTCGCAGGATATTACCGAAATCGTTTATACTTTAATGAGCGAAGAGGTCTTCATGAACATCATTGAAGACCGTACGATGGATGAGAAGGTTCGTAACCGGACGGCGTTTCTGCTGGCCAACATCTGGGAGTACCGGCTTAACCACGGGGTCTCCGAATTTGCCCCGATTCTCAACTCTATATGGAATGCCCGCAAACGGCTTCGCCCTGTTTTCGGCACGATGCTCGGAACCAGCGAACTGATGACGATGTCTCTTGACATCGACCCCGCCTGGATGGAGTTTCTTAGCGATTCGACGATATCGCCCGACGTCTTTCCCGCGCTCGAAGAGTTTCTTTTCGCCCTTACCTTTGAAGAACTTTGCGAACTGCGTAAGCAGATGAAGACACTCGGACTGCGATCGGTCACAAAAAAAGAGCTCTACACAATAACCGGCAAAAAGCCCCGCTATCCGGAATTCAATGATTCTGATCCCCGTGAGCTGTACCGGTTTTTCAGAAACAGAAAGCAGAGCGCAATGCTGCGGCGCAGTGCGGACATGGAAGGGCCGAAACGTACGATTGAAGAGTATATAATGTGCTATATACTGCAGACTACCTCATGGACCGGTAAGGCGGGCTTGATGGATGTTTGACATTCATGAATACTATTTGGGCGAGACGGGGGGATCACTGAGCGAAATTGAAGAGCAGGTCGCCGAGGAAATTGATGCGCTAGTAAAAACTCCGTCCTCGCAGTATACCGTTGACCGTTTCAAGAAGCATGATCTTTGTATCAATATTCTGACCCCTTCTCTCGATTACCCGAATGGACGGCTTGACTATATTGATTCGGCGACGATCCGCTTTCAGCTCTCGATATATCCCGAAATTGAAAAGATAACTTCGCTGGAGACAGTCATTATCCGCCCCCGTCACATAGAATGCGGCGGTGTCGAGCTCGTCTCTCTCTATATTCCCGTTAAAAAGAGTATAGTTCTCTATCTTCACTGTCCGCATAATTATACATTTGAAAATTACCGTTACAACGTTAAAACCGAGCCGTTCAATCTCGCCTCGATAGGGGATCCTCATGAAAGAGGCGCGGGCATTTCCGAAAAAAAAGGCGCCGACCTGCCGCCTCTCATGTATGTTCTTTCCATGATCTCCCGGCGGGGCGCCGATGATATGGTGATAGATAAGTTTCTGTTCAGAACCGATTCGTTTCCAGATCAGAATATGCTGGTTCTTCTTGACGAGATGTCGATGTTCTATTCAAAAAACGGGTACTAACCATGATAGATTTCCACAATCATACTTTTCTTTGCGGTCACGCGACCGGGACACCGATCGAATATGCCCAGAACGCTATCGAAAAAAAAATTAGAATTTTCGGTTTCTCGGATCATGCACCGCTTCCTGATCACCTGAGAAAAGATGTTTCGATGGCGGCAGATGAGGCTGAGGGATATATATCGATGATTCAAGAGGTCCGTGAAGCCATGAAGGGTTCGCTGGATATCAGAATCGGTTTCGAAGTGGATTTCCCCTTTTTTGACACCTTCGAGAAAGAGTATTTCACAGATGACAGACTCGATTATCTGATCGGCTCGTGTCATCTCATCGGGGATCTTCCGGTAGATTACGATTTAAACCTGGCGGTGTATGACAAATTTGGTATTGATGGAGTCTATCAGCGTTACTATGATATGCTGCTAGAGCTTGCAAAAAGCGGTAGTGTCAATATCATCGGGCATCTGGATTTGCCGAAAAAGTTCAAATTTTTCCCTGTGCAGAACTTTATGCCCGTAATTGAACAAATTTCAAAGGCGGCTGCAATAAGCGGCACTGCTGTAGAGATAAATACCGCAGGTCTTCGCAAACCGGTAGCCGAGATGTATCCTTCAAGAGAAATTCTCGAAATACTGAGGGATGCAGGAACAATGATTACTCTTGGTTCGGATTCTCACGCTCCGCATGAGGCGGGTATGGATATTGACCGTGCCTGCCAGTTGCTCAAGGATATGAATATACCCTCGGTGGCTGCGTTCTCAGAGCGGAATGTTGTCGAGATTCTATTATAAGGGAACCTCTGATAATTAACTTTTGAAGCTTCCTTGTGATCGTACTGTATGAACAAATCAGCATTTTCCATTCGTCGTTATATGGAAAATGCTGATTATAAGAGGTGACCAGAATGGTTTGTTCCATCGAGAAACCTTAGAAAGTTCCGTTTTATGTTATTACTGATTGCGAGAACTGGTTTCATTGAAATAATCACTGAGTTCTGTCACGAACAACGTGTAGAGAGTTTGTATAGCCTACCCGGCTCTGATCAGATAGCGATGATTTTTATGCAGTAGTTGCTGCTAATACCTAACAAATCCCCTGGAGAATCTGTCATGATGCATCTTGAGTTTGAGCGAAAAGACTCCAATCTTCTTTTTGTGAATGATGAAGTGTATAATGCGCACATCGCGCTCGCTGCGAAGAATTGCAATACCGTTTTTTACGGTGCGACCAGAGAAAAAGTGAGGCGCGGTGAAAAGTGGGTTGTCCATTTTCAGTCCGGGGTCTCACCGGAAAGGATTTACTTTCTCAATCAGATACATGAAGATGCAGTTTACATAGCCGAGGAGCCGACTGATCCTTCACAACTCTGGGTCGCGGACGCCGATGCGCTGATAACTTCACAGAAGGGGGCTGCTCTTGTCATACGAACCGCTGACTGTTATGCGATAATGCTTGCTGCTCCCGGCGCCGTTGCTGCTGTTCATTCCGGATGGCGAAGCACACAAAAGAATATAGCGGCAAAGACAGTTTCCTCTCTTTCTGAATACAGCGGCTGCGAGCCTTCAATGATTCGCGCATATATCATGCCCGGGATTGGTGCTGAATCATATGAGGTAAAAAATGATGTCGCTCAATTTTTTCCATTAAATTTAGACAACCGTGATGATAAAACTTATCTGGATCTTAAGGGTGTAATTGTGAACCAGCTTTTTACTGCCGGACTGACACGTAATAATGTCTTCGCTTCTTTTTATGATACGTATTCGTTTAATCATCTTTTTTTCTCTCATCGCCGCGGCGATGAGGGGCGCAATTTGAATTATATAGTGTTGCGTTGAAAACATACTGTTATATCAGAAAAATGTTCCGATTCATTATGGGAACGGTGAAGAGAGCAATCTTCAATTTAATGTTCATATTATGCAAATTTCAGCATTAGTTACCAACAAGGGAAATGGTTCAAATAAATGATATCATAATTAACCGTCCGGACGGTTTAGGTGGAAAAGTGAGGTTTGATCAATGCATCCGCCTCAATCAATTCAAATGTAGCCGGAGAGAACTGCAACTTAAGTGGGAGACATCCCCGTCAGTGTTGTTATAAAAGTTATCTAAGCAGTTTTTAATCTATTCTCAGTCCCCCCCCACTGTTTCGAAGAAATAGGAAAACTTACAAAACCAATGTAGCAATTTCACTCTTAAGGTGTATTATGATGATCTGATATTTAGTTCAAGAAAATTGAAATAAATTGAATCAAATAATTGTTATAAGTGTTGTTACAAAAGTTTACCGTTTCGGTTCAGACCGGTTTCGAGTTAGTTTCTTGGGGCATTGTCAGAGATCTTAGGGTTTTTCAGATATTTCGAGGATTTAGTCCCATACTATAAATTGGATTAATAACGCTTTTTATAGATAGCAAAACTAGGGAGGTCACCAGGCGGTAAAATTGTTTTTTTAGTTCTTTTGCCGTTTTTTTAAATTGTTATTGAATTTTTTTGTCATTAGGTATACACTAACTCAATTCAATGGTAAATTGGGTTGTTTTTGGGCGGTTGAATGCACCTTAAAATCGTTTTCATGTTTGGAGTGAAGTGGGAAGGCGGTTTTGTTTGAGGTTTCAAGTAACTCTAGATTGTCAATTGATGACGAGGTTAACATTTAGAGAATGCCGGACAGATTGAAATCAACTTTATTGGGATCATTATGGGAAATAAAACTAAAGGGTTTCTTTTTAAAAAAGTAAACAGAACCAGTGTGATTCCGGTTCAGTTAAAGATTGTTGTGATTTTTGTTCTGTTTATCCTCGTTTCAAATCTGACTTCGAATTATATAAACCTGATGCAAAACCGCAACTCGCAGATCCGATTGATGAAGATGCTTCTTGCGAAAGATTTAAAGGACATCTACAGTTTTGCCAATACTCAATATGAGATATATCAGTTTAATAAAGATCTGGCGGGCTCTTTTGTAAACATTGCGAATAAAGCTGCATATGAACTGAAAACGAATAAGGCCTCACTAGTTGTTGTTTCTCCCGCGAATGAAATTCTTGCCTCTGCTCAAGTCCTTGTTTCTGAGCCGATCGAGGCCCTAGAAGAAGCTCCCGCGTCAAAGGAAGAAAAAAACTGGACTTCTTTTGATTCTGAGGCTCTCGCATCCATGAACAAGGATCTTTCAAATGGTGTTGAACAGGGTTTCATCGCTGTAAGATACAATGACGAAGAATACTTTGGGATTTATAAGTATAATAAGAAGTGGGACGCTTATTTTGTCCGCGCGGAGGAATATAGGGAGTTTACGAGAGATTCACGTGAAACATTCAAATGGATAACGATTATTATTCTGGGCAGCACATTTCTTTTGACCATTGTCGGTATTTTTGTAATGCGTCATATGCTTCGCTATATCAACATTATAACCAACGCAATTATGAAGATGGTAAAAAATTCACAACTTGAGCTTATCCCCTTGTCAAAAGCTCCGAACGATGATATCACGTATCTTGGAATGGCCTTCAACTCTCTGTCCGGAACAATTGATACCCTTTTGACAATTTTTAAAAAATTTACAAACCAGGATATTGCTTACCAGGCTTACAAAGAAAAGAATATTCGTCTCGAAGGAACACAGAAGGAACTCACAATTCTCTTCTCTGATATTAAGGGATTTACGACAATTACTGAGACTCTCGGAACAGATATCATTAAGCTCATTAATCTTCACTATGATAGGGCCATTCGCGAAATTGTTCGCTTTGACGGGACGATAGGTTCAATTATTGGTGATGCTCTTCTTGCAATGTTTGGAACAATGAGTGAGATTTCCACTCGAAACAAGTCGTTGTCGGCGATTCAAGCTGCTTATGAGATCCATGCGGTCGCGGAAGCTCTGCGACTTGAAATGACCAAAAAAAAGGAAGCTCTTGTCCGGGTGAAGGGCGGTCTTACTTCTGAGGAGGAGCGGGTATATCAGGCTGTTCTTATTCAGGTTGGAGTAGGAATTGACGGGGGTCAGGTTTTCTATGGTAACATCGGCTCCTATGTTCGTATGACAAATACTGTAATCGGGGATAATGTTAATTCGGCTTCCCGGCTCGAGGGTCTGACTCGTGAGTACAAAGTTCCCGTAATCTGCTCCGATTATGTCAAGGACGACATTGAGAATAATGTTCCAGGTCATGGAATAACTTTCGTTGAGCTGGATCTCGTGCAGGTAAAAGGCAAAACTGAAGGAAAGCGGGTCTTCTGGCCTGTCCCAGAAATATTTATGACAAAACAGCTTCAAAGTGATCTCAACAGATTTGAGCGTGCTTTGCGTGATTATTACGATGGTAAATGGTCTTCGGCGCACAGCGAGTTTAGTAAGATAAATCTTCCTGTTGCGGAAATTTTCAAAGACCGCACTTTAAGTAAAAAAGCTCCTGCAAACTGGAAAGGCATATGGACAATGAAAACAAAATAAAAAGGGGACAGAATGATTTGACTGAAAGCTCTCGTGAACTGGTTGAGAGCTCGAAGGCTGAATTTCTCCCTAAAGAGTTTCAGGATCCTGAAGCTCGGATGGACGTATACTCCCTTGAAGAAGAGTACGCGAAATCCCGCAGAAACAAGAACACTCTTATGTATGTGCTCGTGGCAGGATTTTTGGGTGCAGTTGTCGCCGGGGCTATCGCTTATACCGTTTACATTCAGAATATAGGGAAAAATATCACTATAGATATAAGTGATTTTGAGGATGTAAAGCTCCTTGAGTTAATCTCCCAGACTCGTCAGGGAGAGGCGAGAATTGCCGACATGGAGAGGGAGCTGTTTGAATTAAAAATAGATCTAGAAGATGAAATTGAAAAAATTCGGCAGGAGTTTACCGGGCTCAAAGATGGTATTAATGCCCGTGAAATATCCGATGAAGAGAAGAGAGTTCAGCTGAACGATGTGAACGCGAGAATGAACTCTCGAATAGCAGCTGTTCAACGTCAGTATAGTTCGCGAATTGCTGAGAAGGAGAAGGCTCTTTCTGTTGCAGAAAAAGAAGTTGCGGAAACAAAAAAGAAAATGGGTCCTCAGGGGCAGCTTACTCAGTCGGTGTTGGGCGGTACTGATCAGCTCTATGCTCTTCAAATAGATAAGATTCGCGAATATTATACAAAGAGAATTGACAATATAAATGCGAGGCATCAGCAGGAAGTCGAGAGATTGATCGATTTGTATAATCCAAAATACACTGAATCCCGTTTAAATCAGGTTGTATCCCGTTCTGTAAGAGAATATCAGATGCCGGCAAATATGCTTGCTGGTGTTGAGAGTGACATCAAGAAAGAAAATGCCGCAAATGATGAAGACATAGCAAGGATAAGGAGTAATATTGCCGAGCAAATGCTTCTTATTGAGAGAATGGAAAAAGTTCCCTACAAGAATTCTATACCCCGTACGATATTGCATATTAAATCACTTTCGAAATCATCATATCTCTCTTATGATGAGATTATTCACGGTCTTATTCGTGAAGTCCGCAAAAAAAATGAGGTCATTGCAACATACTCTTATGCACTTGATAATTATATAAGAAATGAAAATGAAAATGGATTTGTGCTGGATGCGAGAAACCCGTCAAGGATCTCCCTTTTTGTTAATAGGAATTATCCGGTGAGAGACGGGGATGTTGCTTATGTTTTCCGAAATGATGATGAAATGATCGGCTCGATAAGAATTCAGATTTCCGACAAGCGGTTTTACGGAGTTCCCGTAAGGATCAATCCGGGGAAAACTGTAATGCCTTTTGACAAAATTATGCTTCAGGTGGTTAGGGAGCGATGATGAAAAAAATACTGTGTGCATTTATTATAGCTGCGACAATAATCCCTCTGTACGCGGCAGTAGATTGGGGCTCAAAAGGTTTTCAGACTGTTGCTCACGGCGAAGAAGATGATATCGTTCTTCAAAAAGGTGCAATGAGGTTTCTCGTAATTAATCAGAGCGTAGCTACTGACGCAGATGCTGCTGCAATAGAGAAGATGAATGCAATTTTTTCTTCGTGGCAATTTATTAAGATTCGCAGCCTGAAGTATGTGATATCTTCCAGTTCGATAGATGTTTTCATTATACCACGATCCTTTGAGTATAATGGGGCTTCGTACATGGACAACGCAGTTGCCGGATTGCAATTAAGTTATACCGGCGAGACGTTAAGATACAGCTTTCGAATCAGAAGAGGTGAACTTTTTCTAAAAATAAGCGGTGCGTACATTGAAGAAGAGGTTCTTTGCAAGAAGATTGAAGAAGCTGTAAAAGATCCGCAATCATTTATTCAAAGACGGGATGCTGATTTTCTTTTGACTAAAATTGAACGAATCGAGGAAAAAATTGATTCGTTGATTGGAGAGGATCTGAAATTGGATCAGCGACTGAAAGAAGAGATAACTGTGTTGAAAGCAGCCGATGTGAAACATGATGAGACTGATCAGCAGATAACTCAGAAATTGAACCGCACAACTGATGTAAGCAATAAGACTCGGACGGTAGTGGTGGCCTATGCAAATAATCATCTTTTTTATGGAGCGAATCCCATTCCCCAGGAAAAAATCAGCAAAATTCTTCAGATGCGAAAGAACAACCCTTCTTTAACAATAGATGAGCTGATGAAGAAGTTCGAAGAAGCTGAGTACAAAGTGACCAAAAAAGAGGTAGAGATCGTATTGCAGGCGTATACCAATGAGTTCAAAGAAAAATGACGTAACTTTTGAAGCCCGGGTAACACCTCGTTCCTCAAAGAACGAGGTTCAGCTTGAAGGCGGTTCTCTTAGGATTTATCTTCATACAATTCCTGAAGACGGCAAGGCTAATCTTGAGTGCATAAGACTTCTTTCTGATTTTTTTTCTGTTCCTAAACGTGATATTTCAATCACACGCGGTATGAAAAGCAGGAGCAAGGTTTTTTGTGTTAAAAACATCTCTTCTGATAAAGCCGCTCTTCTTTCTCGTTCCGGTTCAAATCTATCATTAAAATGAGATAACAATTCTGTGATGTTTCAGAACTTACTGATGAATCTTCGTAATATTTTGAAGAAGGCTTCCCCCTTACTTATCCTTTGTTTTTTTGGATGTTCATCATCTCATTTGCTGTATGAGTCCATATCTGATGACCGGATCCGAGTCTTTGTTAACGATGATTTGGGATCAATTAAGGATGAAGATATTACTGATGATGCTGTTAACAGAAGACTGCAAAAAAAAGCGATAGATCGTGCAAAACTTATTATTAGGGCGCAATCTAGTTTAGCTGGATTCAGTGATGATCAGATTGAGTCATATTTTCTGGAACACGAGAATAAAATCAAAGTAGAAAAGAAATTTGAACATCAAACAGGAGACACAATTGAAGTAGTGTTTGATTTGTATTTTGATGATCTACAAGAATTTTTTGATAATCCCTAAAAACACCGGCAGCAGACGTTGTTGAGTGATTATCAGTTAATCTGTAATAAGCGCTGTGGTTTAGGGTCAGATAAGTAATTTCTGACTTTTTTATGTGGTAGATAGGATAATTGATTAATGAATATTGAGCTCAACGGGTATTCGTCATTAAGAACAGCGGATGGGTCATATACTATTATCTCTCCTCTTTTTGAAGAAGCAATGCACTCTGTAGAGGGCGCGATGTTTGAATCTTTGAATCGGCATGTCCTGCCTTCTGGAATCTGTGAGAAGTCCGGTCCTGTTACCGTGCTTGATATCTGTTTTGGCCTTGGGTATAACACCATCGCTCTTCTGAAGGCATTGCGAAGTAATCCTCCCGCTCCGATTCACGTTTATGCGGCTGAATTCGATGTAAACCTTGGATGCCTTGTTCAGTCGATGGAAGCGCCTTCAGGTTTGTGTGATGAGTTTGAAATAATTAAGCAGACATATCGTGATGGATATTTTTGCAATCAATCAATTTCGATTGAACTTTTCAGAGGCGATTCCCGACAACTTGTTAAAAGGTTGTCGGAAAGAAAGAGCTTTGTTGATGCGGTTTTTCACGATCCTCATTCACCCTCTAAGAATTGTGAGCTATGGAGTCGAGAATTATTCACTCTGTTGCGGGAGATCGTGAAAGAAGAGGGGGTTTTGACTACATATTCCTCAGCACTTCACGCTAGATGTGCTATGATCGAAGCGGGATTATTTATCAGCCAGTATAAGAGTAATCTTATGAAAGAAGGGACATTAGCCTTTAAAAAAAACAATGCCGATTGTATTAAAAGCGAATTGATTCAGGAGATACTGAATAATCCCAAGTCAACACCATTTCGCGACGACATGGAACTTCTGCTAGATAGAGATGTGATTCGGGAAAGAAGAAGAATTGAAATGAGCGCCAGGAAAAAGAATCAAAAACAAACCGCTGCTAAGTAAACTTAGGAAATAATGTCCGGCTCTGTCGGTGATTCTTTATTATCTGAAGCGGGCGAATTATTGTTCGCTTCATCTTTTATCAAAGCCTGTTCCAACAAATCTTTATCTGATGCAACTTCATCCTGAAGATGAACGTCGTCTGTTTTCTGTTTTTGATCAGGATAAAGATCTCCTCCCGGAGAGAGACGGTATATGAAAGCCAAAGCAAAGTCAACAGTCATGTTGATAGATTGAAAGATTTTTTTCTTTTGAAGTTTTTTTGTTCCTTCAATGAAATCAAATTCAATTTCATCTTGAGGATTTGCGACGATTTTCTGTTCATTCTCCATGTCAGTATTCAATTCGGTAAAAAGATCAGTCAGATCTGCCATGAACTGCCGAATCAAAGCGCGGACATTTTTTCCTGATATTGATATTTCCTTTTCAAGTTCCGTTAGCCGTTTGCTATAGGACATGTACTGCTGCTGTGAAACCGGTTTGTCGCTGCGAACTTTTTCGAAAATATCAATAAGTGAGAAATAATCTTCAAAACTTTTATCACAATTTCTAATGTTGTTGAATAAAGTCTGAAGTTTCTCGCGGTAAGAGTGTTTGGCTTCATGCCAGTCTGTAGAAGTGTTTATTTTGATTTTGTTTGTGGCAAGAAGAACTGAATACTCCTCATCAAATTCTCTGAACACAAGATAGGAACGGATAATTGGGTCGCTTGAATACAGCTGAATAAGGGTTTGCGATTTAATAAACTTTTTTGCGAGAGATTTTCTGTCGATGTGTGCATGAAGAACCAGTCCTCTTTTTACTTCTTCAGAAATTTTTGGGGCGGACTTCTTTTTTAATTCTTCTCGAGCCTGTTCGCTTTCACTTTCGTCGGGTGCAGCGTTTCTTAATTGCTTGATGGAAAGAACTCCATCGAGCATGCCGGGGGCATTTGCAATTCTGTTCCCTGGCCGGGATTCTGCAGACAGTCCTAATATTGATTCGACTTCTTTGAGATCAAAGAGGGGAAGTATACAAGAATTATAATAACAAACTAGCCAGTATAACTTCGGGAACATCCTGTTGAATATAATATAAATACTGTTTCGAAGGCGTTTCTTAGTTTGAGGATAAACTGCAGCAAAATCTTTATTCATTTTTGAAGCAAGAGTCATTGCTCTATCGTAGGACGAGAATAGTAATTCCTGGTAGCTGTTCAGATAAATGGTTTTTTCAAAGAAGAACGTGATCGGATTGGCAATGTCTGAAGGATAAAAAATTTTATCGCGAAATGCAATAAATTCATCAAGGAGTTCTGAGGCATAATCATTGTTATAAATAGCGGCACCCATTTCTATTAACTCAAAATGGAGGGGACTTGCTTTGTCGAGTGCATTAACGATTTTTATTGATACATCCGGCGAAATTGCTTTGAACACACGGATGTAGGTATTTTGTATTTCAAGCAAAGCCGATTTAAATTCAGCGGAAAACTGTTCAAAGAAACCTTTTTTGATTATTGATGCGGAAAAATCCGTCACGCCAAGCATGAACAGCATGAACCGGATTCTGAAAATCTGAAAAAATATGCTAACTGGATTTCGCCCTTTGACAGGTGTTTTTGATTTTGCTGACTGAGACACTAATTTCTTATTGACTGATTTTACAGAGCCCTTTTTAACAACCTTTTCGCGGTGATTATCCAGTTGCTTTCTGATTTCCAGCTGCTTTTCGCGATCAATAGTTATGGCTCGGCTTCGTTTTTCCGTTATAACCTGTCCGCCATGATCAACGAATTTTTTCATCAGCTCCTTGCGATCAATATCACTCAGGTCATTTGCTCTGATGTTCTGACGTGTTTTATCAAAATTCGATATTGCCATGGGCCCTTATTCTTCTTTATCTTTATCTTTTTTCTCAATCAAATCATTGAGTCTGGCGCTTAATTCATCTATCTGCTCTTTTAATTCGCGGATATCATCTTTTGATGAACCATTTAACTTCTGCAGGAATTCTGAAAGATGATTTTTTGCGGATGAAAACTCTTCGTTAACTTTTTTTTGAAAATCTTCTTTCCCCTGTTTCAGCTTATCTTCAAACTCCTTGTAGTCAGTCTCCTTTCTTGCCTTGAGGTCAGAAATTTTCTTGTCAACCTCTTCACCCGCTGAATAGAAAAGCACCCCAAGATCCTTAAAAATATTGGCCATCTTGCGCCTCCATTTATCTTAAATACCAGACTGTTTCTGTGTGATAGGCGGTATCCGAAAACAATATATCTTTTTAGGATACATACTGCAAGGAATATAGACTCACATCTAACGTAACAGGGATAATTTTATCGATTAGTCACAATATATTCAATCATATTTTGGATTGAGGCCTGTAAATTATGATAAAGTCGAAAAAAAACATTGTTTCGACTTTATCATAATTAATACAAAAAGAAGGATAAAACTTATAAGACACGTGCAGGAAAAATATATCAGATGAAACCAGTCATTGTGGCAACGGCAAATATATGGTTATTCTCAATGAAATTGATTGCACTGGTACTTAATAAAATTCACACAATAAATCATTGCTGTGCATTGTTCAGAAAATCGTAAGCTGCCATTGCCGCGGTTGCTCCATCACCGGCAGCCGTAATAATCTGGTGTCTTGAATTGCTGCGAATATCGCCTGCAGCAAAGAGCCCTGGGATTGATGTTCGCATTGAATGGTCAACTAGGATCTCTCCCCATTCGTTTTTTATCTCGGCGGGCACCATCTCTGTTGCTGGAACATAACCAATGAATATGAAGACGCCATCAACAGATATGGCTGTGGATATTCCGGTACCCTTATTTTGCACAACGAGGGTGTTTACCTTTTTCTCTCCTTTTATATCTAGGGGGATGGTGTTGTAAATAATTTCGATTTTTGGATGATCAATTACCCTCTGCTGAAGAATTTTGCTGCCGCGAAACTCATCTCTGCGGTGAATCAGATACAGTTTCTCGACAAATTTGGTCAGGAAATGAGCATCTTCAAGGGCAGTATCCCCGCCGCCGATAACCGCAACTTTTTTACCTCTGAAAAAGGCCCCGTCACAGGTAGCACAGTACGAAACACCTTTGCCGGTAAATTCTGATTCACCCGGAATGCCGAGTTTCTTAAAGCGAGCGCCGGTTGCAACGATGACACTCTTGCATTCAATAGTAGAACCATCAGCACTCTCGCAGGAAAAATGATCGTGAATTTTCTTGATGGTGACTATCTCCCTATTATCAATTTGTGCGCCAAGTCGCTTCACCTGTTGTTCCATCGCACTGACAAGCTCTGCTCCCATTATCGGATCAGCAAATCCGGGATAGTTTTCCACTTCATAAGTATTTATAATCTGCCCTCCGGGGGCAAAACGCTCAATGATCGACAGATCGATCCCTGCACGCAAAGCGTAGATAGCCGCGGTGATCCCCGCCGGTCCAGCCCCGATTATACAAAGGTCTTTCATCAGTACCCCCTTTTAGAAAAAAACCTGAGTGATATCGTTCATGAAAACAAATATGCCTAGAATAATCATTATGAAAACGCCGACCATCTGTATCCGCTCCATAAGTTCCACGCTCATTTTTTTTCTGCGAATTGCCTCAATTATATAGATCAGAATATGACTGCCGTCAACAGCAGGTATGGGCAGAAGATTCATCATCATAAGTATTACAGAGATTCGGGCCATGAGCAGGATGAACTCCCGTACGCCCTGGTAAGCCATCGTGTCGCCTGCGATTACCGCGATCCGAACAGGACCGGAGAGATTTTCGCGGGCGTTGATTTTACCGGTTATCAGAAGTCCGAGTCCTTTGAAATTGAGGCTGATAAATTCAAAAGGCTCAACGATAGCCCGGACAAAAGCTTTTGGAAGTGAATGATGTACAAGAATTTTCTCAGGCGAAATAACGGGCTGAACACCGAGAAAGCCGAAACTCTCATAACTGACACTTCCCCGATAGGAGGCACCTGGAATTTCAATCTGTGCTCCTGATGCGGTTTTTTCTGTGAGCTCTTCGATTGAGGTGACCGGCGTACCTTCGACAAGAACTTTTCCGGCAGCAATCGATTTACGCAATTTCCCGACGTCATCAATAACAACAGAACCGACATTCTTGCCGGCAAAACGGGAATCTTCAAAATTGGATACAGTGACTCTTTCCTTTTGTCTGGGTATCAGTGATATTTCGAAAGCCTTACCCTTGCGTAAAACCCCGAGCCGAGCGGTTTTTCCCGCGAGCTTCTTAATTTCAGAGACGAACTGGTCAGCCGATTTTACCTGTAAGCCGTTAATTGAAACGATTTCATCAAAGCGCTGCAAACCGGCAGCGGCGGCAACTTCCCCCTCTACAACACCGGCAAGAAGGACTTTCTCTCCATAGGGATAGACTCCGATGAGCTGATAGCCGGACTGCGGGTTTTTTTCGGGAGTCACTGTAAAACTCATGGTTTTGCCGGCGCGAAGGATATCGACGTTCATCGCATCGCCGTTAGAAAGACTGACGATTGACTGGATGTCCATATATGATGATACTTTCTTTCCGTTGATTGCGGTGATCTGGTCTCCGTCAATAAGGCCTGCGCGATGTGCGGGGGAAATGGTCTCGCCGCTTTTGAGCATCTCGGGTATGTAGATTCTCGAACTTTCTACCTCATAACCGGCGAGATTCATCGCAAAAAAAAGAATTATGCCGAAGAAGAGATTAAACAGGGGTCCCATAATAACGATAACGATTCTTTTGAGCGGATGAACAGAAAAGAATTCATAGTTCTTGCCCTCGAGCTGTTCAGAGGGATTATCACCGTAAAAAGCGCAGTATCCGCCGAAGGGGATAAGGGTAATCTGCCAGGTCGTATCCCCCCACTTCTTCTTGATAAAACCGGGACCGTATCCCATGGAAAAAACGCGTGCTTTGACACCAACCATCATGCCGCCGAGAAGGTGGCCTAATTCATGAACAAATATGCAGACTCCCAGGAGGATTACTGCCGAGAGTACGTATGTTACTGCCATAATCAGAGACGCTCCATATACTCGATTGCTTTTGCTTTAGCTGCACTGTCATAATCGTAAATTTCTTCGAGTGAAAGATTTTGTTTTGAGGGTAGTGCACAAAGGCACCACTCAATTACTTTAAAAATATCTGTAAACTTTATTCTTTTATCAAGAAAAGCGGCTACAGCCGCTTCATTTGCACCGTTTAGGACTACCGGTGCGCTACCGCCGCTTTTTCCCGCTTCGTAGCAGAGCTCAAGCGCCGGATACCGCTCTTTATCAACACTACGAAATTCAAGAGTCCCGCACTGTGCAAGGTCAAATTTCGAAAAGGGGTTGCTGCGGTTGTCAGGGTACAGCAGCGCATTGGTGATCGGAAAGACCATATCGTTAACACCCATATGGGCGAGCAATGCGCCATTTTTTAATTCAACAAGAGCGTGCACAATACTTTGCGGATGAACGACTACCTTGATGCATTCGTACGGCATTGAAAAAAGGTAGTGAGCCTCAATGACTTCGAAGCCTTTGTTGACAAGCGTTGCCGAGTCGATTGTAATTTTATGACCCATGCTCCACGTAGGATGCTGTAAGGCCTGCTGCGGCGTCACATTCTGCATCTGAGAAAGCGGTATGCTGCGCAGGCTTCCGCCGGAGGCTGTGACAATAAGTGACTCGATATCGGCACTGTCGGCTTCCCCCCCCTTTAAAAGCATGAACAGGGCGGAGTGCTCACTGTCTATCGGCAGAAGCTCGGTCTGGTGCTTTGATGACTGGTGCAGGACGATATCGCCTGCCATGACGAGCGATTCTTTATTTGCAAGAGCAAGACGCCGGCAGTTCGGAATAGACGCGATTGTCGGTGCAAGCCCGGCCGCGCCCACGAGTGCCGATACGACTATATCATGACCCAGTTTTGCCACATCAACAAGAGGGTTATCAGACTCGACAAATGTTACATGGGGGAAGGTGCTTTTAAAATTTTTGTATGTTTGTGCATCAATCGACCGGAACGACGCAATTGCGACAAACTGTGGTGAAAACTCATGGATCTGCTGCGCAAGAATATCAAGTCGGGAATTACAGCACAGACTCTTCACTTTGAGCAGATCGGAAAAAGCGCGGACGACTTTCAACGTTGAAATACCGATTGATCCGGTGGACCCGAAGATACAGAGATCCCTCATCTATATCCCTTTGAGTTTGAGATAATAATAGAAAAATGGAAATGAAAATATCAGAGCATCAAAGACATCCCACATGCCGCCATGACCGGGAATAATTGTCCCGGAGTCCTTAACTTCAGCGTCGCGTTTGACGGCTGACTCTAAAAGGTCACCGAGATTTCCGAGAAGACTGAGGAATAATCCGAGAAGAATTGCCTCCCACATCTCGAAAAGGCGCCGATTGAAGAAGATGCTGATTACTTCAAGAGTTACCATTATCGAAATTATTGAAAACAAGGCACCGGAGAAATAGCCTTCCCATGTTTTGTTGGGAGATACATCAAGGTCAATACGGTGACGGCCGAACAAGAGTCCGCCGAAATATGCAAATGTGTCATTGCACATGATAACCGCATGGAGCACAAAAATGTAAAAGACTCCGTCCGGAAGGGCTCTCATCAATATGATGTGAGAGTAAGGAACCACAATGAGCAGAAGCCCGAAAACTGTTGAAGATAATGAATCGATAGCGTTATTGATGGGGCGAAAAAGTATCTGCGCCACACCGATAAAAAGCAAGAGCAAGGCTATGAGTGCGAGGAAGGGAACAATATTAAAAAGGTCTATATAGCGCGCGTATCCGTAAACTCGGCCGAAGGCATAAACGTACATCAAACAGCTGATGAAAAAACCGGCGATAAGACCCGGAATCACAAAGGGATCGCCTCTGCCGCGAAGGCGGACCATCATGTAAAATTCGTAAAGACATGCGAGCGAGACAACAACGGAAACTACAAGAACCGCCATACCCAGGAACCGGTCGGAAATCAGAAAATAGGCATAAATGGGAAGAAGAATAAGAGCACTTGCACTTCGGACAATAGCCGTTACCATTCTCGAATTCATACCCCTCCAAATCTGCGGGCTCTTTTCTGATACTCAAGCAGAGCAGTGTATAGATCATTTGCGTTAAAATCGGGCCAGAGTCTGTCAGTAAAGACGAATTCAGCATAGGCACACTGCCATAGCAGAAAATTACTTATTCGTTTCTCTCCCGATGTGCGAATCATCAAATCAACATCGGGCAGTCCTTTTGTAAACAGAAATTTCTCGAGTTTTTTCTCGGTCAGCATTTCGCCCGGTTTTTTGTCTAAAAGCCATTCATTTGCCGCGGCGATAATTTCCTGCCGGCCGCCGTAATTAAGACAAAAATTGAGAGTGATCTTTTTACACTTTGTTGTCATTTTTACTGCATTATGAATTTTGGCAAGCACTCCGGAGGGAAGTTTTTTTTCAAATCCCGAATGGACGACGCGAACGCCTTTTTCGATCATCACGGGAAGTTTCTTTTCAAAGAATTCTTCAAAAAGCAGCCATAAACACTGCACTTCGGAGGGGGGGCGGGACCAGTTTTCAGTTGAGAAGGCGTAAAGGGATATGCAGTGAATATTTGCGGCTAACGCAGCATCCATCAACTGCTCGATGACCTCAGCCCCGACTCGATGACCCTCGGTACGTTCCAATCCCTTGCTTTTGGCCCAACGGCCGTTGCCATCCATGATGATGGCAACGTGACGCGGGACATTTTTTAAATCGATTTGAGAGAGAAGACCCATCAGAGACTCATGATCTCCTTCTCTTTGTTTTCAGCGAGCTTCTGTGCCAGGCCGATGAATTTGTCAGTCAGCTTTTGAATGATATCCTGTTCCCTCTTGGAATCGTCTTCAGATATTTCTTTTGACTTTTCTTTAGCTTTTACCGCGTCATTTCCGTCACGGCGGATATTGCGGATAGATACTTTACACTCTTCTGATTTTTGTTTTACAACTTTTGCGAGCTCTTTTCGGCGTTCCTCGGTCAGTTCAGGTATTTGGATGCGAATCACGTTGCCATCATTGTTCGGATTAAGTGAAAGATCAGCTTTCAGAATTCCCTTCTCGATAGCCGTAAGATTGTTTTTATCCCAAGGTTGAACCATCAAAAGACGAGCCTCCGGGCAGGAGATTGTAGCAACCTGAGAAATTGGCATCTGCGATCCATACACTTCAACGTGCACCGAATCAAGAATTGCCGGGTTGGCTCTTCCGGTGCGAATTCCTATGTAATCTTTTTCGAGCGCCTTAATACTCTTATCCATTCTGCTTTCAATATCTTTTTCAATGCCTGTCGCCATAAAAACTCCTTGGATTACCAATAATATGATACAATTATTACCGGAATCTCAAAAATTACCAAGCTTTTGACGTAAATATGGGGACAACTGTTAATCGTATCCGGTGTCCCTTAAAGTCACAAAGATTGTAAAATCAGCTTTTTAATTAAACATCAAATTAAAATGCTGATCTCACTGGTGACTTAATATTCAGTCGGGCAAACATAATTCTTCGAGATTCTCTCTTACTCATGAAAAATCGTGGTGCCGATGTTTTCGCCTGAAATAACGCGGATAATGGCATCAGGTTCGAAAAGGTTGCAAACTTTGATCGGCATATTATTGTCCATGCAAAGTGAGATTGCTGTAAGGTCCATTACCCGAAGCTGATGTTGAATTACGTCCATGAACGAGATGGAAGTGAATCTCTTTGCATCGGCATGTTTTTCCGGATCCTTGTCATAAACTCCGTCAACCTTTGTCGCCTTTACCAGAATATCCGCTCCGATTTCAATGGCACGCAACGACGCCGCGGTGTCTGTAGTAAAAAAAGGATTACCGGTTCCGGCAGAGAGAATAATTATTCGCCTCTTTTCAAGATGACGGATCGCCTTACGCCTGATATAAGGTTCCGCCACCGATTTCATCTCTATCGCGGTCATGACACGGGTTTGAACGCCAAGTTTCTCAATTGCATCCTGCATCGCAAGTGCATTGATAACCGTGGCAAGCATTCCCATGTAATCGCCAGTGGAGCGTTCCATTCCGAGACTTTCACCAAGAGATCCTCTAAAAATATTGCCCCCGCCAATGACGAGGGCAATTTCTGCGCCTTGATTATGCGCACGTACAACCTCTTGAGCAATAGTCCGAACAATTTCAGGATTAATACCGACTTTGTCGTCACCAGCCAGGGCTTCGCCTGACAATTTCAACAACACGCGGGAATAACCTTTTATTGATCGGTCAGCCATAATCAGCTACCTATCTGAACTCTGAAAAAACGGTCGACGTTGATTGTCGAACCTGTCTTTGAAGAGTATTCCTTAACCAGAGAAGAGATTGTTTTTGAATTATCCTTTATGTATACCTGATCAACAAGGCAGACATCAGTAAAAAATTTCTTTACTTTCCCTTCAACGATCTTTTCAAGAATCTGTTGTGGTTTGCCGGAGTTCTTCATCTGCTCAAAATAAATGTCTTTTTCTTTTGCGATGACTTCAGCCGGAACCTCGGTTTCATTCAAATACTGTGGATTTGCCGCTGCGGCCTGCATGGCAATCTCTTTTCCGAGCTCCGTCAAATCCGCGGACGCAGCTTTGTCAGTTGAAAGCTGAACCATAACGCCGATTTTGCTGTTGCTATGGATATAGGTCGCGATCGCGCCATTTGTAGAAGACTCGATGTTGAATTTCTTAAAGCGGCCCACTGTGGTCTTTTCGCCGGTTTTAGCGCCCGCCTCATTTACCATATCTATGATATCAGCCGGAAGTTCTTCGGCTGTTTTCGCGTCAGTAGCTGCGACCTTTTTCAGTACTTTATCAGCAAGTGCGCGGAAATCATCATTTTTGGCAACAAAGTCAGTCTCACAATTGATTTCGAGCATTGTTGCACTCTTTTTGTCGTCAGAGATTGTGAAAACAACAACGCCTTCTTTTGCCTCACGGCCTGCACGTTTGCCGACAGATGCAAGGCCTTTTTTTCTCAGAAAATCGGCAGCTTTTTCAAGATCGCCGTTTGTTTCTGTCAGAGCCTTCTTGCAATCAAGCATACCCGCCTGGGTGCGCTCACGAAGCTCTTTAATCATATCTGAAGTTATCTCAGCCACGATTTTGTCTCCTCGGTTAGGTTATTTTTTACCATACTTTCTGATCTTCTTCTGAATCGTCAGCGGCATGAGAAACGGCGGGACGATCTTCATCTTTCCATTTAGTCGGATCAATTACCGCATCTTCATCTTCATCGGCTTTGGCTTTTGCAGAATTAATTGAAGCATCATCTTCAACTGCGACAAAATCAGCCTGAACGCCGGAACGTCCCTCTTCAATGGCATCAACAATAACTTTGAGGAAAAGAGCAATTGCCCTGATCGCATCGTCATTACCCGGGATAGGATAATCGATGTCTTCGGGGTTGCAATTTGTGTCAACGACACCGAAGATAGGAATGTTAAGCGAGCGTGCCTCATTGACTGCAATCTGTTCACGTTTCGGATCAATAACAAAAAGTGCATCCGGGAGGCTGCTCATGTTTGAAATACCGAGAAGAAACTTTTCTTTACGTTCAAGTTCGCGCTGAAGTTCCAGCCGTTCTTTTTTTGTCTCAGCATCCCAGTCGTCGTTATCACGCATTCTCTGAAGATCTTTGAGGCGGCGGATTGACTGAGAAACTGTTTTAAAGTTAGTAAGAAGACCGCCAAGCCATCTTTCAGAAATGTAGTACATTCCGCATTTCTCTGCGTATTCCTTTACTGCCCCGCGAGCCTGCTTCTTTGTTCCCACAAAAAGAACTTTTCCGCCCTTTTCTGAGAGATCACGCATAGCACTATAAGCGAGTTTTAAACGCTGCATCGTTTTCTGAAGGTCAATAATGTGAATACCGTTACGTGCAGTAAAAATAAACTGGTCCATTTTAGGATTCCAGCGCCGTGTCTGGTGGCCGAAATGCACACCCGACTCTAAAAGTTCTTTCATTGTTATAACAGCCAACGAAGTTCCCCCAATATTATTAAATTAACCCCGAAGGGTCGTATGCACAAAATTTGACAGTATTATATCCAGAATATAGATAAAACGAACCTACCATCGGATACAAAACCGTTGCATTTACGCAACCCAACAAAAAGTATTCTATGAAGAAAACATTACTAATCTGAAGGATTGCGACAAAAATAATTCCCGCGCTATTTAAAACGATAAGATGCAACCGGAACAAAAAACCGGTTTAGACGGGTCTCCCCGGGATAGCTGCGGGTGCAGCCGAGGCAAACAAAACCTCTTTATGATGCAAGGAAGCATCACCTAGAAACCATTTAAGCGGCTTCTGATCCCTCTTTTGAAACATGGAAGAAATTCAAGAGGGCTATACTTTAAGATATACAACTATACCGGCAATAATACCAATACAGGAAGAAATATTAAGCCGAACCGCTATTTTTATCATTTGCAAATCAACTGTCAGAAAATCAGTCAGGCTTTTTGTAATTATTGTAAGGGATGGAAAAAGTTCAGAAAGGAACATTCCCAAGACAGAACCCAGAACACCGCCCGCAATAATAAAAAGAAAGAAAAAACCTATATTTCCCCGTTCAAATCGCACAATAATGGCAGAAAGCAACCGGTTGGGAGATATGTCAATAAAAAAAAGCACCGCTTTTCAGGCGGTGCTTTCGTGAATCAATCAATGAAACCGTACAGACGGTCGATGCTTTTTTGACTTTAACATTTAAATTTATTGAAAAAAGTATCTCCAAAATTTATATGACACCCAACTTGGAGCTTGATTGATCCATGTTACCCAATACCCCTTTCACATATACAGCCCGGCTTTGGCCGGGCTTCTTTTTCTCTGTTCAGCAAAATCTGCTTCCTCTCCTGATTTTTGCAAATACTTTTTTCACAAAAATATCACATTTTTGAAACAATCGGCTTGGTGATTTGTGTTAACCGAAGAGATTTGCCATGCACGGTTATTTTCTGGGACACCGGTCAACTATAAAGAAGATTATAGCAATCGGTAAAGGGCTGGGCCTCTCTTCAGAAGGATATGAGAGTTTTTTGAAAACTGGAAATGCCGCAGTTTATCCCGGAAACAGGACAGGTACAATCACCGGGGTGATAATTGACGATTCTCTGAAAAGGCCTGATAATCCACTCTTCACAAAATTATTTATTCGATATAAAGTAAAAATGCAAAGCAGCTGAGACTAGTTATTCTATAACGGATTAATAAGAGAATAAATGATATCAACTATTGCGGTTTGCGAAATGATTAACCCGTTTATATGCTGTGAAAGCATGATAAACAAACAATATTATTACAAGGGTGTTCTAATTAATTCGTAAACCGCTCTAATATCATAATCAGACTTGTTGCATAACCTGACAGATCGATAAGTTTCAGCCCCGACGCAGCTGCGAGAAATCGTTCAATCAACAGATTCGTAACAAGCCGATTATTGTTATACTTTGTGAAAACGATCAACTAATTTCAAGGAACAGCTGGATATTAATCCGTGATGTTTTTTTTGCGGGCAGGGACTACATAAAATCAATATTCATCATTTATTAAGCAAATCTAAGTAAGTCTGTATAATCTGAAACATAAGAATTGAAGGTGCTGATTGTACAGTTGTATGTTCACTTAGAATGAAGGCTTCGAACTCATTATTTGGCGCAAAGCGTCATCTGTGAACTTTATGTGACAATTTCAGAAGTCCCCTCATTCAAATGATAATGGATATTTATATATGCAGCCGGCCTGTTTCAATATAAACGAAGGAGAATCAAATGAAAAGCAGAGCAGTATTGGCGGGATTAATCGCACTTGTTTTTGGATTCAGTATTTTTGCAGCAGAGGTCGAGCCGGCGAAAGTGACTCTGCCGGCAGATGGTCCGGTCACTGATGTGAGTTTCAGTTCAGACGGAACAAAACTTCTTTTCGCCTATAACAATGTGATCAACCTGTACAAAACAGATGGAACTTTGATCAAGAAGTTCGGTGTAAAAGACGGACCGACAATTGATGTTCTGGATTATGCGGGCGGAACAATTGCCGTTTTTGCCTACACTAATCCCGCCCAGTTCGAAATATGGGACGAGAACGGGGTAAATACGAAAAAACTCGGAGCTATACCAAAAGATGCCGACGAGTGCAGTGTGAACGCGAATATTGAAACTTCTAAGTCATACCGTTTGCTTCTCTCTCGCGATGGAAAAAATCTGATTAACGTGTCGCAAACAGATAATTTCGGCGGAGTTAAGGCGAGAAATATTGAAACCGGCAAATTGACGGTTTTCAAGGGATACGAAGATACCTCTGTTTACGGCTGCTCGTTGAATGCGGATGGAACCAAATTTGCGACAATATCCAGAGGCGAGCAGGTAAAGATCTGGGATCTCGCCAAGGGAACAGTGATCAGCACCATAGAAACCGGTGATCCGATGAATACCAGTTATTATGGAAAGGACGTTGCTTTTCTCGGTGACGGCTCTCTGGCGGTTCTTAAGAATGATCTGTCGCTGTGGTCAGCAGAGGGCAAGCTGATCAAAACAATTAAAAAAGAAGCTGATGCGGGTTATAAGATTGTGCGGTCAAGTCGTGACGGTAATTTTTTTGGTGTAGCGTTTGAGGAGAGCGGATTTGCCGTTTACAAAAAAGACGGAACCCTTGTTAAGGTGATAATGACTGAAGGTCAGCAATCGCTTCCGTGCGGGGTTACCGGTATCGCATTCAGTCCAGACAACAAATTTGTTGCGGTCTCAACAGACGGCGGCGCAATGAGTAAGGGCGATGTGAGAATCTACGCGTTGTAAGTGCATGACTCATGTCTTTCGTCGCTGGAGACTTAAGAAGAGGAACAATATTTAACAGAAAGAGGGGATTGTCGTTATCCCCCCGCTTTGCCAGTTGATTGAAAGATAATCGCGATAAAAATAAAAATGTTGTTAAGTGTCAAATAGCAGATAAACAAAAAAGGCCCCCCGATGGAGGGCCTTTTTTGTTTATTGGTTTCTTTCGTTTTCGATCAAATTACACCCTGGTCGATCATTGCATCGGCAACTTTTACGAAGCCGGCAATGTTTGCACCTTTAACGTAATTGACGAAACCGTCCTTCTCTTTTCCGTATTTTACGCACGCTTCATGGATGCTGCACATGATGCCGTGAAGTTTCTGCTCTACCTCTTCGCTTGACCAGGAGTAGCGCATTGAGTTCTGCGACATTTCAAGACCGCTTGTTGCAACACCGCCCGCGTTAGATGCCTTGCCGGGAGCATATAAAATCTTAGCCGCGATAAAGACTTCAACTGCTTTCGGAGTGGACGGCATATTCGCGCCTTCAGAAACGCAAATGCAGCCGTTTTTCACGAGAGTCTTGGCGTCATCCTCGTTTAGTTCATTCTGAGTTGCGCTCGGGAATGCAACATCACATTTAACACCCCAAGGCGTCTTTCCTTCAACATACTCGCATTTGTATTTATCAGCGTATTCCTTGATTCTTCCTCGTTTGACGTTTTTCAGTTCAATTACGAATGCGAGCTTTTCGGCGTCGATACCTGCAGGGTCATAGATGTAGCCGTTTGAATCAGAGAGTGTGACGCATTTTCCGCCAAGTGCAGTCACTTTTTCAACAGTGTACTGTGCAACGTTTCCTGAACCGGAAACGACAACGGTTTTACCCTTCAACGAATCTTTGCGGGTTTTGAGCATCTCTTCTGCGAAGAATGTAGCACCGTAACCGGTAGCTTCAGGACGAATCAGACTGCCGCCCCAGTTGCGGCCCTTTCCGGTGAGTACGCCGGTAAATTCATTACGAAGACGCTTGTACTGGCCGAACATATAGCCGATTTCACGTCCGCCGACACCGATATCTCCCGCAGGAACATCGGTATCCGCGCCGATATGGCGCTCAAGCTCAGTCATAAAGCTTTGGCAGAAACGCATTACTTCATTATCTGATTTTCCCTTGGGATCGAAATCAGATCCGCCCTTGCCGCCGCCCATGGGCAGTGTAGTCAGAGAGTTTTTGAAGACCTGCTCAAATGCGAGGAACTTGAGGATGCTCAGATTTACGCTGGGGTGGAAACGAAGACCGCCCTTGTATGGTCCGATTGCGCTGTTCATCTGAATGCGGAAGCCGCGATTGACCTGAATTTCCCCTTTGTCGTCAACCCACGGTACGCGGAAAATAATAACTCTTTCGGGTTCAACCATTCTCTCGAGAATTTTGTGCTGTTTGTACTTGGGATTCTGTTCAACGAAGTCGGCAAGATTTTCAATAACTTCCTGAACCGCCTGATGAAATTCGCTTTCACCGGGATTCTTGTCGATGACCTTTTGCAGCAAAGGATGAGCCATGTATACCCTCCAAATATATTTATAGATATTCCTAAACGTGAAGCCGGATGCAGCTTTCACAGAGTGTTACGTTCATGTAAAATAGATTCAGAAATAGACAAGGAAATTACCCGGGGCAATTATTTCCGTTGTGTTAAATTTAATTAAGCAGGCTTGCTGAAAGATTACCGAATTGTAAAAAATCATGAAAAATACACAAAAAGATGATGAGCTGATCTCGAACGAATTACCGTGTCGGCATTCTCAATTGCAGAAAATTCAGGTGATTTAATGAACCGGGGATAGGATACTACTCTGCAGTATTGGTGGAATCATGAATAATAATCGTGTGATGTCCCCTTGATGTCACAAACAGCTGCAAAAATCGGTTTTTTTTACATCAAACCGGGAATGCAGTTTTCTAGAGGTGCAATTATGTTAATAGGTGATGCGGGGGGATGAGTGGAGAAAATTCAGCCGATTTCGGGAAATCGGGCGCACAGGCAGGTTCCCTGGAAAATATCAGAGCTGAAGAATATATCCTGCGGTTCAACGACTCTTATCAAATCATCCGGGAGGGGATAAGCAGGGACAATTTCCCGCACTCTGTTCTCTTCTATTGAAAAGAAGCCGGGTGAATAATAGCCGCTGTCAGAATCTTCGGGAATCGCGCCGTAGTAGATTTCTGACTCAACAAGATCCTGAAAGAAATGACTGCCGAAAGAGAGTTCGGGATGATATCCCGCCTCGGCGCAGGAGACTTCAAAGATCATCTTCATGTTGCTGATTTCGGCGAATGTTACCGGAACACCCAATTCCGGGGAGGAGGTGCCGATTCTGCCGGGTGAAAGAAGCATGACGGTTTTGTTCTGCGCTTTATAATGGTTGTTGATGTTTCCGATAACACGGGCAACTGTCGGCTTTTCTTTATAGGCAAGATTGAAATAGGCAATTGCGTCAACGATGATGACGGCGTCGACTCTGCATTGAAATTGAGGTCCCATCGTATTTTTGCGCAGAGAAACAAAGACTTCCCCCTTTGAAATAGTGCTGATCTTGTCTTTATCGATCAGATTATCTTCGTCGTTACCTGACAGACCGAAGGTCTGCAGCGGCCTGCACTGAAGCAGATTTATCAGATAGTCGCCCTCTGAGGATTCGTTAATTGTAAATTCTATATCAACGGGATTATTGTACTCTGTCTGAAGTATTTGCATAATCCGGCGAAGATCGAGCAGAAGAAGCGGGTCGTTGACCAGTCCTGAGCAGGTTCCGAGGAAGACGGGGCGCCACCGGTCAAGATCCTGCAGGCGGCGTTCGGTCTCCAGATCGTGCTCTGCGATGAGCGGATGCATCCACAGGGGAAGATTCGGCAAAATCTCATCGAGGCTCTTTGTAGTGATTTCCCTCTTCGCCAAATCAAGACAGTCGAGAGAATGCTGGCTGTAGCGCGACTTGTCTTTGCCGCCAGAAGGATCGCTTTCAGGGGCGCTGAGGCTGACGATGCGGGGATAGTCGCTTCCGGTTCGGTCGACGGCGCGCGTGCCTAACCCGGCGACAAGGCGCACCATGCCCGCGGACGGGTCTATTACAGGATCCCATCGCCAGGCATTGAATGAGTAACCTACCCCTGCGGCCAGCGGCATAAAAATATCACCATGAAGAGACCCGGAGACCCGCTGTACAAGTATTGCCATCTGCTCGTCAAGATCGTGCAGACCGCGCTGCCTGCGGTAGGAGAGTGCTGAGATATCCATTGTGCTGGCATAAACAACACGTATGGCATCGATAAATGATTTGAGGCGCTCTTCGGGTGAGCCGGTGTTAACGCAGAAGACGGATTCGTATTTACCGGCAAAGGCGTGGCCGAAACTGTCCTCCAGAAGACTGCTCGATCGTACGATAACGGGATGTTGTCCGAAGTACTCGAGTATACGGACGAAATGTTCCTCAATTCGTTTCGGAAAAGAACCCTCGAGCAGACCGGTTTTCAGCTTTTCGGCCTCGTCAAAATATCCCTCATCGGTGCGTTGAAGGATCCGCTGTTTCCATAAATGATTGTGTACCAGATAGGTGTAAAAGACATCGGATCCTATGTAGCACGAGTCGTGCGGCTCAATGTGGCGCGCGGTTTCGGTGAGTGCGCGGCTGACTATTTTGCGTGAGACAATCATGCCGGCGGACTTGCCGCCGATTTTACCGGATCCGATCATCCGATCCTTAATCTCGAGAAGGTCTTCGAGCGAGCAGTTGCGGGTTGCGAGATTAAGGATTCTCTCTTCGGCGCCTATCATCCTCTCCGTGATTGTACGCACAAGGTCGAGATAATATTCTGATCCGGCCTCTTTTGCCTCTTCCGGCTTTTCTCTGGCCTTTTCGCGGGCCGCCATGAAGAAACGCTCCCAGCTGTCGAGCGCCTGTTCGTCAGAGTTCGCAGTTTCCATCCCCGCAACCCTGTAAAATCTGCTTACAGAGACACCATCGGTGAGGGGGGAAATGGAATCGGGCTGCGCAAGATTCAGGAGATGCGGGAAAAACATTACGGAAGAATACCGTTTCCAGACTTTAATGGGGTGAATATAAAGAGAGTCATCATCAGGAAAGACATCAAGAAGCAGCTGCGTTGTGTCCCGGATTCGCGCTATTGTATCAAAGCTGTGGCGACCGCGCAGAATGCAGAACCACGCTACCGTATCAAGTTCAAATAGATAGGGACAGGTGACAACGAAGAAATTTCCCATCATGAGGTCCGCGGCCCAGGCGGTCTGCAGTTCTGAGAGTGAGTCAAATATGTAAAAGGCGTCGAATCCCGCTTCGGCGATGATTCGATGGACGGCTACAGTGAAAGCCTCAAATCCGGCAGCGGGGTCTAACCGGTGGATAGTTATGCCGGGGGTACTCTCGATTAATGGTTCGTGCGGGGCAAAACGAATATAAATGAGCTGCCGATGATCTGAAATAGCCTGTTTTGCAAAAGGGATTACTAGTTTACGGTAGTCATCGACCGACGAAAGCTGCCAAACGACGTTATCCCCCAGCCTCATCCAGTCAAGAGTCCTGTCGAGTCCCGGAAATCCGGAATCGATTCTGTCAAAGGAAGCCATCGAGTTTTACCTCTCATCACACTTTATGTGTCATGTGCTGTCTGTGCAATCAGTTTTTACTTTTGTTTTTTCGGGGAGTTGTTTCTGTGTCGAGATTATGGGGGTAATTTGCCACGAAATTAGCCACTCATAATTATTTGAGGGTAAATTATGTCTTATGTCGTGAATATAGGTTACGTAGTTATGAGAATCAAAAACCCCTTGATATACTTCTTCAACAACCTTTTCCAAAAACAGGGCCAAAGCTATCGTCACCATCATTGATACAGAGACCCGGCTGAAAACTCTGAAATTAACACAGAGATTATACACCTCAACATCAAAATCAATATTCACAATCTGATACCCGACTCCGTCAGGCTGATATTGAACAAGGCGTCGTATGTATGAAGTCCGCAGTCTTGCAGGAAATGAATCAAACAATTTACGTAAGCAGCGTGAAATAAGTTCCGAATGGCCGAGCCCGCTTTTGTCGCAGGCTTCGGCAATCCGGGGAACATCCAAAAGTCGTAAATTTACAGAAGTTCTCATATTTACTTCCCTCTAAAAGAGAACGAATGAGAATTCCACTTTGTAAAAAAATTTTATTCAGTCGACAGGAACAATCTTTAAATAAGCGAGAAATGTGTACTGCCCGACCGCGTCGCCGATCTGTATGGAAAGCTTCCCGTCAGAGAGTTCAATCTCTTTGCTCACCTCTATCACATCAGCCGATTCATAGCTTTTGAGAAACTCAACACCCTCAACGGATACGTTGTGCTTGTCATAACAGCCCTTTCCCGCGCGGCCGGCGCCGATTGTCACCGCGTATTTTCCGGCAGAAAGATCGAATTCGAAGAGATTGATCTTTCCGTAATCATCATAGAGTGCGGATTTTTGCAGTTCGTTGAATCCTGCCGCATCGTCATAACAGTACATCGCGCGTGTGGTACTGACGCAGCCTCCGACCCATCCGTAAGCGTCTTCTGCATTGTATTCGCTCCAGCCGATTTTAATATACTCTTTGCCGTCAATGATAAGGGGGGAAGCTGCAGGCGAGCCTTCGGGATCCTGAAAATTGATATAGTATTCCCCCCTCTCGCGCGAAGATGCAACCGTATAGAGCGGAGCTTCAGTTAGTGATCCCTCGATGTACTGACCGAGCCGCCATTTGAGACTCATGAACTCGTTGTCGTCGCTCGCATACGACGTGAGAGTTTTTGCCGCCGAATCAACCGTCGCATCGATATCGGCTGTTGCGGTTACGGTGGGAAGTGCATCACCGTTTGCGATGCGCAGGTACTCGTAATCTTCAATGCCCTCACGAAGAAGCTTTCCGCGGATATTCGGAATCTTGTTATCGAAGAAAATCGATGAGTTGTAATAGGCCCAGCCTCTCACCCGGTAGTGCCATGACAGCCAGGGAATAAGCCGCTGGTGAAGTCCCCCATGCGAGGTAAACTCAATCGGGTTGATATAGGGGTCGGGCGTGCCATCGTTGTGATAGAACCAGACCTCTTCGCCGAAGTCCTTCTGTCGCTGCCATGCGTAATCCTGGTTATAGTGCTGAATATCCGCAATCCAGATGTCGTAGCTCTTACCGTCTGCGCACTTGTAGCTTGCATGTTCCGCGATTTCCGCTTTGGGCTCTTCGCTGACGGCGATCTTCAGATCGGGCGCAGACTCGCGAGTCATTTTGCATAAGTATGCGGCAAGATCATAATCGGTCTGGTTCTGGGGTTCATTCATAACGTAATAGTAGAGCTTGCCGGTAAAACCGTTTGCTGTGATGTAGGCGTTCAGATCGGAGAGAAATTTCTTCCACTGAGTGTTGTAGGCATCGCTGCCGTAATGGTCACTTCCCCTGGCGATGCCGTTAAATGTCGACGGTCTCGGGGTGCTGTTGTCGACGAATTGAAATGCCTGCGTTATGGGAAAACCGGGTTTTGTCCACCCTTCCCCCTTGAGATATTTCGGCGCGTTGTAGGCGACTCCGTAAACTCCTTCACCGGGTTCATCGGTAAAGGTTCCGGAGGGCCACACTATCGAATAGTTGAAACCCGTGGGCCACAGCTGGCCGCCGTTGACGATAAGGCGGTGTTCAAAGAGCATAGTCTTTGTCTTTTCACAATCGCCCGTGTCGCCATCCTGCTTTATATTTGCCATGCTGACAGTCAGATGCGTGTTGTAGTGGATCTCGTCGGGCAGCGCAAAATCGAAGACGGTAAGTTCGACCGGGATCTCCGCAGATGCGTCTCCAGAGATGGTGATCGTCCCTCTGTAGGTTCCCGCCTTCGCGTTCTTCGGAATATATGAATCGAACCAGAGAAGGGCGGGCGAATCAGCTGCAAGCGCTACATCGGTACTCTCAGAAATTTCGGCGAGTGCGCGCGCTTTGCCGTCGCTGAAGGATGCCTGATACTGCGATGTCGACGCACCTTCGGCAAGATCTTTAAAACCGGAGAAAGCGGCGCGGATGGTGCCGCTTCCCGTCAGGGCGATCTGAAAAGGTTCATATTCGTTGGCGGCGGCACAGATTTTTATCACCTCGCCGGTTTCTGCGGGGGCGCTTTCCGTGGATTCGGTGATGTGGGTGACCGGTGAACTCCAGACGTGAAGGGTGTCGGTGTTGACGAGAGTGTAGGTGAACTCTCCGGGTGCGGGCGCGCCGCCCTCCGGGCTTTTGTCAGATTTTAACGAACTTTTTCCGCCGCAGGCGCTGAACAGAACGGTGAGAAGAAGCGTGATCAGCGCGAGAATACAAAGCGGGATAGGGAAAGGGCTTTTCTTATTTAAGGTACTTATTTCGCGGCATGGATCAGTCGTTCCCGATCGAAAGGAATTTTTGTTTTTAGTCATTAGAATCTCCGGTTTGTGATTGTGTAAATTATAATACAACGAAGTCACAGGGCATGGGCTTCCCCCCCGCATCATCTTTGTACAAATTAGCGGGGTAAAATCGGTAAAAAAAATGCGAAAATGGTGCGGGGGGATGTGCCGGGCAGAATCTTTTTTAGTTGCGCCCTTTCCGCCATAATTGAAAATACGGAAATATTACCGGTTACGGAGGCCACAATGAATATCAATGAGGCGCGGCTCTACGCTGCCTTTAAAACTCTTGCACAGATACCTTCCCCCTCATGGCACGAAGAGAAGGTCATCGACTGGCTCGAAGGTTTCGCGAAAAAAAGAAAAATCAATTTCAAGAAGATACCCTGCAGAAAATCGTTCAATGTGCTCATGACCATCGATGCGACGGATGCCTTGATGGAGACGCTGCTCTTTTCGGGACACACCGATACCGTCCCCCCCTGTGATAAAATTAATGTCGTTGAGACAGAGACGAAATTCACCAGCGACGGCACCTCGATTCTCGGCGGCGATGACAAGGCCGCGATTGCCGCCTTTCTTGAGGCGATTGAGATTATGCGCGAGTCTAAGGTGCCCCACGGTACGATTCACTTTCTTCTGACCTGCGCCGAAGAGGTGGGACTCGAGGGCATGAAAGGGATGGATTTTGCCGCGATATCCCCCGCCCCTAAATACGCCTTTGTGCTCGATATGGGCGGCCCGATCGGCACGGCGTGCGTCAAAGCGCCCTGGCACACCGCGACTCACGTCACCGTCTTCGGCAAAGCCGCTCACGCAGGCATGGAGCCTGAAAAGGGAAAGAACGCCATCAAGGCGATGGCCGCGATCATCGCCGCGCTGCCGGACGGGCGTATCGACGAAGAGACGACCTGTAACGTCGGCCTCGTGCGCGGGGGATCGGCGACCAATATAGTTCCGGCAGAGGCCTCGTTTGACTGCGAGGCCCGCTCGCAGGACAAGGCGAAGCTCGCCGCCCTCGACAAAAAGATGGCCGCCGCGATTAAGGACGCGGCAAAAAAAGAGGGAGTCAAAGTGGCAGTTAGCAGTATTCTTGAATATCCCGGCTATGCTGTCAAGGCGAACGCGCCGATATGCCGGCTCTTTGAAAAGGCCTGCGGGGCGATTGCACTGAAGCCGCAGTTCATCGGCGCGGGCGGCGGCAGCGATGTCAATATTCTTCGCGCGGCGAAGATCGACGCGATCAATGTCTCGGTGGGTATGATCAAAGTGCATACCACTGCCGAAGAGCTTAAGAAGAGCGATCTGTGCGATTCGTGCAGGCTGGTGCTTTCGATAATACAGAGCGCATAATCAGAGAAAATATTTTCATTATTGCGGCGCAATTATGCCGCATCTTCAAATTCGCTATATAACTGTTTCGGGAGGAAATTTTGGCTTCTACGACGGCTGCCGGTAAACAGGTATCGCTTCTGCGAATATCCTTTCGCAAGAAATGTTCGATGATTGTTTCGTACGCTTCGGAGCGGATAAAGGCGCAGCTGAGTTCTGTCGCCTTTATAAGCCTCTACCTGGTGCTATTTCAGGTTTTTATTCTGAAGGCCCCGCTTAACGATCTGCCGGCGGTAATCATCGGGGTGGCGGCAGTCATCATCGGCCTCGCCTTTTTTCTCGAGGGTCTTTACCTTGCGATTATGCCTCTGGGTGAGAGGTGCGGTCTGCGTATGCCGGTCAAAGTATCGCTTCTGGTGCTTCTTCTTTTTGCCGCCGTACTGGGAATCACCGCAACCTTTGCCGAGCCCGCAATCGCCCTGCTGCAGACGCAGGGCGAAGCGGTCAAACCGTGGGAGGCCCCTCTTCTATATTATATGCTCAACGCAGGCTCAATATACCTGATAGCGGCGGTTGCAGTCGGGGTGGGGCTCGCCGTACTTCTTGGGGTGCTGATTTTTCTTCGCGAGTGGTCGATCAAACCATTTATATTCGTGATCATTCCGGCGGTACTTATTCTTTCTCTGATCGCTTTCTTTGATCAGCGAGCCAGCGCACTCATCGGTCTGGCGTGGGACACGGGGGGGATAACGACCGGCCCTGTCACTGTTCCTCTCATTCTTGCGCTGGGTATCGGAGTATCGCGCCTCACCGGCTCATCAGACAAAGGAACCGGCGGTCTCGGCATCGTCACGCTCGCTTCGGCCCTTCCCGTCGGAGTCGTCCTGATTCTGTCGCTCGCTCTTGCGCCTTCGCTTCCCTTTCCCTCTTCACAAAACGAATTCTTTTCGCCGCTGAACAGAGTCCGTGCCGAACACACGATCGGCTCGTACGCAAAGGTTGAAGAGCTTGCCAGAGAGGTTCTGAGTGCGCAGGCTTTCGCGGTAAATTTCCCTGCGTCATCATATACCAATGACAACGTAAGGTCAGCTGAAAGCTCTTCTTCACTCCAGGTGCAGGAGAACCCGGTCGCTTCCAAGATAACTTTTTTTAAAAATGCCCTGAAGTCGGCAGCGGTTGCGATAATCCCGCTCACTCTTGTTCTTGTTCTGGCTCTCAAACTTCTTGTTCGCGAAAAAATAATCAGGCGGGACGAGATTATTCTCGGGGTCGTGCTGAGTTTTCTGGGCTTCTTTCTTTTCACAATGGGTATAGACCGCGGCCTCACCAATATCGGCAGACAGGCGGGGGTGGCGCTTCCCAAGGCATGGAGTGCGACCGAGCGGCCTGACCTTTCTGTCGTGTATGGAAATTTCTCTAAAGATTCAATAGTACCCTTTGTCTCAGAAGAGGGAAAGGTGCGGGAATATGCAGCGATAATTGAAAATAATACACCGATATTCGTCCCCTTTGACAGAAAAAATTATAATGAGGCATCCAGAAGCTATCTTCATGTTCCCCGCGACAAGGCGCTTGTCGAGGGTCTCGGGGGATACTTCGTGGTGCTGCTGTTCGTTTTTGTAATGGGGATAGGCGCGACACTCGCGGAACCTTCGCTGAGGGCTCTGGGCCACACTCTCGAAGACCTCACCACCGGTACCTACAAGAGCTCGTTTCTCATCACCACAGTCTCTTTCGGTGTGGGCATCGGCATGATACTCGGCTTTGCCAGGATTCTTTTCAACTGGCCGCTGTTGCCGATACTGGCGGCATTTTACGCCCTCGCTCTGGTACTGACCGTTTTCTCATCGCAGGAGATCGGCGCGATCGCGTGGGACTCGGCCGGTGTCACCACCGGGCCGATTACCGTGCCCCTTGTTATCGCTGCGGGTGTCGGCATCGGTTCGCAGAGTGCGGGCAGCGATGTCTTCGGGGTGCTCGCGATGGCGTCGGTCTGTCCGATTATCGCGGTACTTTCCAGCGGAATTGTCACCCGCCTGCAGAGAAGGGGGCGAATTGATGCGCAGCTCGAGGGGGGGGATTTCTGATGCACAAGTTTCATGTGACGAAAATAAACTGCGTGATCGACCGAAGGCTTGTCCCCGCCGCAGAAGCGGAGCTGGCACGGCTGGGCATTACCGAATACTATTCGATTCTCTCAAAGCAGATCTGTTTTACCGAAAAAAACACCCTCTTTAAGACGGTGTACAAATTAGACGAAGATCGCGCGGATCAGCTGCGCATATACGCGCCGAGGGAGAAGGCGATCAGCCTGATGCATCAGCTTGCGAGAGCAGTCGATCTGTATCTGCCCGGAAGGGGAAGCCTTTACTGCGAGAACACGACCTTATTCAAAAAAGAAGATCGTCTCTGGCCCGATAAGTATCTGCATCTGCTCGTTGACGGCAACACCAGATTTGACCATACCAGCTGGGATCTTATAACCTGCATCGTGCAGAGGGGAAAGGGTGACGAGATTGCCCGCGTCATGCTCGAGATGGGTATCTGCGTCCCCTCGGTGTGTTACGGCGAGGGGATGGGCCTCCGTGACAAAATCGGGCTGCTGCGCATAACTATTCCGGTGCAGAAAGAGGTGCTCTTATTTCTGGTGCCCTCTGCCGACTCTGATTTTGTACTCGATGTTGCGATGCGCCGCGCGGGTATGGATGAGCCCGGAAAGGGCTTTCTCTACCGGGTTCCCGTCTACGCCGAAACGGTGAACTCGCAGATTTACAGTGACCGCCGCAAACACGTCGCCAGCATGGAACAGGTCATTACCGCGCTTGACGAGCTGCAGGGATCAACGGATTGGCGGCGGCTGACTTCGTCAACGCGCCAGCGCAAGGCCCGGCAGAAGGTCTCGTGCATTGAACTGGAAAGTTTTTCCATCACCTGCGAAGAGGGAAACGCCAGAGAGATCGTCGCCCGCGCGATGGAGCTCGGCGCCGGAGGCGCGACCCTGATTCGCGTCGCGGCTCACCACAAAGTGGATCACTCTGCCGATAGAGTCGAAAGCCAGGCCTGGGAGAGCTGTGAGCTGGTGGTTCGCCCTGATCAGGCCGATCTGCTTGAAAAAGAGCTCGTGCCTTTACTTTTGCAGACGCCCGGTTCTTTTGCGGAGCGATCGGTGGTCAGGGACGCAAGAACTTATCGGCATAAGTAACAGTCAACCCGGTTGATCCGGAAGGATAAAATGCAGGATAAAACAATTTTTACTCTATGTTATTCAGAAAAAATGAGGATTCTACAGCATTCATCTTCTTTTACCCAGAGTGGTCATTGGGGAAGTGACGGGATTATTATTCCGGAAAATGAGATCCTGAAAAATATCATTCAAAATTCTGAAGGACAAATCGAACTGAACTTTACTCTTTTGAAACTTTTAATTACCTGGATTAATAACGGCACTTGTGAAGGTACTTCAATAACAGCTGAAGACGTAGCAGTTATGAATAAAATACTCTTAGCAGTTGAAGCCGGTTATGAACAGTCAATTAATGATTTTATGAGTTACCAAAAAGAAATCAAATCATTGAAAAACAATATATATGACGTTATCGGTGTCCAGGATGATCGTGAAAAAAATACATTAACAATTCAATATTCAAACCAAAAAATACTGGATGAGATCAAGAATATCAATGAAAGGATCGACTTATTGACAAATATCATAATCATTCAGAAAAAGGTCAAGAGTCACAATACCTGGATAACGAAGATTTTTGATATTCTGAGAGGCATAAGAAATTCTGAGAAAATAAAAGTCGAAAGAAAAGCCAATGATTCAAAGACACTGATGAGAAATGCGGAACTGATAATTAAAGAGATGAAAAAAAGGCTTTAAGTTAAATTGGTGATACCAAACAGCATAAGCTGCGGGTTGCCGGAGTGCTCATCGCTTTCAATAGCTGCTGATGTGTGCGGTCAGGCCGCATGTGGCTGTATGAGTTCGCCATCGGTTTATAATATACAGTTGAATGACAGATGACAGACCTTTGCCAATCCGTTAATTCGATAACAATCCTGATTTACCACCGGTTACCTGATTCAGAATTACGGTTTTTATGGCGGGTCTTTCTGATGAATCTTTTTGCGAACGAGCATCGTTTACAAAGATCTTCTATAATAATACCGTTGTGAAATCCCTCAGCGATAGAAGCTGCCCTGCCGCTGCTCAATATTTCTGATAGTCCGGTCTTGTTGATGTTTCCCAGCGGGATTGCTCCTTCGGCATCCAGACAGCAGGGAATGACGGTACCGTCGACAAGTACCCCGTAGTGCGAAATGAGGCCATAGCAGAATCCCCGAGTGTACTTTTCCGCTGAACTGATATCGGGCCATTCAAACTGTGTATCAAAGTGAAGATTAACCTCTCCGGCGATCCGGCGGACTTTATTCATCCTGAAGTCATCGAGACGGGTGGGCGGAGTGATTGAGCAGCCGAATCGTGTATTTATCTTTTCGATTATCAAAGTATTCTCGGCGGCCAGGGTGTTCCAAAGACGCAGATTAATTTGTGTGCGGCTTCCCCCCGTAATACAGCCGTCGATGAAATCAAAAATATTTTTCAGATAGCTCTCCGGATTATCGACTTCATTGTATGCGTGAAGCGAAATATTGAGAAGCCTGATGTCGCGTCCGGAAAGAAGGCTGCCTTCCGGGCCGGCTAAAAGAGTCCCGTTTGTCGTTATCATAGCACTCATGCCCGCCGCATGCGCATAGTCGATAAAATGCCCGATCTCGGGGTGCAACAGCGGCTCGCCGAGAACATGAAAGACGGCCTCTTCGGTGAAATCCTTTGCCTGGTTTATGATTGATTCAAAAAGATCGCGCTTCATAAAAGCTTTCGGCCGGGAAGTTCCCCCGCAGAAAGAGCAGTTGAGGTTGCAGCAGTTGGTCAGTTCAATGTAAATTCTGCGGTATTTTTTCAAGCATCCTGCCGGATAATAAATAGAAACTTATTCTTTATGGTAACAAGATGTGTCTGTATAAAATCAAAGACACATTTCAAAAGTGCGATTACTTGCCGTCCATCGAAAGAACTTTCCGCATATCGTTGGCGTTTTCAGCGAGAGTCTGCGCGTTCGCATTGATCTCTTCGGCGCCGGCGGCCAGCTGCTGCGTGGAATCATTGATCGTCGATACCGAAGAGGTAATCTCAACAATCGCGATCTTCAGTTCTTCCATCGCACCGTTCACCTCATCTGAACCGTCGCGTACCTGGGCGGCGCTTTTCTGCAGCTCTTTGTTGATCTCAAGATCGGTTTCTGAGAGCTTATTGACCTCGATCACAATTTCGCCGAATGTTGAGGCGAGATCACGGACATCCCTGGCGGATGATTCAACATTCAAGAGGCTGGTCTGGGTTGCGGACATCTCGGTTTTTGTGGTGTCTACAAGCAGGGTTATCTCTTTTACGTTCTCCTGTGTTTTATCCGCGAGTTTGCCGACCTCATCCGCAACGACCGCGAAACCCTTTCCCTGCTCGCCGGCGCGAGCAGCCTCGATCGATGCGTTCAGCGAGAGCAGATTGATCTGATCGGAAATGTCATTGATCAGAGCGGTCGACTCGCTTACCTTCATGATGCGGCCCATCGCGTTATTCATCGAAGTTTGACAGCTGGTCATCTCCCTGAAAGCGATCTGCAGTTTCTCATCAAGTTCCCGTTTTTTCGCAACGGCGCTGTCCATTTTATCGCGATTCTCTGAGACGATTGAAAACATCTTCCGCAGTTTCTCGATCAGCGATTTTGTACGGTCGACCTGTAAACGGGTCATGTTGACCGAGGACTCGGCCGAGGCCTGCACCTCTTCAAGAGTCGAGGTGATCTGCTCGATGCTTGCCGCCTGGGTTTGCGCGTTTCCGCTGAAATTGTCCGCGTACGAAGAGAGCTCGGCGGAATTTCCGTTCAAAGACACTGAAACACCCGCACAGGTTTCGAGAATTTCCGACACATGGGATAAGTTTTTCTGCAGTGCCGCATTTTTCTCGGTGATCTGCGCGAGGGCAGAAGCGACGATTCTAAAAATCAGAATGCATAAGGTGGAAATGAAAAGAGAAATTATCACCACGCTTGTCATCACGATTGAACGGCTTTCCTGAGAAATCAGCTCGCCCGAAGTTTTGACGGTGATAATGCCGAAAACGCAGACGACAGCGGTTACTGAAGCGATGGTGAAGTAGTTGCCGAAGAGCGAGGCCAGAACGAGAAAGATAAAAAAATACATGATATATATGAATTTCCCCGCAACGCTTTGAATTATCAATGCCTGCGAGAAAAGAAGAATAAGCGGGAGAAAAATCGTCACATTGATCGCCGGATAATACAGGCCTGCTTTAAGAAGAAACAGAGATATGACAAAACCCCCGATTATCGAGGCTATCGCGATGTTATATGGCAGGGTGGCGTTAATTTTCGAAAAAATATTGGTGTTTATCATAGATAAAGTCGTCAGAACGATAAAGACGAAAACAACCCGAAGAAAAACGACAGCCCGCTCTTTGTCCAGAAGGGGTTTGGTCTCGTATTTTGAGAGGTAAAACTTTTCGATGGAGGCAATTAATTGTTTCATAACGCAGTCTCTCCCCTGTTCTTCCTGATCAGACGGTTTCATTCATATCAAAAGATACCATTAACCATGAAAAAGTAAAATTAATGGTATTCGTCCGGCTGTTGCTCGACCGATTTGATAACGTTCCATAACGCATTTTGCAATACCTGTCCGCTTTTTCAAATGATTTTAATATAAGGCATGAAAAATATGCACTTACGAAAGCCAACATTTGATAGCGACCGAATGAAATTAATTCGTAGAAAACTTTTCTGCCGCCTGATTATTGTATAACATTGTGCTCCGCCTGCGGCAGGAAGATGTTCAAAATACATGAATACCATTGTAGAGAGCGTAGTTAGTACTCGAGCGTGGTAATATCGCCTTCATGATTAACGCGCTGTGGTGGATACGAAGCCCCTTCAGCGGCAAGAGTCTTTAAACTGCAAAATGGATAACTAAACATACATGGCTTACAAAAAATCCTTGACTGGATTGAGAAAAATCGCTACATTGTTAGCCACCAAGACCATTGAGTGCTAATGATCGATGTTGTTGATACCGACATGTGTGGATGGATATCATTTCCTTCCCCGGCAGGATCACATTTTGAATGGGCTCTCGACAGCACATCCCCCCGCGTAGAAATAGCGGGCGAAGAGTTACTTTTTGTCACCATGGAGGCGTGTAAATGCGTACGGATAAATTGACCATCAAGGCGCAGGAGCTGATCAGCCAGGCACAGGAGATAGCCACTGCCAACGACCATCACGAGATTCAGCCGGTGCATCTGCTGAAGGCGCTGACGGCACAGCAGGGGGGAATGTTTCAGTCTCTCGCGCAGAAGATCGGCACGCAGATTGAAACCGTCAGCGAAGAGGCATCAACGGTCATCGCAAAACTGCCGCGCGTCACCGGTGCGGGACCCGGCGGCGGATCGATGTCGCAGAAGTTCCGCGAAATAATGAACGAGGCGTGGAAAGAGGCGCAGAAGCTTGACGACGAGTATCTCAGCTCTGAGCACCTAATTCTCGCAATGGCGAAGGTGCGCGACACCCACTCGTTTCGCATACTCACAGGGCACGGCTTCACCTACGACAATATACTGCGGGTCCTTTCAGAGATACGCGGCTCAAGCCGTGTCACCGACGAGAACGCCGAAGACCGCTACAATGCGCTCGAGAAATATTCGAAAGATCTGACAAAGCTTGCGGCTAACGGCAAGCTTGACCCGGTGATAGGGCGCGACGAAGAGATCCGCCGCGTCATGCAGGTGCTGACGCGACGCACGAAAAATAATCCCGTACTGATCGGCGAGCCCGGGGTCGGCAAGACCGCTATCGTGGAGGGCCTCGCGCAGCGCATCGTCTCGGGCGACGCTCCCGAGAATCTGAAACACAAAAAGATATATTCGCTCGACATGGGGGCGCTTATCGCGGGCGCGAAATTCCGCGGCGAATTTGAAGAGCGTCTCAAATCGGTGATCGATTCTGTCGAGAAGGCCGCCGGGTCGGTGATACTTTTCATTGATGAGCTGCACACGCTCGTCGGTGCAGGCGCGGCTGAGGGATCAGTGGACGCATCCAACATGCTCAAACCTGCACTCGCCCGCGGAGAGCTTCGCTGTATCGGCGCGACCACGCTCAACGAGTACCAGAAATATATCGAAAAAGACAAAGCCCTCGAGCGGCGTTTTCAGCCGGTCTTGGCCAAAGAGCCCTCGGTCGAGGATACGATCGCGATCCTACGCGGTCTCAAAGAGCGCTACGAGGTGCATCACGGGGTGCGTATCGCCGATTCTGCGGTGGTGGCGGCCGCCGTTCTCTCTGACCGCTATATCACCGAGCGCTTTCTGCCCGACAAGGCCGTCGACCTTATCGATGAGGCCGCCTCGATCATCAAGATGGAGATCGATTCGATGCCGCTTGAGATCGACGCGATCGAACGGCGTATCCGCCAGCTCATGATCGAGAAAGAGGCGGTAAAGAAAGAGAAGGACAAGACGTCGCTCGAGCACCTCGACAAGATACAGAAAGAGCTGGCCGATCTGAACGAGAAAAAGGGAGTGCTCGTCGCGCAGTGGCAGCAGGAGAAGGAGATCATCACCGGCATTCGCCGTGCGAAGGGCGACATTGAATCGCTGCGCAACGAAGAGCAGCGAGCCGAGCGCGAGGGCAATCTTAACCGTGTGGCAGAAATCCGCTATGGCCAGATCGTCGAGCTTGAGAAATTTCTGAAGGTTCAGCAGATCGCCCTTCAGGAGATTCAGAAAGAACGAAGCCTTCTGAAAGAAGAGGTCGACGAGGGTGAGATCGCAGCGGTCGTCTCAAGATGGACGGGTGTGCCGGTTACACGCATGCTCGAAGGCGAAAAAGAAAAACTTATCAGAATGGAAAAGATTATCGAGAAGCGTGTGGTCGGGCAGCATGCGGCGATCAGCGCGATCGCCGACGCGGTGCGCCGCTCGCGGTCGGGCATGCAGGACCCGACGAAGCCCATCGGCTCGTTTCTCTTTCTGGGTCCGACGGGTGTCGGTAAGACTGAAACGGCGAAGGCGGTCGCCGAATTTCTCTTTAACGATGAGCGCTCGGTCGTACGCATAGACATGAGCGAATACATGGAAAAGCATGCCGTCGCTCGTCTGATCGGGGCCCCTCCCGGGTACGTCGGCTATGATGAGGGGGGACAGCTTACCGAAGCGATCCGCCGCCGGCCCTACTCGGTAGTTCTCTTCGACGAGATCGAGAAGGCTCATCCCGATGTGTTCAACGTCTTTCTGCAGCTGCTTGACGACGGACGTCTCACCGACACCAAGGGGCGCACCGTCGATTTCAGAAATACGATTGTAATCATGACCTCAAATATCGGTACCGCCTACATCTCTGATGCGTCGATTCCCGAGAAGGATCGTTTCGACGGCGTCTTGCAGGAGCTGAAATCTCATTTCAGGCCAGAGTTTCTGAATCGTATCGACGAGACGATTATTTTCAATCCTCTTTCAATGGAGAATATGGCCAATATCGTCAAGATACAGATTGCAGAGGTTGCGCTGCGTCTCAAGAAGATCCGTGATATCTCGCTTGAGATTTCAAAAGAGGCTCTCGAGTATCTTGTCGAAGAGGGCTATGATGTGCAGTACGGCGCGCGTCCCCTCAAGCGTACGATTCAGAAAGAGCTGCTTAATCCGCTCTCAATGCGGCTGCTTGAAGGCAACATCGCCGACGGTTCGACGATCAGAATTACGAGGGATAAAGAGGGGATTGTTTTTTCATGAAATGAAAGGGGGGGGGATTCTGACGAGGGTCTTTTCTCTGGAAAATTGTATGCTTTGAAAAGCAATCGAAACTACTGTACTTTTCTTCGGGGCGTCCGAAGAAAAGTGCGTGTCGGCCTTTCGTACATCCTGTACGCCGACAAGCCTATGGGCCTCGTTCCCTACGACCAAAAGATGCACGCTCTCAAACGCCGAGGGCTGCCGCGCAGAACTTTAGCGCCGCGCTTCGCGCAGACTGCGAAAGGCGCGCGGGGCGGTTTACGGCTTCGCCGCTTGATTTGGTTAATCACACTCTGCTAAAATCTGTCGTCTGATAATTGAATCATAATCTCACCCCGTCTAAATCTTCCACTCAAGAACTAATCCGGTTCAATCTCGCCCCTCAGAACATCGCGCAATTAACGATAGCCGGGCTCGCAACTTACTTTCATCATGATATTTCACTGTGTGCAATCTTAATTGCGCGAGTCGCTTCACTTGCACGTCCTGTCTATTCGTTTATTAGTGCTAGCGCCTAACGGCGCTCACGCAGACTATTCTGTTGCGGCGCTACGCATCGAATGTATGCATACGACTCGCTTTCAGGCTTCCTGCTCAATGGTCGCCCCAAACCGCGCTTTTCTCAACATCAATATTTCACTGAAAAGTGCTGCTTCTGCTGTCTACGCATTGCGCAATATTCGGGAGAATCTCTGCGTCTATCCCTGCTTTTTCGCCGAAACCTTTTTTTTTACCATAATTCTTTTGAATTTCTTCAAGATTACCCTTGAGGATCTGCTGAAAAGCTTTCATAAACTGCGGGCTCATATGCATGTTGACTGACGGGTGGACGCCCTCATGGTTCGAACACGCAAGACCAAACGTAATATCGAACTCATACCGATTATAGCTGACTTATATAAAATTTGTGTACACATCAGGAGTTTCTGAACTCCTTTTCGATGCATCCTGTTTGCCACTCTTTATCTCTGCTGGGATATATACCTTCATATCAATTCAACAAGCTGATTTCTTTTACGATTTCTTATTCTACAACGAATTCTGCAATTGTTGTGTTAATCGGGCCCGGATACCCTATCATAACAGTATACTTAGACCCTGTTCTTAACGGTATTGGCGCTACTTTCATGTCATGACCGATTGGAGTAATCCCGTATATAACTTTCGAGTTATATGGAACTTCTTTCCTTATTCCTGATTCTACTGTTAACCAAACAGTCTCACCGTTTTCATTTCTTACTTCAATAGAATATAAAATAATTTTAGTTATTATATTAGGAAATCTATTATAAAAAGTAAAACTAAAATCTTTATTTGATTGAACTATTTTAACATCATATTGTGGGGCGCATGAATATAACAAAAGGAATAAACTAATGACTATTTTTTTCATAACACTTTCCTGTGTTAGCGTAGTTGCTGCATGTGAGTAACAATTTTGTCAATTCAGTCGGTTTCCTTGTTTTCTTATTGGATTGGCACTATTACAATATTCTTCATGGCTTTTTCTTTATCGGCATATCCATTATTGTCTTTTCCACGAGATGATTGGTCTTGATTGTTATAAACTCTATAATCCGCCCATGCGGCCAGTGTTCTTTCAGGAAGCGGGTTTCTTACATGAATTGAGATAGAATCACCATTTTGCTGAATCTCGATGTTAACTTTGAAAGAGCAGCTAATTAATATGAGACTGATAAACAAAATAGCTAAATATCTTGTAGTTAACATTATTCAGGCCCACCACCTTAAGCAGACTTCCTTCAATCAATTTTCACCCATAGAGCCGGTCTGACTCCGCCTTTGTTGCTTTTTGTATGGTAGTGCAGCGTATTGAAGGTGGTTTTTGAGATTCCGTTTCCCTGTATTCCGATATTCCCGTCTCCATGAATGTAGACCGCTACTCTGTTGTTTTTTCCCGGTGTCCGAGTCCACCACCACCAGCCCCCATCCATGAAGACCGTTTTTCTTTTTATGTTGTTTTCATCTTTGCGGTCGAACCAGTATCTTTGATTCGGTTTCGGATTATCAAGAAGTCTGCTGCTGTCGCCGAAGTATGATCTGACAGCCTCGTCTAATGATAATAAAAATACTTTGTCGACGGTATCTCTTCCGCCGCCGGTTTTATACCAGGGATTTTCTGTATTCCTGTTTGATGTAGTCGTGATTCTTTCTTTTTCAGAAATAATGAATCTTTCAAGAAATTCAGTATTAAGGTAATTCCTTATTTCCGAGTGCTCCCAGGTGATATCCTCTTTTTTGTCATGATAATCACGTTGCTCAATGATCTCTTCGGTTAAGAGCAGCATTTTATCATTTTTGATGTCGAGGATCTTCCATTTGTAATCACCAAAGACAGTTGTTTCGCCTATGTTCATTTGACCACTCCTATGAAAATAGCATGTGATTCGTCAGATGCGTCATGCCCGACTTGCAAAAGAACAATCCCATCACCGTTCTTTATTACAAAAGCCAAAGCAGAAGTCTAAACCAACCGTTATTATAATACAATCAATTTATCTTGACAATAGTAATTTCAATATCTGTTATCAGTATACTGCCGGACAATTACGGTCATTTCATATAACTCACGGGATCAGAATTTCAATCTGGAACATACCTATGGCCAAGTTGTTTTACAGTCTTTCGGGTGAGGGGCGCGGGCATGCGGCACGAGCCAACACACTTATTGAAGATCTAAGAACAGATCATGAGATAGTAGTGTATGCGCCGTCCTTGGCTTACGATATGATTTATCAGGCATATTACGGGGCAGAAAACGTTTCTGTCATCCGAATACCGGGGCTTTCTTTTCAATACAATTCGCACAATCGCCTTGATTACGGTAAATCCTTCACTAAATCGCTGGATTACATTGCAAACTCGCCCGGACTGATCAGATTTCTCTGTGACGATATTGAACGTGAAAAACCGGATCTTGTAATAACTGATTTTGAACCCGCTTTGCCGCGAGCAGCCGAAAAATGCCATATACCCTATATCAGCGTGAACCATCAGCATTTTCTCACAATGTATGATCTATCATCTCTGCCTATTCATCTGAGGATAAAGGCCTCTTTCATCGGAAAGACACTCAAATTATTCCATAACAGGCAGATAAAGACAGTGATATCCTCTTTTTATTTTCCTCCTCTCAAAAAATCGGCAAAGGATGTCGAACAGGTCGGCGTTTTTATCAATAAGATGGTCCGTTCACTGACTCCTGTGGATGATGGACACATATTGGTATATCAGCGAAGATTCATTGACAAAAATCTCATAAAAACACTGTCCGCAAAAAAACGGAGAGTTATCATATATAATCATGCTTATCATGAAAAAAGCGGGAATATTGAATTCAAAACCATATCTCCGTTCACATTTCTGGAAGACCTTGCCGCCTGTTCCTGTCTGATATCAACCGCAGGAAATCAACTCATAGGTGAAGCGATGTATCTCGGTAAACCGGTTATTGCCATACCGGAACCTGATAATTATGAACAGCAGATTAACGCATATTTTCTTGCACAATCGGGTGCGGGTATAGATTGCGAGATAGAGCAGATTAATGCGGATATTCTTGATGCGTTTATCGCTAACATTCCTGCGTTCCGAACGCATATCGACAAGGATCGAGTTCCGGGCAATACAGCTGTCAGCGGTCTGATCAATAGCATGCTCGGCTCAAATGATGCGAGTATTCCCATGGACATTGCGTGATACCGGTCACGTTCAAACACTTGTCAATACATGATACTAACGCGCCGTAATGATTATTCGGCAAGAAAGAAACCTGAATGTTTGATTTTGTATACGAATCCGATTACAAACGCACGATGATGAACACGGTAATCCCCTGTCTTGAATCCCGGCGGACATCCGGATCATTCATGGGTGTGAAAAATCATATCGTTGGTTACAGGAAATACAGCCATGATAATCCAATTTGCGGTGTAATTATTGTTCATGGACTTCGAGAAAGCGGACGACACTACGATGAAATCGTTTATTACCTTCTCAGAAAAGGATGTACCGTTTACACGATTGACCTAAGAGGGCATGGTGAATCAGGCAGACTTGGTAAAGATGATTTTCAGATCGATGTGGATGATTTTGATGATTATTCTGAAGACCTGGCAATTCTCATAAATACGGTAATAGGAAAAGAATGTATCGGAAAAAAGTATCTGCTCGGGCACTCTCTCGGGGCGGCGGTCATAGTTGATCTGATTGAAAAAAATCCATCAATCATCGATGCTGCTGTCCTGTTTTCACCGATGTTCCGCCTGATAAACGAAATGCCGATAACAAAATTGCTCTCGTTTTTGTGCGCTGCCGGTTTCGGTGGATCCTACCTGCCAGGTAAGGGTAAATTTAGCCGCACTGGCAGGCCTGACGGGAAAATTGTGAAACACGGAGCGAGGTCGGATTATGTCAATGCCAACGAGAAAGCCAGCAGTGTGCTGCAGCATGGGGGGCCTTCGATTCAATGGCTCGGAAAAGCGATTTTAAAAACACATTCCATCATGGACAAGGAATCACTCTCTCGAATAACTATACCGATTCTGCTCTTCAGTGCCGAATGTGAGATATTCATCGACCGGGCTGCACACGACCTATTTGCCAGAACAACGAATAATTCGATGCTGATCAATGTCAAGAAAGCAAAACACGGTATTCTCTGGGACAATGATCATGTACACACTTCCGTATTGAATGAGCTTTACATATTTTTGGGGCTGTGAATCTCAATGCACATGTATTATGGAGTAAAAAAATAAAACAATTCAGTTTTGAATTAGATCATTTAAGAAGAACAGGCCCTCATTAAAGACTCTTGAGTAACATTGCGTCACATCTGGGGGGCTTTTCTGCCGTAGTTGCAATCGCTTGCTGAGCTTGTCAAAGCATTCTGTAAGCTGTCGGGCTCTATTCCGAGCATATTCCTGAAAAAACGAATGGCGGGATGATAATTGCCGGAAACTTCGTCGTGACCGGTACTCAGTGATGGTGAGTAAAGGATGTATTCATGACAGTAAAGATTGTTTGACAACGAAGAGCCGGTATTGGTTCATAAGACAACACTCATGATAGACAGGCAGTAATCTTGCATAAAAAAACATTCACTATCGTGTTCATTTTCCTCTCTGTCTCCCTTTTCAGTCAGCAGTCTTCATCCCCCCCTGAAGAGACAGTAACCCTTAATGCGCTGATTAATAATCTTCAATATTCAATACTGAAGAACCTGTGGACTTGCACGGGACAACCCGGTCATGGCAGGACGGGTATATTGTCGGGAAGAATTCTTGATGAAAACAGAAAACCTATAGCGGGCGCGCGTCTTCTTGTTTCACTCTGGAACGGAAAAACTTTCTCCGCCGTATCAGATGATGCCGGTAATTATCTGATTATCGATATTCCCTCGGGAACCTACAATCCGGTTGCGGGTGCGGAAGGATATGAAGACAGTAAACTCGGCGGAACCTTCGGCATATCCATCAATGCGGACGCCGAGACGGTCATGGAAGTGATTCTCCCTTTCGAAAACATTCCGGAAGTCGCACCGGGTGAGAACCTGGATCTTGGTGCCGCTCGGCATATAATCGTTTCGACGCCGGTAAAGGCCGAAGCCTTACGTCGTCAACTCACCTTTACCTGTAACGATCAGACTAACCTTCTAACCTACGTATACACTCCCGTTGATGCTGCAAAGAGTGATCCGCTGCCGGTACTGCTGGCGGTATATCCGAGCAGTGCAAAAGAATGGGAACAGGCAAGCATTCCTCTGGCCGCCTCGGGCTATACCGTTATCGCCGTAGGCCCATCCTACCGTTTTGATATGGACAGGGACGTTGAGGAGTTGGGGCGGATTATTGATTTTATCAAAGCGGATAAGGTTCCCCATTGCGATAAAAAACGGATCGGTGTTCTCGGCGGAAGCTACAGCGGTATACATGTTCTGCGGCTTCTTCGTCACAGGCACGATTTCAAGGCCGCAATTTTGCTGGGAGCGCCTGCGGACCTTTTTGAAATCAGATACAGAATGGAGGAGGGAAATTTTGTTCCGCCCTTCAATCTCGATAAGGCCCTTATATCACTCGGCTTTCCCGACAGAGAGCCGTTATACTACTGGCGCTTTTCAGGGGCCTATCATATTGATAAGCATTATCCGGCGATTCTTCTCATGCACAGCCGAAGCGATGAAGTAGTGCACTTTCATCAGAGTGAAATCCTGGCAAATCACCTGAAGCAGGCCGGAGTACCACACGAATTCTATCTTTTTGACAACGCGAGTCACTACCTTTTATCGAAGCACGGTGATGCGCCGAAACTTCTGGAAGTGACCCTGAAATTTCTTAACGATAATCTGAAACAGCAGGACCAACCGGATGACATAAGGGGAGTCACAAAAACCAATCATTTGAATTCGCGGATCCCAAAAACCCAATGAAAAACGAGTTAAAATCTATACTGGAGGTGGTTTTTGGGACCGCCCATAAGTAACGGGAAGGAAACAAAGTGAGCTGTTTCATCCCTCATGCGGACGTAGAAAAAAATCTGACAATTCAGCCCTGGAAAGGGGTCATTTCAGAAGAACAGGCCCTATTTTAAGACTCATAAGCGACAGTCTGTCACATCAGGGGTATTTACATGAGGTCCTTTTCAGTCGTAATCGTGATCTTTCTGTAAGCTTTCGGGCTCTAATCTGAGAACTTTTCTGAATCATTGACCGGGGCCGGAGTCCCGGATGATTTACAATGGGTACAATCAAAAGGCTACTGATTCCTGCAGAAAGGTATGCCGATAAAGGGGAGCTCGTTAGACGGAGGCTCGATATTCGTACTGCCTAGCGGCATGCCTGGAAATTTCCAGGCATGCCGGTTTGATGCAATAACCGCAAATACATCCGCACTGCGGTCACTTCTTCGTAATTGTAACGGTATACGTACCCTCAAAATAAGTACCAGTATAGTTAGATCCGTTATTCATTAAACCTAAACCGCCGTACTTTGCGATACCGGTATACGTCCCCTCTTCAAGTGAGAACGGGGGGCTCTCGACCCCCTCGTCGTTAAAAAGGGAGATATAGCTTATCCCGAGGTCTTCATTCACCAGTTCTGAAATACTGGAGCTGTCGCATGCCGAATTACCGATCGTATACCGGACATCGTAATTCATGAAATAGAAATCATCGCCGCTGTTGGGTTTGTTGTCCATGTAAAACCATAATATGTTATCATTAAAACTGTAACTTCCTGAAAGTTGAATGGGCAAAGATGAGGGGAAATTAATATTTTCTGATATGGCAGAACAGGCTTTAACCGGAACCACACTGAATGTGTCATACATCTGATCAAATGCAGCAATGATCGCAGGTTTGTCAAAAGTTACCGACTCGCGCGCCGATCCGAACGTGTAATACATTGTTGACTCAAATTTGGAGTCGACTTTGAAATCAAAAGAGTAGCTTAAGAGATAATTGCCCATCGAGGTTTTATATGATAGCAGGATTGGAGGCATCTCGCATTCTTTAGGTGAAAATTCGGCCTGAACGGAAACATGGTACACTCCGCACTCACTTTTCTTCCAGTAGATATTCACGATTACCTGATATATCATCTGTGTATCGCTGCACTCTTCTTCGACACAGTCGCTGCTTTGCGAGTCGTACATATAGCTTAACGTCGTGACATTATCCCATTCAAAATCAGCTTCTATATCTTCAGGCAAAAGTTCCAACTCCTGAAATTCAGTGCCCTTGTAGGTTCCCATCACATCGACATATACCGCGACGGCCTCGTAGCAGTTGCTGCCGCTTTTCTTTGTTGTGCCGATCACCGGTTCATATTCAGCTTTTAGAAGTTCAAAAGCGAGTGCGGGGTCACCGGTGAGCTCAAGATCCTCGCCGAAGATCTGAAGGCTTGAGGATGAGAAGCCTGAACTTGCATAGGTCGAAAAGTGATTTGTTGTGAATGTTACGCTCTTGCCGTCAGCAGAAGCAGTTGCCGGGGTTTTGACCTTGCCCCAGGGCTTGTCGGCGTAATCTTCTTTTTGAGAGGCGGTCGAATTTGAGATCGCGTCGGGGTCTTTATCGTAAAGAAAAACGCTGTAGGTGTTGCCGGCAATTAGTATTTCGTCGGAGGGAAGTGTTATGCTCACAGGTTTCAAAAATGTCAGCCCTTCCGGCTCAAGAACAGCACCGCCAGTGAAGGGTGACAGACCGAGTTCCTGGTTAAATAGTGCCGCTTCAGAATATGTAGTGATAGATACTTCGGTTGATTCACTCAAGGCTCCTGCGGGAATCTCTACTGAAGCACCGTTGGGGTCGCTCACAATTCCCCCCTCGGGACCAATCGTCTTGGTATATGGTTCAGGTTTCTGTAAGGGTTCACCGCTGCTGTCGGCATCAGTGCCTGCTTTCTTCGGGGAACTGCCTTTGTCGCAAGAATTCACACTTGAAAAAAGAAGCAATGCCAGAAACAATAACGGAAACATTTTGGACAACGTTTTCATAAGGGAACCCCTAAAAATTAACTTTTGATGTTCCCTCTCGACGGCTGTGCCGCCAATATCTGGTCGCAAAACGCTGGAAAATCAGCATTTTCCATATGTCATTAAATGAAAATGCTGATTGTAAGAGGCGACCATAAGAGAACCCCTCGGTATGTAAATTTTATTCACAATACCACAGAGCCGGTATGTGATGATTTAATAACCGGCACTGTGAATACACCGCATTATTTTCAGAAACGCGGATATAAATTTCGTACCTCAATGAGCAATGGAAGGCTGGTGTTTTGAAATTCGAGTGATGAGAAAATATAACGATAGTTACTATTTGTCAAATTTTAAGGAAACTGCCCTGATAAAAGAAATGACCGAATACCTCGTTGTACTGGCTTACAGTGTCAAGATAGTGCGCGCGCAATACAGGGGGGAATGACCGTTATCACATAGCCCCTCTGCAGCAAAGCAAGGTTCATCACGATCGGGTCTTGTCATGGTATCAATAGAGGTTTGCGGTCCTTCAATTTATCTCTCGATATATTCGAAATAATCAAAATCAGCGTTTTTTTTCTGCACGGCCGGGTCGTTGCAGGCCATTCCCACGAAGGCGCCGGTGAAGCCGTGCGAGACTTCGTCAGAGAGTTTTGACATGTCAAAAACGGGGCCGATTTTGTTCCAAGAGCTTTCGTCGAAAGAGTAATAAAACTGAAGGGTGTCGATTGCGACCTCAGCTCTCAGGTAGACCCGCTCTGCGTCACACTTGATTCTCGGCGCGGCAAACAGATCGAACTGGTCGAGTGCGCGTGTCATGACCGAGATGAATCTTCCGAATTTATAATCGTAACCGACATAGAGGTAATAAAAGAGCTTGTTGCAGTAATAGACGACAAGACCCGCCATCTGGTTCTCTTCGTCGGGCGAGAATTCCATCGCGGTGGTCGCGGTGTAATTGAAACTCTGCTGGCGGCGCGCGATAAGGCTCTGCGTATAATTTGAAAAGATCATCTCTCGTCCTTTCAGCCGCAGAAATCCCGGGCGCTCGCTCAAAGAGGCGATCACGTCGAAGACATCCCCGCGCAGCCACTGATAATCGATGCCGAGTTTGCCGCTGTCAAAATCGTCACGCTGCGGCTTGTCGGGAAATTTAAATTCGGGAAGATCAGGCGCGGGAAGCTCGGTCTGCGGAGCCTTTCCCCCCGCTTCAAGGCGAAGCCAGTCGTCGTCCCCCCACACCATTTTCTGAATAGAGGTTTCGCGCCCGAGAATGCAGCGCGCTTTTTTGCCGACCGGCCTGCCGCAGAGGTGCACCATGTAGACGCTGCCGCTCTGCGTCACGACGAAATCGGCGTGACCCGCCTTTTGCAGATAGGCACCGGTGTTTTTAGAAGTGATTACGGGATTCTGCGGATGAACCTCGTAGGGTCCCGTGATTGATTTTGAACGGGCCATCGTCACCGAGTGGTTGGTTCCCGTTCCCCCTTCGGCGACAATCAGATAATACCAGCCGTTACGCTTGTAAAGGTGAGGACCTTCGGTGACGCCGATCTCGTTGCCGAAAATCTTCGTCACGGGGCCCCTCAGGCACTGATTCTTTTCATCAAACTCCTGCAGTAGAATTCCCTTAAAGAGGGGGTAGGGCTTCTCCTGATCGCGGTACTGGGCAAATAACCTCTCTGTCGATTCGTTGTTGGTAAAGCTTCCGTTGAGGTTGATCAGAATGTTCCACGCGAGCATGTCGAAGTACATCACGACATACCATTTGCGGCCGTCATCATCATGAAACAGCGACGGATCAAAGCCGCGGCTGTCGAGATAGACAGGGTCGGACCAGTCGCCGCGAATATCCGGGGCGGTGACGAGGTAGTTATGCTTGGTACCGGACTCCTTGACGTCGGTGTAGACGAGGTAGTAGGTGCCGTCGCAATAGCTCAGGCAGGGAGCCCACACCCCCATCGAGTACCCCTCACCGAGCATGTCCAGCTGCGATTTTCTGCGCAGCGGACGGGTGATGAGCTGCCAGTTTACAAGATCACGCGAGTGGTGGATCTGCACCCCGGGATACCATTCAAAAGTAGAGGTGGCGATGTAGTAGTCGTCGTCGACGCGAAGAATTGACGGATCCGGATTGAATCCGGGAAGGATTGGGTTCACGATTTTTTTCATTTTAATCCCCGGGTAAGTTTATTGTCGCTGATAATTGCGGCATGCTCAGAAATTATACTACACTCTATTTTGCCGTGAGTCAAGGGTTTAATGGCGGGGGGATTTTCAAAAAAACTTTTATGAAGATAGTACCCAGCTAACGGTCAGGTGAATTGCGTGATGTACGGGTTGGACTCTTCGTAAGCGCTCAATGAGATGTATTAGTATGAAACGGGGGGGAAGTTGCGCTGCGGGCGGCCTTTGTTTCGAAAAATCGAAAGGTAATCCTCAAAAAATCGTCCGATCTTATTGGTTCGGGCGACACTCCTCGATTTTCGGGTTAAGATTCAGCCATCAAAGTCAATTCCAACGAAGTTAACGGGTAGTTAGTACGGAATTGACCGGCGGCTTCCGTTGCTGGAAGCATCGGACTTAAGCTGAGGGAGAGAAAATGTTTATTCAGAGATTGTCAATATTTGCGAAAATCTACGAAATTTTCGTAATCTTAGATGAGAAAAAGAGTTAATTGTCAACAGAGTACTGAGAGCAACCCGCTTATTGAATAAGTGGGCAAGTTTAGATTTTACACTGGTTTTAGAAAGTGTTTTGTTATGGTGCGAAAAAATCTGATGGTTTTTACGCGTTATGCGAAATTATTACTCAACCAAGATCGGAGATTAATGACAAACGGCAGCCGATAAGCTGAAAAACACCATAAAAATAGGGGTTTTTCGAGTTAATTCTCAGACTGGCTGCAGGTGTTAAAGAAATAGTCTTATGGTTTGATAATTAATTGCCCGAAAGAGGCATAACAAACCAATTTTGTATTGACAGAGATTTTTTATAAAAAAGAACATCAATCTGTTTGACCGGGGCCTGAGGGGCTCTTTTTATGAATATTTTCTGTATTCGTATACAGAAAACGTATTCGTAATAGTCAAAAATTGAAAGCGCAAAGAAGCTTTCAAAAAAAAATAATAATATGGGGGACGTAACTAAATGAAAAAGACACTGGTTGTTTTGTTGATGCTGGTGCTCGCTGCAACCCTCCTTTCATGCGGAAAGGGCGGCGCAGGCAAAAAGGTTGTCGTTAAGACAATGGCATACGGTGACAACTCGAATCCTGAGGGTGTAAACTGGGTTCGTATCGTTGACGCGTTTGAAAAAGAAAATCCGAATATCGATATCGACTATGAACTGCTGTATGATGAGGCGTATCATCAGAAGGTGACTGCACGTCTTGCTTCAGGCGATGTTCCTGATCTTGCGTACATGGGTGCGGATGCCCGCTGGGGAAAACCCTGGAAAGAAGCATCTCAGCAGTTCGACCACAAGACTTTCATGGACGCTAACTACTATGATATGAGTCTCATTCCCGCGATGGGCGACAACGGCGAAATATTTGAAATTCCCCTTGGAACTTCAAATATCTGCACAGTCCTTTTTGCCAACGACGCGCTTCTTAAAGAGCTCGGACTTGCTGCGCCCAAAACCTACGAGGATATCGTTGCGATGGTTCCCAAGGCGAAGGCTGCAGGAGTTGATGTCATCTCTATCGACGGTGCTGACGGTTGGGCATGGGGCTCGTGCCTTATGTCAATGGTAGTCGGCCGTATGTCAGGTGACCCGCACTGGGTACAGAAAGCCGTTAAAGGCGAAAAGAAATTCACTGATCCTGAATTCGTCGCATCGCTTGAGTTTCTTTCGACTATGGTTAAAGACGGCGTTATCGACGCGAAATCGGTTCTTGTTGACTACGGTACCAACGTATCGAACTACTCTAACAAGAAAGCCCTCTTCATGGTGCAGGGACAGTGGGTCGGCGGATCAATCGAGAATCCGGATGTAGCGAACAGCACCCTTATGCTTGCATGGCCGACACTTCCCGGACAGAAGGGCTGCGACGGTTCAGTTGCCGCTGCCGTTCAGGTTGGTTACGGTCTGACAAAATCAGGCGGAGAGAAAGCGGAAGTTCGCGAAGCTGCTCTCAAGTTCCTTCAGTATTTTTACAGCGAACCCGAGACTACACAGCGTCTTCGTGACGGCGCGATCGTTGCTCCGATTCTCAAAGGCTATCAGGCTCCCGCTGACCTTCCGTCAATCGTGAAACAGAAGGTAGTCCTTGCAACATCAGCTCAGAACACCGACGTTATCGACGCCTTCCTTTCAGGCGCACCTAACGACGCTCTCAATGCCGGTATGCAGAAAATCGTTTCAGGCCAGGCTAAAGCAGCAGATATAGCAGCTGAAGTTGAAGGTCTTGCCCGTAAGTAATTTGCAGTAAAAAAATCGGGGGCTTTTGGCCCCCCTTTTTTATCCGCCCGCCGGATGCCCATAAAGACAGAGAATTCAGGTTTTAAAAAAGTTTCCCGACAGTTTCAATAATGGGAACAGGAGTACGATGTGAAAGCAAGAGAACGAAGTGATTTGTTGATGTATCTGAGCTTCATCGGTGTTGGGCTCGCTGTGTATCTATTCATAGTCGCATATCCCGTGTTGTATTCTCTATGGCTCAGTGTTACTGATTTTAACCCGAATAGGGGCGGCGTGTGGCATTTTGTCGGAATGGACCTCTATTCAAAGATGGTCAGGGATCCCAATTTCTGGCACGCGCTGAAAAATAACGTTATTGTGGTGATTGTATCCGTCGGCGGCCAGATCCCGATAGGATTGCTGCTCGCTTATATTTTGCATAGAAATATTGTCAAAGCCGGCTCGTTTTTCCAGTCGATCGTCTTTCTTCCGCAGTTTCTTTCGACAATCGTTGTCGGCCTTTTGTGGCGCCGGCTATTCTCGGCTGACGGTCCGGTGTCGCGCCTCATACAGCTTTTCTCAGGGGACCCCTCCGCGCAGTTTACCATGATGCTCAACGCGGACACGGTTATGTATCCGATCGGCTTCGCGCTGGTATGGATGTACACCGGCATGTATATGGTCATATTTCTCGCCAATCTGCAGAAGATCGAGAATTCGGTGATTGAGGCGGCGACTATTGACGGCGCGTCTGAGTTTCAGATTTTCAGACATGTCATTATCCCCCATCTTTCGGGAACCATTATCGTATGCTCGGTTCTCGCGATTGCCGGCTCGCTGCGAGGCTTTGACCTTATTTTCTCGATGACCACACAGGGACTGCAGCGAAATAACGCGATGGTTCTGCCCATATTCATGTATCAGACGGCCTTTCAGGATTATTCGAGTGAAATGAGATTCGCGTACGGGGCCGCGATTTCGAATATGATCGTCTTTATCAGCGTGGCGCTGATCGCGCTTTCAAATTTCATCGGCAAGAAACTTCAGCCGAGCGAGGAGGGCAAATAAGATGGCGAGCTTCGAAGACGGCGCAAAGAGTCCTATGAACAAATTCACCCTCGGCACGGTTCTGGCGTATACGGTTCTGATAAGCTGGCTGCTTATTACCGTAGTTCCTTTGCTGTGGATGTTCTACTCATCATTCAAATCGAATGAGGAGCTGACGCGCAACATATATGCGGCTCCCCTCGATCTTTTCATGAACGGCGATGACGAGTATATCGTGCGGGGACCGGCGCTCAATATTCCCTACGATTATGACGCCCGTATCGACAAGCGGCCGCGGCTGATTCTTGAATCGACGACTATTTCGCCGGGCCGCAGAATCATGATGTATTTTCTTCTGAAAGAAAAGCTTCCCCCCGAAATCGCGAACAGACCTGTTGACGCGATTGTCAAAGTTTCTGAGCTGCCGGCGTCAATGCGGCTGGATATACATCTGAAGACCGTATTCTTCAACTACCGCTCGGCCATCCGTGCGGGGGGATTGGTATTCAAATTTTTTAACAGTGTGATATACGCGGGTATTTCGACCTTTCTGATCGTGCTCTTCGGCCTCATGATCGGATACGCGCTTGCGAAGATGCGCTTCAAGAAAATTTCCAAAGTGGTGATGGGTCTTATCGGTGCGGGATACCTTATCAGCATCAACTCGGTGATCATTCCCCTGTTTCTGATGCTCTCGAAGTTCCACCTGACCGATACCCACATCGGGATAATTCTGGTTTATACGGCGTTCGGCATACCTCTGTCGGTGATGCTTGCCTCGCAGTATATATCGGGGCTTCCCGACAGTCTGATCGAATCAGCCTACATCGACGGTGCGTCTCCATTTCAGACTTTTTTTAAGATTATCGTGCCGATGTGTGCGCCCGTCAGCATTACTATCAGCATCATCAGTGCGCTGGGAATCTGGAACGAGTTCCTTCTGGTGCTTGTTATCGGAAGCTCGGAGGCGACGAAATCGCTTCCGGTCGGAATTTTCTCGTTCTCTAGCCTTACCAGTACTCAGCTGGGATGGCAGCTCGCGGCTCTCGTTGTCGGGACGCTTCCCGCGATGATCATTTATTTTACTTTTAATAAATATCTGACGCAGGGTGTCGTCGCCGGCTCGGTGAAAGAGTGAGGCGAGAGGGATAAGGGAATTTATACTTCAGTTACAAAAGCCCGTCCGAGAATTCGGACGGGCTTTTTTTGTCAGCAGGCGGCGAATAAACTATATATGATGATCACTGATCGGTATCCTTCAGAATCTTCTTAAGGCCCTCGGCTGCGAAGGGAAGAGCCAGGATGATTGCCGCTGCGGCAAGCGCGCCGGGAAGAAAGGCACGGACGGCAAACTGCGTGAGATTATCGACTCTTCCCAGAATAAGAGCCGTGAGCAGAAATCCCCCCCTGCCGGCGATGCTTGAAAGAAGCAGAATCACAAAACTGTTGATCCCGGTTTTTTCGTGCAGAAAGCCGGTGAGTGATCCGTAGATGACAAGCTCAACTGTCATGAGCGGAAGAAGTGCGATGAGCGGCATTCCCGTAAACAGAAGGCTTGCCGCGGGGGCGACTGCGCCGGCGATAAGACCGCCGCGCCATCCGTAGAGCAGCCCCGCCAGAAATATTGTCCAGTGCATCGGCAGAAGTACAAAGACATTCAAGCCGGGTACCAGATGAAGTGCTGCCGGCAGAATAAGCGCGGCCGCGATCAGCAGTGTTTCGATGATGATGTTTTTCGGAGTGAAAAGCTCCAGGGTGTTTTCGTGTACACTCATACGACTCTCCTTGAGATTTTTTTAGTTTGATGCCGCCATGGGCGGCCGGATTAGCAGTACTGATTTATAATAGACTTGTTGCGTAACTCAATAAAACGATGTGTATACCCCGCCAGAGGCGGGGCATACACCCGGATCTTCAGTTTCGCAGCAAGGCCGATGAAAAATCATGCCGATTCACTCAGAAGAGTGTCGGCATCGAAATCTTCGGCAGTCATTGATCGGGAACCTGCAGTTACAGGCTTCCCCCCCCCTCGAAAGGCAATTTTTACGCCGGTGCGGATGTGATAAATCTTGACGCTGACGATTAATGTCGTAAAAATGAGAGATTCGATTGTACATCGCATCATCCGCGATAATCGTCAACAGTCAGTGGGCCGCCGCATTCCGGCGGGGGCGCAGACCGGAAATTGTCACAACTCAAATTACCGCGACGGAGAGATCCCAATGCTGATACTGATATGCGGCGGCAGCTGTGCCGGAAAGAGCCGATTTGCCCTGCGGCTGAAAAAGTCTCTCTCTGAAGCGGCCCCGGTCGTGATTCTGTCGACCGATATGTTTTATACAGAGATCCCCCCGCATACGAACCTTCGGGAGCACAATTTTGACACACCCGGCAGTGTGGATATCGCCTACATGATCGAGTGCTGCGCGAAAATTCTGAGCCGGCAGAGTGTTGATATTCACACCTTCGAATTCAAAACACACAGCAGATCCGGCTCTATGCACGTGCCGGTGTGCGATGTGCTCATTCTCGAGGGCATCTTCGCCTTCTATTCGGAAGAGATTCGTAATCTCGCCTCGCTTCGAATTTTTATCGACACCGGCGAACAGGTGCGTCATCAAAGACGCTATCAGCACTATTCGCAAAAGCTCGGCCAGAGTGACGAGTTTATCGAATTCAAGATACGAACCCAGGAGAAGCCCCTGTTTGATTCGGTGATCATGCCGTCAAAAAATGAGGCCGACCTGATCATCAGCGGCGAAAGGCCGTTTGATAAGGCGATCAAATGCGTTCGCGCGTTTATCTCAGCGGAACTCTCATAAATCAAAGGAAACCTATGATCCGTTTTGTCATCTTCTACACGCTTACGGCGCTGCTGATCCAGTGTATCGTAATCGTTCTGGCTCTGCCGATCACGCTGCGCTACAGGATTGTCACCCTTCGCGCGGGTATGATTTACTGCTTCGCGAATCTTCTTTCAGTGATCGCGCGCCTGATTTTTGTCTTCGAGATGGGCCTTACCAGGGGAGCGGTATCGCCGGTTACTTATTTTGTCACCGGCTCGATCGATTTTATCTCGATATATGTTCTGACAATCGCATATCCGCGTCTGATACACGGGTATCTCGAAATCTCCTTTCCCCGAAAGCTTTATCTGCTGGCGATTGTTCAGCCGATAATTATGGCGGTTTCAATTTTCTATCTCAAAGGACCGCTTTTCTTGCGATTTCTCACGGGTGTCGTGTATGTATCCATTCCGTTTTTAATAATGCATCTCTACGGTGTTGCCCTCATGGCGGGGGGATTACTGCGCAAAGATCTCTTTCAGCGCAAGTTTCTCGTCTACGGCCTGCTGCTGGGAATTGCCTATATCCCCATCGGGACCGTCGACTGCCTGTGGCCCTATTTCCGAACCATACATCTGATGATGCCGGCTGCATTCAGTTTTTCGATGATGACCGTCATTATCACCGGCCTTGTCATAATCCGCTACGCCTACCCTTATCTTATCAGAATGGATAGCGGCAAAAAAAAATATTCGTATAGCGGCTCGAAGAAATTCACCTTTACCGAACGCGAAGAGGAGGTTCTTCATCTGATCGTCGGGGGATACACCAACGATCAGATTGCCGCGCATCTGCAGATCTCGACTTCAACGGTAAAGAAGCATATCTACAATATGTTTCAGAAGACCGAATCCGAGAACAGGGTCGATCTGATCAACAGCTGCCGTGAGGCGGTGTAAGATCATTTTGGCGCGCCTTTGAAATGGGCGAACATATCGTTGACGGTTTTATCCTTTGTCAGCTTAGCGGTCACTCCGTCGTGAAGCCGGTAGACGTACACCTGATATTTTCCGCTTCTGCTCGAGTCGTAGACGATATACTTGCCGTCCGGTGTCCAGCGGGGATATTCACAGATGTATGAAAGATTGTATTCTGTGATGATCACCTGATTGGTGATCGTCAGTGCCTTCTTGTCGAAATCGGCATAGGCGATGACGACATCCTCGTACGACGAGGGGTCGTTGTTGTTGTCCAGCATGTAGCAGACCTTCTTCTCGTCGGGCGAGATGGAAAGCTTGTGCCACTGCTTCGTCGTCGGGCGCGTCAGCTGCTGATACTTTCCTTTTTTACCGGCTCTTGGGGTCAAAAGCCACGACGTGGTTCCCTGGGGCGTGGTCTTTTCGACAAAAATCCTGCCGTCTTTAAGCGAACTCATCGCCCATTCGAAATAGGGAAAATCCGGTTCGGATATCAGCTGCTCGTCGCCGGGATTCGCGTCGGGCGAGGTGATAAAGACCTCGCAGTGCATAGGCCCCTTGCGCGCGTAGCGGCTGAAGACGATTTTTTTTGAGCCGTCCCGCGTCCACGAGGGGTTGAAGTCGGCGTAGCGGCCCTCGGTGAGCTTGCGGAGATTTGTTCCGTCGGCGTCGACGACGTGAATGGCCGCCTTCCAATTATTGAAGGGTCCGAAATAGCGGTCCGATCTGAAAAAGGTAATCTTGTCGCCCTCTTTGGACCACGACGGCTTGAAATCAATATTATTCTGCGTCAGTTTTCTTGTCGTTCCGTCTGGGTTTGTCACGGTTATGGCGAGATTGACCGACGAGCTGTAGGGTACTTTTATCACCACCGGATCATCCGCGGGCGGCTCCTTATAGAGATAGGGCGAAGCCGTGCCTCCGCACGAGAGAGCCGCTGCGAAGAGTAAAATAAGCAGCGCGTTAGTTAGTACTTTGTTCATTAGAAACCTCAACTTGAAAATTTTGTATAAATCCAGTTTGCTGATTGCCTGTTTCAGTTTATGGGGGGAAGCCCCTGCCTGATATCGACTTCCCCCCTGGTAAAAAAAGACAGATCAATCCCGGCACTGTGCAGGTCAGCTCACGATAGTATTGCCAGCCCTGGCGGCCCTTCTGCCTGCGAGAACCCTGTGTCCCCACACCTTGCCGACAATGTCCCACGAGTAGACCTGCGGCGGAGTGAACTTTCTCCAGACATTCTCGACGCGCTCGCCGACGACTTCGATTTCACCGAGTGTGAAGGGGGTCATGCCGCTGCGGTGCGCCCAAGAGAAGGTGGGAATTTTCTCGGGATCAAAGCCCATCAGAAGCGCCGACACCATATCCACCGCCAGGGGATTCTTACCCGCTATAATCAGATTCATCGGCACAATGGGCCCGAACGAAGGGCCGTTTCCTTCCATCGCACTGGAGGCGTCGACCACCGCCAGATCGATCGGCCGGACCTTAAGCAGATCCATGATTGCCGCATCGGTACCGGTCTTGTCCTTTTTGCTCGCGAGGTCATGCACATTGCCCCTGACGGTTCCGTACACCGCACCGGGAATAATACCGAAGAGATTTTTCATGCTGAGTGTGACGGTTGCCAGCTGATGGGTCTTCATCATGGGGACAGAGCAGAACATGTCGGTGTCAAGGAGAGACTTATGCAAAGTGAATTCGTCAAAGATGTATCCATCTTTTATGCGCACGCTCTTCAGATTGCCCGTATGAAAATTCACCAGCGGAATCTTGAGCCGCTGCGCCATCTCGGTATATCCGGTCTGTTCGTAAGCGCGCTTCTGAATGGCTTCGAGCATCTCAATATTTTTTGTACGGTAATCCTCGCCGCCCCGGTGATTGACGCCGTCAACCGCGGCGCTTCCCTCGCCGATCGTCACCTGTTTTCCCGCCGCGATCATGAGTCTGGCGAGCGGCTCCATTACTTCGACCTTCGTTGTCATCATGCGCGCCTCAGAGACCAGATTGGGCTTGAGCATGATGCTCTGCTTTCCGCGCGTCAGTTTTCTGATGCCGCCGATCTTCTCGATCGCCTCTTCGACCGCGCGCGCGATGTTGCCGTCGCGAATTTTGACAATCGAGACGGTCGCGTTTTTTTTGAGGGATGCGCTGTAGAGCTCATCCAGAAGATCTGTCCGCTCGGGGGTCGAACTGCACGAGGCCAGAAACGAGAGGGGGGAAAACGACAGCGCCCCGATTCCGAGGGCCGCACCCTTTTTAAGAAAATCACGTCGTGTTGCTTTTAGATTGAAGATATTCCGCATAATTGCAACATCCTGATATTGATATAGTAAGAACTCACCGATCTATCCGGGTTGAGTGAATTCCCCCCCCATCTTTCCCGAAGGCGAGCATCGAAGAAATTAATCGTGAGGAATTTATGATGTAAAAGGGTGAGGTGTGGCTTCGGATAAAGGGAAGCCATACCTCATCTCTTGTTGTGATCAGTCTGAAGTTTAGCTGAATCCGTGTGAATTGTAAATAGAACTATAGTTCTATTGCGGGGGTGCTAGAGAGATTAATAAGGGTTTTGTAACTCATGTCAAACGGGAGACAGCGGACGGCTGCGCTTCGATGAATCAGACTTAGCGGGAAGCGGCAGATTAGCCGCAGGGTGACAACAATACTGTTAAGATGCTCGTTGATAATCTTTAAAAAAAAGATCTGATGCCGGTAAAGATCATCTGAGCGGCAATTGCGGCGATTATAAGGCCGGTCAGCTTGCTGAGCACAAGAATTCCCCGCTTATGAAGAATTCTTTCAAGAAATGAAGCGAGAAGCAAAATAATGCCGACGCATATAATCGCGACAAGCAGCGCTGAAAATGAAAGGATCTTGTCAACGTACTGCGTCGTTTCAGCGGACATGACCAGAATCGTTCCGATGGTTGCGGGACCCGCGATGATCGGTATCGAAAGGGGGACGACGATTATGTCGGTGTTCGCGTCTCCCGAAATGTCGTGGCCTTTACCCTGCGAGAGTGAGATAGCGGTCAGAAAAAGCAGGGCGCCCGCGCCGATTCTGAATGCGTCGACGGTGATCCCGAAAAGCTCGAAGATGTAGTTTCCGAAGAGAAAAAGAATGAGGCAGATGATTGAGACCGCAAAGGTCACCTGGAGGGCCGCCTTTTTCCGCTTTCCCTCGGTTACTCCGTTCGTCATCGACAGAAAAACCGAAAGCGCGAAAAACGGCGTAAGAAGAAAGAAAAAGCGGATGAAATGATGAAAGAACAGAAGAAGTCGGCTTTCCATTGTCAATCCCCCGCAGCCGCGCCGGAAGTATCAACCGCCGCGTAATCGTGTAATATCGAATCCGCGCCGCTTGTCCTGAAGCAGGGCGGGATTCTATGGTTGATTACCAAGTATCTGCAAAGTATTCCGGGAGCCGCTAAAAGACAATCTTTTCAACACGTACCCCGATAAATTTAGGGAATAACTGGTGAAATTATGAAAGGGAAATTTATCGAAGCTCTCTTTAGAAAGTGAAAAAAGCCGGCCGCGGGCAGTACTAACTACATCTGCAGCTGCGGCCGTATATGTCGGGGTCAACGCAGTTGGCGGACTTTGAGATTGTAATTCAAGGTTGCGTTACCCATTAATCCCAGCAGAAGTACCTGCCCGGATTTTGTGTAGCCATCCTCGAGCACCAGCTGCAGAGAACCGTCTGCACTCATTGTGTCATTATTCGAACCGATTATAAATAAATCCGGATCCAGGACGTCAGCACGATAATCGCCGTCATCATCAACCTTCCAGCACAGAGCCGTTAAAAAGCTTTCCGGTTCGTTAGCCCACAAAGCCACTTTGCAGCTTCCCGGAGCGGTAGTACCTTCGATAAATGCCATAAGAGTTCCGTATGAGGGACATACGATTCCGGTATAATAAACTTCATCAGAATTGGACTGTGTTATCGAGCCGGGTACGATCTGATCGAAGTAGGCATCGTAGACCATATCCTCATCCTTATCCATATTAACCTCGGCGTTTTCTTCGCGCGCAACCGCAACGGTGAAATACATCGTAGAAGAATAGCCGTCAAGTATCAGATCTGACCCTGTTGTTGCGGTAAAATCATAGGTGATAAGAAAGTGCGCGCGGGGATCTTTTTTCCAGTATATGATGACCTGCGTTACAGAGGTAATCTGCAGATCCGCGTTGATAATCGTTCGGTCATCGCCGTATTGAAGAATAGTAGTGTCGTCGGTTTTTATACCGGTCAGGTCACCGACATGCTGGTTCTCGGCAGATCCGAATTTGTACTGAACATCGATATCAACCCCGCAGACCGAGTAGTACTCTTCACCAACTTTCTGCGAAACACTCATGATCCCGCTCTGCCGGAACAGAAGATCATTCAGCTGCGCCAGAGCGCTGACATGATCGCCGGCCTTCGAGAAAACATCATTAAAAATACGCACGCCCGGAGCCGCAATGCCTGAATAGGCAATCGTACTGAAGTGTGTCGTGTTGATCGAAATATATTTACCGTCTGCGTTATAACTTCCGTCGAGATCAAGCTGTATCCACGGATCGCCGTCGTTTTCCCGTGAGAAGAGGGCGCATGAAGTTACAGTTGGCTCAGTATCGATGGGAATGCGGATTTCGATGGGTTTTTCGAATGTGGTGCCGGTCGGGCCGCACTCTACGATAACCGAGAAGGGGACTATTCCCGCTGCGTCATTGATCTCGGAATCGTTCGCGGCTGCCGAAACGGTTATTGGGGTAGATTTCTTTACTGCACCGGCCGGGGCAACGATGGTAATACCGCTGTCTGTCGTGAAGGATCCGCCGTCAGCAGTTATCGAAACACTTTCGATATCGTTGTCAGCATCTTTGTCAGCGTCTGCTTTATCGGGGGATGAAGAATCGGAACAGGTAATCAAAAATGCGGCAGCGATAAACAATCCGAACAATCTGCATTGTTTCATAATAAATCCTCCAGAAAATCATCCTGCCGGATTAATGGAGACACTGCAAAAAGCCGGGGTCCATGCCGACAGTTAAATGAATATAATTCCAATTGATTAGAATCAATTATTAAAATTTTGTCAATAAAGATTTTTGTGGTTGAAGTGGAAAGAAATGTCTCAAAAGGCGGATAACTTTATTTAGCGGTTAGATATCGTCGTTTTGCATAAGGCCGGTACCGGACGGGATATTGTGCTCAGCGGTGAATCCTTACCGTAAACTTCATCCCTTTGATGCGGTTGTTTCTTAAAATAGTTGCGGCTCGATCGGCAGATTGTGACTTAACCGCAATGTAGGAATACAGATCGAGGCAGTCTATCTTTCCCACTTCATCCGCAGTCAATCCCCCGTCAACGGTCAACGCGCCTAGAATGTGGCCGGGACTGATTTTGCTTTTGCGGCCGCCGTTGATCGACAGGGTTACCATCGGTGCTGAGAGTGGTTTGAGATTGTTGTCGTCGATTATTTTTATACTCTCCGTAGAGAAATGCTGTTTCATCAGCGTGTTAATACCAGCGAGTCTGAACTCCTCGCCCGGCGTCATAAAGGAATAGACGGTTCCGGTTTTGCCCGCCCGCGCCGTTCTGCCGCTGCGGTGAATGTATACCTCTGATTCAAAGGGCATATCAAAATTAAAGACCGCCTCAAGATCTTTGATATCGAGGCCGCGAGCGGCAACATCTGTGGCGACAAGAATAGAAATACTGCGGTTCGCGAGGCGGATCATCACTTCGGTACGCTCGCGTTGCTCTACATCGCCGTGTATCTCAAATGCGCTGAAACCGTTTCTCGCAAGATACTCCGCGACTTCGGCGCACTGGATCTTTGTGTTGCAGAAGACAATTGTGCTTTCGGGTGTCAGCTTGCGAAGAAGAAAAGAGAGTGCGGCGGGACGTTCCTCTTTTTTAAGATTATAAAAATGATGGGTGATGACACCCTCGTCATGGCTCAGATCAACGGCTATATGTTCTGGGTTGGATAGATATTTTCGGGCAAGATTTTTTACCGCGTCGGGAAACGTCGCCGAGAAAAACAGCTTCTGGCATTTCGGAGGCGCCTGTGACAATATTGTGTCGATGCTTTCTATGAAGCCCGCGTCAAGCATGCGGTCCGCCTCATCGAGAACCAGCATTTTAAGATCAACAAGCGAGAGATTATTTTTCTGCAGGTGCTTATCGATTCTTCCCGGTGTGCCGATTACTATGTGCGCTTGATGCGACAGCGAAAGTTCCTGAAAATGCATGGGTGCGCCGCCGCAGAGAGAGAGGATTTTCACATTGCCTTTGCAGCGGGCGATCCTGCGGAGTTCTTTTGTCACCTGATCGGCAAGTTCGCGCGTGGGGCAGAGTATCATGGCCTGAACCCGCCAGAGTTTCTCATCGATATTGCAGAGGATACCTGTTCCGAAAGCGGCAGTCTTTCCGCTGCCTGTCTTCGCCTGTACCAGCACATCCCTCCCTTTAAGCACAACCGGAATCGTCTCCTCCTGAACAGGGGTCATGTAGTGGTAATTAAGTTCCTTGAAGTTTGCAATCATCTCCGGAGGAAGGTTTAGTGCTGAAAATTCTTTCTGAGCTGACATTTTGTCCTCCTGACAGATATTGGAGCTTGTTGTTTCAGGCAATGGAACGGGTGCGGCGGAATTACTGCAGGGGTGTTTTATCAGGCAGCACCTGGCGTATATCTCCGAAAGATTTCTCGTATCCCTCAAGAGTGCCTTTAAGCGCCTGCAGAAAATCTTTCGCAAACTGCGGAGTCATACGCATATTGACCACCGGGCGCACCCCTTCATAATTCGAACTTGCCACAGCGAAAGTCACCTCGAATTCGTGATGGTTGTAATTGATCTTGGCGATATTAGTATACAGATCAGGAATTGCGGGGAACTGTGCGGGAACGGGTTTGGGTTCTTTGGTGTCAGCCATTGATTTCTCCTTCAGTCAAGTCACCTGTGTGAATTATCAGGTTTGACACTGGTTATGGAATTACTTAACGATGCAAAAGATCTGTTCAGTCATCCGGGTAATCCACGGCTAGCGTCAAGCGCGTTTTCCCGATCATTGATTCCCAACCGGCGGCGCTTTCTTGAGACAGGCATCCAAACAGATCACTCTATGGGCTTTGTCACAGGTGAAAATAACTCTTGACGCTGCTCGCTTGTTCAAAATATCCAAGAATCATGCGAAGAATACTGCCCTTATTGATACTCGTGCTGATGCTCTTTTTTTCCGCCATTACGGACGCTCAGTTTAAGGACTCCCTGCCGCTTTACACTTTTGATAACGCGCAATATGTATCTCTCTACGATGTGGCGATGTCGACTGATATCGAGCAGGTTTTTGATGTCATCTCACAGAGGGGAAAGCTTTACAGACAGCAGCATTACGCGGTATTTCAAAGCGGATTTTATGCGGTTGTCATTGACGGGTATATTTATAAAAGTACCGCACCGGTTCTCAGAAAAAAGGGGGAAGTTTTTATTCCGGCGGATCAGTTCAGAAGAATTGCCGCTCTGTTCTATCCCGGAAAGGAACTGGTCCTCGAAAACAACGCTTTCCTTCTTCGGGAGCGCGCGGTAACTACGACCGAAGAGCCCACAGATGTCGAACAGTTTCCCGTCGCCAAGCCATCGAAAGATAAGATCACCTTTATCATAATTGATGCGGGACACGGGGGAAAAGACCCGGGAGCAATCGGCGGCAAGGCGAAGGAAAAAGATCTTACATTGAAGCTTGCAAAAAAAGTAAGAGATCACTTGAAGAGGAATCTTAAGGGAGTAGAGGTTGTTCTGACTCGATCGGATGACCGTTTCCTTGAATTGGGAAACAGAACAGAGGTTGCGAACAAAAAACTGACGAAGGACAATAATGGTCTTTTTGTAAGCATCCATATCAATGCTTCGATTTCGTCGAAGAGCTCGGGCTATGAAACCTATTTCCTCTCGCAAAACGCGAGCAATGAAGAGGCCAGGGCAACCGCCTCTCTCGAGAATAATGTTGTGGTACTTGAGTCGCGCAAGCACAAGCCGTATCAGGATGTGGAATATATCGAGGCACTGATGCTCACGACACAGATTCAAAAAGACAGTTCAATATTGGCTGAGAGGATCCAGAAAAATATGCACAAGAATATGCGCTCCTTCAAATCGCGCGGTGTGAAAAAGGCGAATTTCTTTGTTCTTCGCGGGGCGCTTATGCCTGCAGTTCTTGTTGAGGCCGGGTATATTACAAATTCGCAGGAGAGGGCTTCACTTGTAAAAGAAGGATACCAGAATACAATTTCTGCTTCGGTGGGAGACGGGATAGTGGAATTTGTGAGGTATTTCAACAGTACTAACTAATTTTACGTCAGTGCCAATTAATTCAACGTTATGCATATGAGTCAAAAAACTGTCCAGGCTTGTGGCCAAATGAGATACTTGCACTGCCTTTTGAAGAGTAGAGCATACCGGCACTGTTTTCGTGAAAGGCCCGAAGGCTGTTTATCTCAATGATTGTGCTCTTCTGGTTTGCCCGTTCTTGCTGAACATAAGGGGATACCTTCGTAACGGGATTAACGGGATATTTGGCCTGTATATAAGCCTTTCTTGCAACATCATTGTGGTGATATATTACACTAGAAACAGCATCGGATATATTCATGCTTTTTTGTCGGCAAAAGACCGGCGAATCTTGAGGTTAAACAAAGTCAATTTATCAGTTTTTCATATCTGTTGTACTCTGATATTCTTCGACGATCCCGTTCAGCGAAATAGATCCGGGTTAGAGAATCATCCATTTTTCTTTTTACCCAGTAAAGGCTTTCGATTTCGATGGCCTTTGCAAGATATGAAGCCGAATCGGAAGACTCAATTTCTCCGAGGTAGTGTGCCGCCCAGTATCTTGTATCCGGATCCTTTTCAGACAAAGCTGAAATAAGATAGTTATAGTGTTCCTCTGATTTTTTTTTACGAAACAGGAGATAGGCACAACTTGTTTTGATTTCTCCTTTATCGGTTGAATCATACTGAGAGGAAATGGCAGCGGTAAGCAAATCGTCTTCGACTTTTTCTGCAGCAAGAACGGCCTGGAACTTCAGATCATTATCTTCCCCCTTAATGCCGTCAAGAATGGATTCAGTCATGGTTTTATCATTATAGAAGCGCATTGCAAACATTATAGAGCGTTTTACAGCGATATTTTTTTCCTTGGAGTAGCGTTCAACGAGATGGGGAACTGCTCTGGGGTCTCGTATGCGGCCAAGAGCCTCTGCCGCAGCCTGCCGGCATTTTGAAGCGGAAACTTCATCCGTCTGCTCAGATTCGTGATTGATGTATTTCACAAATAACCAAAATCCGGTTTTATTTCCGGCGTACCCCATTGAGCGCATTACTTCAATTTTCTCTGATATAGTGCCGTTTTGCAGTACAGATAGGGATTCTGCCGCTAAGAGCGGTAGAGAGAAGAGAATCAAGACTGCAGCTAAGATGCGGGTGATTTTTATCATTTCAGTTTCCCAATTTTTGTTTTGTGGTTGTTTGTGTTTCGACAATATGTTTTCCGTCTCTTTACTCTTTTTTGCCATCCAATCGTCCAAAATTCATGTGTGGCTGAATCGGTATACGTAACATTATAATCTAGATACGGGTAATTAGTACAAAGGTCGATATCACAAACAGGGGTTTTAAGCCCATATTTCACCAAATCGTCAAGAAACAAATCGATCGCTACACGATAGATAAAGGAAACAGAGACTTTGAAAACCAAACGCTCGCTGACACCATACTCATAGCAAATCGTATCTAATCTCACATGCATGATCAAGTATTCCTCACCCTCGATAATCGAATCGGGCTGGTATTCAACTGCACGCCAGAGCGTCGCAGCAAACTGATCGTAATGGATCCGCGATCTCGCCATAAGTGCGGACAGTACTTCTCCGACAGGTACTCCAAGTATGATTGATGCGCTTACAAGCCGTTCTTTTCTTGAAGCAGAAATATTAATACTCGTTGATATCATCTCAGTCAAATCCTCCTGAAGATAAAACGAATGAGAAATCCAAACTGCTGATTTTTTTTGTAGAAATTCGAAGTTCTCGCAATTGAGCTAAAATAAAGTTCTGCTTGCAAAGAGTATTATGGGGGCGGACAATGACAAAAAACCGAGGTGAAGCTATGAAATACTGGAACAGTACGCTCCGATCAATGACAGAATACATCCCCGGTGAACAGCCGCACAATATTGATGAGTATATAAAGCTTAATACAAACGAGAGCCCCTTTCCTCCGTCGGATTCTGTTCTTGCAGCAATCAGAGCCAGGACCGGGGCTTCTCTGCGGCTATATCCTGACCAGAACTGTGAGGATTTGTGTGAGGCCTGCGCGTCTGTCTTCGGCCTGAAAAAGAAAAATATATTTATCGGCAACGGATCAGACGAAATATTTACGATTCTTTTCCGCGGCTTTATAGAAAAGGATGCCAAAGCCCTTTTCATGTATCCATCGTATTCACTTTACTATACTATGGCTGAGGCCAACGGTATCGCTTATGATGTTGTCGATCTAAATGAAGATTTCTCTTTTGATATGTCGAAGTTCAATGCCAAGGGATATGCGCTTGCGATATTGTGCAGTCCGAATAATCCAACCGGCAGGGCGATCGATGCCAAACAGATAGAGAAATTTATTGCGACATTTGACGGGCTTGTGTGCGTTGACGAAGCATATGTTGATTTCTGCGGCAAGAGTGCCATCCAGCTTGTGAAAAGTCATGACAATCTTATTGTGACAAGATCATTTTCAAAATCTTACTCGTTAGCCGGACTTCGAATCGGTGTTGCCGCGGCATGTGAGGATATCATCAGGGGCTTTTATAAGCTTAAGGATTCCTACAATGTCGATCAGATTGCCCAGGCGGCTGCCCTGGCGGCTATCAAGGATGAGAAATCTCTTCAATACCGCGTCCGGATGATCTGTGATAACCGCGAGTATCTCACCGAACGTCTTGAGGCTCTGGATTTCTACGTGGTTCCGTCGGATTCGAATTTTGTACTAACTAAACATAAGGCAATTCCTGCGGTATCGATCTATGAGAAATTGAAAGAGCAGAAGATACTTGTCCGCCACTTCAAGTCCCGTATAATCTGTGATTATCTGCGAATCAGCGTAGGCTCAATGAAAGAGATGAAGGAACTTATGAGGGTAATTGAAGAGATTATCGAAAGTGAGGGGTAATTTTCATAACCCTCTGCAAAAGCTGAATAATTCAATGCGCCGCGGTTTTACCGGGCGCATTTTTTATGGGGGGAAGCTCTCCGCGTATGGTGGTTTACCGGTAGTTAGTACCTCCAGGCATAATAAATAGTTGACAATAAATCATAATGTGCTACAAATGTAGTATCTTGATTACAAAAGAGGTGGCAGTGCAAAATCTCGCATCAAGCGAATTTGAAATCCTGAAACTCCTCTGGGCAAACAAGCAGATGTCCGGAAGGGAGATACACGAGAAAATCAGCGCTGATAACGGATGGGCCTATTCGACCACAAGAACAACCGTTGAGCGGATGGTAAAAAAGAATCAATTGATGAAGGAAAATTGCCACGGCATCTTTGTTTACAGTGCGAATGTTTCAAAAGTGAAGGCGTTCGCTTCGCAAATCGCGCTGTTTGCAGAAAAAATTCTCGAAAGCGACGCCGCATCGGTTGTGCCGCTGTTTGCCAAGAACGGTGTTCTGTCGGCAGAAGAGATCAGCGAATTGAAAAAGATTCTCGCTAAGGGGGAGTATGAAAAATGACGGCTTATCTGCTGGCTCATGCAAAAATATCGCTATTACTGTTTTGCGTTCTTATCCCGGTGGTCAGATTCTTCCGTATCGATAACAGAGTGCGTCTTGCCATCCTCTACGCGCTTCTGACAAAATCTCTCATCCCCTGGGGGTTTTTCCCGGTAATCCCCCCCTTCTTCGTCATGCAGAAAGAGCATATCGTTAAATCAACAGTTTTTGGTGTTGAAGAAATCATTGGTTCCCCCCGTTCGGGTGTACTTGTGCAAATTTTTTCTCTTGATATGATCATCCTCCTTGTGTGGGCCTCGCTCGCTTTGCTCGCGATTGCCATGCTTGTCAGAAGCATGCTGCGCCTGAAAACGGCTCTTTCAAATTCCCCCTTTCTGACTGATATGGCGATTACCGATTTGGTGTCTTCACTCAGAAAATCTATCGGTATTGATAAGATGGTACGTGTGAAAATCTGTGATGCGGTCGAATCACCCATTATCTGGAAAAGCGCAGAGTGGATCATCGTGCTGCCTTCGTCGTTTGTGCACTGTGAGACGGCAAAGATGAAAAATATTCTCTCCCATGAGCTCGTGCACATTAACAGAAAGGATTTTCAGAAATTCGTAATCCTGCGGGTAATCGCTGCGATATTCTTTTTCTCTCCCTTTGTCAGAATAGTTATTAATGAAATTATAAATTGTGAAGAGATCGAGACGGACAGCGGCGCAATCCGCGCCTTCAGACTTTCTCCTCTGTCGTTCGGTGAAACAATTATCGGTTTCATGAGAACCGGCGCTCCCCGGAAGCTTCCCGCCCCTGCACTAACTAAATTCAGCAAATGGAGATTGAAGATGAGAATTGAAAATCTGTCCAACCGAAGAAAGACGAGACGGGGGGATCTCATTCAGAAGTTTCTCTTAGTTGTAACGACAGCAGTTGTCATGAGCAGCTTCGCCGCAATATCAGGCGCTCCGCAAAAATCTGACAGGCGCGCTATGGGTAACCCTCTTTCCGTCGGAAAGCTTACGCTGGCCTACGGCCTTACGAAACATCCCATTACAAAGCTTAACTACGACCACCGCGGAGTCGATCTGGCGGCACCTCTTGGAAGTGCGGTTCTTGCCCCGGCCGATGCAAGAGCGCTCGAAGTCGGTTTCAATGACAAGATGGGCAATTATATCATACTTATCCACGACGGCAATATTACAACGCTGTACGCGCATCTTCAGAAAGTGCTGATAAAAGAGAGTGAACGTGTGAAAAAAGGCGACAGGATCGCTTTTGTCGGAACAAGCGGGATCTCCACCGGGCCGCATCTTCACTTCGAGGTGCGTAAAAATGATGCAAATACTGATCCCGGTGAATTTATCGATCTGAGTCAGTACTAACTACTAATGCGACTTCGGCGCTGAACATCGTATCAGAAAGAATTCCCCCCCCGCCAGCAGCAGACGCCTGTAAAACCGGCATCTGCTGCTGGCGGAAACTAAGTTAACCTCTCCGCATTTTTGTAAAAGTTATCTTGACAGTAGTTGTGCAGTAATTTCAAAATATGAACGAATCCTGTTTCCGGGTCGGGTAGTGTTCGTACTGCAGAAAGATTGATATAATGATCCGGCAGCAGCAAACAGTAATGAGGTTATATATGAGTAAAGAATATACTAACGACCTTCTGCTCGATTTTGGTCCTGAGGGTACGAATCTGATCCCGGTCGTGACGCAGGATTTCAAAACAAAAGAGGTTTTGATTCTCGCATTTGTGAACAAGCTTGCATTTGACGAAACCCGCAGAAGCGGTCTTGCCACTTACTGGAGCCGCAGCCGCAACGAACTCTGGAAAAAGGGGATGACTTCAGGCGACACCCTGAAGGTTGAGGAGATCCGCATCAACTGCGAACAGAACTCGCTGGTGTACCTCGTCACACCGCAGGGTAAAGGTGCCTGTCACGCCAAAAGAAAAGATGGAAGTGCGCACATCACCTGTTACTACCGCGCAATTAACGAAGACGGATCATTGAGATTTATTGAGGAATAAAAATGAATAACAAACTAGTCATCGGCATGCCGGCCGGATCTCTCGCAAATCCCGGCAGAGGCGGAAATCTTATCGATCTTCTCGAGAGTGCGGGATTCAAGACCAGCGGATACGACGCGGGAGGGCCCTCGAAATTCACGACGGTCGATTTTCTCTACGGCTGGGACGGCCGCCCGCAGGAGTTCGGCTCGCAGCTCGCGATCGAAGAGCTCGATGTCGCTATAGCCGGTGACGACTGGATCGAAGAGCGCCGCCTCGAGCTTTCGCTTGAATATGATACGAAAATCGAACTCGACCGCATCATGTCGCTGCACCGCGGCGGGGTCCGCATAGTGGGTATAATCGATAATGCGGCACCTGAGAACTCGATCGATGACTATCTGCTGCGCCTTGTCAAAGAAAAGAAGCTTCTCGTTGCGGTTTCAGAGATGCCCTACATTGCCCTCGAATGGGTCAGACGGGCGCTGAAGCGTATCGGCAAACTGGATGAGTATTCTAAATTCTCCGTTCAGAAATATAAGTCGCCCTCGAAGATTGATTCGGGCATTCTCATTTACGAGACATGGGGAAAGACCGAGTCGAAGATAAAAAACGGGGGTGCCGATTTCGGTGTAGAGATCACTCAGTCGGGAAGTGCCCTTAAAAATTACGGACTCAAGATTGTTGATGAAATCATCAATTCAGAGACCAGCATCTGGATCAATCCCTCTGTTTTGAAAGATGAACAGAAGAGGGATCTTCTGCACATGTTCCTTCTCAATCTTTACGGGTGCATCTATGCCGAGAACAAAGTGCTTCTGATATTCAATGTTGAGTCGCATCGTGCGGCTGAAATCGAAGAGTATCTGAAAAGTAACAATCTTTTCGGAAACGAACCGACCAAATCGACCGGTGACAAGTACTGCGAGTATACGATACAGGTTGCATCCGACAGCAGGGAGCTTCCCCTTGCGAGGATCCGCTTTGAATTGCTCAAGCACGGCGCCCAGAATCTCGATACTGTGCCGGTACTCTCGTCGATTCCCGATATTTCAGTAATCACATTGTGATGATAATAAGCAGCGCATGCCGGATCACGGCGGCTTTACCGGGGAACCTCGATTGTCATTTGTTGAAAGTTCCCCCTTTTCGAATTTCAGGAGAGTCATATGCCTGAACTTGATATTCAGGAAGATGTCTTTTACAAGGGATACAGGATGCCCCTGTTTTATGAACAGGATGCTGATCTGACCGGAAGTGCCGCCGCAGAAAAGCGCTACCGCTGCATTGTCGTCACGGGGGGAAACGGCTCGCTTACCGTCAACGGATTCAAGAAGATATTTGTCTCTCCCGCGATACTCTGCCTTAACGAGAGTGAGATAATAGATTCAGTAGATTCGCAGAAATACAGTGCGGGCGTCTTCTACTTTCATCCCGAAATCGTCAACAGCCGTTTCTCATATGAGTTCGTCAACAAGCAGGATCATGAACTTTCGATGACAGAGAACCAGGATATTTTCTGTCTTCGGCCCTACTTTGAGAAAGCAATCAAAGATAAAATTTTTATACAGGCCGGGGTTGCGGGCCAGCCGAGACTTATCGAATTGATAAAAAAAGTATGCGCGGAAATTTCCAACCTGACACATCCCTACTGGCCGTGTGCGACGCGCTCATATTTTCTCGAATTTCTATTTTACGTGAAACAATTGGAGTCGAGGGGACAGATTGTCGCGCCCGAAGTGAGCGATGACGAGATCGACCGAATCCTTCTTTACATTAATACTAACTATCAGGATAAAATAACGATCGAAGAGATTACGAGACGTTTCGAAACTAATCGGACGACACTATCAAAGAAATTTCAGAGTGTAACGGGAAACTCAGTGATAAGTTACCTCAACAAGTACCGCGTAAATATCGCTGCGATGCTCCTCAGGGATACCTCGCTGCCGGTAAACGATATCATGTACCGTGTCGGCTTCAACGACCCGACTCATTTCGGCAAGACCTTTGCCCGAATCTGCGGCATGACCCCCTCGTCGTACCGGAAGAACCACTCGTGGCTGCAGTAATCATTTTAATTTAAACAGATTTTCGATCCATGAGGTGATTATCCTCCGCACCTTTTCCGAGCTTTTGCTGTCGCTGATGAGTTCACTTCCGTGGGGCGTCTCGTGAAAAAGGGCGATCTCTTTGGGCTCGCTAAGCGTTTTCTCCGCGATTTCCCTGTCGATATCCTGATATTGTTTTCCGAGCCGATCCTTGTCAGTGTATATTACAAGAAGGGGGGGATGGGGCTCTTTCAGCGTAATCTTTTCGGATAACGAAATATACACGATCCCCCTGACAGAATTCCGGGACAGAATGTCGAAATTATTGCCGTTAACAACAGCATTGTTTTTCACCCCGCCATGGCATCCCCCGAGCAGCACCACATTGTCGAAATCAGTAACATCTCTGAATTCGCCGTTCAATGAGACGAGAACGTCGGTGACATCATCACGGCGGTAAAAATCACTCCACTGCATGACTACCGATAAATAACCCCTGCGCGCCATAAGAGCCGGATAATCACCCCATTCGCCGCTATTGCCGCCGCCGTTGTGCGAGAAAATGAGCAGAGGTTTTTTGCCGCTTACCCCGTTGTGATATATCACTTCGTACGACAGATCAGAGGATAATTTTACCGTTTTACGAACGGGGTTCCTCTTTGCCGTTAACGAAAGCAGTCTGGCAATTATGTATTCCATATTGATTCTATCGAACGATTCCATGAATAATGCCCCCGGTATTATTGGTTCGGCAGGAGATGATGCGGCTGAATTGCCCTTAATACGATTGATACTAGCACAACAAGCGGCAAATTGGAATAGTGGATTGTCAGGATTAATCAGTCGATTATCAGAGGGGGGAGACAAAAAATCTCCTTCAACCGGAGTCTCGTTAGGAGTGTTAGGAAAATTATCGAGTTCCGGGTTGCAAAGGTTAATTTTTGCGATTCACGGAATGAAAGTTATGCAGAAATATTCACGCACGAAGAGGTTTTGACAGCTTCTGAATATCCGGCTGGATAATCGGATGATTTGATAATCAACCGACACTCACTGATGATCGACTCTTGTGCGGCATCGGTTTTTGCGCTACTATTCCCCCCGTAACAAAAACGGAGGATACTATGAAAAAAATTCTTATTATGCTGTTCATACTCACAATCGCATCGTGCTCGAACAGCAGCTGGAAAAAGGCTCTCGAAAGCGAAGTAACATTCACTCACACCGTCGCGGGATTTGTAAATGAAGGGCTCGGGATTACCGCGGGCTATGCGGGCGAAGTTCATTTCACCAATGACGGGGGAAAAGATTGGCCCCGTGCGCAGAACCAGACTATGTGCCGCTTCGCAATCGATGCCCTCGAATCCGGGGAGCTTATTCATGCCGGCAATGGCGGAACCGTCGCCTTCAGCGCTGACGGCAAATCGTGGACGAAGCTTGAAACGCCTATTTCGGGAAAAGCGATGCTCGTCAATTTTTACGACACACAGCACGGTGCTGCAGTCAATGCGTCGGGTGAGGTGAAATATACGGTCGATGGGGGTAAAAGCTGGCAGGATATGGTGAAACCAGAGTCGGCGGTGATCATACTTGCGATCGATCAGTTTTCCGAAAAGGGGCTGGTTCTGCTTGATTTTATGGGGGAGCTGCATGTCACCAACGATCTGGGCGCAACCTGGAACAAGGTTACTCTTGACCCGGACAAGTATGACATCAACTTCAAGAAGCTCGCTTCGAATTCGGCCTCTATCCGCTTCGCCGATGCGCAGAACGGTACGATCGCGGTGATTGCGCCGGCCGATGACGCGAAGAAAAGCAGTGTAGTGATTCTGCGCACCGCTGACGGCGCTAAAACCTTTTCAGCCGAAAAAATTCCGTGTGAACTGAACGCTGCCACCAAAATTTTTCTCTCGCCGGACTCGATGTATCTCACAGTCAACGGCATGAAGAAAGTTGAGCTGTTCAGGCACATCTGATCGCCTGATAGTTAGTACAAAGCCTTTTTGATCGGGAGCCGTGCCGACGGTGCGGCTCCTAACTGAAATAGTGCTTCTCGTCCTGAAAGCGGTTCGGCCAGAAATCCAGCTGTTCAACTGGAATATTCGAGGCAAGACCGTAATCAATAATCTCCCCCCAGCTCGAGGCATGCGTTTGTACCCGAAAAATCCTGTCGACGAAGATCACGATCAGCTCTTCGTCATCGTAGAGATGGTTGTAGAAGAGGTCGTCCCTTCGCATGTGTCGTTGTATATCCGCAATAGCTTCTTCCAGATTATTCCGTGAAATCTCTACCCCGTAGATGATCCAGTCACCGCTGATCTTTTTGGCGAAGTGTTCAAATTTCTCCGGATAGCCTCTGTCGGTAAAAGCCATGTTGACGAGGATGCCGTGAAAGGATAGCTGTTTCATTGGTTACCTCCTGCCGGAGGTAAGATTGTACGCCGTTAACCGGGCTTGCAAGCCATATTTCTATCATCAACGTCAACTACGGCGGTTAACGAAATATTTAGTACAATCAAACCAGAAATAGGGTCGCTTAATGGCATGAATCGTGATTTGCACTTCAAATCGATTCGTTAACCGCAATGGGTTGACTTTGTAAAAGTTGTCGGATAAGGTGCACAATGTGCGGCTTCAGGGTAGTTAGTACACAGGTAATACGGAAGTGTGAAAAGTTTAAAGTCATCAGCGTCGGAGGAATAATGATCGGGACAAAGGTATTTGATTTTAAGGCAAGATTGCTGTATGTGATCGTATTTGAATCGCTGTCGATTCTGATCAGTGTTGGTTCGGTAATATTCCTGCAGTTCATCGGCTGGGATTCCTTTATACCCGAAAGTATTCTGCCCATATATAAAGATTTTCTCGACACGACGAATTTGCGCTTTCCCTATTTTATCGCTGTGCAAAGTGCAATGCCGTTTGTCTTTGCCTCATGGGCCGGTGTCATTTATTTCTTCCCTCTTTTCAGCGGTCTGAAAAGGAAAAACAATCAATCGGTTGTTCTGCGGCGTGTCATTAACTGTCCCGCCTTCAATTTTATCATCACCTTCACGGCTTGGAGCTGCGCGGCGGCGATCGGATTTCTGTTTATTCCGCTTTCTGTAAAAGATGCAGCACATGTCCCCCCGCTGCTGCTTTCGTTCAGCTCTTCGATTCTGATCGGCATTCTTATAGGAAGCCTGATCTACTACGCCAGCGAGTTCATGAATCAGATGTGGATCATCCCGAAGTATTTCTCTCACGGAGAAGTCCTTCGCGAAAGGCATGTGGTGAAGCTTTCGCTGCGTATGCGTTTCGTTTTTCTGTTTCTTGCCGTCTCGGCCATTCCCCTTCTGTTTATCAACGCGGTCACGTATGCCTCCGGCGCGGCTGTTCGTGAAATTTTTTTATTGAGCCTGGCGTTCCTGATCATCAGCTATCTGATTATACGCTTTATCGCAGACGCCTTCCGCTCTCCGCTCATGCGCATGGATAACTATACGCACGGCATACATAACGGCGTCTATACAGAGACAATGCCGGTAATCTCCTCCGACGAGCTGGGACGCCTGTCCGAATCGCTCAACGTGATGGCGAAAGGTCTCGCTGAGCGCGACGCGATCAAAGAGACCTTCGGCAGAGTCGTCGATCCCGCCGTACGCGATCATCTGATGAATGGGCATATCAATCTCGGCGGCGAGTACTATACCGCTTCGGTGCTCTTTACGGATATCCGCGATTTTACCACGATTTCAGAGAAGCTTCCCGCCGCACAGGTGGTTGCCCTGCTCAACAGATATTTTGCCGAGGTGACCGCGGCGATTATCGAAGAGGGGGGATTAGTAAACAAATTTGTCGGTGACGCGGTGCTCGCGCTCTTCGGAGTTCCCGTCAGGACTGAAGATCATGCCCGGCGCGCAATCCGTGCGGCGATAAAAATACGCGAGCGCCGCGAGCGGCTCAACAGAGAATTCGAGAGCGAAGGTCTGCCCCAGCTGCGCTCGGGAATCGGCATCCATACCGGCACGCTGGTCGCGGGAAATATCGGCTCAGAGGCGCGCATGGAATTCACCGCCATCGGCGACACCGTCAATGTCGCCTCGCGCCTCGAGGCGGGCTGCAAGACCACGGGAAAGGATCTTCTCTTTTCGGACGAGACACGGCGTCTCGGCGGATACGCAGATAAGTGCTCACGGGTGGGCGAGGTCAAGGTCAAGGGACGATCGGAAGCGGTGACGATTTACACGATTTAGAATAATAGACTTGTTGCAAAACTGGATAAAGTAGACTCTTGCCCCGCCGAAGGCGGGGCAAGAGTCGCTTATATATCAGATTCGCAACAAGTCTAATGAACAATATGTGATTAATCGGCTTGATTGTCCTGGCAGATATAATTACAATGTACTGATTTGATTATTCATCAAAACGGGTTTCTTCGCTTGCGGCGAGGCAATTCCATTTAGTTGGAGCGGTTTACGAATTGTTTTGAACACCCTTGTGAAAGTGTTGTCTTGTTTATCATGCTCTCACAGCATAGAAACGTGTTAATCATTTCGCAAACCGCTATAGGATATCAGCGCGTTTGTCGCTCAAATTAACTGCTGAGCATCTGTCGTCGGTCGGTTTCGCCTTCCGGCACATGCTGAGGGAGAGATTATGAAAAGATTGTTTTGGTTAACCGCAGTTCCTCTTTTTTTCCTGCTTTTTTCATGTTATAACGGCGTTGACTGGTTTAGCGGTACGGAAACAAGTTCAGGATTCAAACCCTTTGGGGTCGGTACCCAGCCGGGGACACTGCTGGTAATTGAGAAAAACAAATCCATAGAGCTCAACTGGATTCGAGATCAGTTAACAGATACACTCTCGGGTACAGATCATTATGAGATATGGATGTCAACGAGTGACGATCGGGCAAAGGCTTCGCTGATCGATAAAACATCAGAAAAGTACTACGATGCGACATCTCTTGAAAACGGACAAAGATATTACTTCTGGATCAGAGGGGTAAACGAGCAGGGCAAGAGCTCATTCAGCGATGCAGTCTCGGGAACTCCAAATGATTATACAGTTTCGTATTGTTGCGGGAGTGGAACATACTTTTTAGAACCAGACGATATGGTAAGCTATCCTGTTACAGACGACTTTATGACTGTAGGCGAAACCTTGACCGATAAGAAGGCATATCCGGCGGGATCCTCCGTGGCGGTTGCGGATATTGCCGATTATATGAGGGGTACAGAGATTCGTGACGGTATACACCAGCGTTTTGTTTCGTGGAATACTGCCAGAGACGGAAGCGGGACGGAGTATAAGGCAGCAAGCCAGGTTGTCCTGAATTCAAATCTTGAACTTTACGCAATCTATACCACAGATGACAGTGTGCTGCGAAAGGTCGGCCCGGAGTGGGGATTGATTTTCTACGACGCCGGTTCGGAGCAGAGCTGGGGAAGATACCTCGAAGCCGCGCCGGTATTTTCTGAGTTCAGGGGAAAGATGTGGGGTGTAGTCGATGTCCCCGGCACCTCCGGCACTATCGGAAGCGGCGCGGCCAACACCGCCGCGATAGTTTCTGTCCTGAACGATAAAGGGGTAAGCGGCTTTGCCGCCCAGCTCTGCGATGAGATGGGCGGAGAACTTAAGTGGTTCCTCCCGTCAAAGGATGAGCTCGCCGAATTGATCTGGGTTCTGCACGGCGTAAAATTTGAGGGCTCGGTAATCTATAATCCCGATGTTCAGCAGGGCGGCATCGGCGGACTCTCCTCCGCATCCTACTGGAGCTCTTCGCTTGATGATGCGGGAAAAGCCTGGTGTCAGGAGCTTACCGAGGGCGCGGCCGATTACGGCGCACAATACAGTGCAGACCTGAGCGGCAGCAGAAATGTCAGGGCAGTCCGGGCTTTTTAGGATACTGAGACGGCTGCCGTTTAGTACAGTCGGCAGCCGTTTTTATAAGAGAAAGAGTCTGAGTCTGCAACTGCCTATTTTCAGAAATACCAGCGTATTCCTGCCGCACTGCGAAAGCCGTGAAAGTAGAGGGGCTCCGCCGGCATTCTGTCTGCGGTCGAGTTAGTAAATATGCCGTTAGCGCCCATCTCGATGAAGTACAGAACTGGCGATTTGTCGCCATCCATTGTTTTGAATTCCAGCCCGAAATTGCCGTAGATGCCGTACTCCTGAGCATCTTTCGCGAAATCAGAATTTGTCATCACCATCACCGCGCCCAGTTCGCCGTAGGGACGCACGCATCCCGCGAAATCAGCGTTGCCCGCGAAGAGGCCGAATTTAAGATTCTGATAAGGTGTCCAATCTTCGGTTTTGGTTTTTGTCGTTATCCCGCTGTACCAGTTGTTGAAGATATGCGCGCGAGCTCCAAGATCAATAAACCCGACTGCAATGCGCGGCGTAGACGCCTCGAGTCCGAGTCCGAAATCCCTGTTGTCGTTACAGATGGTGTAGCCGGCAGAGAAGCCGTTGTAGTTCGGTGCGGCATTTGCGCAGACCTGCACCACTATAATTGATGCGAGAAACAGTACGATCCTTTTCATTTGATATACTCCTTTGTTATTATTTTTATAAAATTTCTCTTACTTGTTGTTTTGATAATAAAGTGCCGATCTGCCCCCGGGACTGCTGCATTCGATATTGCGGACATGCCGCCGCTTTTTCAGTGTTCTGGCGAAGCCCATTATTTACGGTTCTCCATTTCGGAGGTGATATCGACACTGCTGTTGTCCCATTTGAGCGAGTAGCGCATTTTGCGGCTTTCCACCGCCCACTGCGGTGAGCGGGGAAGCACTTTTATCTGTGCCCGGTTGACACCTGTTTTAGAAATCACCATCTCTCCTGTTGCGGAGTTTTTATTGTTGAATGGAATTGTAAAGCTGACTGTGCAGCTGCTTCCCGGCTTCATCGCCGCTATGTCAGGCAGAGCTGGTGTGAACTGCAGTGCGATCGAATCAGAAGGCGAGAGCGAATCGCTCGCGCATCTGATTTCGGAAATCTCGTTGAATCTCATATTGCCGCCGGCGATCAGACTCTGCGAGGTTATGCCCGAATATATTTTCTTCATTTCGCCGGAATCTCTCCTCGAGAATAATCCGATCGGTTTTTTCACATGAAATGTCGGCAGTATGAATGATCCGAATCCCTTTGAGACATACGACTTGTACGCAATAAAGAAGGGCGGTTTTGATATTGCGTTATCGACTGTGATCTCATGTCGTCTGCCGTTGATGGTGACAAAACTTTCTTTTGCGGCGATACCGCTCGCGTCGCGGCAGAAAAGGGGAAGCCCTCCATCCGGGCTGTGGTCCGAGACGTTTGTCATCCCCCCCCAGCGTGATAAAGCCTTTCCGGCAGCAGTGTAAAAAATCTCAATTTTTCTCGAGTCCTTTAGTGTAAAGCCCAGCCGGTACTCTTTTTCACCTTCCCCCGCATACCACCCGATTGTTGAATGATAAGTCGGCCGCGCGCTGCTGTGCCCGTCGCCAGTTACCCCAGTGTTGAAATAATCCTCCTGAAATCCCCCGTGATGCGTCATAATGGCCCTGATCCTCGGTGTCCCGTCGGCGAGTTTTTCGGGAAAAATGAAGGCTTCGGCAGATTCATAATCGGGATCGCCTTCGAAATAAGCCATAATGTGATATTCAGCTTTGTATGATATGGGAAAGAAAGGAACCAGTACCAGATTCTGATCAGAATCATTCAGGTATATGGATGAGGCCCGGCCGTCGGAAAGGGCGCTCTGAGAGGTCGCGCAGAATGTGAATAAAAGCGCGCTGCCCGGAATCATTGTCCGGATGATAACGCGCTTGAATAATTCAGCAAAACATTTCACAATTTCCTTCATGGTTTTGTCCTTAATAAAAGAGTACTCTTAAAAACAGAGTTGGTGAGTAAAAAAAATCATTTCCCGTGAATGAATCCCTCAAGGCGGGAGACATACTCTTTGAAAGAGTCACGGCCCTTCGCTGTAAGAGAGTATATGGTTACCGGTTTTCTATCCTGAAAGGCCTTCTTGACGTTGATATAGGCGCTCTCTTCGAGTTTTTTCAGATGGGTGTTCATATTGCCGTCGGTCGCCTTGACAAGATTTTTGAGAGTCACAAAGTCCACCTCGCCGTTTGCCACAAGAATAGAAGCGATGGCCAATCTGATTCTCGAATGCAGTACCTCATCCAGATCTTTGTAGTCATAGCTTTTCACGATGCGCTCCCGGCATCGCGCACGAAGAACTTCAGATAAAGTCCCGATAAGAGTTCAAGCGCGAAGGTGGCACCTGCGCAGATCGGGTATGAGAACGACTCGTCGAAAACCATTATCAGCATCGCGGCAAGCCACCATCCGGCGGCGACGACTCTCATCCACTTGTAATCGGCAATTTTTGACGAAACAAAATAGGCTCCCGCAAGCAGTATCGATATCGTCGTAAGTGCCGGCTTCAACGGCAGGCGCAGAATTATGATTCCGAGAATGCAGGTGATCATCGCTGAGATTCCCACCGCAAACCAGATATAACCGTAGACCTGCGAGGCGAGGGTATGCGGGCGGTTTTTTGCTCTGTTGACATGCACAATAGTGAGAGCGAACGCGATGATGTAGACGGCACCCCACAGGTAGCCGAGAAGATTTCCGAAGGAGCGGGATTCTAATATCCATGTACAGAGGCTTCCGATAGAAACGGCTGCACCCCAGATGATATGAATGATTCCGTCGTCGCGGGTTATTCGGCGCGAGTCATCTATGACCTTTTTGATGAAGAGAAGTTCTTCGATCGCTTCGTTTTTTTTCATAGGTACTCTCCTGAAGAGTACTCTTATTTTAAAAGTACTCTTTGATTTTGTCAAGAAAAATTTTTTTAACTGAAGTCTTACCGGTTTTGCGGATAACAATCCGGGGGCGAGCGGGTAACTAAAATATGTGCTCATGAGATCCGGTGTGGTATATAAAGGGGGGGAAGCTCTTTCTCCGGTCAGGAGCTCCTCTTCAGAAATGGAACTCCTGCCTCCTGAAAAAGGCTCAAGGTGCCGGGGGAAGATATTCCAGAACTGTCGAAACCTCGACAGGTGACCCGGTACCCTCGCCGCCGAAGATGTAAATCCTTCCATTCGTAACCGCCGTGGCCATATTGCGCATGGGCGCGGGAAGGCTGTTTGAGTCGTTCCAGGTGTCCGCGTCGGGATTATATTCATACACATCGTCGCACAAAGAGGTGCCGTCGAAACCGCCGAAGATGTAAACTTTTCCGTTTACCAGTGCCGCCGCGTGAGAGCATCGCGGATTCGGCATGTCCTTCATTGTCAGCCAGGAACCGCTTGCGGTGTCATAGATCTCATTGTGTTTATAGTACACATTCGCCGGAGAATACTCGTAGCCGCCGATGATGAAAAAGTACCGCGTATTTGCCGCACCGGGAACACCGGCGCGTGTGTAGACGGCGCTTGTCTTTTCACTCCAGGTGTTCAGATCGGGATCGAATATTTCGATTGTTTTGGATGCTCCGGAGCCGCCGTCTCCGCCGAATGCGTAGATTATCTCATATACCGACGAAACCGCGAATTTCTGCCGGGGGTAATTCATCGATACGCCCGCACTCCAGCTGTCGGAGGTCGGGTTGTAAATCTCGACACTGCTAAGAGTCGAGGTTCCGTCGTATCCGCCGATGGCGTAGATCAGCCCCTGCTGTTTTACTACCGCCGGATGTGCGCGCTGTGCGATCATAGAACTCCTGGGGCTTGCACTCCATGTGTCATTCGAGGGATTATACTCTTCGACAGTTTTCAGCGGCCCGCCGGTATTCTGCCCGCCGATGACAAGAATCCTGCCGTCAGCTTCGGCCGCGCCGGCACCGAATCTTGCGGTGGTCATGGCTGCTTTCGTTTTCCAGGTGTTGCCCCCGCTCCATTTTGCATAGAGGGTGGTGCCGCCGTTAACCGTATCGTTATCGAAATCCCAGAGATCCGTGCGGGCCCTGTCACTGTACCAGCCTTCGAAGGTATAGCCGTCGAATACGGGATCGACGGGTTTGACAACCTTTCCGCCATCATCGACGGATTGATCGGGAACATAGACGCCGACGAAGGTGTAGAAACCTACCGTGTTGGGAATCTTCTTCCATGCAGCGAAGAGGGTGATATCCGCGGGGCCCATCGTATAGGACGCGTTATCCGCGTAAGCAGCACTGCCGTCGGCAGTCAGCGCCCACCCCTCAAAGGTATAGCCGTCTCGTGTAAAGGTGTTTGCGAGAAGTGCGCTTGTGGTGCCGTAGAGAATCTGCTGGCTTTCCATTGATCCGGAGCCGCCGTTGGCATCGAAGATAATTGTGTAATAATTCGGGGTCCATTGCGCGTAGATCGTGAAATTGCTCTCGCCCATGGTGAAGCTTTCGCCTTCGACGTAGGGGGTGCCGCTGCCGTCTGCGGTGCTGTTCCACCCGTTAAATGAGCATCCCTCTTTGGTGAAGGGGCCGCTGTTGCCGAGTATTTCGACCGCATCGCCCGGCGCGTAGGGGGATGGTGCGGCGGGGGCGGTGCCGCCGGTGTTTCCGTTGCCGTCATAGGTAAAGGTGCAGACGGGGATAAACAATCTGTTGTAGATCAGACCGTCGCACGAGGCAAAGCCGGCGACTGCCAGAAGTAATAATAATCGCAGTAGATGCGGAAATAATTGTTTCTTCATGATGCAATACTCCTTAATCGAAGATCACGGCTATTTGCCGATCATCATGAACGAATATTCCACCCCGGCCTGAAACACAAATGCGCCGGGAGTCATGTGTCTTTCGAACATCCATATGTGCTGCACATCCGCCAGAAAGGTGAGTCTCTCTTCGGTGATGACATATCCGAACTGCAGGCCGGGTGTGATAGAGGGCGCGAGCGCGCGTATTTTGACGAGATTATCCTCTGCGCCCGCGACAGGCTCGAGATAATCGATGCAGCTAAAATTGACTCCGACAGCCGCGGTCGGTGCGAGATAAAACTTTTTGTAAAAGGGGAAAGGATAGCGCACACCGAGCCCCATCGGGATAATAAAAGCGGAATCTATTCGGCTCGAGGTCTCGCCGCCGAGAGAATCTTTTTTTGTGAAGTTCCAGAATCCTGTGAACAGAGAGACATCCAGATCGAAGAGGGTCTTTCCCGTCAGAGAGACTCCCGCGTCATGAACGGTTACCCCGGCGATCCCCCCGTAGCCGTTTTGAAAGAGTCTGGCCATCTTTCCTGTCGGCAGAAGAAACCCGGGAGAGGCGAATACGGAGAAACGGTGAGTCACGACTTTGGCTTCAGGCTGTACAATTTCGACCGGCGCAGGCGCGGCGATCTCTTCTTTTTCCTTAACGAATGAGTATATCGCGGCGAGCAGCGCCTCTTCATCGGTATAAAGGCCGTCAAGCATATACGATTGGAAGTTTACCACGATGCGGAAGTTGTAGTGAAGTCCGTCAGAGGTATCCTGAAATGCGAGGCCGGCGGGCAGATAGCTCATAAGATTCTCGTTCTGATAGCTTATGGCTTTCAGGCGCAGGTTCGCCTGTATGGCGTCAGGGGGAAAGAAGAACTCGATTTTTTCGACTGAAATGCGCTGCCACGAGTAGAATGTATCCTTCAGCGAAACGGCCCGAGCCAGGTGCGATGATCCGGGATCAGAGGGGTAGTTTGCCTCGAAGGCTCTTCCTTCGGGGTCATTGAGCGTGTACCTTGTCGAGCCGATTTCGTCAGAGGGCGATTTGTCAATGACGCGCATGTTCAGCTCTTCCCACTCGGCACCGAAAAGAAGAGAGGGAAGCAAAAGAATAATCGTAATGAAGTGTTTGATTTTCATGCAGGTATCGCTTTATTTTTTTATAAGAAGGATTTTATCAAAGGGGTGAATGTCGCCGGAAACCATCCGGCGCAGTACCCGGGCCGTGATCCTGCCGCCCGCGGGATCGAGTTCGACAAGAGCGACGATTTTATCCTCACGGTTGAGCACGTAGGCCTGATCGCCTCTTCGTATCGTGATGAAGGGGTTGACGTCGAGAAGGATGCCGCCCTGCACATCGGGGTCGATCACATATCCGTGTTCCCCCCTGGTGCGCGCGAAATAGGTGAGGGCTCTCTTGTACTGATCGAGCAGTTTTTCCGCGTCACGTGTTTTCTGAAGCTGCGCCTCACTCTCGCTGCGCGCGCTCTCGATGTCCGTATCGTATTTCTTCATAAGATCGTCGTACTCGCGCTGCTTGTCGGCGACTTTTGTCTCAAGATCCTTCAGCTCGGTTGATGTATCCCCGCCGAGCAGTAGCGCCGGGTCCACACCCGAGTCCGCTCCTGAAGATGCGGTTTTTCCGAGCTCAGCCTTTTCGGCCTCGCTCTTTCTCTTGAGCTCGTCCATTCTGTTGCGTGCATCCTGCGCCCGCTTCTCATCCTCTCTTATGCTTGTCTCATAATTACGCCGGGTCGAGGCGATTAATCTGTCGGTCTCATCGTTGATCTGGCTGCGGCGGCGCTCTTTTTCCGCTTCGCTTATATTGGACTGGTTGACGAGCCTGAGCTTGCTGCTGCCGTCACGGCGGATTTCTGCGATCTCCGCTTCCATGGTGTTTTTTGCCATATCAATTTTTTCGGTGATGCTGCCGAGTTCGCGCTCAGCCTTTTTGAGGGCGTTGAGAAGCTCGACAAGATTCAGATCCCTGAAATCCGAGATGCCGACGTCGATTCTGTCGATATCCTGCTGAATGCCCTGCGTCAGTCTGAAGGTCGATGCGGCAAGAATCACCGTGAATGAGGCGACTGCGATGTAGACCGGCCAGCTCTTGTTGGCGCGGCTGCGCGAAAATTCTCCCGGGAGATTGTAGACGTGCGAAATCTCCTGCTCGGTGTCGGCATCATCGTTCAGAAACAGGCGGGTGATTTCGCTCTTTGAGTCGACTTCGGGTTTCACTTCAGGTGCTGTTTTTTTCTGGCTGCTTTTCGGGCTTTTCATGAATGTCTTCCGTTTATTTTGTATCCATGGTCCATATTCCGTTCCAGTTCTTCGGGCAATTGCCGTCTCTGGTTCTGTGAACGAAAACTTCAGCGGGAGCCAGGGAACAGATTTTGAAAGAGTTGTGCGCCTGTTTCCATTTGCCCGCGTAATATAATTCGAGTCCCTCTGAGAAATTCTTCAGGTCGCGGCGCATTGAGGGGGTGATGTCTTTTTTGAATACAGGCCAGAAGACCCTCTTGCCGATATCCTTCCCCTTAACCTTCACCATATCAAGCTCGAAGAACTCAAGACCATGGTCGGGAACATTTTCGATAATATCGTTTTTAATATATTCAGAGCAGATGACGGGTGCCTTGTACACACGGTTGAGACCCTCCATGCGGGAGGATGAGTTAACGGTATCGCCGATAACGGTGTTTGTCATACGCTCGTTAGAGCCGATATTGCCGTAAAAGACATCCCCGCCGTCGATGCCCACGCCGACCTCAATCATTACGGCTTTGAATACCCGCTCTTCCTGGGGGGTAAAATGCCCCTTCTGGGACAGGATCTGATCCCGCACCGCGATCATCTCGGCGCGAATTTCCGCGGTGACCTCGTGAATCATGTATCCGGTCAGAACAGCCTGATACGACTTCTTTTTCGCCGACTCTTCACCGAGTGCTCCGTAAACGACGAGCAGAGCGTCACCGATAATCGAACCGATGATGCCGTCGTTATTGAGTATGATTTTGATGACACGGGTATAGTGCAGGTTTAGCAGTTTGATGATGTCAGTCCCGAGGACCTCTGTCATGTTGGTAAAACTTTTTATGTCAGAAAAAAGGCAGGTGAGTTCGCGCTTTGAACCCTCAAGGCGAACCTGCTTCTCGGCGTAGGCTTTCTGTACGATGTCCCTGTTGGTGAATTTCTGAAAGATGGATATCATCTTGTTGATGGTGTCAGAGAGTGTGTTGAAGGACATTCCCAGAAAGGTGACGTCGTCGGCCTGACTGCCATTCATGTCTATGATTTCGATGGTGTTTTTCTGGATCATGGACATGATGCTGTTGGTGATATGGCGTATGAAACGCAGGATATAGTCGATTATAAAAACCCCGACAATAGCGCAGGCAATGGTGATCACCAGAATTATCACGGCGATTTTCTTGAATATCGCATTCGAGTCACGGTTGAATTCGGTGAACTCTTCGGCCCTGACTAAAAAAAGGTTCCAGCCGGGATTATACTTGTAGACCCCGAAGTATTTCTTTTCCGCAAGAAAAAAACTGATGAAGCCCTCATTGTCGCCCTTCGCAAAATTATCATTCATAATGCCGAGTGTTCTGCTGTCGGTGAATTTATCCTCTCTGCCCAGCGAGGATGCCATTATATCGATCTGGCCCTGACGATTAATCGCTACAAAAAGAGAACTCTTGTTCTTAAAATCGAAGGCCGCCCTCTCTTTGATAAGGGTAAATGATTCTTCTTTGTTGTTTCTGAGAGTGAAAATTTCGTGCTGCGTGTTGGCGAAGTTGTACAGCTCCTTGAGATCCTTCGCGAGAAGCTGCCGGGTCAGCTTGATCATCTCACCCCTGTAGAGAGCAAGACTGATATAGTGTGAAGAAAAATTTGAGAGAAGTATAAAAAGGACGTATACCAGCACAATTTTAGTGGTAATCGGAAAGACGCGCAGTCTGCCGATTTTGCGTCCGATAACACTTCTCGAAGCCTCTTTTATCCAGTTGCCGATCATCGAAGGAACCGTCCAAAAATACGGATATGCAATCAGGGAATGGCCATCCGGCGGCAGTCAACACGGATAACCCCGAAGCGCACCGTATGTTCGGATACTCAGCTTTGACCGTCAAGGCTTTTATTGGTATTGAACGATAATCCTTTTTTGCGTTTTTTTTCTCTATAAAGATCATCATCTGCAAGATCGAGCATTTCATCAAGTTCGAGAGTGCATTCTTCAGACGAGTGAAAATGGCCGAGGCTGAACGACAGGGTCCACGGTTTTCCGAGCTGTTCATTTTTTATATGGCAGAGATCTGTAATGCGTTCTCTGATGACCTCATAGTTCGGCGGTTCAGCCTTGTTGATAAGTGCGGTGAATTCATCGCCGCCCATGCGTCCGACGATATCAGAATCGCGGAGAGCTAAGCGAAGAACCTCAGCGGCGCTGCGGATCGCGATATCGCCTTCCTGATGCCCGTAGCGGTCATTGATTGTCTTAAGCCCGTCCAGATCGGCGTACAGCAGAAAGAAACTGCAGTTCTGGCGCCGGAGATATTTCACCTGCTGCTCTGCGAGTGCGAAAAAACCGCGGCGGTTGCGAAGATGAGTCAGTTCATCCTCAACCGACAGCTGCTCGACGAGTACCAGTGCCTCTTTAAGCCTGCGCTCGGCATCCTCCCGTTCGGCAATCTCGTGAATCAGATCCTTGTTAAGGCGCCTTATGTTGCTGATCGCGAGAAGATCTTTGCTGATGCCCGAAAAGCGGATGCGCAGGTAATCAAAAGTGCTTGCGACGGGAATCATCGCATCAAGAAGCATGTACCCGAAAATATCGGCCCCGTCCGAAATCATGTTGGCGACAAGAGATCCGCTTCCTCTCGGGGGAAACCATGAGCCGGGTGCGGCAGTCTCTTTTAAAGAAGAGGAGCCCTCTGCGTAGATGGTTCCCGCTCCCCCGCTGATATCATGAATATCCCTGAATCTGAACAGTTGAAATGACCGAGCGCCGCAATGGCAGGCGATCTCGTGAAGCAGGTCGGGATGAGCCGTCAACGAGAGGTCTTTCGTCAGTACACCCTGAAGCCGGTCGACGAGTATACGAAGGTTCATCGAGTATATGTTGTCATGCCAGTATTCAACAAATACCATCTGCCCGCACTCCTCAAGCAGAAGCGAATAAAGGGTTACCAGAAGGGGGTTTTCTGATTTTTCCGAGCCCGGCGCGGAAAGTGTCCTTTGCGCATCGCGCAGCATCTCTTCGAGCTCGTAGACCGGCCGGTTTTCTCCGATGGTTTTATGTACAGTGTCAGACCAGGTTTTATAGATGCCCCTGGCGTCTTTATCGGGATGAGTCTGTTCGATATATTCGATTATCTCTTTTTTGATTTCTTCGAAGAGAGTGAGGCCCGGCGCTGACTCTGTGGAGCTGCGGCGTCGGTCGAATTCGACGCACCCGCATGAGCTGCGGACTCGAAGTTCGGTCGGCAGATTCTCGAGCGGGGCGGGCTGTGCGCCATTTACGATGGTATGAAGTCTTTCGGCAGCAAGATAACCGAGACGGCTGAAAGGCTGGCACACGGTGGTGAACTGATGCGAAAGGGCGTGCGCGAGCTGACTGTCATCATAGCCGGTAACCGCTATATCGTACGGAACATTGAGTCCCCGGTCCTTTATCGCATTCCATACGCCCAGAGCCATGAAGTCGTTGGCACAGACGATAACCTGCGGCTTCAGCTTCCGCTCATCGAGAAAGACCTTTACCGCCTCATATCCCGAGGGGGGAAGGAAGTTGCCTTCGAATTCATGGTTATTATCGCGGCTGATTCCCGCCTCATCAAGGGCACTTCGGTAGACCTCAAGCCGTATCTTTGCCTCAATGCTCGAGCGGGGGCCCGATACATAAGCAAAATTGCGGTATCCGTGGCCGTCGATCAGATGGCGCATGATCAGTCGCATGCTCGATTTGTTATCGAAAAGAAGGGAGTCCTCGCCGCATATTGACGGGCCGATCGAGACAACCGGAAGGTTGATTTTGCCGAGCTTTTCTCTGAGATAGGCCGCACCGCCCTGATTGAGAAGAGACGATGAGACAACGATGATGCCGTCGAACTCTTCGGGGGTGATCATATCAAGAAACGCCGCGCGGGACATTTCATCGGGGCTGCCGCTATTGAGGCTGCCCGCTCCGAAATAAACGGCTTCGATGCCGGACTCCTTGAGATAGCGGTTGATGCCGATACGCGGTTCCTCCTGAAAGGCAGAAAAGGCGATGTCCATAATGACCGCGAATCGGAGGGGTGAATCGGGCATAAAACCTCCGGTAAAACCAGGAGTAAATATACAACGGGAGGCCCTAAAAAAAATTTTTTTACGTCCCGCACGGCTGAGAATATCGAACGAATTTTGAGGGACGAGTCAGCACTTTGGAGTGCACCTCATGTGTTTATCCTCATACTTCATCGGCTCTATTTCTTTAGGGTCCAAAGATAGCGGCGATAGCCGCGCAATTGCCGGTCGGTTAACCAGGCAAAAGCTTCCCCCTTTTAGCAGGAAGTGAGGAAAGCCGAAATTTGTTTGACAAAGAGCCGGTTCTACTAATCATTTACTCAAACGTTTTCGGGATTATTATATGTCAACTACGATAAAAGATATCGCCCGCGAGATGGGCATCTCGGTCTCATCGGTTTCAAAAGCGCTCAACGGCAAGAGCGATATCAGCGAAGCGATGAAACTGAAGATCAGGAAAAAAGCGGCAGAGCTGGGTTATAAAAAAAACATGCTCGCGGCACGTCTTGTCAAAATGAAAAGCAGCACCATCGGGGTATTCATCTTCTCCCGGACTAAAATAAAGAATACGGATTCCACCGCCTTTTTTTACGTCAATACGATGCTTGACGCGATTAAGAGCAGGGGATACGACATTGTCCTTTTTTCGATCGAGAGCAACACCAGTCAGACAAAAACATATCTCGATCTCTGCGCCGAACGCCACGTCGAGGGCGCCGTCTTTATCGGCTTTGAAAAGGACGACCCCCAGATCGAAGAGCTGAAGCACACCCCGCTGCCCGTTTTGATGATCGAGAAAATGGCCTCGGGCGAAAACATGAGCTGCATCACCGTCGACAACAAGAAGGGCATTCAGCTGGGCATGCGCTATCTGTTTGACCTCGGTCACACGAAAATCGCCTTCATAAAGGGCCACTTTGCCGCAGAGGTTTCGCATATCCGCTACGAGACTTATCTGCGCGAAATGAGCGAAAACAATCTTTCAACAGAGGGGCTGATCTTCGAGGGCGACTTCACTCTGGACGGCGGTTACAAGATCGGTAAAGAGATTTCGCTGCGCGGATCTCTTCCGTCGGCGATATTCGCCGCCAACGATCTCATGGCGATCGGCATCATGCGAGCCTTCTATGAGCACGGCATCATGGTCCCTAAAAACGTCTCGATCATCGGGTACGATAATTTTGAAATAACCAAATACACGCAGCCCCGCCTTACGACGATATCGCAGAATTTTCACGAGCTGGCCATCAAGGGCATTGAGCTTCTCTTCGACATGATCGAACAGCACATACGGCCCCGTGATGTCTATCTCGAGCCTGAGCTGATAGTGCGCGAGTCGTGTGCCCGTTTTGAGCTGCGGGGGGATCTCTGAAGCGGCGGCCGGGCTCCTGTTTTCGCAAATTGCGCCGCAAGCGCCGGCCTGTACGAGTCTGAGAATAACTCCCCGCACATAACCGAATGACAGATTCTTCCGCGGTACGGCAGAATCTGTCATCTGCCGTACCTGTCACCGCAATAACCGCCGCCGAAGGAGCGGCGGATAACACCGTTATCTATTACTACCGGAGAAGAGTCATGTCACTACGTATTGTCGCGCAAAAATCAGCCGCCCCCATTCCCTGGCAGGATCGGCCCGCAGGCTCTGACGCGCCCGTCTGGCGCTACACGCAAAACCCCCTCATCTCATGGAACCCCGCACCGGGACTTGCGCGCGCCTACAACAGCGCGGTCATTCCCTTCGGTGACGCATTCGCCGGCGTCTTTCGCTGCGATCACACTAACGGCCGCGCGCATCTTCATTTTGGCACCAGCCCTGATGCCCTTAATTGGACAATCAATTCCGAACGCATCAGGTGGGTCGACGAAAAGGGAAACGACGCCACCCCCTCGTACGCCTATGATCCGCGCGTGGTGAAAATCGACGATGTGTGGTACATCACCTGGTGCGATGATTTCAACGGGGCCTCGGTGGGAGCCGGGTACACAAAAGATTTTAAAACCTTTATCCGCCTTCCAAATCCCCTGCTGCCCTTCAACAGAAACGGGGTGCTCTTTCCCCGCAAAATAAACGGCAAGTACATGCTGCTCTCGCGTCCCAGCGACGGCGGCCATACACCATTCGGAGATGTATTTCTAAGTGAAAGCCCCGACATGATTCACTGGGGCTGTCATAAACTGGTCATGAAAAAAGGGGGACAGGGCTGGTGGCAGGGAACCAAGATCGGCACCGGCCCCGCGCCGATCGAAACCGGTGAGGGATGGCTTCTGATTTATCATGGCGTTTCCAGCACCTGTAACGGCTTCGTCTACAGCTTCGGCGCGGCGGTTCTCGATATTGACGAGCCATACAAAGTGAAATATCGCGCCTCCGACTACATCCTTACACCCGAACTTGACTACGAGACCAGGGGCTTCGTGCCCAATGTGGTCTTTCCCTGTGCGACGCTTATCGAACCCGAAAGCGGAAAAATCGCGATCTACTACGGGGCTGCCGACACCTGCACCGCCCTGTGCTTCTGCTACGCCGAAGAGCTGGTAAACTTTGCGAAAAAAAATAACGAGATTGTATGACCGAAGAATTACGAAGTGAACTCGCCCGCATCAGCGCGCGAGCCAAATATATCGTGCACCATAATATCTTCAATTTCTGGCGGCAGGTCGCGATGGATAGCTCCGGCGGGGGCTTTGCCGGAAGGGTGAGTGCGGACAACAATCCTGACTTTTCGGCAAACCGCAGCCTGATCCATACCTCGCGCCTCGTCTGGGCCTTCTCACGGGGATACCGCGCCTTTAAAACCGATCTTTCGAAAGAGCTGGCCGCACACGGGTACAGTTATTTTACCCGAAACTTTATAGATAAAAAAAACGGCGGCCTCTTCTGGACAGTTGATGCGCAGGGCCGCCCGGTAAACGAACGCAAGCAGACCTACGGACAGGCCTTCGGCATCTACGCGCTTTCAGAGTACTATATGGCCACCGGCGCTCCCGCGGCTCTCGATCTGGCTCTGGGTCTTTTCGGCTGCGTGCAGAAATACTGCACCGACTCCGTCAACGGCGGCTACTGGGAGGCGCGCGGCGCCGACTGGAGCCCGATAGAAGATGTGCGCCTCTCTCTCAAGGATCTCAACGAAAAGAAATCGAACAACACCCATCTGCACGTACTCGAGGCGCTGACAAGCCTTCTGAAGGCGAAAGAAAATGACCGTGTACGGCGCGCTCTTTCTGACGTGGTGAAGATATTCATGACGAAGGTTTATAACCGTGCAGATAATCATTTTATTCTGTTTCAGGATGAATTCTGGAATGCCCGCTGCGATATTGTCTCGTTCGGCCATGAAATCGAAGCGGCCTGGCTGGTCACTGAGGCTCTCGACACGCTGGGTGAGGCGGCGCTGAAAGATGAGTTTGTTCCGGCTGTGGTCGCGATTTCGCGCAACGCGCTGGAAAACTATCTGGACGGGCCGCTGGGCGAAAACGGCATGTCCAACGAGTCACTGGGCGGCGAAATCGACCGCCAGAAAATCTGGTGGGTGCAGAATGAGGCGGCGATCGGATTTCTCAACGCATTCAGCCTTACCGGCGACGAAGATTTTCTGAAGGCCGCCGTCAATGTGTGGGATTTCTGTGAGAAGAGCATGATTGACCATGAGCGGGGCGAGTGGTGGGAAGTTGCCGGTACTGACGTGGCGCGTGGCGACAAGGTCCATGAGTGGAAGAGCTGCTACCACAACACCCGCATGTGTATTGAAATTATTGAAAGATGTAAGACTATACTGAAAAAATAGATTTTTCTGCTGCATGATCGGTATCCAAGCCATTTCGCACAAGGCGGAGCGGCAGCCTGCATACAGCGCCAGATCAATAGAGAATAACCACTCCGGAGAATTACATGTCAGAATTTGAATCAAGAAAAATCCGCATAGAGAGCGACTATGAGCGGCTGATCGCAAAGAGGAACGAGAAACTTTTTTCTTCGAACGGCATCTTCGAGCGTTATGCTGATCCTCTGCTGAGTGCGGCCCACATCCCCCCGCGATGGAAATATGATTACAACCCCGCAACGAATCCCTTTTTTATGGAGAGGCTGGGGGTCAACGCCGTATTCAACCCCGGCGCGATAAAGCTCGGTGAGCGCTATTACATCGTCGCGCGTATTGAGGGCAGTGACCGCAAATCCTTCTTCGGCATTGCCGAAAGTGCCTCGCCGGTCGACGGCTTTCGCTTTCATGACAAGCCGCTTCTCATCGAAGAGCTCGACGACCCTGACACAAACGTCTACGATATGCGCGTTGTGCGCCACGAAGACGGGTGGATCTACGGGCTGTTCTGCTCGGAGAAAAAAGATCCCGCCGCGCCCGCGGGCGACCAGAGCTCGGCTGTCGCACAGTGCGGCATCGTGCGCACAAAAGATCTGGTCAGCTGGGAGCGGCTTCCCGATCTGAAAACACCCTCGCCGCAGCAGCGCAACGTGGTGCTGCACTCCGAATTTGTGGGGGGAAAGTACGCCCTATTCACCCGTCCCCAGGACGGCTTTATTGACGCCGGTTCGGGCGGCGGCATCGGCTTCGGCCTGTGCGGCTCGATGGAAAACGCGGTGATAACCGAAGAACGCATCGTCGACCGGCGCGCCTATCACACCATCAAAGAGTCAAAGAACGGTCAGGGCCCCGCGCCAATCCGCACCCCGCAAGGCTGGCTCAATCTCGCCCACGGTGTGCGGGGCTGCGCCTCTGGACTTCGCTACGTACTCTACATGTTCATGACCGCGCCTGACGAGCCATGGCGCGTCACTCACGCGCCTTCTGGCTATTTCATGGCACCTGAAAACGATGAGAGAATCGGCGATGTTTCCAACGTGCTGTTCGTCAACGGGTGGATAACGGATAAAGAGCAGGTCTACATTTATTATGCTTCGTCCGACTCTCGCACACACGTCGCTTCGAGCACCATCGAACGTCTCTGTGATTACGTGATGAGCACGCCCGCAGACCCCTTGCGGACTAATTTATGTGTACAACAGCGAATAGCGATGATAGAGGCGAACGCGGGGTTCTGAGTATGTCTGCGGAGTTTTGCGGCAGAATTCCGCAAAAGTTTATTTTACGCTACTCACCTTGTAGGGGAGTCACAATAATCAATCCTTTCTGCATTTGGCGGCGCAGCCGTCATTTCGCGGATCCCAAAAAACCAATTAAAACGAGACAAAATCTCTGCCGGCGGTGGTTTTCGGGACCGCTCTATAAAAGGTTGATTGACAAAGACGGTTTATCTGAAAAATATTCCATAATTGGAATCCCTGATAATTGCCCTTTGCAACTCGGATCTCGAAAATTTATTATGAAAACCGTTCGAAATCCCGGTTGAAGGTGATTATTCGAGGGCTTCCGATGACAAACAAATAATCCGGGCATAGCTTTCAGATATTTTGCGATGAGGTGGCGCATATGTCAATGGAACACAAGGCGTTCGCGTTCGATTACAATTCGTTCGATAATGAGCTTTGCCCGCTGCTAGAAAGAGCGCTTGAGAGCGGTGATCCTGCCGCAATCGCCGCCTTCATCGACGAAAACCGCACCCGTTGTACCGATCCCTATGAAGGCGAGGCGCTGAATGAGAAGTGGCGCGACGCCCTGTCGGCAGGCGATGTTCATGAATACGGCGACTTGGCGCTGACAGCATATTACGATGTCACACAGCCGGAGGGGATCGGCTACCTGTGGTCCGAAATCTCTGATAACCTTCCCGAGAAGGCGAAGGTGTCGCTGCTGGGAAGCCCGGTCGGAAGTGCCGTCTGCTTCGATCCGGGAAGAATGGGTTCCTATTTTCAGACCCCCGAGGATGTCCGTTACTCTCTGGCCATACTGGCGAAGCTGCATCTCTCTGAATTGAGCGGTTATCTGATGCTGCTGCAGCGCTGCGCCTCTGAAAATCTCGGCGTGTATGTCACATTCTGATAAAAGTACATTGTAACAATATTCCCGATGATCGCTTGTAGTATGCAATGAGGAGCATCGTATCCACCCCCCGCAGGCGGCAGCCTTCTGCCCGATTCAGGAAAAATCTATTTGTTGCTTGTAAACCTGTACCTGTTATAAGAAAATATCCCTGTGATGTACACAAATTAAGGGACTACGGATATTTCGGCGTAACTGCATAATCGCGCCGGGAAAGCTGACAATCCCTCTCAACGGAATATAACCTATGAAAAAACCCTTCGACAGAACAATGATAAATTCAACCTGGGTCGACATCAGAGAGAGCGCACGTCGCGATGATATCGTGCTGATCCCCTTCGGTGTCATCGAGGAGCACGGCCCGCACCTGTGCCTCGGCACCGACATATACACGGCCGTCGTCTACTGCCATCATGTAAAAGATCTTCTCGAAAGAGGGGGAAGGGGAGTGATGATCGCGCCGCCCTTCTACTGGGGCGTCTGTCAGTCGACCGGCGGTTTCATCGGCTCGTTCGGGATACGGCGCGAAAGTGCCGTAAATATGATCGTCGATATTGTCGCTTCGCTGGATTCGTTCGGTTACCGGCGGATATTCGGCATCAACGCCCACGGCGATATCGAACAGCACATCGCGATCATCGAGGCTTTCAAAGAGGCAAATGGCCGTCTTGACGCCGTGGCATCGTACGCGTTTACGAGCAATCTGTTTCAGCATTACGGTATTTCGGGCGAAGAGGATCACATCTGCCCTGTAGACCCGCAGACGATAGTGGTGAGCGATTCACTTGAGCCGGACATTCACGCTGGCGACATTGAAACTGCCGTCATGAACTGCTGTTTTCCCGAATACACCGATACCTCGAAAGCTGAGGAGCTTCCCCCCGTCGCAACAGAACCAGGCAATGTAATGAACTGGCTCTTCGGCGGCCATACGGCGCAGATATCGCCCGACGGATATCTCGGAAATCCCTCAAATTACAGAAACGTCAGAGTAGCAGAAAATATTGACGATTACGCTGCGAGAATCGCGAACGCAATCGTGAGAAAACTGCAAGTTATCCCGCAATAGCGGCTGTCTTTTTAATTTATTTTGTACGGTTAATACAATTTAAGGAGAAACGCAAATGGAAATCACTTCTTATCATTTCGGCCCGTGGGAAGAGGAAATCGGCTACACGCAGTCAAAACGCATCGGTAACCGGATAATCGTCTCGGGAACTGTCGGAAACGATGAAGTGCATAAAGATATGGCGTCGCAATTGCGGGATGCATACGCGAATATTATTAAGACGCTGGCACATGACGGCGCGACCCTGCAGAATGTGGTGAAAGAAGTGGCGTATTGTCTGGACATTGAAGAGTTGAAAAAGTGCCAGCAGATCAGAAAAGAGATTTATGAGGGAAATCTGCCCGCAACGACCTGGGTCGAAGTGCGCCGGCTCTATTCACCGGGACATCTTGTCGAAATCGAGGTGGAAGCGATTCTCTGAATATTCCATGCGATACCGGTCAGGCGGAACCGGTGTCGCGCTGATAGTGATTCCTTCTTTGGTTGGAAGCCCTCCCCCTGAACACAAATCCTGAAAATATGAAAGAACCTCGAATAATTAAAGGCTGATTTTCCCTAATGACGCTGCGCGCCGGCAAGTGGTCACAAACAGCGGAAAAATCAGCCTTTTCTCCAGTAATTCTATGAAAATGCTGATTGCTCGAGGTGACCTTAACTATAATTACTATAAAAATAATAGAAATTAAGTAACTATATCGTGTTAGGTGAATCTAACATGATATAGCGGATAAGTTGAGAATGGACAGAAAATCAGGAGGAGTGATTATGCGTGAAGAATACGGATTATACGATGAGAAGGCTATAGAGACTTTTGCTTTGCTGTCCGAACACAGTTCGGTCGATGCTGAAACGGCCCGGTTTGAGAATGCGGATGATGCAAGTGATGAAGCGGATGGGGGAAACATGATCCCCTACCGGTGTTCATAGATTGTGTCAAAATACTCGGTTCCCACAAGGTCCTCTTCGCCCCAGTCGATACCGTCGAATTCGCCAAGGCGCTCTCTGTCTGCAGATGTAAAGCCGAGTGCCGCGAATTCTGAGTTGGCAATGCAGGCGCAGTTGGTATCTACGAGAGAATAGGGAAGCCTTGTGCCGGCCGAGTGGTGCAGGTTGAAGTTCTGTGAGGCCGTAACCGATGCCTCCATCAGTTTATTAAGGCTGATGTATCCCTTCTCTGAAAGACTGAAGGGCATCAGGTGGGCTTCATAGTCGAAATCGGCGGTATACCAGTTGGTATACTGATCGGGGTTCACCGCCTCCTTTACCGCCTGTACGTCTGATGCGTTATTGAAATCAATTATGATGCTGCCTCCGGCAGTACCATCGTCTGTCTGCACCCCGAACGTTGTATAATGCACTATTAAGCCCGCCTCGTTCGCGAATGAGCTGTAACCGGTTCCATAGTTTTTCAGAAATTTTTCGGCCTGCTCGATGCTCTTGTAGACGATGGTGATGAAATGGTGGTTGCCGACTGGTGATGAGTCGAGATCGCGCGCCGACCAGTAAACCCCGGCGATAGATGAAAGTGTTGCGGCGCCGGAGATGTGTTCCTCAAGGTGCCATATGCCGGCAATCTTCCCGCGTTCAATCTCCTCCTGACTCATGGTATCGTCAGGATCTTCAGCTTCTTCAGGGTCATCGGCCCCGTCTGTATCATCGACTCCGTCAGTATCTTCCCCCCCTTGATCTTCAGGATCGCAGGTTTCAAAGCTGTTGTCACTCTCACCGGCGGGATCTGCACATGAAAGAACAAGCGGCGCCCACAACGTAAGAATCGTGCACGTTGTCAAAACTTGCAAAAATCTAAATAAGCGGATGCGCTTCATTGAGACCTCCGGATGTATGAATGCTGCGATGGCCGGGGACGGTAAATGATGAGAGTCAGACTGCATCAGCTATAAGATGTAATTATGGCCGGTCAAGCAACAATTGGAATTTATCCAATCGCAGCGGGTTATGAGACAATGGCGGATAATCGATTGGATAATAATGCTCTATTCAGGGTGAATAAATTATGGTTACCTAAGAATCAGCATTTTCATTAAATCACAAATGAAAAATGCTGATTTTACCTATGCTTGTAACCACAAGGGAACATCAAAAGTTAATTTTTAGAGGTTCCCTTATGTGCTTTCAAGAGTTGTCTGCCGATAGCGCGCCGCATGACTGATATTTTGATAATGATCCCGATTTTCAAAAAAAATTAAAGGAAATGGTTGACAATAACGATATGTATACTATACGAATGTATAGCAAACATATGAGAGGTGTTTTTCCACCATGAATATTATCGAAAAGAATTACAAGACACTTGAGAAAATGCAGTTTCTCGCGAGCATGAGAGAGAATAGTTATGTAAGGTTGAAGCGCCGGGGCATGAAAGATCTTCACCTGAACAGGATCCGTGATGACGGGCGCACCTTGTATTTTTCGATGTCACACTACGATCTTGACGGTGACTCGGTTAAGGCGGATCCCGATATGGAGATAATCGCTGACTGGAATCGGCGCATCGTCATGCCCGCATCATTTAAGGACGATTACAGCACAATCTATGAACAGATCGAAAGTGAAAACATAAGCGCATCACACGCCAACCAGGAGCTTGTGCAGGACCTGAGTGAATTTCTCGATCGTTGGCTGCAAACCATTGATGAGAGCAATTATACGATATCAAACAGAAACTAATATAGTACAGCCGTCAGCCCTTCTTAACTTCTTTTCTCATAAGAGATACCCCGGATCTGCGCAATATGTGCATTCTTCCGGGGGTCTCCCTTCCTGATATTGACATACCCGATCACTGCCGGATGATTTCTGTAAAATGCAACCGTGAAAGAGGTTGTTTGAAAATTACCCATGGTACTGCCGGATAAACATTTTCAGTTCAAACTGTATAATGATAATACTGTTAATCAGCGCACTGCGGAGGCGCCAATGAGCCTGAAAGGCTTCCCGGTAAAGTGTAAGATCTTCTGCCCATAAGTCTTGTTTATTGCAGGGATTCAGGATACTATCAATTTCAGCCATTCGCAATGCAGAATGAATTTTTATCATCAGACGTCTAATTGCAACTAGCGAATTTAACATTTCTAAATAGTATGGTTCTTGACAAATTGTCTGATTAAATTGAAGAGTTAGCTAAACACGGGGTTTGCTATTGAATCGAGATAATCAAATCACTCCTGATACACCGCCCGAGCGCAGTAATCCGCACTCGGGAACCGCTAGCCGTTTTCATCCAAATCCGCCTTCAATAGTCTCGTTTTTTACAAATAATCTTGTACATCTAAATGTAGTTGATTCAACAAACAATTATGCGGTGCGCGATATAGCCGCTCTGCCTCATCACTCCGTTATCATCGCTGATACTCAGACGGGGGGAAAAGGACGTCTGCAGCGCACATGGATCTCCGATTCGAGTGATAATCTCTATATGAGCTTTGTGATAAAACCGGACCGCCCCTATACGGAAATTCCGCTTGTAAATTTCACCCAATACCTTTCGTTGTGCCTTTGCAGAGTTTTTTCCGGTTACGGCATTTCCCCGATCATCAAATGGCCCAACGACGTACTCGTAAACGGCGGCAAGATCGCGGGAATTCTCAGTGAAACGGTCTTTGAGGGATCCCGCTTTCTCGGTATGGTTCTTGGAGTCGGCGTAAATCTTAACAGTGATCCCTCGGCATCTCATACAATTGACCAGTCAGTAACTTCACTTGCCGCACTTACGGGCGAAACAATCGATAAGATATTTTTTGCGCAGACTCTTTTCGCGGACTACCTTGAGGAGTATGAGAGGTTTGTTTCGGGGGGATTCGGGGCAATCAAGCAGGATTTCATGAACTATTTCCCCCATATGGGAAAAGAGGTTATGATTAAAAACAGCACAGACAACGGACTCGTAACGGTTCGAGGGGTAAGCGATTCGGGCGAGCTTATCATTGAGGACGGATCGGGTTCGATTAAAAATTTAGCGTTGGGAGACATGGTATGGAACTCATGATGACGGGTGTCGGCTTCATGATAATCGGAATGACTATGGTATTCGTATTCCTGATTATTATGATTTTCAGCATGAACATCCTTAGGATCGTAGTCGGCGTGATGAACAAATATTTTCCCGAAAAGGAAGATGCCGCAGTCAAGCCGTCAAAGGTTGCCGCGAAAGCTGACAATTCGGCGATTGCCGCGGCGATTGCGGCTTCATATGCGGCGGACAAAAAGTAGTAACCAATCAAACAAACCAATCGAGAGGTGTATTTGTGGCTAAGAAAAAAATTGATGTAATGATCACCGCGTTTCGTGACGGCTTTCAATCGGTCTACGGTGCGCGTGTATTTATGAACGATTTCATGCCCGCGGTGAAAGCAACCGCCGATGCGGGTATCGAACATTTTGAGGCGGGCGGCGGCGCTATGTTTCAGTCGCCGTATTTTTATGCGAATGAAGATTCATTCGTCATGATGGACAAGTTCCGCGAAGCAGCTGGCCCCAAAGCGAATCTGCAGACCCTCGCGCGAGGCATAAATGTTGTATGCCTGGACTCGCAGCCGCGCGACATCATCAAACTTCATGCGCAGCTTTTCAAGAAACACGGTATGACCACCATCCGCAACTTTGACGCACTTAATGATGTGAACAATCTTATCTATTCGGGACAGTGCATCCATGAGGCGGGTCTCAAGCATGAAGTTGTTGTAACCATGATGAGCCTTCCCCCCGACACCCCCGGTGCGGACAAGGCACACACGCCCGAGTTCTATATCAACACACTGAAGAATATTCTCAATGCGGGCATCCCCTACGATTCAGTCTGCTTCAAAGATGCATCCGGTACTTCAACACCGAAAACAATATTCGAAACAATCAAAGGCGCGCGGGCACTGCTCGGCGAGAAGACCCCGATCCGCTTTCACTCGCATGACACCGCGGGCACCTGTGTTGCCTGCTACACCGCCGCCATCGACGCCGGTGCTAACGGACTCGATCTTTCAATGGCACCAGTTTCGGGGGGAACCTGCCAGAGCGACGTCATCTCAATGTGGCACGCCCTTCGCGGCACCGACTATGATCTGGGCATCAACATCGACAAGATGCGTGAAGCCGAAGAGATTTTCAAAGAGTGCATGAAGGACTATTTCATGCCGCCTGAAGCCAAAGAGGTTGAGCCGCTAATTCCCTTCTCGCCGATGCCCGGCGGCGCGCTCACCGCGAATACGCAGATGATGCGCGACAATAACATCATGAACCGCTATCCCGAGGTTATCAAGGCGATGGGCGAGGTGGTCGAGCTCGGCGGTTTCGGCACATCGGTTACTCCTGTATCGCAGTTCTATTTTCAGCAGGCCTTCAACAACGTCATGATGGGCAAATGGAAGAAGATTGCCGAAGGTTACGGCAAGATGGTGCTCGGCTACTTCGGCAAAACTCCGACCGCTCCCGATCCTGAAATCGTGAAGATTGCTTCTGAGCAGCTCGGTCTGAAACCGACGACTGAAGCGCCGATCGACATCAATGACAGAGATCCCAAAAAGGGTATACCCGCCGCGAAGAAGATGCTTGAAGAGGCGAAGCTTGCGGTGACCGACGAGAATCTTTTCATCGCGGCTGCCTGCGGCGACAAGGGTATTACTTTCCTTAAGGGCGAAGCGAAAGTTTCTGTTCGCAAGACGGCTCAAAAGAAGGGCGGTGCATCCGAATATACGGTTACTGTCGGCGGAACAAAATACGCCATCAAGCTCGAAGAGGGCAGGGCGATGGTAAACGGAAAACCGATGCCTTTTGACATCAAAGAGGGACTCGATACTTCATCCTCCGCCGCTTCAGTCAAAACAGAGAGTGCTGACTCGACAGTAATCAAAAGCCCGCTTCCGGGGACGATCATGAAAATACTTGTCGCGGTAGGCGATCACGTCAGTGCCGGTGATCCGATCATGACAATTGAAGCGATGAAAATGGAAACTGAAATCAAAACTACTGTTGCCGGTACCGTTTCTGATATCGAAGTCACAAAAGGCCAGCAGATCGCGACCGGTCAGATTGTCGCAACCATCAACTGATAAAGGAGACTCCCGTGGATTTAGCTAGTTCATTTGTAAGCCTATGGCACCAGACGGGTTTTGCGAACATCGCCTACGGGCAGATCATAATGATCGCCGTAGGTATGGTGTTGCTCTATCTCGGTATCGTTAAAGATTTTGAGCCGCTGCTTCTGATTCCGATCGGATTCGGCGGTATTCTCTCAAATATTCCAATCACAAATATGTCAAAGGTCACAGAAGTTGTCATGCAGGGAACCACTCAGGGATCCGGAGAGATCTTCCAGTATGTGATGCACTACTCGGATACCTTTCTCGGGCAGATATACAGTTTCGGTGTCGCCTCAGGTCTTTTCCCGCTGATGATCTTTATGGGTGTCGGCGCGATGACTGACTTCGGTCCGCTGATCGCGAACCCCAAGACCTCTCTTCTCGGAGCGGCCGCTCAGCTGGGGATCTTTACCACTCTTCTCGGGACTATCGCGTTGAGCGAATTTGCCGGGTTTAATTTTGCTCCCGCCGGGACCGCTCAGAATGTGGCCGATACTTTGCGTGCAGCCTCTTCAATAGGCATCATCGGCGGTGCCGACGGCCCGACGGCAATCTTTCTGACGACCAAGCTGGCGCCGCATCTTCTCGGTGCAATCGCGGTCGCAGCCTACTCGTATATGGCACTGGTTCCGATTATTCAGCCGCCGATTATGCGATTGTGCACGACTCAAAAAGAGCGTATGATCGAGATGAAACAGCTGCGCCATGTATCGAAACGCGAGAAGATCATCTTTCCGCTTCTGGTACTGACGCTGTGTATCTTTCTGCTTCCCGATGCGACGCCGCTTATCGGTGCGCTGATGTTCGGTAACCTCGCAAAAGAGTGCGGTGTTATCAACCGCCTCTCTGACACAATGGCAAATGCGTTGATCAATATCGTCACAATCATGCTGGGCCTCTCGGTCGGTTCAAAACTTTCTGCTGATAAATTCTTGCGCAAAGAGACCCTTGCCATTCTCGGTCTCGGCCTTGCGGCGTTCTGCGTGGGTACAGCGGGCGGGGTTTTGCTCGCGAAATTAATGAACCTTTTCCTTAAAGAAAAGATCAATCCGCTGATCGGGTCTGCGGGGGTTTCGGCGGTGCCAATGGCCGCGCGCGTATCGAACAAGGTGGGACTCGAGTCAAATCCGAACAACTATCTGCTGATGCACGCGATGGGTCCGAACGTATCGGGCGTTATCGGTTCGGCAGTGGCTGCGGGCGTACTGCTCGCGCTGTGCGGTATGTAAAAAAATTACGGCGGGGGGATCACTGGATAATACATTTATCATACAGGGATCCTTCCGTATCAGCCAGCAATGAAACTACAAAAAAAAGCGTCCGCTTGCCCGGACGCTTTTTTTGTTATAATAGGGAGAAGGCGGAATCATTCCGCCGGATAGTTATCCGCTTACTTAGTCCACACACTCCGGGGCGAGAGATGCTACGGGAGTAGCAACATCCCCCTCGCTGATGACGGTGATCTTCTTCCATGCACCGCTTCTGAAACGCAGAAACATGCACGTACCGAGAATAATAACGAACGAAATGAAGGCGGCCCATACGACAAGGGGATTACTTTTAAGCACATATATCAGCACAAGCGCACTTGTGGTAAAAACGATATGAAGTCCGGTCGATATGAGCATCGCGAACTTCGTATCGCCCGCGCCTTTGAGCGCCCCTGAAAAGACAAGATTCGCACTGTCGGCGATGAGATAGAGCGATGCGCTTCTGAGCATTACCAGCGCAAGGGGAAAGACTGCCGCTATCTGCGCCGGTGAGTATCCACCCGTAAAAACGGAGACGAGTATCGGGGTAAAGACTACAAATATGAAAGTCATGGTGAATGAGTAGCACCACGCGGTCATAAGTGCCGTATATGCGGTGCGCTCCGCCTCTTTCTTATCGCCCGAGCCGATGCAATGCCCCGTCAGGGCGGTGGTTGCTCCGCTCAGCCCGAGCATCGGGACGAAGGCGACGAGATCCCAGTTAAACGCGATTGTCGTTGCCGCGGCGACGACTGTTCCGTACGAGTGCATCGCCTGAATAAAAAGATTAAAAGCGACAAGGTTCAGAAAGAACTCGAAGCCTGCGGGAAGCCCGAAACGAAGATGGGAAAACATCCTCGGGGTGCTGAATTTGAATTTGCCGGTGCCGAATTCGTCGCGGTATTTTTTTGAAAAGTAGACTGCCGCCAGACAGAGAAGAATCACGAATGATCCTATCAGGGTACCAAAGGCGGCGCCCTTAATGCCGAAAGCGGGCGAGCCCAGTTTCCCGAATATAAAAATATAGTTCGCAGGGATGTTGATCAGCATGCCGATAAAGCTCGATACGAGAACTATCTTGGTTCT